>ERZ1026957.5-NODE-5-length-155283-cov-10.980770_pt1 | contig 155283 bp, 163 predicted proteins | sample MGYA00519300_ERZ1026957 | MGnify/ENA primary metagenome ERZ1026957 (study PRJEB26926, sample SAMN06164520) | human gut metagenome | biome: ENVO:00009003; feature: ENVO:2100002; material: ENVO:00002003 | host: Homo sapiens | place: USA | collected 2012 ...
CGCAAAAAGGCCCGCTGTCCGGGTGCGTTGGGAGTTTTCAGATACACCCTAGCGTCTCAGCGGATGGTCACAAGCTCGTAGGTATCCTGGCCGATGCCGAGCTTTTTGCCGTGCTCGATCAGATCCTGCCAGTGCGTATTGTCATGCGCGGCATGGAAGCGGTCACAGTCGTGCTCGTGCTTCAGATCGGTGATGGCGCTGTTTGGAAGAACCGGCTGACGGTTGATAGCCTCAGCGCAGGCCAGATCCAGCGCGACGGGGTCGGCAGATGCGAACATGCCGACGTCCGGGACAATGGGGACGTCGTTTTCCGGGTGGCAGTCGCAGTTCGGCGAAACGTCGCGGACAATGTTGATGCAGTAGCTGGGACGACCGTCCAGCACGGCCTTGGCGTATTCCGCAATCTTGCAGTTGAGGAGCCTGACACTGGCTTGGAAAGTCGGATGGATGGCGTCCTTGGGACAGACCGCGATGCAGCGGCCGCAGCCGACGCAGTTGTTCTGGTCAATATGGCACTTTTTGTCCGCGATCTGCGGGCCGTTGTGCGCGCAGATCTTCGCGCAGACGCCGCAGCCGACGCACAGGTCTGTCTCGACATACGGCTTGCCGTCGGCGTGCATGGCCATCTTGCCCGCACGCGAGCCGCAGCCCATGCCGATGTTCTTGAGCGCGCCGCCGAAGCCCGCTTCCTCATGGCCCTTGAAGTGCGCCAGTGAGATCACGATATCCGCGTCCATCACGGCCCGGCCGATACGGGCGGTCTTGCAGTATTCGCCGCCCGCGACGGGAACCTCGATATCGTCCGAGCCCTTCAGGCCGTCGGCGATGATAACATGACAGCCGGTGGAGAACGGGGAATAGCCGTTTAAGTAGGCGGTGTCCATATGCTCGAGCGCGTTTTTGCGGCTGCCGACATAGAGCGTGTTGCAGTCGGTGATGAAGGGCCTGCCGCCGCGTTCCTTGATGAAGTCGGCGACGACCTTGGCATAGTTCGCGCGCAGAAACGACAGGTTGCCGAGCTCACCGAAGTGCAGCTTGATGGCGACGAACTTGCCGTCAAAGTCGATCTGAGAAAACTCTGATTTTTCCAGCAGCTTCCGAAGCTTATCGAGCTGGCTCACGCCGTTGCGGCAGCGGAAATCGGTAAAATAAACCTTGGATGCAGGCATGAAGGTGTCCTCCTTTTATTGTTTTTTCATCATACCGCACCCGCCGGATTTTGTCAACGCAGACACTCAAGTAACCGCTGATCGAATCGGCAAGAGTTGTCAGCGAGAGATTTTGTCCCAAATGAAAGTTTGAAAAGCGCAGGAATACTGTATGTATTTCAAGTTTTTCAAACTGCACAGTTGGGGCAAAAGACCCGCTGACAGCCGCAGACGATTGAATCATCGGTTACTCAAGGGATGGAAAACAGGTAATTCTGCAGGCTGAACCCCGCCGCAAAGGGCCGCATGAAGTTCCAGTAGCCAAGCCCCAGCAGGCCATATTCCGTCAACAGTCCGAACTTTGCCAGCGCGCTGCGCGCGTCCTCGAACCAGACCTCGTGCGGCTGTCCGGCCTCGTCCAGATAGGTGAAATACGGCGTCTGCGCCTGCTCGTCAAATTGAATTTCCGCGCCATACTGCACCGCAAGCAGCGGGGCGGCCTCGTTCCCGATGGACTGCGCCCGCGTCGCCCCCGCCGTGAACGGCAGTGTCCAGTCGTAAGCATAGTTTGGAAACCCCAGCAGAATCTTCCCCGGCTCCATCTGCGTCAGCGCAAACTCCACCACCCGCCGCACCGCCCCAATCGGCGCCACCGCCATCGGCGGGCCATAGGTGTAGCCCCATTCATAAGTCATCAGCAGCACTGCGTCGCAGGTGGAGGCGACAGCGGCGTAGTCGTAGCCCTCGTAGAGGGTGCCGGGCTGATCGGCGGAGGTTTTGGGCGCAAGGGCGGCAATGAGCGGCAGGCCGTAGGGCGCAAGCAGCCCGTGCAGACGCGAGAGGAACTGCGCGTATGCCTCTGCCAGCTCCCGGCCCAGATATTCAAAGTCCACGTCCAGGCCCATATAGCCCTTTTCCTGCATCTTTTGCAGCACCGCCTCGGCAAGCGTCTGCTGAAGCGCTTCGCTTCGCAGCACGACCGCCGCCTGTGCGGCGGAAAAGGTTCCGGCTGTCGTCAGCGTCGACAGGTGCAGAAACGGCCGCACGCCGTACTCCCCTGCCAGCGCAAGCAGCCGCTCGTCGTCCATCGGCATGAGCGCGCCCTCCGGCGTGAAGCCGTAGGTAAACGGCATCAGCGCCCCGGCAAACGGCAGAATGCCGCGCAAAACGGATTCCTGCACATACGGATACGCGTACCCGCCGACAAATGCGCTGCGCGTCCGGCTCTGCTCCAGCTGCGTCACGAGAACCTGCCCCGGATAGAGCTGGTCGGAGCCGGACAGGTTCGGGTTCATCCGGAATAGCGACAGCACATCCGTCCCGGACGAGGCTGCGATGGACGACAGCGCATCCCCCGCCCGGACGGTCACAGTCTGTTCCGGGTACAGGACAAGCAAACTCTGCCCCACGGCCAGCCGGTACGGCTCCCGCAGGCCGTTATAGCGCGCAAGGAACCCCGGCGCGAGAGAAAGCGCCCGGCCGATGGAATACAGCGTATCACCGGGCTTTACCACATAGATCTGCACACGATCACCTCGCAAAACCCTATGCGTCGGGCCGCGCTTGTGTTCCGGTATTTTATATGGTATAAATATTGTGGAAAAATCGGAAATACTAAGGAGTATGTACCATGAAACCGGAAGAACTCGGCGCATGGCAGGCGCTTTTGCAGGAGGAATTCGAAAAGCCGTACTGGCAGACGCTCTCGGAGCGGGTGGACACGGCCTACGCCGCGTCGGCGGTCTATCCGCCGCGCGAGGCGCTGTTTGCTGCTTTCCGGCTCACGCCGCCGGAGGCGGTACGGGCCGTGATTCTGGGGCAGGACCCGTATCACGAGCCGGGGCAGGCCAACGGGCTGTCGTTCTCCGTGAATCCGGGCGTGAAGCTGCCGCCGTCGCTGCGCAATATTTTTGCGGAGCTGCAATCAGACTGCGATATCACGCCGCCGGACAGCGGCGATCTGACCACGTGGGCAAAGCAGGGCGTGTTCCTGCTCAACAGCAGCCTGAGCGTGGAGGCAGGAAGGGCCGCAAGCCATAAGGATTTCGGCTGGCAGACGTTTACAGACGCGGTCGTGCAGAGACTGGCCGCGCTGCCGCAGCCCGTCGCGTTCGTCCTCTGGGGCGCGCACGCGCAGAAAAAAGCCGTGATCGCGGCCCGCAGCCCCTATCCGCGCCTCGTCCTGCAGGCCCCGCACCCAAGCCCCCTGAGCGCCTATCGGGGCTTTTTCGGCAGCAGGCCGTTTTCGCAGATCAATGCGTTTCTCGCGCAGCACGGTCAGAAGCAGATCGACTGGCAGCCATAAGGACGGCAAATCAGCCAAATTTTATGCGCAGCAAAAAGAAATTTTTTTCGTAAAAAACCTTATTTTTTTCTGAAAAACAGTTGAAATCTGCGATGTTCTGTCATAGAATATGCTTGCCTGCCGCAAAGCGGCGGACAGGGAGTTTTTTCGTATGCTGCATATTGTACTGGTAGAACCTGAAATTCCGGCCAACACCGGGAATATCGCGCGTACCTGCGCCGCGACGGGCAGCGTCCTGCATCTGGTAAAGCCGCTGGGCTTCGATATTTCGGACAAGGCCGTGAAGCGCGCGGGGCTTGATTACTGGCATCTGGTCGACGTGCGCGTGTATGAGGATCTGGAGGAGTTCTTCGCAAAGAACCAGCCTGCCTGTATGCGCCTGTTCTCGACCAAGGCTCCCCGCCGCTACGACGAGGCCGATTACCCTGACGGGACGTATCTGTTCTTCGGAAAGGAAACGAAGGGCCTGCCGGAGGAGTTTCTGGCTGCGCATTATGACAGCTGCGTCCGCATCCCCATCCGTGCGGAGGCACGGAGCCTCAACCTCAGCAATTCCGCCGCCGTCGGCGTGTTTGAGGCGCTGCGGCAGCAGGATTTCCCGCATCTGAAGACCGAAGGAAAAATGGCAGACTGGAACCTGTAAACAAAGCGGGCCACACCCGCGATCAAATAAGGAGGAACTACTATGAACTACAACAAAAAGTCTGTTGAAGATATCGACGTCGCCGGCAAGCGCGTGCTCTGCCGCTGCGACTTTAACGTCCCCACCAAGGACGGCAGGATCACGAGCGACAAGCGCATCGTCGCCGCGCTGCCGACGATCCAGTATCTTGTGAAGCACGGCGCCCGCGTCATCCTCTGCTCCCACATGGGCAAGCCCAAGGGCGAGGTCAAGCCTGAGCTGAGCCTGCAGGTCGTGGCCGAGCGCCTGTCCGAGCTTCTGGGCCAGCCGGTCAAGATGGCAAAGGACGTTGTAGGCGAGAGCGCACAGTCGCTGGCCGCTTCCTTAAAGGACGGCGAGGTCATGCTGCTTGAGAACACCCGCTTTGAAAAGGGCGAGACGAAGAACGACCCCGAGCTTTCCAAGAAGCTTGCCTCCATGGCTGATATTTTTGTCAACGACGCCTTCGGCACCGCGCACCGCGCGCATGCCTCCACAGCCGGTGTTGCCGATTATCTGCCCGCCGTCTGCGGCTATCTGGTGCAGAAGGAAGTCTCCATCATGGGCAAGGCCCTTGCCGATCCGGAGCGTCCGTTTGTCGCGATTCTCGGCGGCGCGAAGGTCTCCGACAAGCTGAACGTCATCAATAACCTGCTTGAGAAGGTCGACACGCTCATCATCGGCGGCGGCATGGCCTATACCTTCGTCGCGGCCAAGGGCTACGGCATCGGCAAGAGCCTGTTTGACGCGGAGAAGGTCGACTACTGCAAGGATATGATGAAGAAGGCCGAGGAGAAGGGCGTAAAGCTGCTGCTCCCGATCGATACCGTCGTCGCGGCTGATTTCCCGAACCCCATCGACGCACCTGTCGAGGTCGAAACCGTCGACGTGACCGCGATCCCGGCTGACAAGGAAGGTCTGGACATCGGCGAGAAGACCCGCGCGCTGTTTGCAGACGCGGTCAAGAGCGCAAAGACCGTCGTCTGGAACGGGCCGATGGGCGTGTTCGAGAACCCGACGCTTGCCAAGGGCACGATCGCCGTTGCGCAGGCGCTGGCCGATTCCGACGCTGTGACCATCGTCGGCGGCGGCGACTCCGCAGCCGCCTGTGAGCAGCTGGGCTTTGCCGACAAGATCACCCACATCTCCACCGGCGGCGGCGCATCGCTCGAATTCCTCGAGGGTCTCGAGCTGCCCGGCATCGCCTGCCTGCAGGACAAATAAAGCCCTGAAATTCGCCGCCGGATCTTTCCGCGCATGGCCGCGTCGGCCGGACTTGACGTATAGTATGTACGCCTGCGCCCGCACGCCTTGCCCTGCACGAAAATCTCTCGCCGGTGACGAAGTATGTAGGGGCGGACGACCCTGTCCGCCCATCACAGCCCTTCTCCGGGCCGACAGAGCCATCGGCCCCTACAAGACGGAACAGATAAATTGTAATTTTGATTTAGATATAGGAGACTTCACACCATGAACAGAAAATACCGCAAGACCGTCATCGCCGGCAACTGGAAGATGAACAAGACCCCGACCGAGACGAAGGCCTTCATGACCGAGTTCAAGACCATCATGCCGCGCGGCCGCTGGTGCGACGTGGCGCTGTGTGTGCCCGCCGTCTGCATCCCGGCAGCTGTGCGCACCATGCGTGAGACCCGCATCGGCATCGGCGCAGAAAACTGCAACGCCAACGCCTCCGGCGCCTACACCGGCGAGATCGCAGCCAATATGCTGCTCGACGCTGGCTGCAAGTACGTCATCCTCGGCCATTCCGAGCGCCGCGCCATGGGCGAGACGAACGCGGACGTCAACGCAAAGGTTCTGGCTGCCCTCGACAACGGCCTGATCCCCATCATGTGCGTCGGTGAAAGCCTTGAGCAGCGCGAAGCGGGCATCACCGAGGAGTGGATCACCATGCAGATCAAGACCGGCCTTGCCTCCATCGGCGAGGACAAGATCCGCAAGATGATCATTGCCTACGAGCCCATCTGGGCCATCGGCACCGGCAAGACCGCCACGCCGGAGCAGGCCGAAGAGGTCTGCGAGCACATCCGTGCGGTCATCCGCAAGCTCTACGGCGCAAAGGTCGCCCGTGCGATCTCCATCCTCTACGGTGGCTCCATGAACGAAAAGAACGCCTATGACCTGCTGGCCCAGCCCGACATCGACGGCGGCCTGATCGGCGGCGCTTCCCTCGTCCCCGAAAAGTTTGTCAAGATCATCGAGGCTGCCAACCAGCCCACGATCTGAGCCTCAATACGCACACGCCCCGCTGCCGAATTGACCGGCAGCGGGGCATTTTTCTGCTTCCTCACAGCATACAGATATGGTATCCGTCTGTTTCCAGAGACAGTGACTGGAACAGCGACTCGGTCCGTTCACGGTTTTCCGGCGCTGTGCGCCAGCCGAGGCCGCAGTCTGCGGTGATCTCGCGGGGGACGGGGATGATCCTGCCGGGGAGGCCTGCCTTCCCGCAGGCCTTTTCCGCCGCCATAGCGGCGCTTGTGGTGTAAAATGTGACGATGAGCCACTGCTTTTTCTCTCTCATTGCTCTGCCAGCTCCCGGACTGCGGCGATGGCCGCGTCCGTTTCCTCCTCCGTGTTGTAATAGCCGAAGCTGAAGCGCACCGCGCCCTGCTCCACGGTTCCAAGCGCCTCGTGCATACGCGGCGCGCAGTGCGCGCCAGCCCGGACGGCAATGTCATAGTCCTCCGCCAGCGCGTCCGCGACCATGGACGATTCCGCGTCCCGGATATTGAGCGACACGACCGGCGCGCGCACGAAATCCGAAAAATCGCCGTAGACGCATACGCCGTCCACGTCCTTCACGCCCTCGTAAAACCGGCGGGCCAGCGCAAGCTCGTGCGTGCGGATGGCATCCATGCCCGCCTCCTGAATAAAATGCACGGCGGCAAGCAGCCCCGCGATGCCGTGGCCGTTGCGCGTTCCGGCTTCGAGCCGTGTGGGATACTGCGGCGGCTGTGACGGCAGGAACGTCTGCACGCCCGTCCCGCCGACGCACCATGGGCGGATGTCCACGCCCTCCGCCACGCACAGGCCGCCCGTGCCCTGCGGGCCCATGAGGCTCTTGTGGCCGGTGAAGCAGAGGACGCTGATGTGCTGCGCGCGCAGATCGATGGGGAACACGCCTGCCGTCTGCGACGCGTCGACCACGAACAGCAGTCCGTGCGCTGCGCAGAACGCGCCGATGCGCGTCAAATCAAGCAGATTCCCCGTCAGATTTGAGCCTGCCGTGCAGATGACGGCTTTGGTATTTGTTTGCAGCAGCCGATCAAAATCGGCATAGTCGATACAGCCCTTCCGGTCTGCGGGCAGGAAACTGACCGAAACGCCCCGCTCCATCTCGCGGTACAGCGGGCGCAGGACGGAATTATGCTCCAGATCGGTCGACAGCACGTGGTCGCCCGGCGCAAGCAGCCCGGAAATGGCGATGTTCAGTGCCTCGGTCGAATTGGCCGTGAAGCACACATGATCGGCGCGTTCGCAGCCGAAGAGCGCGGCCAGCGCCTCCCGCGCGGCATAGATCGTCCGGGACGCGGCAAGGCTTTCCGCGTGCGCGCTGCGTCCGCTGTTGCCCATGGTTTGCATCGCGTTCACGACCGCATCGATCACGCACGGCGGCTTATGCAGCGTTGTGGCCGCGTTGTCAAGATAGATCATTCCGTCGCCCTCCCGTCAGATGGAACTATTATAATACAGAAACCGGGCGGACTGCAACGTGATCCGCCCGGTTTTTGTTCGGCTATTTCGAAAACGCGCCGCTCACAGATGCGCGTCCGTCTGTGAGGCGCGGCGCAGGCCGCAGTCCGCCGCGATGAAAAACGCGACCACAAAGCAATAGAACACGACTGTCGCCCAAGGTCTGCGGACGGCAAGCAGAACGTCCCAGATCCCGTGCAGCACGACCGGCATGAGGATCGCCAGCGCGCACAGAACCGTCCGCCTGCGGCCATTCCCCTGCTTTTCGGCCTGCTTGCCCCGGCTGAGGAGCAGTCCCATCGCAACAGCAAAGAAAAAGTGCCCCGGCACGGACAGAACCGCCCGCGATACCGCCGTCCGGAGGTCAGACTGCACGACATACAGAATATTCTCCACCGCCGCGAAGCCCAGCGCGGAGGACACGGAGTAGACCACCGCGTCGAACCGGTAATCGAACGCCGGGTGCTTCCACGCGGCAAGACGCACGGGGACGATCTTGCAGACCTCCTCGCTCACGGCAACCACCAGAAGATTATCGAGCAGCAGATACGCCGCCGAGCGCTTATCCAGCGCGTCGCCAAGCGCCCGCGACGCAAAAAGCTGGATGCCCGCCGCCGGGAGCGCCAGCAGCGCGCCTGACAACAGCAGGATACCGAGCAGCCTGCGCGGTTCTTTTTCAATGCGGTCGAGCTGATAGATGCGGACAAACAGAATGACCGCCGGAACCAGCGCCGCAAGAGACAGATAATAATTCAAAACGGCTCCTTTTCTGCGTTAGCGGGTTATTTCAGCAGCTTTTTCAGATACTGCCCCGTGAAGCTCTCCGGGCAGGCGGCGATCTGCTCCGGCGTGCCGCAGGCGACGATCCGCCCGCCGCCGGAGCCGCCCTCCGGCCCGAGATCGACGATATAGTCCGCGACCTTGATGACATCAAGATTGTGCTCGATGACGAGCACGGTATTGCCCGCGTCGACCAGCCGCTGCAATACCTCGATCAGCTTGTGCACGTCCGCCATGTGCAGACCCGTCGTCGGCTCGTCGAGGATATAGAACGTGCGGCCCGTCGCTCTTCGGGAAAGCTCCGTTGCGAGCTTGACGCGCTGCGCCTCGCCGCCGGAGAGCGTCGTGGCGCTCTGGCCGAGCTTGATATAGCCGAGGCCCACGTCGACGAGCGTGGCGATCTTATTGCGGATGCGCGGCAGATTGTCGAAGAAGGCCAGCGCCTCCTCCGCCGTCATGTCAAGGACATCCGCGATGTTCTTGCCCTTGTACAGAACCTCGAGCGTCTCGCGGTTATAGCGCTTGCCGCGGCAGACCTCGCAGGGAACGAAGACGTCGGCCAGAAAGTGCATCTCGATCTTCACAAGGCCGTTGCCGCTGCACGCCTCGCAGCGGCCGCCCTTCGTGTTGAACGAGAACCGGCCCGGGCCGTAGCCCCGCGTGCGCGCGTCGGCCGTCGACGCGAACAGGTCGCGGATGTCGTTAAATACGCCCGTATACGTCGCCGGATTGGAGCTTGGCATACGCCCGATGGGGCTCTGGTCGATGCCGACGACCTTGTCCAGATGCTCCAGCCCCTCGATGCGGTCAAATTTCCCCGGACGGGTGCGGGCACGGTTGAGGCTGCCTGCAAGCTTTTTATAGAGAATTTCATTGACGAGGCTCGACTTGCCGGAGCCGGACACGCCGGTCACGCACGTAAACGTGCCGAGCGGGAATTCCACGTCGATGTGGCGCAGATTGTTTTCTGCCGCGCCGAAGATCTTCAGGCTTTTCCCATTGCCCTCCCGCCGCTTTTCAGGCAGGGGGATCTTCTTTGCGCCGGACAGATACTGGCCCGTGATGGAGCGCGGGGCGGCAATGATATCGTCGACTGTGCCCGCGGCGATGATCTCGCCGCCGTGCACGCCCGCGCCGGGACCAACGTCGACGAGGAAATCGGCGGCGCGCATGGTGTCCTCGTCGTGCTCGACGACAAGAACGGAGTTGCCGATGTCGCGCAGACGGCGGAGGGTGTCGAGCAGCTTGTCGTTATCCCGCTGGTGCAGGCCGATGGACGGCTCGTCGAGGATATACAGAACGCCGATGAGGCTCGAGCCGATCTGCGTGGCCAGCCGGATACGCTGGCTTTCGCCGCCGGAAAGCGTGGCGGCAGAGCGCGAAAGCGTCAGATAGCTCAGGCCCACCGCCTGCAAAAACGACAGCCGTGAGCGAATTTCGCGCACGATCTGCTCCGCGATCACGGCCATGGAGCCGGTCAGCTTCAGATTGTCGATGAATTTCAGCTCCTCTGAGATGGGCATGGCGCAGAAATCCATGATGTTCATGCCGCCGACAGTCACGGCAAGGCTGATGTCGGACAGGCGCTTTCCGTGGCACTTGGGGCACGGGCGCTCGGACATACACTCCTCAAGCTCCTTGCGCATGGCGTCGGACTGCGTCTCGGTGAGGCGCCGGGAGACGTTATTGACAACGCCCTCAAAGGGCCGCTCCAGCGTGCCGCGCCCGTTGGCGCGCTCATAATAGATCGTGAGCTTTTCCGTGCCCGTGCCGTAGAGAATAACGTCGAGCGCTTTCTGCGGCAGAGCATCGATGGGGTCGCTCAGAGAAAAGTGATATTTTTTCGCCAGCGCTTCAAAATACATCCGGGAGATGGAGTCGTCGCGGACGTTGTTCCAGCCGCTGGCCTGAATCGCACCCTGCAGGATCGACTTAGAGCGGTCGGGGATGATGAGCAGCGGGTCCGCGACCTGCTGCGTACCGAGTCCCGCGCAGACCGGGCACGCGCCGTAGGGGTTGTTGAACGAGAACATACGCGGGGACAGCTCCGGCATGGAGATGCCGCAGTCCTCGCAGGCGTAGTTCTGGGAGAAGAGCGTGTCTTTGTCCCCGTCCAGCTCGTTGAGAATGACGAGGCCGCCGGAGAGATTGGACGCTGTCTCCACGGAATCCGTCAGTCTCCGGGCAAGATCGGGCTTCATGATGAGCCGGTCGACGACGACCTCAATATGGTGCTTTTTATTCTTGTCGAGCGCAATATCCTCCGTCAGCTCGTACAAACTCCCGTCGACGCGCACGCGGGCGTAGCCGCTGCGCCGGGCATCCTCGAAGACCTTCTGGTGCTCGCCCTTTTTGCCGCGCACGACGGGGGATAAAATCTGGAACTTTGTCCGGTCGGGCAGCCCCATGATCTGGTCGACGATCTGGTCGACCGTCTGGCGGCGGATCTCCTTGCCGCACTTCGGGCAGTGCGGCGTGCCGCAGCGCGCCCACAAAAGTCGCAGATAGTCATAAATTTCCGTGACCGTGCCGACCGTCGAGCGGGGATTCCGGCTGGTGGTCTTCTGGTCGATGGAGATGGCGGGAGAAAGGCCGTCGATGGAGTCAACATCCGGCTTGTCCATCTGGCCGAGGAACATCCGCGCGTAGCTCGACAGCGACTCGACATACCGCCGCTGGCCCTCGGCAAAGATTGTGTCAAAGGCCAGAGACGACTTGCCGGAACCGGACAGACCGGTCAGGACGACCAGCTTGTCGCGCGGAATTTCAACGGAGATATTCTTCAGATTATTGACGCGCGCACCCTGCACGCGGATACAGTTTTCCATGGTTCGCTCCTGTGTAGAAAAATCGAATAATTCAGTCTGCTTATTATACCAGATTCGTTTGAAAACTACAACAGGATTTTCAAACAAAAGTTTTTAAATTTCAAAAAGCAGAGACTTGCGGCTTCTGATGGAACATGCTATAGTATAGAAAATTCAAGCAGCGGGGAGGCAAGCGTATGCGAAACCTGTTAAAGCTGGTGTTTCAGCGGGTCGTAGCGGTGTCGTTCGGCATTGCGCTGCAGATCATATTTCTGATCGTGATGGCGACGTATCTGCGGACCGACTTTTTCTGGATCCGGATCGCCATGAACGTGCTGAGCTGGGCAGTCGTTATTTATATCATCTCGTGCGGTGTCAATCCCAGCTATAAGATCGCGTGGATCGTGCTGATTCTGGCCTTCCCCGTGGCGGGACTGACGATCTATCTGCTCTTCGGCGGCAACAAAATTTCCAGCTACGAGCACCGGAAGATGCAGTCGATCGAGGCCGTCACCATGCAGCAGCTGCGGCAGGACGAAGCGCCCTTATGGGAGCTGGCCGCCGCTGAAACGCCCGCGTTCAACCACGCGCGCTATCTGCTCTCGGCCTCCGGCTACCCCATCTACGACGACGCGGACGCGGAGTATTTCCCGAGCGGCGAAAGCTGCTACGCTGCGATGCTGGAGGAGATCAAAAAGGCGGAGCGCTATATTTTCATCGAGTTCTTCATCATCGCCACCGGCAAGATGTGGGACCCCATGCTGGAGCTTCTGCGCCAAAAGGCGGCGGCAGGCGTCGACGTGCGCGTCGTATACGATGATTTCGGCTGCATCACGCGGCTTCCCATGGGCTACGCGAAAAAGCTGCGCGAGATGGGCATCCGCGCCCACGCGTTCAACCCCTATATCCCGATCCTTTCCGCCCGCCTCAATAACCGCGACCACCGCAAGCTTCTGATCATCGACGGCAAGGCCGCGTTTACCGGCGGCGTCAATCTGGCCGACGAATATATCAACGAATACAAGCGCTTCGGTCACTGGAAGGACTGCGGTATTCTCGTGCGCGGCAAGGCCGTGTGGTCAATGACGGTCATGTTTTTGTCCCTCTGGGGCTACGTTGACCGGTCGGAGGAGGATGTGAGCCGCTTCCGCGCAGACTATCCGGAAAAGCGGGGCGGCACGGGCTTTCTCCAGCCGTTTGCCGACAGTCCGCTCGACAACGAGGACGTCGGCGCGACGATTTTGCAGTCCGTCATTTCCTCTGCGCAGGAGCGGATGTGGATCATGACGCCGTATCTGATCCTGGACGATAAAATGACCACGGCGCTGTGCGTCGCGGCAAAAACAGGCGTCGACGTGCGCATCATCACGCCCGGCATCCCGGACAAATGGTATGTCCACGCGGTCACGCGCGCAAACTATGAGGAGCTGACGCGCGCAGGCGTGCGTATCTTCGAATATACGCCGGGCTTCATCCACTCCAAGGTCTATCTGGCCGACACGAAGCAGGCTGTTGTCGGCACGGTCAATCTGGACTTCCGCAGCCTGTATCTGCATTTTGAAGACGCCGTGTATCTCTATGACACCACTGTGAACGCACAGGTGCAGGCGGATTTTGAAGAAACGTTTCCCCAGTGCAGAGAGATCACAGCCGAGCAGTGCCGCCATACGCACCTGACGCAGCGTGTGCTGCGGGCGCTGCTGCGGCTGCTCGCGCCGCTGATGTGAGCGGAAGCGGAAAGGAGACGCCCATGTCCATTCACGACGGCCACCGCAACCGGATGCGCAGGCAGCTCAAAACCAGCGGCACGGACTCCCTTTCGGACGTGCAGGTGCTGGAGGTGCTGCTGTATTACGCCGCGCCGCGCGGCGATACGAACCCGACAGCGCACGCGCTTTTAAGCCGCTTCGGGACGCTCGACAGCGTGTTTTCCGCGCCGGAATCCGAGCTGAAAAAAGTAAACGGCGTCGGAGACGCCGCCGCGCAGCTGATCCGGCTCGTGCCGCAGGTGGCGCGGCGCTGCCTCATGAGCCGCAGCGCACAGATTGAGATTCTGGACACCACGTCCAAATGCGGCCAGTACCTGCTGCCGTACTTCCACGGCGAAAGCGAGGAGGTCGTGTACCTTCTGTGCCTCGACGCAAAGTGCAAGGCGCTCGACTGCGTGCTCATCCACCGTGGCGGCGTGAACGTCGCGTCCATCGCCGCGCGCAAGGTCGTCAAGGCTGCGCTGGACGCGAACGCGACCTCCGTCGTGCTTGCGCATAACCACCCCAGCGGCCTTGCGCTGCCCAGTCCCGAGGACCGGCAGACCACGCTGGTATTAAAGGCGGCGCTGGAGGCAGTCGGGATCGTGCTGGCCGACCATATCATTGTCGCGGACGACGATTTTGTCTCCCTGCGCGACGACGGCATTCTGGAGGACCCGTATGAACTTTAAGCTGCACTCCCAATTCAAGCCCACCGGCGACCAGCCGCAGGCCATCGAGAAGCTGACGCAGGGCCTCAACATGGGCCTGAGCGATCAGGTCCTGCTCGGCGTGACCGGCTCCGGCAAGACGTTCACCATGGCGAATATCATCGCCAACGTCAACCGGCCCACGCTGGTCCTCGCGCACAACAAGACGCTGGCTGCGCAGCTGTGCTCGGAATTCCGCGAGTTTTTCCCGGAAAACGCCGTGGAATACTTCATTTCCTACTACGACTATTACCAGCCTGAGGCGTATATCGCCCAGACGGACACCTACATTGAAAAGGATTCCGCCATCAACGACGAGATCGAGCGCCTGCGCCACAGCGCGACGAGCGCGCTGTCCGAGCGCCGGGACGTGATCGTCGTCTCGTCCGTGTCGTGTATCTACGGCCTGGGCGACCCGATCGACTATAAAAACATGGTTATTTCGCTTCGCCCCGGCATGGAATACGACCGGGACGAGCTTATGCGCAAGCTGACCGAGATCCGCTATGAGCGCAACGACCTCAACTTCGTCCGCAACGCCTACCGCGTGCGCGGCGATACGCTGGAGGTCTATCCCGCCTACTGGTCTGGCCGGGCCATCCGCATTGAGTTTTTCGGCGATGAAATTGACCGCATTTCCGAGGTCAACGCCGTCACCGGCGTACCGGAACGCATTCTGAACCACGTCGCCATCTACCCCGCGTCGCATTACGTCGCATCGAGAGAGAAACTGGCCCGCGCCATGAAGGACATCGAGGCCGAAATGTGGGAGCAGGTGCGCTTTTTCGAGGAGCACGACAAGCTGCTTGAGGCGCAGCGCATCCGCCAGCGGACGCAGTACGATCTGGAAATGCTGCAGGAGATCGGCTTCTGCTCCGGCATCGAGAATTATTCCCGCGTCATTGCCGGCCGCGCCCCCGGCACCCCGCCGACGACGCTGCTGGACTACTTCCCCGACGATTTCATCCTCTTCGTCGACGAGAGCCACGTCACGCTGCCGCAGGTGCGCGCCATGTATAACGGCGATCACGCGCGCAAGAAAAGCCTCGTCGACTACGGCTTCCGCCTGCCATCGGCGTATGATAACCGCCCCCTGACCTTCGACGAGTTTACAGACCGCATCCATCAGGCCATCTACGTCTCCGCCACGCCTGCCGAGTATGAGCGTTCCCGCGCCGGACAGATCGCCGAGCAGGTCATCCGGCCCACGGGCCTTCTTGACCCGGAGGTCTTCGTGCGCCCCATCGAGGGGCAGATCGATGATCTGATCGGCGAGATCAACGCCACGACGGACAAGGGCGAGCGCACGCTCGTCACGACGCTGACGAAGAAAATGGCAGAGGACTTGACGAAATACCTGACTGAAAACGGCATCCGCGTGCGCTATATGCACTCGGACATCGGGGCTATGGAGCGCATGGAGATCATCCGCGACCTGCGCATGGCGAAGTTTGACGTGCTGGTCGGCATCAACCTGCTGCGCGAGGGCCTTGACCTGCCGGAGGTGTCGCTGATCGCAATTCTGGACGCCGATAAAGAAGGCTTCCTGCGCTCGGAAACGAGTCTTATCCAGACGATTGGACGCGCGGCGCGAAACGCGCAGGGCCGTGTGCTGCTCTATGCGGATAAAATTACGCCCGCCATGCGTGCCGCCATGGACGAGACGGCAAGACGCCGCCAGATCCAGGACGACTATAACAGGGCGCACGGCATCGTGCCGAAGACCATTGTAAAATCCATCCGCGACCTCATCGAAATTTCCGCCTCCCCCACGCCGGAACACAAGGGCAAGGGCGGCGTAAAGATGACGCGGCAGGAGCTTGCGCGTGAGATTGAAAAGCTCGAAGCGCAGATGCGCAAGGCCGCGCACATGATGGAATACGAATATGCCGCTGTGCTGCGCGACGAGATCATCCGCCTGCGCACGGAGGCAGACAAGAAATAACATGACGACAAGAAAAGAGCTCCTGCCGGGCGTGTTCCTCACGTCGATCCAGGACGGGCGGTTCAAGACCGCCTGCTTCAGCCTCAGCTTCCTCAGGCCGCTTCGCGCAGGCGAGGCGGCCATGAACGCGCTGCTGCCGAGCGTACTCCTGCGCGGCAGCGAAAAAACGCCCTCCATCCGCGCCATCGCCGACCGGCTGGACGAACTGCACGGCGCGTCCATTGGTGCGCTGGTGCGCAAAAAGGGAGAAATTCAGCTCACGGGCCTGTTTGCCGACTGTCTGGAAGACCAATATGCGGGCGAGGCCGTTTTTTCGCACCTGCTGGACTTTGTCTCCGAGCTGCTGTTCTGCCCGCGAACGGAACACGGCGCGTTCGTGCCGGAGCTTGTCTCGCAGGAATGCCGGAATCTGCAAAACGCCATGCAGAGCGTACTGGACGACAAGAGCGCGTACTGTGAGCAGCAGCTGCTCCGGGCCATGTGCCGGGGCGAACGCTACGCCTGCGGCCGTCTCGGAGAGCCGGAAGAGCTTGATAAAATCGACGTGCGCACGCTCTGGGCGCACGATAAGTCGGTGCTGGCCTCGTCGCGCGTGGAGCTTTTCTATCTCGGCAGCAAATCTGTCGGAGAAGCGGAGGCGCTGCTGCAGCCGCTTCTGGCGCATCTGCCGCGCACGGCCTGCGTCCCGGTCGGAACAAACCCCAGCCCGCTGCCGCAGGAGCCTCGGAGGTTTTCCGAAACAATGCCGCTTGCGCAGAGCCGGATCTCGCTGGGCTTCCGCACGGATGTGACGCTGCGAAGCGCGCAGTATCCCGCGATGCTGCTTCTGAACGCGATGCTCGGCGGAGGTGAACAGAACCGGCTCTATACCGTCGTGCGCGGGCGGATGGCATTGTGCTACGAGGCCGGGAGCTGGTACGACGGACACAAGGGCATTCTCACCGCGTCCGCAGGCTGCGGACGCACGGATCTGCCCGCTGTCGAGCAGGAAATTCTGCATCAGCTTGCGGAGCTGGCCGCGGGCCGCTTTTCACAGTCTGAGCTGGAAACGGCCCGCACGGGGCTGCTTTCCGATCTGCGGCTGCTGTGCGACAGCCCCGGCAGGCTCGATGAATTTTACACAGGCCGGGCAGCGGAGGGCATTTCGCAAAGCCCCGCCGAACTGGCCGCAGCGCTCTGCGCCGTCACGGCGGAGGACGTCTGCACCGCTGCGCGGCGCGTGCGGCCCGATGCGGTCTATACGCTGGAGGAAGCATGAGCTGGAAGGACTATCCCGCGCTCGGTGAGCGCTGTTATCTGGAAACGCTGCCGAACGGTCTGCGTCTGCGCGTCGTGCCGAAGCCGGGCTTTGCCGGGAAATTCGCGTTTCTGGGCGTGAATTTTGGCTCATGCGACACAAAGCTCCCGCTAAGCGGCGGCTGGCAGACCGTGCCGGACGGCACGGCGCATTTTCTCGAGCACCGGATGTTCTGCCTCCCGGACTGCGACCCGGAGACGGAATTTTCCGCCTCGGCGCGGAGACGAACGCCTTTACCGACTATGCCATGACCGGCTATTATTTCACCTGCACGGAGCACTTTGAGAGCTGCCTGCGCCTGCTTCTGCGGATGGCCTCGACGCCATATTTCCCGCAGGAAGCCATGGCGGCCGAGCGCGCCGTCATTGCCGATGAGATCGCGCTCTATGATGATTCGCCCGAGGACTGCGTGCAGGAGCGGCTGTGCCGCGCACTCTACCGCCGCCACCCCATCCGCATCCCCATCGCAGGCTCCCGCCGCTCCATCCGCGCCGTCACGCCGGAGCTGCTGCGGCGCTGCTTTGACGCGTTTTACGTCCCGTCCAACATGGCGTTCACCGTCATGGGCGACGTGGACGCGGAGGCCGTCTCGCGCCTTGCGCGGGAGGTCCTGCCGCCGGACTTCTCGCCGCCTCCCGCGCGTCCCTGCGGTGAAGCGGAGCCTGCTCGCGCGTTCCGGCACAGAACGCGCCGGACGCTCCCGGTCAGCCAGCCGGTGTTTGCCATCGGCTTCAAGACCGCGCCGTCCGCCGATCCGCTCCGGCAGGAGCTGACCGGACAGCTTGCCGCAGAGCTGCTGCTGGGCGAAAGCGCGGCACTGTACGAGGACCTTTATACGCGCGGACTGATCGACGCGGACTTTTCCTCCGGCTTCACACGCGTACCCGGCGCGGCGTTTTTGCAGGTCGGCGGCGCGGGCTGTGACCCGGAGGCGGTGCTGGAGGCCATTTTGCAGGCGCCGAAGACCAGCTTTTCGCCGGAGCGCTTTGCGCGGCTGAAAAAATCCGTGCGCGGCAGACTCCTGCGGGAGCTTGACGGATTCGAATCGACCTGCTATCGTATATGCGAGGCCATATTCGCAGGCGGAGACTGCTTCTGCGAGTTTGATCTGCTGGATTCCATCACGCTTTCCGACACAGAAGCGCTGCTGACGCAGACAGTCACACCGGAACGCGCCTCGCTCAGCGTTGTTGCGCCGGAAGAAGCGTAGATTTTGGACGCACCAATTGCAGGGGCTGATGCCCACATCGGCCCGGCAGAATGCACTATTTTAACGGAAATCTTCGGCGAATCCGTACTGCCCTGCAAATTTCGAATGCAAAGCGTTTTTACCGCAGATATTAAAACGCAGCTACCTACAAATCTGTTGTACCATAACAGGCGGCGCGTACCACAGCGCACGTAAGGTGACTTGGTGTGTTCGCAGGGACTAAAATTCAGGTCCTCGCCTGAATTGTACCCGCAGCAGGCACCAAACGCGTCCCAGCACGCTTTTCTCCCCTGTCTTTTCTCTCGTGAGAGAAAAGACAGGGCCGTCGGAGGCATCCGCCGCTCAATTCATTAGGAGGAATTCATATGTTTCTCGCATCTCCCATCACATTCCCGAATCTCGGCATCGAGATCGACCCAAGCCCCGTGGCCTTTACGGTCTTTGGGAAGGACATCTACTGGTACGGCATCATCATTGCCGCCGGGTTCCTGCTCGCTGTTTTCTATATGCTCGCGCGGGCGAAGGACTTCGGCATCACGCAGGACGACGTGCTTGACATGATCCTCTGGGCCGTACCCATCGGCGTGATCTGCGCCCGGCTGTATTACTGCATTTTCTATTGGGAGCTCTACGCCGACGATCCCATTTCCATCCTCTACATCTGGGAGGGCGGGCTTGCCATCTACGGCGGCATCATCGGCGGCGCGATCACGCTGCTCGTCGTTGCGAAGCGCAAGAAAATCCCGGCTCCCGTCCTGCTCGACGTGGCGGGCATGGGCGTCATCATCGGCCAGCTTATGGGCCGCTGGGGAAACTTTATGAACCGCGAGGCGCACGGCGCTGTCACGGATACGTTTTTGAAGATGGGCCTGCAGGATGCGTCCGGCGTCGTGACGTATTACCACCCGACGTTCCTCTATGAATCCGTCTGGAACCTGATCGGCTTCATCGGCCTGCATTTCTTCTCGAAGAAGCGGAAATTCGACGGCGAGGTGTTCCTTGCCTATGTGGCGTGGTACGGTCTCGGCCGCGTCTGGATTGAGGGGCTGCGCACCGACAGTCTGTACCTGTTTTCCACCGGCATCCGCGTCAGCCAGCTCGTGGCGGCAGTCTCCTTCCTCGCCGCGGCGGGAATCCTCGCGTGGGTGCTCGTCAAAAAGAAGCCCGCGCGCGAATCGCTCTACGTCAACCGCAAACGCGTAGAACCGCAGGCGGATGAAAAACAGGACGATTAAAAGAAAATTTACAAAATAACTGACATTCCGCATCACTTGCCTATTCCATTTTTTTCGGGCAGGTGGTATACTACAGGAAATAATAAAGCAAATATGCTGCTGAAAGGAGCTTCTCCATGCGTTTTTCTGAAAATTTTGAAGCTGCAAAGAACATTGCCGTAGAGGCCGCCCAGACTGCCGCCGCAAAGGCGAAGGAGCTGGCTGCCGTCGCAAAGGCCAACATTTCCATCTATGCCGAGGAAGACAAGGTCAAGAAGGCCGAGATCGAGCTGGGCAAGCTGTATTACCGCGACTACGCCGTCGGTGAAGAGCTCGACACTGCCGAGTATCTGCCGTGGTGCCAGAAGATCGACGAGTCCAAGAAGGCCATCGCCGAGCTGAAGGACTTCATCGCCTCCCTCCGCGAAGACGAAGCGCCCGCCGAGACCGAGGCCGCTCCCACGGACGACGATTTTGAGATCGTTGTCGCCGACGACGAGCCCAAGGCTGACGAGACGCCCGCCGTCGAGGCTCCGAAGACGGAAGAAGCCCCCGCTGAGGAAGCTCCCGCCGAGGACGCCCCCAAGACAGAAGAATAAGCCTGTCAGAACCGGACGCATTGCTCGCAGTGCGCCCGGTTTTTCTGCTTTTTGAAGGAGACGGCCCATGCGACGGCTCTGCCTGTTCACCGGCGGCTTCGCCGCTGCCGCTGGTTTGTATCTGTTTCTGCTGCACGGTGCGCCAGGCGTGCTGCTCGCCGCGCTTGCAGCGGTCTGTGCGCTGCTGTTTCTGCTCCGGCGTCCGATTTTGCGCCGGGCGGCGGTCTGCGTGCTGGGCCTTTTGGCCGGATTTGCCTGGTGCCGTGGGTACGAGGCGCTTTTTCTGCGCCCGTTTGCAGACCTTTCCGGCGAAACAGCCGCGTTTTCCGCGCAGGCGCTTGCCGCTCCGCAGGAAAGCAGCTACGGGCAGTCCGTCTCCGCCCGGCTGACGCTGGACGGAAAAAGCTGCATGGCGGTCATTTACTTTGACGAGGCCGACGGTGAGATCCTTCCCGGAAGCCTCCTGTCCGGCACGGCAAAGTTCACCACGGCGCAGGAAAAGCATCTGCGCGGCAAGGATTACGATCTGTCGCGCGGCGTATTCCTGACGGCAAGCTGCCGCGAAACGCTGCACGCCGAGCCGGGCCGCGCATCAGTCTGGCTTGCCCCGGCTCTGTTTGCCGAACGCCTCCGCGCGGCGATCCAGTCCGCATTCCCGTCTGACACGGCGGGCTTTGTACAGGCGCTGCTGCTGGGCGATAAAACAGGGCTCCGCTACGAGGATCAGAACGATCTGGCCATCGCGGGCATTTACCATGCCGTCGCCGTGTCCGGTATGCACGTTTCGATTTTGCTCGGCATGATCCTGCTGCTCTGCGGCGGGAACCACCGGCTTGCGGCGGCGCTCGGTCTGCCTGCCGCCGTGTTTTTTATCGTCATGACCGGCGCACCTGCCTCCGCAGTCCGTGCAGGCGTGATGCAGGCGCTGGTCCTGTGCGCGCCGCTCGTGCGCCGGGAGAATGACCCGCCGACGACTATCTGTGCAGCCCTTCTCGTGCTGCTGATGCAGAACCCGTGGTCGCTTCTGAGCGTGGGGCTGCAGCTTTCGTTCGCTTCGACGGCGGGGATCGTCTTCTTCGCGGGCGGGCTTTACCGGAGCCTTTCGGAAAACCAGTTCCTTACGCGCCTGCTGCGCCCCAAAACGGTTCTCAGCTCACTCCTGCGCGCCATGCTGACGGCGCTCTGCTGCACGATCTCGTCCATGGTCTTTGCGCTTCCCATTACGGCGCTCCAGTTTGGGACTGTCTCGCTTGCAGCGCCGGTCGTGAACGTGCTGGCGCTGTGGATGCTGTCGATCGTCTTCTGCGGCGGGATGCTCACGGCGCTGCTCGCGCTGGCCCTTCCCGCTGCCGCAGGCGTCTGCGCATGGGCGCTGAGCTGGCCGGTGCGGCTGGTGCTGCTGCTCGTGCGGAGCGCGGCAAAGCTCCCGTTCGCGGCGCTTTATCTTGAAAACGGATATCTGATCGCAGCGGCGGTCTTTCTCTATGGACTTGCGTTGCTGCTTTCGCTGCGCCCGAAAGCCGTCCGGTTCTGGCAGGCCGCTGCCGCAGCCGTGCTCGTCACGGCCTGCTGCATGGGGCTTTCCTGCGCGGATTACGCGCTGCCGGAGGCCTGCTTTTCCATGCTCGATGTTGGGCAGGGACAGTGCCTCGTCAGCCGCAGCGGAGAAAGCATCAGCGTGATCGACTGCGGCGGGCAGGAGGATGCCAGCGGCGAGACAGCCGCGCGGTTTTTGCTTGCGCGCGGCGTGACGCAGGTCGACCGGCTCATTCTCACGCATTTTGACGCTGATCACTGCAACGGCGTCCGGCAGCTTCTGCGGCGCGTGCGCGTCAAAACGCTCTATGTGCCGGACGTATCGCCGGAAAATAACCTCCGCACGAAAATCCTGTTCGCCGCCGCGCAGGCGGGCGCTGAAATCCGGTTTGTCACGAACGATCTGACGCTGTCGGACGGCATGCGTATGTTTGCACCCACCGGAAGCGCGGAGGAAAGCAATACCGGGCTTTGCGTCTTGGCAGCGGGCGAAAAATATGATATTCTAGTGACCGGCGATCTGTCCGAGCAGGCGGAGTACCGGCTGCTGTCCACGCACGACCTGCCGCATGCCGCCGTGCTCGTCGCGGGGCATCACGGCGCGGCTACGTCTACATCTGAGGCGCTTCTGCGCGCCATCCGGCCGGAGGCCGTGCTCATCTCTGTGGGTGCGGACAACCGATTCGGACATCCGGCGGACGAAACGCTCCGCCGCATTGAAAAAGCCGGCGCGGCGGTCTTCCGCACCGATCTGTCCGGCACCATCACCATCAGGGGGTAAGCAAATGGCAAAAAAAAAGCCTGACGACGCCGCTGCCGAGGCTGAGCGCCGCTTCAAAGCGGATCTGAAGGCCGGAACGCTCGGCAGCTTTTATATTATCTGCGGCGAGGAAGCGTTTCTGCGCAGCCATTATGTGGAGCTTGCTACGAAAAAACTCACCGACGGCCCGGCGGGCGAGTTTAACTTCCACCGCTTTTCCGCCGACGACTGCACGCCGCAGGCGCTGGCTGACGCGATCGACGCCATGCCCATGATGGCCGAGCGGACGCTCGTGCGCGTAGACGACGTCGACCTGTTCAAGCAGCCAGAGGGCGCGCGGGAGCAATATGCCGCCATTCTGTCCGATATCCCGGATTACTGCTGCGTGCTGTTCGTCTATGACACGGTGGAATTTAAGATCAACAGCACGATGAAAAAGCTGGCGGCCGCCGTCAAGGAGCACGCGCAGATCGTTTCGTTCGGCAAGCAGTCCGAGCGCAGTTTGTGCGCGTGGATCACGCGCCACTTCCGCGCGCACGGCAAGAGCGTCACGGACGAGCTGTGTCAGTATCTGATCTTCCGCACCGACGGGCTGATGACCACGCTCGGCGGGGAGATCGACAAGATCGCCGCCTATCAGGAGGGCGAGGCCATCACGCGCGGGGCCATTGACGCAGTGGTCATCCCGGCGCTCAGCGCGCAGACCTTTGACATCAGCGATGCCGTCGTGAACCGGGATTTTGAAAAGGCCCTCTTTAAATTGCAGGAGCTTTACGCCATGCAGACCGACCCCATCGCCGTGCTGGGCGCAATCGGCGCACAGCTGCGCAGGCTTTATTACGCGCGGGTCATTCTCTCCTCTGGCGGCGGACAGAAGGAGCTGATGGAGCTGACGGGGCTCAAGAGCTATCCCGCGGGTCTGACCATGACGGCGGCCCGCCGTGTGACCGACCGCTTCTGCCAGAGCGCCATCCAGCTGGTTCTGGATACGGATCTCGCCATGAAGACGAGCGCAGGCGAACAGGAGCAGCTTCTGGAGCTGCTGCTCGTCCGGCTTGCGCAGGAGGCGCAGCATGGATAAGCTGAAACTCCGGCAGGCCATCGTCGTTGAGGGAAAATACGACCAGAACACGCTGCGGCAGCTTGTCGACACGGCGATTTTTACAACAAACGGCTTCGCCGATATGAAAGACCCAGCCCTCCTGCGCCTGCTGCAGCAAGCCGCACAGACGACCGGCCTTGTGATCCTGACCGATTCGGACGGCGCGGGGTTTCTCATCCGCAACACGCTCAAAAGCGCGCTGCCGGAAACGGGCGTGCTGCACGCGTATATTCCCGATCTTCCCGGCAAAGAAAAACGAAAAGCAGCCCCCGGAAAAGAAGGACTGCTCGGCGTGGAGGGCATGACGCCCGAAATTCTTCTCAAAGCCCTGCGCAACGCAGGCGCTGAATTTGCAGACGGCAGTACGCCTCCGCCCGCAAGGGAGCCGATCACCAAGCAGGATCTGTTCGCCCTCGGCCTTTCCGGCGGCCCTGAAAGCGCAAAAAAGCGCGCCGCGCTTTTAAAGGCGCTCCGCCTGCCCGCGCACATGAGCGCAAACGCGCTGCTGCAGGCGCTCAACGTCCTGTTTTCCCGCGAAGAATTTTTCACGCAGGCCCGCAGGCTTCTGGAACCGTAAAAACAGCCCCCGGCGGCTCTCGCCGGGGGCATCAGTTTGCAAAAAAATGTTACAGTGTCAGTGTGTGATAGACCCCGCCGGAGAGCGTTTTCCATTCGAAAACGCCATCCTCCAGCGTCATATAGCCATGTGCGGAGCCGTTTTTCGGGATGGAGACAGAGCCGGGGTTGAGATAGAGGTTGTTTTCGCCGAACGGCTCCCACGCGGGCACGTGCGTGTGGCCGTGCAGGAGGATATCGCCGGGGCAGAGCGGCGGCAGATGCGCGGTGTTATAGACGTGGCCGTGCGTGGCGTAGATCAGGCGGCTTCCGGCCGGGAAAATGCTGTAATCGGCCAGGATCGGGAAGGTCAGCACCATCTGGTCGACCTCCGTGTCGCAGTTGCCGCGCACGCAGAAGAGGCGTTCGCGCCGCTCGTTGAGCATGGCCAGCACCTGCTTGGGCGCGTATTCATCCGGCAGATCGTTGCGCGGGCCGTGGTAGAGAATGTCGCCCAGCAGCAAAAGCCTATCGGCCCCTTCCCGGTCAAACGCGGCAAGCAGCTCACGGCAGTACCCCGCCGCGCCGTGGATATCCGATGCGATCATGAGCTTCATAAAACCCCTCCTCAGCCCTTTGCGAGATCCTTTACGACCTCGCCCGCGATGATCAGTCCTGCCACCGACGGCACGAAGGCCGTGCTGCCGGGAATATCGCGGCGCTCGGTGCACTTATGCTTTGCGCCCGGCGGGCAGATGCAGTGGCTGCGGCAGCTGATGGACATATCCTCGATGGGTCTTGTGGGAATTTCATCGGAATAGACGACCTTCAGATGCTTGACCCCGCGCTTTCTGAGCGCCGTGCGCATCACGCGCGCAAGCGGGCAGCCGCTGGTTTTGTAAATATCGGCCACGCGGAAGCGGGTCGGGTCGAGCTTGTTGCCCGCGCCCATGCAGCTGATGATAGGCACACCCGCCTTCTGCGCCTCGAGAACCAGCGTGACCTTGGCTGTGACGGTGTCGACGGCGTCGACCACGTAGTCATAGTCCGAAAAATTGAATTGATCCGCTGTCTCCGGCAGATAGAAGCACTGATGCACGCGCACGTCGCAGTCCGGGTTGATCTCCAGAATGCGCTCGCGCATGACCTCGACCTTGTATTTGCCGACGGTCTTGCGCGTGGCAATGATCTGCCGGTTGAGGTTCGTCAGACAGACCTTGTCGTCGTCGACGAGATCAAACGCGCCCACGCCGCTGCGCACAAGCGCCTCGCAGACATAGCCGCCCACGCCGCCGATGCCGAACACGGCCACGCGCGCACGCTTCAGCTTCTCCATGGCCTCCGTGCCGAGCAGAAGCTGCGTTCTTGAAAATTGATTGAGCATAGCATCCTCGATTACATATAAAATTTATAGGCTTATCATACGTACAGGGGCGTACCCTGTCAAGGGATTCGCGGTGCTTTTGGGCAGATTCATGAAAATAAACCGTGACATTTTGCCGGTCTTCGTTTAAACTGGGATCAGATCCATACGCGGAAGCGTCCGCACATCAAAAAACGAAAAGGGGAGAATCGTTTTGAAGGAAAGCTATAAGCCCTTGCTGACGCCGTGGAAGATCGGCAAGGTCGAGCTCAAGAACCGCATCGTGCTCACCAGCATGGGCGGCACGGATCTGTTCGGCTGGATGGAATGGAACCATTTTGACAAGGACGGCGCGCGCTTTATCCTTGAAGTTGCGAAAAACAATGCCGGTCTTGTCCTGCCCGGCTGTCAGCCGGTGTATAATCCGATGTACGGCCAGTGGCTGCACAAGAATAAGAAGATGTACGACGATCTGGCAAAGTGGATGCCGGAGTTCCATAAGACGGGCGCAAAGCTGTTCGTGCAGCTGACGGCGGGCTTCGGCCGCAGCTTTACCGTGTCCGAGATGATGGAAAAGCTCTACAATAACCCGGTGCTGCGCGTGCTGTCAAAGCCGGTCATGGATCTCGACAAGATCACGGCCTCGGCCAGTCCGTCACCCAACCGGTGGTCGGACAAGCTGCCGTCGCGCGAGATGACGAAGGCGGAAATTCAGGAATTCATTGACTCGTTCGCCAAAAGCTCGAAGCTCTTGAAGGACGCGGGCGTCGACGGCGTGGAGGTCCATGCCGTGCACGAGGGCTATCTGCTCGACCAGTTTACGCTCCACTACGTCAACAAGCGCACGGATGAGTATGGCGGAAGTCTTGAAAACCGCTACCGCTTCGCCGCTGAGATCGTCAAGGCCATCAAGGCCGCCTGCGGCCCGGATTTCCCGGTGTCGCTGCGCTATTCCGTCGTCTCGAAGACCAAGGGCTTCCGGCAGGGCGCGCTGCCCGGCGAGGAGTATGTCGAGGCGGGCCGCGACATGGCCGAGTCCGAGATCGCCGCGAAGTTTTTGCAGGATGCGGGCTATGATATGCTCAACTGCGACAACGGCACGTATGACGCGTGGTACTGGGCACACCCGCCGGTGTATATGCCCGAAAACTGCAATCTGGCGGAGGTCGAGCACATCAAAAAGTTCGTCGACATTCCCGTTGTCTGCGCGGGCCGCATGACGCTGGATGCCGCAGCCGAGGCCGTCGCTGCAGGAAAACTTGACGGCGCAGGCTTTGCGCGGAATTTCCTGGCCGACCCGGAGTGGTTCACCAAGGTGCTTGAGGACCGTGAGGCCGATATCCGCCCGTGCATTCTCTGTCACAACGGCTGCTTCAATATGTGCCACTACAAGGGCGTGCCGAATGATCAGGATCTGAGCGACTCCCTGCATCTGGCGCGCTGCGCGGTCAACGCCGAAATGATGCAGTGGGACAAGCACTATATCAAAAAGACGAACGATCCGAAGACCGTCCACATCGTCGGCGGCGGCATCGGCGGCATGGAGGCTGCCCGCGTGCTGACGCTGCGCGGCCACAAGCCCATTATTTATGAAAAGTCCGGCGTGCTCGGCGGCACGTTCATCGCGGCCTCATCCGAGAGCTATAAGGGTAAGCTCCGCGACCTTCTGACGTGGTACCGCCGGGAGATGGAAAAGCTCGGCGTGGAGGTCCGCCTGAACACCGAGGTCAAAGAGATCGCGTCCTTCGGCACTGACCCCGTCATCATCGCCACCGGCTCGACCCCGCGCGTGCTCAAAAAGGTTCCCGGCCACGAGAAGATGCTCGAGGCCTGTGAATATCTGCTCGGCGCACCCGTGGGTGAAAAGATTGCCGTTGTGGGCGGCGGTCTGACCGGCTGCGAGATCGCGTATGAGCTGGCGCTGCAGGGCAAAGACGTCACGATCGTCGAGATGAAGGACGATCTGGTGTCCCAGAAGGGCGTGTGCCTGGCCAACAGCTCGTATCTGCGCGAGTGGTTCGCGTGGAAGCAGGTGCCCGTCTATCTGGAAACGACGCTCCGCGAGGTCAAAGACGGCTCCATTGTCTGCGCGGCAAAGGACGGCTCCTCCGTCGAGATCCCGTGCGACACCGTCATTTCCTCCGCCGGCTATATCTCCACGCCGCTCGTCGAGGAGAAGGGCCATAAAAACGTCCAGCTCGTCGGCGACTGTCTGCGCGTCGGAAACCTCCGCTCCGTCGTCTGGCGTGCCTATGAGGCTGCCATGAAGATCTGAGTATAACAGCACAAAGAGGCTGTCCCGCACGTATCCGGGACAGCCTCTTTTGATCGGTTCTGCGTTCGGACAGGATCAGTCCGGCCAGAGGCGTTCTTCGTAGACGCCTGCGGCCTTGAGCGCACAGATCGCCTCCTTGACGGAGGCCAGATCCTCTCGGTAGGTCACGCCATGCCAGACCTCCTCGCAGGGCAGCACGCGCACACGGGCCGTTCCATCCTCCAGCTGCTGGTTGACGGCGTTCGGAAGATAAAACTCACACTTCATCGGGTTCTGCGGGACCTGCTGCGCGAGGAACGTGCTGAGCCGCGACCAGAGCTCCGACACCATCGGCTGGGTAAAGCCCCAGAGGTTCATGGACACAATGGTGTCGCCCGGCAGGTCGACAAACTGTGTGCCGTCCTCGGTATAGGCGGCATGGTCGCCGCGCTGGTAGATCTGCATCCGCTCGGTAATGCTCGTGAGCATCCCGTTTTCGACCTCGCACACGCCGCGCGCCACAGAGCCGAACTCCGTCACGGTGTTGCGCACCCGGTAGCCGACCATGGCGTAGCAGTGCTCATCGTCGTTCGTGCGCAGAAACTCATAGATCGTGCTGAACGCCGTGCGGCCGTAGAAATCGTCGGAGTTGATGACCGCGAACGGCCCGTGCAGCACGTTCCGGCAGCAGGCAACAGCCTGTCCCGTGCCCCAGGGCTTGACGCGTCCGTCCGGGACAGAATATCCCGCCGGGATATCCGTCAGCTCCTGATAGACGTATTCGACATGGAAAAACCGCTCCATGCGGGTCCCGATGCGCTCCCGGAAGAGCGCCTCGTGCTCACGCTTGATAATAAAGACAAGATCACGGAAGCCTGCGCGTCTTGCGTCGTACATGGAAAAATCGATAATACTGTGTCCTTCCCGGTCGACAGGCTCCATCTGCTTGAGCCCGCCGAAGCGGCTGCCCATTCCGGCGGCCATGATGACGAGCTTCGGTGCTTGTTTCTGCATAGGTACGCCTCCTGCAAGTTACTGTCTCTATGGTATCGGTTTCCCCGGGAGATTGCAAGCCCCTTTCACGGGAAATTTTGCGTCCGACACGAATGGCTTGCAGAACGCGCTCCGGTGTGGTACACTGTGTTAAATCTTAAATCCATGTAAAATCGGAGGTGAACGTTACGGGCCTTTCTTCTCTGATCGCCAATACAAGTCCGGTCGCGGGCGTGATCATTTCTGTCGCGCTGATGCTGTTTTCCGGCTTCGCGATGACGCGGCTGACGAAGCTTGCGCGTCTGCCGAATGTGACCGGCTATATCCTCGCCGGGATCCTCATCGGGCCGTATGTGCTGAACCTTGTGCCGCAGCGCATCATTGACGGCACGGACTTTCTTTCCGATATCGCGCTGGCCTTCATCGCGTTCTCAACAGGCGAGTTCTTCAAGCTCTCCGTTCTGAAAAAAAGCGGTATGAAGGTCGTCTGGATCACGATCTTCGAAGCCGTTCTGGCCTCGGTCTTTATTTTTATTCTGACGTTTCTCGTACTCCGGCTCGAGCTGGCGTTTTCCATCGTGCTCTCTGCGCTTGCCTCGGCGACGGCTCCGGCCTCGACAATGATGACCATCCGGCAGACGGGAGCCAAGGGCGATTTCGTCGACACGCTGCTGCAGGTCGTGGCGCTGGACGATGTGGTGGGGCTGGTTCTGTATTCCATCGCCATTTCCGTCGCGCTGGCTTCCTTAAGCGGCGCAAGCGGCTTTTCGTTCGAAACGCTGGGAAAGCCGGTGCTGCTGAATCTGCTGGTGCTGGCGCTGGGCAGTGCGTTCGGGCTGTTCATGAAGCTGCTCATGCCCCAGAAGCGCTCGAAGGACAATAAGCTGATCATCTCCGTCGCGCTCCTGTTCGCGTTCTGCGGCGTGTGCGCGCTGCTGGATATCTCTCCCCTGCTCGGCTGCATGATGATGGGCACGGTCTATACGAATATTGCGGACGACGACAAGCTCTTCAAGCAGCTCAATTATTTCAGTCCGCCGATTTTGCTTCTGTTCTTCGTCCGCTCCGGTATGTCGTTCCAGCTGGACGCGCTGGTGTCCTCGTCCGGGGATCTGAACGGCGTGCCGCTGCTCGTGATCGGCGTGAGCTATTTCCTCGTGCGCATTCTCGGCAAATACGCGGGCGCATGGCTGGGCTGCAGGCTGGTCAAAAAGGATAAGCTGGTGCGCAATTATCTGGGGCTGGCGCTCATCCCCCAGGCAGGCGTAGCCATCGGTCTGGCCGCCCTCGGCGCGCGGACGCTCGGCGGCACGATGGGAAGCGACCTGCAGACCATCATTCTCGCGTCCAGCGTTCTGTATGAGCTGATCGGCCCCGGCTGCGCAAAGCTGGCGCTGTATTTGTCCAGATCGTATTCCACAAGGCTCGAAGACGTTGCCGCCGTGGAGGAGGTCACGGAAACGGGCGAACGGAAGTCCGACGTGCAGCTGCTCATCGAGCGGATCCAGAAGATCCAGTCCGAGCTTCCGGCGCTGGATAACGACATATCGGAGGAGGAAGCCGCCTTTACCGAGGCGGCGGAGGAGCAGCTGGCCCAGACGCAGGCGCAGCGCAGATTTTTCTATCTCAGGAGGTAACGGCATATGAAAACAGACTGGATCGCGGGACTTCTCGGCCCGTGGAGCGCGGAGCTGGCGCCCGGCTCGATTCTTCTCCGGCTGGCGCTCAGCATGGCGCTGGCCGCCATCATCGGCTGCGAACGTTCGAGCAAGCGGCACTCGGCCGGTCTTCGCACGTTCATTCTCGTGAGCCTCGCGGGCACAGCCACGATGCTTATCGATCAGTATCTCATGGAGCTTCTGCCGGTCACGATCCCGGTTTTGTCGGCGGCTGCCGTCATCGGCATCACGACGATCAGCGCCAATTCCATCCTCTTCAGCTCCAAGAACCAGATCAAGGGCCTGACGACCTCCGTCGGCCTCTGGTGCTGCGGCATCGTGGGGCTGGCGCTCGGCGCGGGACTGTATACGCTGGCGCTGGTGCTGTTTCTCGCGCTGCTGTGCAGTATGTCGGGCCTTCCGGCGCTCGAAACACATCTGAAGGACCGCTCGAACCATTTTGAGGTGCATCTGGAGCTGAAAAACAAGCTCGATCTGCCGGGCTTCGTCTCGACCGTCCGCGCCCTCGGCATCCGCATCGACGATATCGAGTCAAATCCCGCGTACTTGAATTCCGGCCTCAGCGTGTTCACCGTCTCCTTCACCGTAAGCAGCGCGGAGCTCAAGCAGTATAAAAAGCACGGTGAGATCATCGAGGCGCTGCGGTCGCTGGATTACGTATATTATATCGAAGAAATGAACTGAACCCGGAATTCCTCCGGCTGCGGGCAGTTTTGCCGGAAAAGGGCTTGCAGCACGGCGTTTTTCGTACTATAATAGAAGAAAACGTCGGAAAAGGTGAGCATATGGAGATCAAGCGCGCAGCCGAGCTGCTTCGCGGTCTTGCAGACGGCGTCGACCCCATGACAGGCCGGCCGCTGCCGGACGAGAGCGTCTATAACCGCCCCGAGATCATCCGGGCGCTGCACTGCGTCCTGCGGGCGCTGCAGGAGCGCGCCGACGGCGCGGCCGCCACAAACGCGGGCCGAAGCTGGAGCGCGGAGGAGGAAGCGCGGCTGCTTCAGGAATACGGTGCGGGGCTCACGACCGAGACGATCGCGCGCCGCCATGGGCGGAGCATCGGCGCCATCGAAACGCGCCTGTCCGAGCTTGGCCAGCGTGACCAGATCCAGTTCAGCATGCGATAGGAGCAGATATGGAACGAACCAGACTGGAGCTTTTATTCGATCAGGAGCTGCTGCAGAACGCCGAGCAGGCCCGCATTCTGTGCGGCAGTCCCGTGACGCGCTTCGTGCGCAGCGTGCAGACCACCGGCGGCGTCGCTGCCGTGCGGGAGCTTTGCAGGCGGAACCGTCCGTCCGACGCGTTTGATTCGCTTGCACAGGCCGGCCGACTCGACCTGTCTGCGGAGGCCAGCGCCGTCAAGGGCAAATACGGCCCGCTCTTTACCGACGACGAGGTCAACGCCTGCCTTGCGCTGCTGCTGGAGGCCGGATATTTTCAAAAAGCGGGACGGTAAGCACCGTCCCGCTTGGATTTCCGGCCAGCAGCCTTTTATGACAGGCCCAGAAAACAAAGTAGATTTTCACAGACCGATTGTGGTATACTGGACGCAGCAAGCATGGGAGGGAACGCCATGTATCCAAAAAAACAACCAAAAAGCGACCGGGAGAAATTCTACGGCGCGTTTCAGAAAAAAGTAGGCTGCAAGCCCGAGCAGTATCTGCGCAGGAAGCTCGCAGGCGGCATGCCGGAGGCTGAGCTGCGGCGGCTTTATGATATGCTGGCCGTCGAGATCGCCATGAAGGCAAGATGCACCGCCATCCGCTATGACGCGCTGCAGCTGGAGCCTGCGGGCGAAACGGCGGCGGAGCGCCATATCCGCCGCGCGGCCACGCACGAGGTCCCTGTCTGCGCACGCTGCGGTGGGCGCATGGTGCTGCGCACCGGGCAGACCGGCGCGCGCAAAGGACAGAAATTCTGGGGCTGCTCCAATTACCCGGCCTGCCGGTATACGAAGGACTTTGAAGCGCGGTCATGAAAAATTTCAAGTTCATCATCAGCTACGACGGCTCCCGCTATTTCGGCTGGGAACGCCAGCCGGGCCGCGACACGATCCAGGGCAAGCTGGAAGCCGTCCTGACGCGGATGTGCGGCACGGACGTGCAGGTCATCGGCGCGGGCCGCACAGACGCAGGCGTCCACGCAAGGGCCATGGCGGCCAACGCCTACATGGACACGGAGAAAACGCCGGAGGAGATCCGCGACTACATGAACCGGTACCTTCCGGACGATATCTGCGTGCAGGAGGCGAAGCTCGCCGCCGACCGCTTCCACGCGCGCTACCGCGCCGTCGGCAAGCTCTACACCTACACCTGCTACGTCGGCGATACGAAGCCGGTCTTTAACCGCAAATACGTTACCGTGCTCGATTACCAGCCCGATCTTGCCGCCATGCAGCGCGCGGCGGAATATCTCACCGGCGAGCATGATTACAAAAGCTTCTGCTCGAACCCGCAGATGAAAAAATCCACCGTGCGGATCGTCGATTCCATCGAGATCGTCCGGCGGAAAGACTATATTTATTTCAATTACCACGGCACGGGCTTCCTGCAGAATATGGTGCGCATCCTGACCGGAACGCTCCTGGAGGTCGGACAGGGCAAGCGCACGCCGGAGAGCGTCCGGCAGACGCTCGAAGCGAAGGACCGGACGCAGGCCGGGTACACCGCGCCTCCGCAGGGGCTGTGCCTGATGCGGGTGGATTATTGAAGGAGCCTGCTGCAAGGCTGAAAGTCTTCTATAAATTTGCAACTGCGGTACAACTTTTTCTTTTGCTTCTCCGAAAGAAAACCGACTCGGTTTTCTTGAATCTTTCCTGCGAAACCAAGACCAGTTCAAAAATTCCGACACTGTCCTTGAAGGCGTCGTAGGGGCCGATGCCTACATCGGCCCGGCAGAATGCGCCGTTTTTATGGAAATCTTCAGCGAATTCGTAACTTCCTAAACGGGCCGACAGAGTCGTCGGCCTCTACGGCGAGACTTCAATGCACATATACCCAGTAGGGGCGGCCGACTCTGTTCGCCCGCAGAATATACCGATTTTACGGTAATCTTCGGCAAATTCGCAGCTTCCCAACGGGCCGATGTGGGCATCGGCCCCTACAGGGCTCCGGCGAATCCGTACTGCCTTGCAAATTTTGAACGCAAGGCGCTTTTACCGCAGATATTAAATCGCAACTACTCACAAATCTGTTGTACCGTAACAGGCGGCGCGTAGTTTAGCGCCCGTAGGGTGAGTTTGTGTGCTCGTAAAGACTGAAATTTCGGTGCTTCCCTGAACCGTACCCGCAGAACGCACCAAACGCGTCCAAGCGCCCCTTTTCTCCCCTGTCTTTTCCGGCAAGGCGGAAAAGACAGGGCCGCCGGAGGCGCGTCGGAGGGCGCAGCGTTCGTTATAACCGCACAATCTCCACCACCGTCAGCACCCGCTCCCGGATGCGGAAGCGCACGTCGAAGCCCGCGAAATTAAACCCGTACCGGCGCTCCGGATCGTGCTGATAGCCGGGGACCGGCCCGCAGGCGAGAGCCTGCCGCAGGCCTTCACGCTTTTCTTCCGGGATCATCGCTTCCAGCTCTGGCGGGAACACGACCGTCAGCGGCTCTGCGTCGCGCCTGCCGTCAAAGCCGTCGACAGCCTCCGGATGGCTGTCTGCATACGGAAGATACGGCTTGATGTCATAGACCGGCGTGCCGTCCACCAGATCGGCGCCCGCGACATACAAGACCGGGCCGTCCTTCGTATGAAGGTCGGCCTTGACAAGCTGCACGCAGGAAAGCCCCAGCGGGTTCGGCCGGAACGGCGAACGCGTAGCGAACACGCCCACGCGCGTCTTGCCGCCCAGCTTCGGCGGCAGCACCGTCGGCGACCAGCCTGCGCCCGCGACCTTATCAAACTCCCAGATGAGCCACAGATGCGAAAAATCCGCGATGCCGCGCAGACAGTCCGGATTGCGGTACGGCGGCTCGAACTTGATCGTCGAGACAAGCCCGGACGCCAGCCCCGACTGACGCGGGACGCCGAACTTGGTGGGGAAATCGGTATGGATACGGGCAATGGGTTCGATGTTCATGGCGGGCCTCCTGCAAGTCATGGTCAAATTGTATCACAGAAACAGAAAAATGCAAAATCCGTTTTACTTTTTCACGCAAAGCGCGTAAAATACAAGCTGCACAGGAGGTGCAAACGATATGAATGACGAATTGACAGCCGTCGATATCAAAAAAATGGAGCAGGAGGTCGAGTACCGCCGCCTGCAGCTGCGGCCGCAGCTGCTTGAGGACGTGAAGACCGCGCGCGAGTTCGGCGATCTCAGCGAAAACTTTGAATACAAGGCAGCCAAGCGGGAAAAAAGCCGCAACGACAGCCGCATCCGGTACTTAGAGCGCATGATCAAGACCGCGAAGGTCATTGACGCCAGCTCGAACCCGGACGAGATCGGCCTGTTTGACAAGGTGACGATCTATATCGAGGAGGACGACGAGGAGCAGACCATCGAGCTGGTCACCACGCTCCGCCAGAACGCGCTCAAGGGCCTCATCAGCAAGGAATCGCCCGTCGGCAAGGCCGTCATGGGTCACAAAAAGGGCGACCGCGTGACTGTCCATGTGAACGAGACTTACAGCTATGACATCGTCATCCGCGACGTGCAGAAGGGTTCGGACGACGAAACGCTCCCCATCAGCAGCTATTAAGCAGCTGATGCTTCAGTTGGGAAAAGAAATTTGGTGAATTCGGCGATGTTCTCAGGAGCATTGCCGAATTTTTTTGACAGATTGACCGAAAAGTCGACAAATATATACAGTTCATGACTTGAAAAGCAGTGGGAAATATGATAAAATTTGTATAATGCAGGTAAAAGCGGCGCTTCAACGGAAGATACACCTGCTTGCTGCCGGAGAGGAGGGAGAAGTATGTTTTGCACACATTGCGGCGCGGAGATCAATGACGACGCCTTTGTCTGTGTGAAATGCGGGTGCAGGGTCGATCAGAAGCTGCCTGCCGCACAAGCCAACGCCCAACGCGACGATACGATGGTCACGGTCATAAAGGTGTTTTTGATCCTGGGCTGCATCGCTGAGGGCTGGCTGCTCATTCCATTGGCATGGTGCATTCCGATGACAGTGAAGATCTTCAATTGTCTGAAAACCGGAACGCCGATCAGCACCGGAATGAAAGTATGCACGCTGCTGTTTGTTAGTCTGGTCGCCGGGATCTGCCTGCTCTGCATGGATGACAACAAGTAGCGGCCGCCGCAAGCAACCAGAAGAACGAATAAGAGAGGAGAAAAATTATGAAGTACTGTTCAAAATGTGGAACTGAAGTCCATGACGATGCGTTCGTCTGTCCGAACTGCGGATGCAAGCTGGATGATACGCAGAAAGGGCCTGTCGGACAGCTGTCAACGACCCGCAGTCTGGCCAAATTCATCCTGTTGTCCCTGATCACCTTTGGCATTTACGGCATCGTGGTGATGTCAAACGTCAGCACGGATATCAATACGATCGCAAGCAGATACGACGGCAAGAAAACCATGCACTACTGCCTGGTTCTGTTCATCTTCTCCTGGCTGACGCTGGGCATTGTGCCCCTTGTCTGGAACCATAAGATTTCCGACCGAATCGGCGCTGAGCTGACGCGCCGCGGCATCGATTATCAATTTGGCGCAGGCACCTTCTGGGGTTGGGGCATTCTGGGCTCTTTGATCCTCGTAGGCCCGTTTATCTACACCCACAAGCTGCTGACGGCCATGAACCTGCTTTCCGCAGACTACAACGTGAACGGCTAAGGGCAGCAGTTCGCAAAGCTCCGTCTGATCCGGCGTTCGAGCCGCTGAATATAAACCCGAGCGGGGCTGCCGCAAAGCAGCCCCATAAAAATAAGAGCAGGGCTGTCTCTTCGGGAGGCAGCCCCTTTGTGTTTTGGGGACGCCGCTTCGTGGGACAGCCCCGGCGGTGCTTTTGTTATTTCACAAACTTGTCGATCGCCTGACACAGCGCGTCGAGGGCCTGCTCGTCGTCGTGCTCGACAGCGTCGACGATGCAGTGCTGGATGTGGTCCTGCAGGATCACCTTGCCGATGTTCGTGATCGCTGCGCGCACGGCGGCGATCTGGATGAGGACCTCGCTGCAGTCCCGGCCGTCGGCGACCATCTTCCGCACGGACTCCAGATGGCCGATGGCACGGGACAGCCGGTTCAGGACGGCCCGCGTGTTTTCGTGCACATGGCCGTGGCCGTTCGCGGCGTCGTGGCTGTGGGTATGATTGTGCGTCTCGTCGTGGGTATCCGTTTCGTGGTGCAGGTGGGGAATGTTGTGCTCATGCAGGTACGCATGGTCGTGAGAATGCTCGTGTTCCATGGGGGAACGCTCCTTATATCATAAATTACTTGTAATGTATCATATTTCACATGGAAATTCCACTTAAAATCGGGAAATGCCTGAAAAAGTTTTTGGAAAAACAGACAGACGTGCGCCCGACTGCTTTACAAAATCAAACGGAAAAGCTATAATACATGCAAGAAAAAAAGTCTGGAGGAAGCATCCATGCACCTTGACCACGACCACGACGAAACCGTCCACAGCCATACGCATACCCATGCGGACGGCACGACCCACACCCATACGCACGCCCACGCGCACGACCATGAAAACGAGCATACGCATTCCCACGAGGACTGCGCGCACACCCACTGCGACGCCTGCGGCGGCTGTGAGCACAGCCCGAAGGAGGAGCTGATGGCGCTCATGAAATATATGGTCGGCCACAACGCCTCCCACGCCAACGAGCTTGCGAATCTCGCAAAGCAGCTGCAGGAGATGGGCGAAACGGCGGCCTACGACCAGATCATGCTGGCCGTGAGCGATTTTGAAAAGGGCAACCTGCGCCTGTCCACCGTGCTGGCGTCCATGCAGGCCCCGAACGCATAAGGAGCGAAAACTATGTGCCTTTCCAATGTCTATGAAAACAGCGTCGAGCAGAAAAACCTGATCCTGTCCAATGTGCAGCGCATCGACTGCAAGGACGGCTTCGTTGTGCTCTACGACCTGTTCGAGCGCGAAACCCGCGTCGAGGGCCGGCTTGCGACCATCGATCTGGTCGGCAACACCGCCGTCATCGTCAAAGCCTGATATGGCCGAGTACGAAGTCGTGCGCGAGGTGCAGAACCTCTGCGGCAACAACCAGATGCGCGACGTGTTCTTTGCGGAGATCGAGACGGACAACCCGGTTTCATGGGTGCGCGGCTTTCTCAAGGGGAAGGACGTGGAGCTGACCGTCGACGAAAAGGAAAACGGCGATCTGACCGTCTATGCCGTCTCCGGCGGCGTCAGCCAGAAATTTCTCATGACGAGGATCTGAGTTTCCCGCGCCAGCCATGCTAAGAATGTAAAAAGAAATGCTTTTTTTCATATATTTGCGCGCCGCAGGTCTTGTAATTGCCGGTCAAGTGTGATACGATAATTTTGTATCGAATCCATACCGGCTCTGCGCCGGTATGCAGCCACTCAGGCAATCTATTTTGGATATGGAGGCAATTATGAGCGTAGCGGACATTTATGAAAAGAGAGCGACATTCTCCTTCGAAGTTTTCCCGCCCAAGACGGACGTGGGCATGGAAAAGCTGTGCGGCAAGGACGGAGTTCTGGACAAGCTCTACACCCTTGAGCCCGACTATATTTCCTGTACTTACGGCGCCGGCGGCACCAACGTCGGCAAGAACCTGGAAGTTCTGGACAAGATCCAGAAGGACGGCAAGTGCACCCCTGTGACGCACTTCACCTGCATCGGCAACACCAAGGAAGATATCAGGGAAAAGCTGCAGACCTACCTTGACCACGGCATCGACCATATGCTCGCCCTGCGCGGCGACCTGCCCTTCGGCTGGACCGGCACGAACGGCGATCTGCACTACGCGACCGAGCTTGTCAAGTTCGTCCGCAAGGAGTTCGGCGACAAGTTCACTATCGCGGTCGCAGGCTCTCCCGAGGGCCATATCCAGTGCCGCAGCCTCGAAGCCGACATCGCCTTCCTGAAGCAGAAGCAGGACAACGGCGCGGACTTCATCATCTCCCAGCTCTGTTGGGATATGGACGCGTTCCGCTACTGGCTCGAGGCCATCCGCAACGCCGGGATCTGGCTGCCCGTCGACGTGGGCATCATGCCGATCCTCGATCAGGCTGCAACCATCAACATGGCCCTCAGCCGCAACGGCTGCGTCATGGACCGCAAGCTCTGCGAGATCATCTCCAAGAACTGGATCTTCCCGAACCCGTTCGACAAGGAGCCGTTCGACGCAGACGTCGCCGGCAAGAAGGAAAGCTTCCGCAAGGCCGGCATCGAATACACCATCAACCAGATCGACGAGTACCGCGCCTGCGGCGTTGACGGCATCCATCTGTACGCGCTCAACAAGTACGATGACGTCGCCTACATCGCAAAGGAAGCCGGTCTGATCGACCTCGTTTAATTACATCCCGATTCGGCAGGCGGGCGTATGCCCGCCTGCCGGAACCACGTTCCAAGGAGCGATTTTCTATGGCCAAAACCCATATCATTGCAGTTGCCGGAAAGGGCGGCGTCGGCAAGACGACGACCTGCGGCATGATCATTGACTATCTGTGCAAGCAGAAAAAAGGCCCCATTCTGGTCGTAGACGCAGACGCAAACTCGAATCTCAACGAGGTTCTGGGCGTCGAGGTCGAGACGACGCTGGGCGATATCCGCGAGGAAATGGCCCACGCTGAGCAGACGGGCACCGTGCCCGCCAATATGACCAAGGCTGACTATGCCGAGATGAAGTTCAACTCCGCGCTCATTGAGGAGGACGACTATGATATGCTCGTCATGGGCCGGACGCAGGGCAAGGGCTGCTACTGCTTTGTCAACGGCGTTTTAAAAACGCAGATCGACAAATACGTCGGCAATTACCGCTACATGGTGGTAGACAACGAGGCTGGTCTGGAGCATATCAGCCGCGGGACGCTTCCGCACGTCGACACCATGCTCCTCATTTCCGACTGCTCTCGCCGCGGCATTCAGGCCGTGGGCCGCATCGCCGAGATGATCCGCGAGATGGATCTGAAGCCCGGCGAAATGAAGCTGATCGTCAACCGTGCGCCGAACGGGCTGCTGAACCCCGGCGTCATGGAAGAGATAAACAAGTACGGCCTCCAGCTGGCAGGCGTTCTTCCGCAGGATGAGACTGTTTACGAGTACGACTGCGAAGGAAAGCCCAGCTCGCAGGTGCCGGACGATACGCCCGTCAAGACTGCGCTTGCCGCCGTCATGCGGGACTTAAAGCTGTAAGCAAAAGACAATATTTTTATAGGGGGATTCACAACTATGCCTTTCGTTCCCAAGAAACAGGCGTTCAATGCGCACATCAACGAAGTTGTGCTGGGCGTTGGCGACAAGGCCACGGCCATCGGCGGTCAGAACGTGCTTCCGTTCCACACGTTTGACGCTGAGATCAAGAACGCACCGAAGATCGGCGTTGAGCTGACCGACCTCGGCATGGCGGAATACACCATGCCCGGCGAGAAGGCCTTCTACGCCGGCTGCACCACCGTGGCCGAAATGGCCAAGCGTGCAGAAACGCTCGAGGGCGCTTCTTTCATCTGCCTGCACCTCGAGGGCGCAGATCCCAACGGTCTGAACAAGTCCGTGGAAGAGTGCGTCCAGCTTGCCAAGGACGTCGCCGACGCGACGACCCTGCCGCTCGTTATCATGGGCTGCAAGAACATCGAAAAGGACACCGAGCTGTTCAACAAGATCTCCGAAGCGCTGGCCGGGAAGAACATTCTGGTTCTGTCCGCGCGTGACGAGGACTACAAGACCGTCGTCGCCTCCGCTGGTATGGCCTACGGCCAGAAGGTCGGCGCGGAATCTGCCGTCGACATCAACCTCGCCAAGCAGCTCAACACCGTCATCACCCAGATGGGCTTCAATGCGCAGTCCATCGTCATGAACGTCGGCTCCGCTGCCGCGGGCTACGGCTATGAGTACGTCGCCTCCACGCTCGACCGTGTGAAGGACGCTGCGCTCAAGCAGGCGGACGCCATGCTCGAAATGCCCATCATGACCCCTGTCTCCGCAGATACCTGGGGCGTCAAGGAAGCCGTTATGTCCGAGGAAGACATGCCCGAATGGGGCAGCCAGGAAGAGCGCGGCATCGAGATGGAGATCACGACCGCTGCCGCCGTTCTGGCAGGCGGCTCCGACGCAGTCATTCTGCGCCATCCGGAAGCAGTAAAGACCATCGCCAAGATGATCGACGCGCTGATGTAAGCAGAGAGGGGGAACCATACTATGGCAGTTAAAGGTCTTGACATTTTCAAATTATCTCCGAAGAAAAACTGTAAGGAATGCGGCAGCCCCACCTGCATGGCATTCTGCATGAAGGTCGCACAGGGCGCTGTTCCCATCACCAAGTGCCCGTATATGTCCGAAGAGGCGATCGCCCTTCTGTCCGAGGCCACCGCGCCTCCCATGCAGACCATCACGGTCGGCGCGCACAAGCTCGGCGGCGAGACCGTCATGATGCGTCATGAGAAGACCCTCGTCAACCGCAACCTGTTTGCAGCCACGCTGTGCACCTGCATGGACGATGCGACTGTTGAGGCTCGTCTTGAGGGCATCAAGAAGGTCGATTACGAGCGTATCGGCGAACGCGAAATGGTCGAGTGCGTCTTCGTTCACGACGCAGGCGACTGCGCGAAGTTTGTCGAACTGTGCAAAAAGGCAGCCGCTCTGCCCGACCGCACCGTCATCATCGACACCAAGGACGTCGAGACGGCGAAGGCTGCCGTCGAGGCCATCAAGGACAGCAAGCCCATCCTGAACGGCGCAAACAAGGACAACTTCAACGACATGAACGAGATCGCCAAGGCGGCGGGCCTCGTTCTGGGCGTCAGCGGCACGGATCTGTCCGAGCTGCACGATACCGTTGCCGCACTCGAAAAGGCCGGCAACAAGAACCTCATTCTCGACGTGACCGCTCCCACCATCAAGGAGACGTTCGCAAACGCTGTGCTCGTCCGCCGCACCGCCATCAAGGACGGCGACCGCACGTTCGGCTATCCCTCCATTGTCAATCTGGGCGTTCTGTGCAACCATGACGAGCATCTTGAGACGGCTCTGGCCGCCATGTTCGTCGTCAAGTACGGCTCCATCATCGTCATGGACAAGGTCGGCTACGCTGAGGCGCTGCCGCTCTACGGCCTGCGCCAGAACATCTTCACCGACCCGCAGAAGCCGATGAAGGTCGCCCCCGGCATCTACCCCATCAACGGCGCCGGTCCCGACGATCCCTGCGCGCTGACGGTCGACTTCGCGCTGACCTACTTCCTGGTCTCCGGCGAACTCGAGCGCTCCAAGATTCCCGTGAACCTGCTCATCACCGACGCATCCGGTATGTCCGTTCTGACGGCATGGGCTGCAGGCAAGTTCTCCTCCACCTCCGTCAAGAAGTTCTTTGACGAATTCGATATCGCCTCCAAGATCAACAACCGCACCCTCATCATTCCGGGCAAGGTTGCCGTCATGAAGGGCGAGATCCAGGACAAGCTGCCTGAGTGGAACGTCGTCGTCGGCACCCGTGAGGCGGTCGAGCTGGTCAAGTACCTGCGCGACGGCGAACACATCAAGGCCGCCGAGGCTGCCGCTGCCTCCAAGGCTCCCGCCGCGGAGAAGAAGGAAGCTGCCGACGCCAACGCGCCGCTCGATTTCGAGAAGATCGCTGCGTCCATCCCGGCCATCGAGGTTGTCGACATGGGTGTGAGCTACAAGCAGCGTGATCCGGAGTCCCCGAAGTTCGTCACCATCGGCGAGCGTATCCACTGCATCTCCCCGGTCATCCGCGAGGCCATGAACACCATGAACCCCGAGCCCATCCTGAAGCGTGCTGCCGAGCAGATCAAGGCCGGCGCAACGTATCTGGACGTCAACATCGGCCCGGCCGAGTCCAACGGCCCCGAGCTTATGACCTGGGCAGTCAAGCTGCTGCAGGAGAACTTCAACAACGTGCCTCTGGCACTCGATACCGCCAACAAGCGCGCCATCGAGGCCGGCATCAAGGTCTACAACCGCACGAACGGCAAGCCCATCGTCAACTCCGCTGACGCCGGCTCCCGTATCTCCTATATCGATCTGGCTGCGGCCAACGACGCCATCTGCATCGCGCTGTGCTCTGCCGACGGCATCGCAAAGGACAACGAAGAGCGCATGATGCACTGCCATCATATGCTTGAACGCGGCCTGAGCCTCGGCATGGAAGCGACCGACCTGTGGTTCGACCCGCTGTTCCTCGTCGTCAAGGGCATGCAGGACAAGCAGATGGACGTTCTGAACGCCATCAAGCTGTTCTCTGACGAAGGCCTGAAGTCCACCGGCGGCCTGTCCAACAACTCCAACGGCGCGCCGAAGAACGTCCGCCCGATCATGGACTCTGCGCTCGTCGCCATGGCCATGATGCAGGGTCTGACCTCCGCCATCGTCAACCCGAACGACCTGCGCCTGATGGAGACGATCAAGTCCTGCGACATCTTCAAGAACAACGAGCTGTACTCCGACTCCTATCTGGACGCGTAATTTGTCTTTCCACGGTTCCCTGCTGCGAAACACCGGCAGGGAACCGCCGCATTTCCCCTATATAATTCAAAATTCAACAGAATTTGCAGGAGGTATTTATGAGCGTATTAACCGATCTCATCTATGGCGGCTCGCACGCCGTGGCTGGCCTGACCGAGGGTGCAGTCAACGACGCCATTGCAAAATATGGCGCAGACCATCCCATTGCCTTCCCTGACACCGCGTATTTCTTCCCCACCATCTACGCCGCCACCGGCGTCAAGGTCAAGACCCTGGGCGATCTGCCCGCCTGCGTGGGCGTGCTCAAGAGCCTCATCACCGATCAGGAGGATCTGGGCCAGGCACTCAACGCCGGTCTGGCCACCGCTGTCGGCGCCGAGATCCTTGAGGGCCTGAAGTTCGCCGAGCCGAAGGACGCCTATGAGCAGGCCGCGGTTCCCGGCATCGGCTTTGTGCCCGATCCCATCATCCGTTCCCTCGGCGTGCCGCTGGTCACGGGCGATATCCCCGGTGTGGCTGTCGTTCTGGGCAAGGCCGAAAACGGCGAGGACATTGCAAAGGTCGTCAAGGACTATCAGTCCAAGGGCATCATGACCTTCATGGTCGGCGAAGTCATTGAACAGTGCGCGGAAGCGGGCGTCAAGATGGGTCTTGAGCTCCGTGTCATCCCGCTGGGCCATGATGTGACCGCCGTCATCCATGTCGTCACCGTCGCCATCCGTGCCGCGCTGATCTTCGGCAACGTGCAGCCGGGCGATCTGGCTGGCCTGCTCAAGTACACCAAGGAGCGCGTTCCCGCGTTCGTCAATACCTTCGGTGCGATCGACAATGTCGTCGTTTCCGCGGGCGCAGGCGCAATCGCGCTGGGCTTCCCGGTCGTGGTCGATATCGACCTCGGCGAAAATCAGGTTCCGGGCGCACTGGAGTCCTGCACTGACCACAATGAGACGGTCAAGAAGTCTCTGGAGCTGCGCGGCATCAAGATCAAGTCCAAGGAGCTGCCCATCCCCGTTGCATTCGCAGCCGCATTCGAGGGCGAGATCATCCGCAAGGCCGACATGAAGGTCGAGTTCTGGTCCGCCAAGAACACCACCTGCGAACTTGTCCTCATGAAGAACATGGACGAGGTCGAGGATCACAAGCTCGTCATCGACGGCCCGGATATCGACTCCGGCGATCTGGAATACGCGCTTGCCACCTGCGTCTATGTCGCGGGCAAGAAGATGCAGGCCGATTTCGAGTCTGTTATCGAGCGCAAGATCCACGCCTGGTTCAACTATATGGAAGGCGTCATGCACACCGGCCAGCGCAACCAGTTCCGTATCCGTATCTCCAAGGACGCCTATGACAAGGGCCTGCGTCTGACGCACTTTGCCGAGGTTCTGTACCACATGATCACAGATGAATTTGACGCTGTCGTCGACAAGTGCGAGGTGCACCTGATTACCGATCCGGTCAAGGCCACCGCGTTCCTGAACGATGTCGCCATCCCGCGCTACAACATGCGTGACGACCGTCTGGCCTCCATGACCGACGAATCCGTTGACCGCTTCTTTACCTGCATCCTCTGTCAGTCCTTCGCCCCGGCGCACTGCTGCGTGGTCACGCCGGAGCGTCTTGGCCTGTGCGGCGCCGTTTCCTGGCTCGACGCGAAGGCGACCTATGAGCTGAACCCGAACGGCCCGTCCCAGCCCATCATGAAGGAAGGTTGCCTCGACGAGCGCACGGGCCGCTACACCACCGTCAACGACGCCATCAAGGACGCGACCCACGGCGCAGTTGAAGAAGTCACGCTGTACTCCATCATGGAGGACCCGATGACCTCCTGCGGCTGCTTCGAGTGCATCTCCGGCATCGAGCCGATGTCCAACGGCTTTATCGTCGTCAACCGTGAGTACGCCGGCATGACCCCCGCCGGTATGACCTTCGGCGAACTGGCCTCCTGCACCGGCGGCGGCGTGCAGACGCCGGGCTACATGGGCCATGGCCGCCACTTCATCTCCTCCAAGAAGTTCATCCACGCCGAGGGCGGCATTGAGCGCATCGTCTGGATGCCGAAGGAGCTGAAGGATGATGTCGGCGAACGCCTGAACAAGACCGCCAAGGAGCTTTACGGCATCGACAACTTCACCGACATGATCGCCGACGAGACGATCTGCACCGACTGCGACGCACTGCTCGAGTTCCTGCAGGAAAAGAACCACCCGGTCCTGTCCCTCGAGCCGCTGATGTAAGCAGCGGACAATCTGTTCTGATACACAATCGCCCGGAGCCGCAAGGCTCCGGGCGTTTTGCGTCGTGTTTAAAGATCTGTAGTCAGCGCTTTCTGCTCCCGGTGCTGGCAAGTGAACAGGAGGATCTGCCGGTTTGCGGCCTCGCGCTGCAAAAGGCGCAGGGCCAGACGCAGGCGGTCATCGTCGAACATGACGAGCGCGTCATCCAGCAGGAGCGGGGCATCCTCCGGCAGCAGCAGGCGGCAGACGGCCAGCCGAACGGACAGATACAGCTCGTCCGCCGTGCCGCCGCTCAGGAAGAGCGAACGGCGCATGGCCGCGTCCGGCTGTCCCGCCTCCAGCTCCATCTGCCGGCTGATCTGCACGCGGGCATAGCGTCCGCCGGTCAGCTCGGAGAAAATTTCCGACGCCTCGCGCACCAGACGCGGGGAGAAGCGCTCTGCCAGCGCTGCGTTGGCCTGCGCCAGCGTCTGCCGGGCAAGCGTAAGCGCCTCGCGGCGCTCGTTCAGCGTGTCGAGCCTCTGCGCCAGCGCCTGCTTTTTTGCCGACAGTTCCGCCTCGGAGCCGAACTGCTCCAACCGGCCACGGCTCTGGTCGAGCTGCGACTGCACGGCTGCGGCAAGCGCCTGCGTCCGTGCAAGCGCGGCCTGCGCCTGTTCGGTCGTCAGGCCGGAGACGTCGCGCGCGGGCGCGGGCAGCTCCGGGATCTCGCCGAGGGCCTGCGCAAGCGCGTCATAGCGCGTTTTCGCCTGCTGCGCGGCCTGCTGTGCGTCATGCCAGGCGCGGTAAGCGGCCAGTGCGGAGGAAATCGCGCTCTGTGCGTCCGAAACTGTTCCGGCCTCCGCGAACATCCGGACGCTGCCGAGCAGCGCCGCTGTGCGCTCGGCGCGCAGACGGCTTTCCGCGTCGCGGGCCGCGTTCTGCGCGGCCGCAGCTTCGCATGCTGCCTGCCACGCGCGCAGCGCGTCGCGGTACTGAACAGCATAGGCATAAAATTCGTCGCGGCTGTGGTTTTCATAGAGCGCCAGCAGCGCCTGCGCCTCGGAAAGCTCCGCCTCGCGCCGCCGGTTATGCGCCGCGTTTCCAAGCGCCGCGACAGCGCAGACAAGCGCCGCCAGCGCGAACGCGGCGGGGATGAGCGGCTCGTGCCGGACGAACCAGCCTGCCGCGCCAAGCCCGAGAAGGAGCGCCGCAAGCACCCAGAACGGCACAGATGGCCGGTGCTTTTTCGCCGTCAGCCGGTCAAATTCGCGCATATCGCGCTGCGCCTTGTCGAGAAGCCGTTCCTCGTCCACCCCGGAAAACGCCTGCGGGCAATCGGGGCGCGCGGGCGCGGATGCGGCCGGCTCCTGCTCCGGCAGGGCAAGCAGGGCGGCCGCCTCCTGCGAAAGCACGGCCAGCGCGTCCTCACGCGGGAGCCGCGCGCATACGGCGGACGCGGCGTTTTCCCGGTTTGCCGCCTGCATCGCGGCGCGCTTCGCGTCATAGAGCTGCGCCTTTTTTCGCTGGGCCTGCGCCGCCTGCAGCGCCCGCAGGTCCTCTTCGCAGGCAGTCTGCTGCGCTTGCAGCGACTGCAGCTGCGCGCGCAGCGCCAGATTTTTTTCATGCTCCCCCGCCAGCGCGGCCAGCGCGCTGTCTACGGCGGCAAGCTCCCGCTCGGCGTCAGGGATGAGGCCGGTCTTGTTGTGCCGGACGCGGTTCTGCCAAGCAAGCAGCCGCTTGTCGGCTGCGGCAAAGCTGACGGCCTCGTCCCCGGTCGTGACAAGGGCGGACAGCCGCGCTTCCAGCTCGTCGTCCGGCGTCAGGCCGAGTCCGGCCTGACGGACAAAGGCGCTGCGCTGATACACACGCTTCGGAACGCCCAGAAGCGTTTCGCCGCAGTTCGCGCCCGTCATGCCCTCGACCGGCAGGCCGGACTCGGTATAGGCGGCGGAAAATACGCCGAGCGGTGCACGGGCCGTCGAGGTGCGCGTGAGCGTGATGCGCCGCCCGGCGTGCTCAAGCTCGATCACGCCCTCCATCGGCTTGCCGCTCCACGGCTGGTATTTTGTCTTGACGGGCAGCACGCCCGTTTTTTCGCGTTCAGAGGTATCGATGCCATAGAGCATGGCCAGCAAAAATTCCGCCCAGGTGCTCTTTCCGGCCTCGTTCGGCATTTGCAGGACGTTCAGGCCCTCGGTAAGCGAGAGCGTCTCCTGCTCGAGCCTGCCGAATGTTGCGGTCATGCGCAGAAGCTTCATTCCGCCGCCTCCCTTCCGTCCATCGCCGCGCAGCCGCAGCGCGCGGCCAGCGCGATTTTGCGTCTGTCCGCTTCCGTCTGGGCCGCGTCATACTGCGCCTTGAGCGCCTGCAGAAACAGGCCGCGCAGCGTATCCTCCTCTGCCCCCTCCCAGATAGCACGGCGGGGCCGCGTCTCGTCGCGGATGGTCAGCGCGTAAAAGCGCGGAGCCAGCGCCGCTTGCAGCGCTGCCGTTTCGACCGGCTCTGCCTCGCCGGTCAGGATCACGCGGTAAATATCGTTCTGCGTGTCCTCCGGCAGCGCCGCCGTGACGGCGGCAAGCGCGTTGTCCCCTGCTTCGACGCGGAGAATTTCATAGCTCCTGCCATGCAGCGGCAAAAAGTCCAGCCGGACGCCGGAATCGGAAACTTCCCCGAGATACGCGCCCTTCTGCCCAAGCTCGTCAAAGCCGCGCCCCATCGCGCAGCCGGGCCAGGCGTAGCACGTGCTCCCGCACCGCAGCAGCCCGCTTGCCTGATGGATATGGCCGAGCGCGAGATAGGCAAGGCCGGAGGCCGCCAGCTGCTCGGACGTGATGGGATTATAGGGCGAGGCCGCCTGCGTCGCGTCCCCGTGGAGGACCATGAGGTTCGTCCAGCCGTCGGCTTTCGCGCGGAAGCCCTCCAGCAGCGGTCTTTCGTGCCGCGCGGTGAAGCCCGCGCCATAGACGCGCAGCTGTTTCTCCGGCAGCTCGATTGCCTCGATTGCATCCGTTTTGAAAATATGCACGTTTTCCGGCCAGCGCTCCGTCAGATACGCGCTGCCGGGCAGCAGACAGTCGTGGTTGCCGGGGCTGATGAAGACCGGCGCACGGATGGAAGCCAGCGCCCGCCGGAGCGCCAGCAGCGTCTCGTCCGACGCGCCCGCGCTGTCAAACAGATCGCCCGCCAGCAGGACAAGATCGCAGTCGTGCGTGTTGGCCGCCTCGGCAAGCTCGGTCAGAAGCTCGCGCTGCTCCTGCCGCCGCGCAGCAGCCTGTTCGGGACTGAGGGCAGCAAACGGCGCGTCCAGATGCAGATCGGCGGTATGCAGAAATTTAATCACGGAGCGCCACCCTTTCTGCCGCCGTGCAGCGGCCTGTCTTCGCGTCGATGGTAAACACCGCGCCTGCAAGCATACACGGCCCTGGCGCAGTCTCATACCGCGAGGTAAGCTCGCCGCGGAAATTTGCGATGGACTGCTCCGGCTTTACGCCGATGACGGAATGCACGGGGCCGGTCATGCCGAGGTCCGTAAGATACCCGGTGCCCTTCGGCAGGATCTGCTCGTCGGCGGTCTGCACGTGCGTGTGCGTGCCCCACTGGGCGGAAATTTTTCCGTCGAGATAATACGCCATGGCAAGCTTTTCACTTGTCGCCTCGGCGTGGAAATCCAGAAGCACGGGAAGCCCGTCCAGCTCCTTCAGGACCTTATCGATCACGCGGAAGGGATTGTCGGGTCGGAAGTCGAGATTGCAGCGGCCCAGCAGGTTCACAACGCCCACCTGCCCGATCTTCGTCTCAAACACGCCGAAGCCCCGTCCCGGCAGGCTCGGATGCAGATTGGCGGGCCGCAGGATATAGGGGCAGTCGTCCAGATACGCGCAGATCTCGCGCCGGTCAAACGAGTGGTTCCCGAGGGTCAGCACATCCGCACCCGCGTCCAGCATCCGGTCCGCCTGCTTTGGCGTCAGGCCGGTTCCGCTGGCATTTTCACCGTTGACAACGCAAAAATCAATGCGGTATAACTTTTTCAGGCTTCGCAGATGCTGTTCCAGACACTGCAGCCCGCCGTCTCCGACCACGTCGCCGACGGCCAGAACGCGAAGCTCCATAAAAAGCCTCCTTTGCATATCATTTTTTTCAGTATACCATTTAAAAAATTTTTTGGCAATGCTATACTGTATCCTGAAACCAACGGGACGCGTTTGCGTCTTTACAGACAGAGAAAGGAGCACACAGATGGAGGATTCCGCAATTATCGATCTGTATTGGGCGCGCGAAGAGCGTGCGCTCAGCGAGACGGATGCGAAATACGGCGGCTATTGCCGCTCCATTGCCCATAACATTCTGAAAAACCGCGAGGACAGCGAGGAATGCGTCAGCGATACCTGGCTGCACGCGTGGAACGCCATGCCGCCGCAGAGGCCGTCGATCCTGTCGTCGTTTCTCGGCAGGATCACGCGCAACCTGTCCTTTGACCGCTGCCGCAGGCAGAATGCGGAAAAGCGCGGCGGCGGATCGCTGCCGCTGGCGCTGGATGAGCTGTCCGAGTGCGTCCCGGCTCCAGGCCGGGTCGAGCAGGCGCTCGAAGCGCGGGAGCTGGCCGAGGCCATCGACCGCTTTCTCCGGACGCTTCCGGAGCGCGAGTGCAGCATTTTCCTGCAGCGGTACTGGTACGTCGATTCCGTGCAGGATATCGCCGCGCGGTACGCGCTCCGGGAGAACACCGCAAAATCCATCCTGTTCCGGACGCGGGAAAAGCTGCGCCGGTATCTCGCCGGAGAGGGGATCATCGTATGAAAGAACAAAGTGAAAAGCTATTCCGCGCCATCGGCGATGTCGGTGACGATCTGATCGCCCGCGCCGATGCGCCGGTCAAAAAAGCGCCGCGCGTGTGGGTCAAATGGGCTGCGCTTGCGGCCTGCTGCGCGCTGGTGATCGGCGCGGCGGCATTTGTCGTGCCGATGTTCCACGCAGGCTCGTCCGCGCCGGAGGCGGCATCTGCTCCGACGGCGGATACCGCGGCGCCGGAAGCGCCTGCGGAAGAGGAAATGGAGATGACGCTGGAGGCCTCGGAGGCGCCCGCCGAGGCCATGCCGGAAGCAGCTCCGGCAGAGCCCGCGGAGCAGAAAACTCGGACGCTTCCGGGCGCGGACTGCTTCGCGGTCGTGTCGGAGAGCGTCACGCGCACATCGGCAGACTTCACGCTGACAAACGAAGACGGCGCTGTGCTTGCCCTTCGCAGCGAGTACTGGCTGGAGACGCAGGCAGACAGCGAATGGGAGATGCTGACATCGAACCTTTTTAAGGTGCAGAACCAGACGGACGAAGCCGCGCCGGAATCGTCTGTCTGCACGCTGCACTACGACTGGCAGACGCTCTACGGCGAACTGGACGCAGGCAAATACCGCCTTGCCCAGCCCGTGATCCTGCCGGACGGAACAGAATACACGCTGTACGCAGAATTTACGATCGAATAACGAAAAGCTTCCCCGCCGCATTCCAAAATGCGGCGGGGTCCGTTCACTTAGGGTGTATCTGAAAACTCATGATGTGACCGGCAGCGAGGGATTTTTGCGTTGCGCAAGACATTTTTTCGCAGGAATACTGACGTATTTCAAGGAAAAATGACGCGGCGCACCGCAAAAAGGCCCGCTGTCCGGGTGCGTTGGGAGTTTTCAGATACACCCTAAGCCGATTTCTCTGTCACCGGGCGCCGAAGCGCTCCGCATAGCCGCAGCGGCGGCAGAGCGGGGCGGCGCGCTCGCCGCGTGCAAAGCCCTCGCGTATCGCGCAGGCCGGCAGCGAGGCAAGAATGTCGGAAAGCGCCTGCCGGAACAGGTTCCCCAGCGCAAGCGCGCCCTCGTTGTCAAGGCAGCACGGCACGACCGTGCCGTCGGAAAGCACGGCGATCTGGTCGCTGAGCGCGCGGCAGCGGCCCTGGCTCCCACGCTCTGCCGCCTGCTCGTCCGGCCAGTCAAAGCGCTCTCCGAAGCTGACGAACACACCGTCCTCCAGCCGCCAGCCCCACGTATTTTTCTGCCACACGCCGGGAAAGGCCGCGTGCAGATGCGCCAAAATCTCCGCGTTCCGGTCGTGCAGACCCTTCGTCTGCGCGCCGTCGAGATTCCAGAGGCGGAAATCTGTCAGAATGCCCGATTTTTTTGCCGCATGGGCAAAGTCCGTGCAGCCCGTCAGATAGGCGGAAAAATCCCCGGCCTCGTTCGCCTCGAAGCTGTGCAGGCTGATAGAGACCTTGCGCAGCGCGGACGCGTCGAGCAGCGCCGCCTGCTTCTTCGGCAGCAGCGTCCCGTTTGTCGTGAGCGTCGCGCGGAAGCCGAGTGCCCGGCAGATCTCCAGCAGCTCCGGCAGCTGCGGGTGCAGCAGCGGCTCGCCCATGACGTGCAGGTACAGGTATTGCCCATATGGCCGGAGCTTCGCAGCCAGCGTGCGAAAGTCCTCCGGCGATAAAAACGCGGCAGGCCGCTTCGTGCCGGGACAGAAGCTGCACGAAAGATTGCAGCAGGTCGTGATCTCAAGATACATCCGTGAAAACATAGGAAAAACCGCCTTTTTCATTCTGATATCCAGTATACCGGCTTTTGCGCCAAAAGGAAAGATGGAAAAACCGCGCCCGCTGTGCTATCATGGATGCAGAAACGGAGGCGATGCGGATGTGGACGCTTGCGCAGGTGCAGGCGGAGTACCGGCGGCTGGACAGGCTGCTCGGGATCGACACGAGCCGCGTGGCCGTGTCCTTTTCCCGGCGCATGACGCGGCAGTACGGCGTATGCACGTTCGTCAAAAACAGGCCGCAGGAGATCCGCCTTGCGGACTTTCTGCGGCGGGAGGATCAGGTCTTCTGGGACACGGCACGGCATGAATATGCCCACGCCGCCGCGGCGATTCTCACAGGAAAACGCCACGGGCATGACGAAGCGTGGAAGGCTGTCTGCCGCAGAATCGGCTGTCCGCCGGAGCGGCTTGCGCCCAGCTGTGAGGCAGCGGCTGAAAACCGGAGGCGCATTGAGGCCGTGCGCGGCGTATACGTCGTGACGTGCCTCGGCTGCGGGGCGCAGTCGCGCTATCTGCGGCGCGGAACGGTTGTGCAGGCGCTGGAGGAAAAGCGCGGCGGCATCCGCTGCCGCCGGTGCGGCGGAAAAAAATTCAGTCTTGAAAAGCGGTATGAACCGCAGGAGGAGCACACATGACAAAAGCAGAACGCGCACGAGAACTGTTTCTGGAGGGCTGCAACTGCGCACAGGCCGTCTTTCTGGCCTTTGCAGAGGACAAGCTGGATAGAGAGACTGCGTTGAAGATCGCCTCCGGCTTTGGAGGCGGGATGGCAGGTATGCGCGATGTATGCGGCGCGGTCAGCGGGATGTTCATGGCCTACGGCCTGCTCTGCGGCCCGGCAGACCCGACCGACCGGGCAGCAAAGACAAAGAGCTACGAGGTCCTGCGGCAGCTCGCGGGAGAATTTGAGGCACGCAATGGCTCGATCATCTGCCGCCAACTGCTGGGCCTCGACCCAAATTTCAAGCCCCAGCCGCCCGAACCGCGTACCGACAGCTATTACAAAAAGCGCCCGTGCCCGGAAATGGTCTACTGCGCGGCAGACATTCTGGAAACCTATCTGGCCGGAGAGGCAGAAACGCCGACCGCTTAAAATTGGAGGGATCGTTATGGCTGCTGCAAACTGGAGAACACTGAAAAAGCTTGACGCGCACATCCACATCCTGCCGGACGCTGTGCATACAGCCAATCCCAACTCTGACGATGTATGGGTGTATGCAGATCTGCGGCAATATGTGCAGATCATGCGTGAAAACCATATCGAACGGGCTGTCATCATGCCCTTTAACGATCCGTTTCTGATGTCGATGGAGTTCACCGCCGGCGCGGTGCACCGAAATCTGGCCGAGATGAAGCGGCGGTATCCCGGCAGATTTTATGCCTTTGCGGATATCGACGTCCGGAATTCGCGGGCCGAAACGGTCGACGCGCTCTGCCGCGCCATTGACGATCATGCGCTGGACGGCATCAAGCTTCACCCGAACAATTCCGGGCTGGCACTCGATTCCGACTATAATTGCGCGATCTTCGCGTTTGCACAGGAGCGGCACATTCCCGTCGCCGTTCATTCCTATCCGAATGCGGAGGATGATCTGTCGGCGGCGAAGCGCATCGTGAAAACGGCGGAGCGCTATCCGGATCTAAAGCTGATCGTCTCGCACATGGGAGCGTTTCAGTGGGAACGCCTGCTTCCGCTTGCCTGTTATGTGGATCTGTCCGCGATCCTGCCCGATTATGCCCGCAGATATGGCGTTGAAGGGACGAACGCGCTTCTGCGGAAATTCGGCCCGAGGCGGCTCCTCTTTGCAACCGATTTTCCCGCCAGTCGCAGTCTGCGGCCCGAAGAGATCTACACCGTTTATTGCGGGATTCTTGACCAAATGGATTTCACGTCGGAGGAAGCGGCAGGGATCGCGTATAAAAACGCAGTCGGCCTACTGGGGTGAAGAAAGCCGCTTGGGATGCACCGTTTTTGCGGGAATTCTCGGCGAATTCGTTACATTTTTCGGGCCGACAGAGTCGTCGGCCCCTACGCCGAAACTTCAATGCCTCTGTAATCCGTAGGGGCGGACGACTCTGTCCGCCCGCAGGATGCACTGGTTTTTGTATAGAACAGACAGGCCCGCCGAAGACCGGCGGGCCTGCTTTATGAAAAACCGCTCTGCCGGCATGGGGACAGAGCGGTTTTCCACGATAGGAGGAAAAGGGAATCACTTCTTGAAAAGGGAGAACTTCTTTTTTTCGTAGGGCTCGCTGGACGCATCCGTGACCTCGTAGCCGGTCGCGTGGACGGCAGCCTTGACAGCCTCGATGTCCAGCGGCTCGTCGGTCAGGACAACGGCCTCACCCTTTGCGTGCGACGACGTGACCTTCTTGACGGGCACAGCCTTGCGGATGGTGTCGTTGATGTGCGATTCGCACATACCGCACATCATGCCGTCGATTTTAAGCGTTGTTTGATACATGATGCAGACCCTCCGTTATTGCTGATGGTGGCAGCAGCCCGCATTTGCGCAGTGCGCGCAGCCCGCGCCGCAGGAACTTTTTCCCTGTTTCTTCTGCCGGATCAGATAGCACACGATTGCGATAACAATGACAAGCAGAACGGCTGAAATAAGGATCGTTCCAAGATTTTGTGCGATCCATGCAAACATGAGAATCACTCCTTTCCTCGCTGTTTGCCGGAAGCAAGACCGCATATCCCATGCGGTCTTGCTCCGTGAAAAAATGATTACTTGATCTTCGTGGTCAGCTTGGTAGCTTCCTTATAGGGCTTGACAAGCATATAAACGATGACTGCGAGCAGGGCTGCGCCGACGATCACGCCGAGGACATTGCCGCTGCCGGTGAGCAGAGCGCCGAACTGGTTGACCATGAGGGCAATTGCATACGCGAAGCCGCACTGATAGCCGATTGCGAACCAGGTCCACTTCTGGCTGTTCATCTCGCGCTTGATGGCGCCGATGGCCGCGAAGCACGGAGCGCACAGAAGGTTGAAGACCAGGAAGGAGTAGCCGGTGATGCCGTTGAAGGCGCTTGCAAGGTTCTGATAGACCGTGCCGTCGCCGCCGCCATAGAGGATGCCGAGCGTGCCGACGATGTTCTCCTTGGCGACAAGGCCGGTGATGGAGGCAACAACTGCCTGCCAGTTGCCCCAGCCGAGCGGAGCAAAGATCCAGGCGATGGCGCCGCCGATCTTGGCGAGGATGGAGTAGTTGATCTCTTCGTCAGAGAGCATCCGGAAGCCGTCCTCGGCCCAGCCGAAGTAGGTGGTGAACCAGACGAAGATGGTGGACAGCAGGATGATCGTACCGGCCTTCTTGATGAACGACCAGCCACGCTCCCACATACTGCGCAGCACGTTGCCGAGGGTCGGCCAGTGATACGCGGGCAGCTCCATAACGAACGGAGCAGGATCGCCGGAGAACATCTTGGTCTTCTTCAGCATGATGCCGGAAATGATGATGGCGGCCATGCCGATGAAGTATGCGGAGGTGGAGACCCATGCGCTGCCGCCGAACAGAGCGCCGGCGATCATGCCGATGAACGGCACCTTTGCGCCGCAGGGGATGAAGGTGGTGGTCATGATCGTCATACGGCGGTCACGTTCATTTTCTATGGTACGCGAAGCCATAACGCCCGGAATGCCGCAGCCGGTACCGATAAGCATCGGGATGAAGGACTTGCCGGACAGGCCGAACTTACGGAAGATACGGTCCAGAACGAAGGCGATACGGGCCATATAGCCGCACGCTTCGAGGAAGGCCAGCATGAGGAACAGAACGAGCATCTGCGGCACGAAGCCGAGAACTGCGCCGACACCGGCGACGATGCCGTCGAGGATCAGGCCGTGCAGCCAGCCGTCTTCGGGAACGTTGCCCGCGTCGAGCAGATTGCCGATCAGAACCGGAACACCGGGGACCCAAACGCCGTAGTCAGCGGGATCGGGCTCGTCAAAACCGTTCTCCTCAAAGTAGCTGACAGCATCAACATAGGTCATGCCGATCGTAGTCTCTTCGTCTGCGTCGTCGGGGATGGAATCATAATAGACTGTCATATCATTGAGGGCGAGGGTTTCTTCGTCCTCGACCTCGATGGTCGTGCTTTCAGAATCGGCGGTCACGGCCTTCATCTCAGCCAGAGCCGCGTCAGCATCGAAGTCTTCGGCTTCGGTGTCAAGCTCATAGTAGCCGCTGATCGCGTCGCTTGCGGCAGCGTATTCGTCAGCTGCGTCGTTATAAGCGGAGGAGCCAATGCCGAGCAGGTGCCAGCCGTCGCCGAACAGGCCGTCGTTCGCCCAGTCCGTTGCCGGTGCGCCGACGCCGACCATGGCGACCCAGTACACGATGAACATGACAGCTGCGAAGATCGGCAGGCCCAGCCAGCGGTTGGTGACGATCTTATCGATCTTGTCGGAGCTGGAAAGCTTACCGGCGCTCTTTTTCTTGTAGCAGCTCTTGATGACCTGCGCGATGTACACATAGCGCTCGTTGGTGATGATGGACTCTGCATCGTCGTCCAGCTCCGTCTCAGCGGCCTTGATGTCCGCCTCGATGTGCTTCATGACGTCTGCGGGGATGCTCAGCTGTTCGAGTACCTTATCGTCACGCTCGAAGATCTTGATGGCATACCAGCGCTGCTGCGCAGCGGGCTTGTCATGCAGAACAGCCTCTTCGATGTGCGCGATGGCGTGCTCGACCGGGCCGGAGAAGGTGTGCTGCGGCTCGGTGTGGGGGCCTGCAGCGGCCTTGACGGCTGCTTCCGCGGCTTCCATAATGCCTGTGCCCTTCAGAGCGGAGATCTCCAGAACAGGGCAGCCCAGCTGACGGGACAGCTCCTTGATGTTGATCTGGTCTCCGTTCTTCTTGACGACGTCCATCATGTTGATCGCCACGACGACCGGGATGCCAAGCTCGGTCAGCTGTGTGGTGAGGTAGAGGTTACGCTCAAGGTTCGTGCCGTCGACGATGTTCAGAATCGCGTCGGGGCGCTCGGTGATCAGGTAGTTACGGGAGACGACCTCTTCGAGCGTGTAGGGGGACAGAGAATAAATACCGGGAAGGTCCATGATCACGACGTCGTCGTGCTTTTTCAGCTTGCCTTCCTTCTTTTCGACCGTGACGCCCGGCCAGTTGCCGACAAACTGGTTCGAACCGGTCAGCGCGTTGAACAGCGTGGTTTTACCGCTGTTCGGGTTGCCCGCAAGGGCAATTTTGATCTGTTTTTCCATCTTCCTGCTCCTTTTGACCAGATTCTTTATGCAATTTCGATCATTTCGGTGTCAGCCTTCCGCAGGCTCAGCTCATAGCCGCGGACCGTGACCTCCATCGGATCGCCAAGCGGTGCAACCTTGCGGATATAAACCTCGGTGCCCTTGGTGATACCCATGTCCATGATCCGGCGCTTGATAGGGCCTTCGCCGTGGAGCTTGACGACCTTGACGGTATCGCCGATTTTTGCGTCCTTCAACGTTTTCATGTTCTTCTCTCCTTAAACCATGATTTTACGGGCCATCTCTTCACTGATCGCCACGCGTGATTCCTTGACTTTTACAATCACGTTTCCATTCAGGCTGGAAACGATCGTAACGGTATCGCCTGCAACGAAGCCCAGCTCCTCCAGATGCTTTTTGGCCTCCGGGTTTCCGCCGACCTTTCGGATAATGTTTTCTTCACCGGCTGCTGCGAGTGTAAGCGGCATCAAATCCTGCGCCCCCTGTCTGTCTGTAATTCAAGCTGCTTAATTGCAATTAAGGCAGGCTAACCAATAGGAAAAAGCAAAGGTTAGACCCCCCTAACCAGTCCACAGTTTAACACGTCTAACCTCGCTTGTCAATAGGTTTCAGCGAAAAAAATGTTTACTTGCTTTTTTTGGTTAAGTGTGTTAGTGTAGAAGATAATTTCAAGGAAAGGTTGGTGCAATTTGCTGTGAGTGTACACAGAGCGGCAGAGGATTACCTGGAAGCCATGCTGATGATGAAGGAGCAGCACGGATACGTCCGCTCCATCGATGTTGCGGAGCATCTCGGCGTGACGAAGCCCAGCGTCACCTACGCGACCAAACAGTTAAAACAGAACGGCCTTATCACCATGGATCGCGACGGGCTGATTACACTGACCGAAAGCGGCATGGAGATCGCGGACCGGATCTATACCCGGCACAAGACGCTGACGGAGTTTTTCATCCGCATCGGCGTCGACGAAAAGACCGCGCGGGAGGACGCCTGCAAGGTCGAACACGATCTGAGCGAAAAAACCTTCGCAGCCATCTGCAGCCACGTTGCAAGGCAGAAGGATCTGCAATAAAACAGAAAGACCGCGCGCCGCTTTGCGGCGCGCGGTTGGTTTTTTATTTCCCCGGCTTGAAGCTGTCCTTGAGCAGGACGCTGCGGTTGAAGACCAGATGGTCCGCGCGGCAGTCGCGGGAGTCCATGCAGAAATAGCCTACGCGCATGAACTGGAAGCCCGGTGCGGTCTTTGCCGTGCGGCCTTCACCCTCGGCGTCGTACTTCTTTGCCTCTTCGACGAGCGCGGATTCGACCTTGCAGCCGGTCAGGACCGTCAGGGAGTCCGGGTTCAGGCAGTCGAGGAAGTTCTTATCCGGGCCGTCGGGCTGGGCGTCGGAGAAAAGGTTTTCGTACAGACGAACCTCGGCGTCAACGGCAGTCTGGCAGTCGACCCAGTGGATCGTCGCGCCCTTGACCTTGCGGCCGTCGGCCGGATCGCCGCCGCGGGAATCGGGGTCATACGTCGCGTAAATTTCCTCGATGCTGCCGTCGGCGGCCTGCTTGCAGCCGGTGCAGGTGATGAGATACGCGCCCTTCAGACGGCACTCCGGGCCGTTGGGATACAGGCGCTTATACTTGGGGATGGGTTCGGGGAGGAAATCGTCCGCCTCGATCCAGACCTCGCGGGAGAACGTGACGGTGTGCGTGCCCTGTTCGGGATGGACGGGGTTGTTTTCAACCTCGAACGTCTCCGTCTGGCCCTCCGGATAGTTCGTGATGACGAGCTTCACCGGGCGCAGAACGGCCATGGTGCGCTCTGCCGTGTCGTTGAGATCTTCGCGCAGGCAGTGCTCCAGAAGCGCGTATTCCACAGTGTTGGCGGACTTCGCCACGCCGATGCGCTCGCAGAAATCGCGGATGGAATGGCTGGTGTAGCCTCTTCTTCTCAGACCGCAGAGCGTCGGCATACGCGGATCGTCCCAGCCGGAGACATAATTCTGCTCGACCAGCTGGCGCAGCTTGCGCTTGGACATGACGGTGTGGTCGATGCCGAGACGGGCAAACTCGATCTGCCGGGGCTTGGCGGGAACGGAGACATTGTTTACCACCCAGTCGTACAGCGGGCGGTGCGCCTCGAATTCCAGCGAGCACAGAGAGTGCGTGATGCCCTCCAGCGCGTCCTGAATGGGGTGGGCAAAGTCATACATCGGATAGATGCACCACTTGTCGCCCTGCCGGTGATGGTGCATATAGCGGATGCGGTAAATGACCGGGTCGCGCATATTGAAGTTGCCGGAGGCAAGATCGATTTTTGCGCGCAGCGTGCGGCTGCCCTCGGGGAACTCGCCGTTTTTCATGCGCTCGAACAGGTCGAGGTTTTCCTCGACGGAGCGGTCGCGGTACGGGCTTACGGCGGGCTTACCGATATCGCCGCGGAACTCGCGGAACTGTTCCGGCGTCAGGTCGCAGACGTAGGCAAGGCCCTTTTTGATGAGTTCGACGGCAAACTCGTAGTCCTTTTCAAAGTAATCCGAGCCGTAGAAGAAGCGGTCGCCCCAGTCGAAGCCCAGCCAGTGAATGTCCTGCTGGATCGCGTCGACGTACTCGGTGTCCTCCTTCGTCGGGTTGGTGTCGTCCATGCGCAGGTTGCACAGGCCGCCGAACTTTTCCGCCGTGCCGAAATCGATCGTCAGCGCCTTGCAGTGGCCGATGTGCAGGTACCCGTTCGGCTCCGGCGGGAAGCGGGTGTGCACACGCTTTCCCTCGAACCGCCCGCCGGGGGCAAGGTCCTCTTCAATGAACGCGTCGATGAAATTTCGGTTCTCCAACGGCTTTCTTTCTTCTTCCATAGTAAAAATCCTCCCGGATGAAATGTCCTGTAATTTATACATTATAGCCGATTGCCGTCCATAACGCAATGCAAAAATGCGCGGAGGCTTCCAGAATGTGAAAAAAGTGAAAACAATGCGGGAAATTTGCATTTTCCTCTTTTCAACTCGCCGAATCTATTATAAAATAGACGCGAATCGAAAAGGAGAGATCACTGACTATGCGTGAACCGAAATATAAACGAGTGTTACTCAAGATCAGCGGCGAAGCCCTTGCGGGCGACGCGCACCGGGGACTGGACTTCGCGGTCATCGGCGGAGTGTGCGACGTGATCCGGCAGTGCGTCGAAGCAGGCGTACAGGTCGGCGTCGTGGTCGGCGGCGGCAACTTCTGGCGCGGCGTCAAAGATGGCGGCGGCAAGATGGAGCGCACACGGGCAGACCACATGGGCATGCTTGCGACCGTCATCAACGCGCTGGCCGTGGCCGACTGCCTGGAGCAGCGCGGCGTGGAGGTGCGCGTGCAGACCGCCATCGCCATGAATCAGATCGCGGAGCCCTATATCCGCTCCAAGGCCATCCGGCACCTGGAAAAGGGCCGCGTCGTGATCTTCGGCTGCGGCACGGGCAACCCGTTCTTCTCAACGGACACCGGCGCGGTGCTGCGCGCGGCGGAAATTAACGCCGACGCGATCCTGCTGGCAAAGAATATCGACGGCGTTTACTCCGCCGACCCCGCCAAGGATCCCAGCGCCGTCAAATACGACGCCATCACCTACGACGAGGTGCTGGCCCGCCATCTGGCCGTCATGGACACGACGGCGACTTCGCTTTCCATGGATAACCATATTCCCGTTCAGGTCTTCGCACTCAAAGACCCGCAGAATATTCTGCGCGTCGTGATGGGCGAGCCGATCGGCACGATTGTAAAGGAGGAACTATAACATGGCAGATCTCAAGGAATTCCAGCGCAAAATGGAAAAAACGCTCGACGTTCTCGCGTCCGACTTTGCCGCTGTGCGCGCAGGCCGCGCCAACGCGCAGGTGCTCGACCGCATCACGGTCGAGTATTACGGCCAGCCGAGCCCCATCAACCAGGTCGGCACCGTCTCTTCCCCCGACCCCCGCACGCTCGTCATCCAGCCGTGGGACGGGTCGCTGCTCAAGGCGATTGAAAAGGCCATCCAGACCTCGGATCTCGGCATCAACCCGCAGAATGACGGCCGCGTTATCCGCCTTGTCTTCCCGCAGCTGACCGAGGAGCGCCGCAAGGATCTCACGAAGCAGGTCCGCAAATACGCCGAGGATTCCAAGGTCGCCGTCCGCAACATCCGCCGCGACGCAGTCGACTACGTCAAGAAGGCCCAGAAGAAGGGCGAACTGACCGAGGACGACCAGAAGAAGGCCGAAAAGGACATTCAGGATCTCACCGACAAGCACGTCAAGAAGATCGACGAGATGTGCGCCAAGAAGGAAAAGGAACTGATGGAGATCTGAGTGCGTGTTTCCAACGCGTACCCTCTGTAGGGGCGGACGCCTCTGTCCGCCCATGCAAACTGCACTGGTTTTACAGAAATTTGCGGCGAATCCCCTCCGTCATTTTCTTCGGAAATACCACCTCCCCTTACCGCGCGGGGCGCGGCAAGAGGAGGCTTTGGCGTCGTGTCGTATCAATAAATGCAATCTCCCCAGAACCTCTTAAAAGCCGCCGGACGGCGGCTTTTGTCGTGAAAGGCTTTTCATATGGAATACAACAACACGCTCCCGCGGCATATTGCCATCATCATGGACGGCAACGGCCGCTGGGCAAAAAAGCGCGGGCTGCCGCGCAAAATGGGCCACGCGGCAGGCGCGGAGACGTTCCGCCGCATTGCGACCTACTGCAAGAACCTCGGTGTTGAATACCTGACGGTCTACGCGTTCTCCACGGAAAACTGGAAGCGCTCGGCGGACGAGGTGCAGGCCATCATGGCCCTGTTTGAAAAATATCTGCACGAGGCCATCGACGAGATGGAGCGCGACCATATCCGCCTGAAAATTCTCGGTGAGCTTGGCCCTATCAGCCCGGAGCTACGCGCGCTCATTGAGCGCACGGACGAAATTTCCACGCACTATCAGGGCTTTCAGGCCAACGTCTGCATCAACTACGGCGGGCGTGACGAGATCATCCACGCCGCGCGGCGCTTTGCCGCCGACTGCGTGAAGGGCGTAAAAAAGCCGGAGGAATTAACAGAGGCGGATTTCGCGCACTATCTCTACACCGACGGCATCCCCGACCCGGAGCTGATCATCCGGCCCTCGGGCGAGCTGCGCACGTCGAACTTCCTGCTCTGGCAGTCGGCGTATGCGGAGTATTATTTCACGGATGTGCTCTGGCCCGATTTTGACGAACCTGAACTCGACAAGGCAATCGCGTCGTATCAGAAGCGCGAGCGCCGGTTTGGAGGCCGCAAATGAAACAAAGACTTCTCGTTGCCGCCGTCGGCGTGCCGCTGCTCATTGTCGTTCTCGTGCTCCTGCCGCCTGTCGCAACGGCGATTCTGACGGCGGCCATCGCGGGCGCAGCCGCGTGGGAGCTGCTGCATACGGCGTGCAGGCAGCCGAAGCTGCTTTATGTGCCGACGGTTTTATGCGCGGCGCTCGTCGTGCTGGCCATCGTATTCGGAACGGCGATCACGGCGACGCTGATCTACGCGTTTTTCTATGTGATGTTCCTGTTTTACATGGCGGTCAGCACGCATGGGAAGGAAACTGCCATTCCGTTTGCGGACGTGGCGGTCTGCATCGTGGCAGGCTTCCTGTTCCCGGCGATGTACAGCTGCATCGGCCTGCTGCGCAATGTCTCCCCTGCGTTCGTGCTCATGCCGTTTGTCATCGCGTTTATTGGCGACAGCTTTTCCATGCTCGGCGGTATGGCCTTCGGCCATAAGAAATTCGCCCCGCACGTGAGCCCCAATAAGACGTGGGCGGGCTTTCTCGCTGGGCCGGTGGGCAGTGCGCTCGGCATGGTGCTGCTGGGGCTTGCCTCTAAATGGATCTGGCAGATGGAGCTGCCGCTGTGGTATCTGTCCGTAACCGGCATTGTCGCCAATCTCTTCGGCCAGCTGGGCGATCTGTCCATGAGCCTCATCAAGCGCGAGGCCGGGATCAAGGACTACAGCCACATTTTCCTGACCCACGGCGGCGTGCTTGACCGGTTCGATTCGACGCTGTTCCTTGCGCCTGTCGTGTACGCGATGCTGTTTTTGCTGGAGAAGCTGGTATGACGAAGACAATCACGATTTTAGGCTCCACGGGCTCCATCGGGCGGCAGACGCTGTCCGTCGCGGATGAGCTGGGACTGCGCGTCGCCGCGCTGACGGCGGAACGCAATGTTGATCTCATGGAAGCGCAGTGCCGCCAATACCGGCCGGAACTGGCCGTTCTGGCAGACGAAGCCGCTGCGGAGGAATTAAAAGTCCGTCTGGCGGATATGAATATAAGGGTGCTTGCGGGCGCGGAAGCGCTGTGCGAAGCGGCGGCTCTGCAGGAGGCTGATACGGTCGTCGTGGCCGTGTGCGGCTTTGCCGCGCTGCGGCCCACGCTGACGGCGATCCACGCAAAAAAGCGCATCGCCCTTGCCAATAAAGAGACGATGGTCTGCGCGGGCGAGATCATGCAATCTGCCGCGCGGGAATCCGGTGCGGAGATTATTCCCGTCGATTCCGAGCATTCGGCCATTTTCCAGTGCCTCATGGGCTGCCGGGACAGGGCCGAAATTAAACGCCTGATTCTGACCTGCTCCGGCGGGCCGTTCTTCGGGAAGACGCGGGAAAGCCTGGCCTGCATGACCAAATCGGACGCGCTGCGCCATCCGAACTGGAAAATGGGCGCGAAGATCACAGTCGACTGTGCAACGCTCATGAACAAGGGCCTGGAGATCATCGAGGCCATGCGGCTGTATGATCTGCCGCTTTCGAAGGTCACTGCCGTCATCCACCGGCAGTCCGTTGTGCATTCGCTTGTGGAGTTTGTCGACGGAGCCGTCATGGCGCAGCTGGGCGTGCCCGATATGCGCATTCCCATCGGCCTTGCCATGACGTATCCGAACCGGGCGCACAATCCGGCCCCGGCGCTCGATCTTCTGTCCTGCGGGCCGCTGACGTTTGACGCGATCGATGAGACGGCGTTTCCGTGCTTCGCGCTTGCACAGCAGGCAGCGCAGACCGGCGGCACGGCCTGCACGGCCATGAACGCCGCCAATGAAGAGGCCGTCGGCCTGTTTTTGCAGGATAAGATCGGCTTTTACGACATCGCGGACGCGGTCGAGGCCGCGCTGCGTCTGCCGGTCGTGCAGGAGCCGTCGCTTGCCGATATTTTTGAGGCCGACCGCCTCGCCCGCATCCATACCCGGGAGCGGTTTTTGAAATAAAGGTGATTTCATGTATATTCTCTTTGCAATTCTCATTTTTGGTTTTCTGATCTTCATCCACGAGCTGGGCCATTTTCTGACGGCCAAGGCACTGGACGTGCAGGTGAACGAATTTTCCATCTGCATGGGCCCGGCGATCCTCAAAAAGCAGAAGGGCGAGACGCTCTATTCTCTGCGCTGCATCCCCGTGGGCGGCTACTGCGCGATGGAGGGCGAGGATGAAGAATCCGACAACCCCAGAGCGTTCACGTCCAAGGCTTGGTGGAAGCGGCTGATCATTCTGGCGGCAGGCTCGTTTATGAATTTCCTGACGGGCCTTGTCGTGCTGGCGCTCATCTATTCCTGCGTCGCGGGCTTCTCAACGGCCAAAATCTCCGGTTTCTTTGACGGCTGCCCGCTGGAATCTTCTCAGGGACTTCAGGTCGGCGACGAGCTTTATAAGATCGACGGACGGCGCGTGTATATCTACTCCGACGTCGGCACGCTTCTGGCCCGGAACAAGACGGGAACATTCGATCTTGTCGTCAAGCGGGACGGGAAACTCATCAAGCTGGACGACTTTGAAATGAAGCAGCAGCTCTATGAGGTCGACGGCGAGCAGCAGTATAAATACGGCCTGTACTTTGGCTATGAGGAAAAAACCGTCGGAACGGTGCTCAAAAACACGTGGTACACGGCGCTGGATTTTGCGCGGCTCGTGTGGATGAGCCTCGGCGATCTGGTGTCGGGCCTTGTGTCGGTCAACGATATGTCCGGGCCGGTCGGCATTGTATCGGCCATCGCGCAGACGGGACAGAGCGCCGCGACGACGGCAGACGGCATTCTGAACGTTCTCTACCTTGGCGCGTTCATCGCGATCAATCTGGCCGTTATGAATATGCTGCCGCTCCCGGCGCTCGACGGGGGACGCGCGTTTTTGCTGCTGGTGAACACGGTGTTTACGGCCATTACGAAGAAAAAGATCCCCTCGAAATTTGAAGGCTATATCCATGCCGCAGGCATGATCCTGCTGCTGGGCTTCATAGCGTTTATCACATTTAAGGATATCTGGAAGCTGGTGCGATAAAAATGGAGCGGAAACTCACAAGAAAAATTATGGTCGGCGGCGTTCCGGTCGGCGGAGGCGCGCCGGTATCCATCCAGTCGATGCTGAACACGAGAACGACCGACGTGGACGGCTGCCTTGCGCAGATTCGCGCGCTGGCTGCCGCCGGGTGCGAGATCGCGCGGCTGGCCGTTCCGGACATGGAGGCCGCGGAGGCCTTCGGAGCCATCTGCGCCGCGTCCCCGCTGCCGCTGGTCGCGGATATCCACTTTGACTACCGCCTTGCCATCCGCGCGGCGGAAAACGGCGCGGCCAAGATCCGCATCAACCCCGGCAACATCGGCGGGGAGGACCGGGTGCGGGCCGTGGTCGAGGCCTGCGGCGCGCGGAGCATCCCCATCCGTATCGGCGTGAACGGCGGCAGTCTGGAGCCGCGTCTGCTGGAAAAATACGGTCATCCCACGCCGGAGGCGCTGGTGGAAAGCGCGTTCGGACATATTGCGCTGCTGGAAAAGTATGATTTCCATGATATCTGCGTGTCGATGAAATCCAGCTCCGTCCCGCTGATGATCGAGGCGTACCGGCTGTTTTCCGAGCGTTCGGACTACCCTCTGCACGTCGGCGTGACCGAAACGGGCACCGAGCGCATGGGCACCATCAAATCCGCTATGGGCATCGGGGCTCTTTTGTGCCAGGGCATCGGCGATACGATGCGCGTATCGCTGACCGCCGACCCGGTGCAGGAGGTGCTGACGGCGAAGGACATTCTGAAGGCCGCCGGGCTGCGCAGGGACGGCGTCAACATCATCGCCTGCCCCACCTGCGGCCGGACGCGCATCGACCTCATCCGGCTGGCAAACGAGGTCGAGCAGGCGCTGTCCGACTGCCAAAAGCCCATCACGGTCGCCGTCATGGGCTGCGTGGTCAACGGCCCGGGTGAAGCGCGGGAGGCCGACGTCGGCATCGCCGGCGGAGACGGCTGCGGCATTCTGTTCGTCAAGGGAAGACAGCTTAAAAAGCTCCCCTATGACGAGCTTCTGCCCGCGCTGCTTGCGTACATCGGAACGCTGTAAAAAATCAAAGCGGCATTCCCTGAGCCGGGAATGCCGCTTTTCGTATCACGGTTTTTGACAGACGGCTATCAGGAATTCCGTCGTGACGCGAAGCGAGGGCACGGCGGCAAGCTTTTGCTGGTCCTCCGCGCCGGTCTTGTAATAATAGGGCGTCATGAGAAACAGCGCCTGCACATCCTCGTTTGACGAAAGCGTGATGGTCTTTCGGAGCGTCTGCGTCCGCAGCAGGCGGAAGCCCTCGACCGCAGGCTCGGCGGGCGGATTTTCGTATGGCCGGTCATAGACGGCGGCCTTCAGCTCGAACAGGTGCCGTTCCATCGGCACAACACGCAGCAGATATCCGCCGGGCTTCAGGACCCGCAGGAACTCCTCCGCCATGAGCGGCGAAAAAATATTGACGATCAGATCGAGGCTTTCCGCCGCCAGCGGAAGATGCGCGGTGCTCGCCGCGCAGAAGATCCCCTCCGGCACCTGCCGTGCCGCCCGCCTGACGGCCTCTGCGGAAATATCCGCGCCGAGCAGCTGCGGGCAGCCGCCCTTTGCCGCAAGCGCGTCATAGATCGCGCGCGTATACGTCCCCTCGCCGCAGCCCGCGTCGAGCACGCAGGCGTCCGGCCCGGTCAGCTGTGCGCAGCTCCCGGCCACGGCTCCAATCAGATGATCATAATAGCCGCGCGATAAAAACGCCGTGCGCGCCGCGACCATGCGCTTATCGTCGCCATGGCGCTTTCCGGACGCTGAGGGCGGCAGGAGATTGACATAGCCGCTGCGCGCAACGTCAAAGCTGTGGCGGCTTTCGCAGCGCCAGACGGTTTTCTCCCGCGCAAGCCTCCCGCCGCACACGGGGCAGAGCAGATCAAGCATAACAAGCCCTCCGATCGCGATAGTTTCTTTATTATACCGCGCCGGGACGCGCAGCGCAAAGAAAAATCTGGAATTGTGCGCGAAACGTGTTGAATTTATGGCGGAATCTGTTATAATTTCAGCAGAAGAGAACGCGCGGGACAAAACGCCGCGCTGGAGCGGAGGAAAAGCATGAAAAAGCATCGCGCCCTTTGGGTGATTATCATTGTGATTGTCGTGCTTGCGGCGGCTGCCGCAGGCGGTTGGTACTGGCTCTCGTCCAATGCCGCACAGGCGGAGCTGGCGCACCGCGCCGTCTATGCGCAGTATGAGGCTATGACCGCCGCCGTCGACCAGGTCACGCTTACGGTGACGGAGGATGGTTCGCCGGTCGGCGAATATGATCTGCAGGCGCTCGGCCTGTATGACGATCTGACAGGCAAGGTCGCGGCGCAGTTTTCCGAGACAGACCGCATGACGGACGTGCAGTTTGCCGCGCTCACCATCAAGGAAAAGCAGGACTGGGCGAAGCGGAATTTCTCCGCGCCCTATGCCTGCACGGTCAGCACGGACAAGCTTGACACGGCGGCGGTTCTGGCCGACCTGCGGAGCATGAAGCGTGCAGCGGCGGAGAACGCCTATACTGTGCTGGAGGACGGCGTCTATACCGTCCACGCCGAGGTTCCCGGCAACGAACTGAATGAGCCGGCCGTTCTGGACGGTCTGCGCGCGTCGGCCGCTTCGCTCGGCGTCACGGCGAACGGGCCGCAGGATGCGGCGTTTGAGCTGACCTCGGTTGACTGCTACAAGCAGCCCGAGATTACGACTGCGACGCTGCGAGACACGCCGGACAGCCTGTTCCGCAAGGCACTGGCAGAGCTTGAAATCAAGGTGACATTCAACGCAGATACCGCGCAGTATCTGCCGCACGGCGAGGAAACGCTCACAAGCCATGATCTGGCTTCCATCGTAGACCTGGACCCGGACGGAACAGTCACGGTTGACGAAAAGGTTCTGAGCGAAAAGGTTTCCAAGCTGGCCGAGGGCTACAGCAAGCAGGACGCGCCGTTCCTGTTCGATTCGTGGGTCAAGGGCCTGACGGAGATCAGGTTTATCACCTGCGACTATCGGATCGACGTGCAGAGCCTGACGGAGCAGATCCGCACGCAGCTGCTGACGATGCAGCCCGGCGCCGTATCTGCCGAGGCCGTCTGCTATGACAAGGACGGCAAGCCCTTCTCGCTGGGCGACAGCTATATCGAGGTCGACTTCGACAACCAGCAGATGACCTTTATCAAGGACGGCCGTCTGGTCGTCAACACCAATATCGTGACCGGCGCGCTCAACGGCCACCAGACCCCGACCGGCCTGTACGAGACGCACGGCAAGGAGCACGACGTCTGGCTCAAGGGTGACGATTATCTCGTCTTCGTCAAATACTGGGTCAGCGTGGTCGGCGACATCATCGGCCTGCACGACGCATCGTGGCGGTCGAACTTCGGCGCAAGCTTCTATGTCTACGGCGGCTCCCACGGCTGCGTCAACACGCCGGAGGAGGCCATGGCCCTGATCTGGAACCTGGCCGAGGACGGAACCCCTGTTCTCATGCACGGCGCCAACGAGTGGTATGAGCCGGCCAACGGCAACCCGCGCGAGACAAAGGAGCCCGTGCGCGGCACGACCAGCAAGATCACCGTCCCGAACGGCACGCGCGTGCTCGAACCCGGCAGCAGCCGCATCGAGATCCAGCCGGACGACGTCGTCCCCTTCGCGCTTCCGAAGGAAGCCGGACAGGACGAGGATCCCCCGACAAACACCACGGACACCGCAAAGCCGGTATCCTGAACCAAACTGCCCCCGGCGAGCCTCGCCGGGGGCAGTTTGCGTACCTGTCAGATATCGAATATGCCGATCATGACGATGCCGATCACGACCAGCGCGATCATGACGTAATGCTTCCAGGAGAGCTTTTCCTTCAGGAAAATACGGCTCCAGAGGACGGACGCGGCGCAGTAGGCCGAGATGATAGGAGCCGAGAGCGCAACGTGCGCCTCGTCGGCCAGCGCGTAGATATACGCGAACTGCCCCGCCGTCTCGAACAGCGCACCCGCATACTTGGGCGCTTCGGCCTTGAAGACGAGCTTGTCCTTTTTGATCACAACAACATAAATAAAGCAGATCACGGCGGCGGCGAGGAACGTCAGCTCATACGCGCAGTTGGCCGAATCCTCGTCCAGCGTGCGGAGCACGAGCGAGTCCGCAAACGTACCCGCCGCATCGAGCAGGCAGTACGCCAGCGGCAGGCACAGCGCCAGCCATGACTTGGCGTATTTATAGTTGGAGCCCTCCTGCCGCTTTCTGCGCAGCTCGTCGTCCTCCGTCGACTCGACAATGCCGAGGCCGACCGCGCCGATGCACACCAGCGCCACCGCGCCGATGACCAGATAGCGCATGGAGCCGGTAATGGACTCGTCCAGCGTCCCGGTGATCAGGCACAGGACCGCGACCAGCGCGCCGGAGGAATTGCAGATGGGGGACGAAATGGAAAGCTCAATGTACCGCAGGCCGACATAGCCCAGCGTCATGGAGCCGATGTACAGAAGCGATACGGGCAGATAGGTCCAGATCACGTGCCACGTGACAACAGCCCCGCCGACGAAGATCTCATACGCCGCGTGAAGGCCCATCACAACGCCGACGGCAATGACCATCTTGAGCGGATTATATTTGTCCCGCCCGTCACGGCAGCCGATTTTCGAAAATAGATCCGAGCCGCTCCAGCAGAGCAGCGCAATAATTGCAAGCCAAAACCACATAATTGTTATCTCCGGCAGCGTCACCGCCGGTTCCTTTCTCTGAATAAATATCCTTCACCGCGTGTAGGGGCCGATGCCCACATCGGCCCGGCAGATTGCACCGTTTTTACGGGAATCTACGGCGAATTCGCAACTTTCCAGTGGGCCGATGTGGGCATCGTCCCCTACATTGAGGTATGCAAGTGCATACGGCTTTGCCTTCCTTTTATCCCGGCAGCTTCGCAAGGCCCGCGTCCATGAGCTTCTGCAGGCTCATCAGAATGCCGAGCTTTGCGTGGTGCCACGTCAGGCCGCCCTGGAAATAGACCGCGTAGGGTTCGCGGATGGGGCCGTCGGCGGACAGCTCGATGGACGAGCCCTGCACAAACGCGCCCGCCGCCATCACGACCTCCGCGTCGTAGCCCGGCATGGCCCACGGGACGGGGGTCACATAGCTGTCGACCGGGGCCGCCGCCTGAATGCCGCGGCAGAAGGCCAGCATCCCCTCCGCCGAGCCAAGCTCGACGGCCTGAATGATATCGTGCCGCGATTCCGTCCCGTTCGGCACGACGCGGAAGCCCAGCCGCTCATACACATTCGCGGCAAAAATCGCGCCCTTGAGCGCCCCGGAAACGACGTTCGGGGCAAGGAAGAAGCCCTCGTACAGACTGGGCAGCAAGCCGAGATTCGCGCCGACCTCCTGTCCGAGGCCGGGGGCCGAGAGACGGTAGGCGCAGCGCTCGACGCATTCCGCCGTGCCGCAGATATAGCCGCCGATGGGGGCCAGTCCGCCGCCGGGGTTTTTGATCAGGCTGCCGACGATCATGTCCGCGCCCACGTCCGACGGCTCGGCCCGCTCGACAAATTCGCCGTAGCAGTTGTCGACCATGCACAGAACGTCCGGTTTGCACTGTTTGCAGAATGCGATCAGTTCGCCGATCTGCGCGACGGAGAACGACGGCCTTGTCGCGTAGCCCTTCGAGCGCTGGATGGTGATGAGCTTTGTTTTGGGGCCGATCGCGGCGCGGATGCCGTCAAAATCGAACGTGCCGTCCGGCAGCAGGTCGACCTGCCGGTACTGCACGCCGTATTCCATCAGCGAACACTTGGACGGACGGATGCCGATGACCTCCTCCAACGTGTCATACGGCGCGCCGTTCGGGCTTAAAAGCTCGTCGCCCGGCAGCAGATTCGCGCTCAGCGCGACGGCCAGCGCGTGCGTGCCGCAGGTGATCTGCGGGCGGACAAGCGCAGCTTCGGTATGGAAGCAGTCGGCATAGACCTTTTCTAGCACCTCGCGGCCCATATCGTCGTAGCCATAGCCCGTCGTAGCGGCGAAGCAGCCTGCCGAAAGCTTGTTTTTCTGCATGGCGGCAAGCACCTTTGTCTGGTTGTATTCCGCCGTCCGGTCAATGGCCTCAAAGCGGGGCCTCAGGCCGTCTAAAATCATTTCTCCGTATTCATATACCGCGCGGCTCACGCCGAGCGATTCATACATTGTCGTAAGTTCCATCCTCTATTTCTCCATTTTCCCGAAAATGTCATCTGCCGCGTCGCGCAGCACGTCCGGCTTGGTGACGATGATGCCCGTTTCCTCGTCTCCGAGAATGAGCAGCGTATCGCCGGGCTTTACGCCGAAGATCTGCCGCGCGTCCTTGGGGATGACGATCTGGCCCTTTTCGCCGACCTTGGCCGTGCCGAAAATATGCCGCTTCGCCTTGCCCAGAATATGCTTTCCGCCTGCCACGCACGAGCCTCCTTTGCAGGGTAATTTTCATACTTGTATAACTTACAGCGCGTCTGTCCGTTTGTCAAGCATGAGACGGCGAAAGGCTCGAATATATCACGATTCATATATGCAATATGCGTTTTTATATCGATATATTTATATTGTTTTTTCCTGTTCAGAATCCGTCATTTTTCACATAAAATTCGAAAAAACTTGATTTTTTCAAAAAGCCTGATATCGTATATGTCAGATGTGCCATGCGGATTTTATATGGCTGCGCAGAAAGGATACGGTATGAAGCGAAGCTGGTTTTTGATCGTCCTGTGCCTGCCGCTTCTGCTGTGCGGCTGTGCGCAAAAAAGCGCAGAGCGCGAATTTTTTGCCATGGACACCGTCATGCAGCTGCGCGCCTATGGCCCGGCGGCAGAGGATGCGCTGGCGCAGGCGGAAGCTGAAATTTACCGGCTGGAGGGCGTGCTTTCCTGCCGGGACGAACAAGCGGCGCTGGCCCGGCTGAACGAAACGGGCGGCGGAACAGCCGGTGAGGAGACGGCGGCGCTTTTACAGACGGCGCTGACGCTCTGCGAACAGACTGGCGGGGCCTATGACCCGGCGCTCGGCGCGCTTTCGGAAGCATGGGGCTTTTCGACCGGTGCGTACCGCGTGCCGGAGCCGGATGCGCTGGCCGAGGCCATGCAGAGCTCCGGAGCCGGGCTTGTGCAGCTGGACGGTATCTCCGTGACGCTGACAAACGGCGCGCAGCTCGACCTCGGCGGCATCGCCAAGGGCTATGCGGCAGGACGCGTCCGGACAATTTTAAGGGAAGCGGGCGTCACGTCCGCGATCATTTCCCTTGGCGGCAATGTTGCCGCTGTGGGGAAGAAGCCGGACGGCAGCGCGTGGACGGTCGGCCTGCAGGACCCGGACAGGCCGGAGGCATATTTCGGCACGGTTTCCATTGAAGACGCCTGCGTCGTCACCTCCGGCGCGTATCAGCGGTATTTTGAGGAAAACGGCGTCTGCTATCACCATATTTTAGACCCGCATACCGGCTGCCCCGCCGAAAGCGGAGTGAAATCCGTCAGCGTCGTTGCGCAGGACGATACGCTGGCCGATGCGCTGTCAACGGCCCTGTTCGTTATGGGGCTGGATGCAGGCGCGGAATTTCAGAAAAGCAGCGGCCTTTCGTTTGAGGCCGTATTCGTAACGGATGACAACACGGTCTGGATCACGCCCGGCCTTGCCGGGCGCTACCGGTCCGACCGGCCCTATCAGATACTGGAATGAAGCAGAAGCATTGGATCTTGATCTTCGCGGCGGTCATCGCTGTTTGCCTCGCCGTGTGGCTGCTGCCGCGCGGAGGCGGGCAGGCGGCGCTTGTCTATCAGGACGGAACTTTATTATACATACTTAACCTGCGGCAGGACCGGACGCTGACCGTGACCGGACCGGCGGGCGAGAATATCATCACGGTAGCAGACGGCGAGGTCTTCATATCCCGCGCGGACTGCCCCGATCAGATCTGCGTGCAGCACGGGCCGCTGCAAAAAACCGGCGGGCCGATCATATGCCTGCCGAACCGGCTGACGATCGAGTGGGCGCAGAAGGATGCTCAGGTCGACGCGCTCAGCGGAACGGGAGGGCTGTCATGAGGCTGAAAAAGCTTACGCTCACGGCCGTCCTGACGGCGGCGGCGCTCGTCATGTTTGTGCTGGAGAGCCAGCTGCCGCCGCTCACGGCCATTCCCGGCATCAAGCCGGGGCTTTCCAATATTTTTACGCTCTTCACCATGGAGACACTCGGCCCCGGCTGGGCCTTCGGGCTGTTTTTCACGCGCGTCACGCTCGGCTGCGTCATCACCGGGCAGGGTTCCGCGTTTTTGTACAGCTTCGCGGGCGGACTCTTAGCGTATGCGCTGATGCTGCTGCTCAGAAGGAAGCTTAAGGGCAGCACACTCTGGGTCAAGAGCGTGCTATGCGCCATGGCGCACAACGCCGGACAGCTGGCCGCCGCTGCGGCCATCGCGAAGACCGGCGCGGTATGGAGCTATCTGCCGATTTTAATATCGGCTGCGATACTGGCCGGGACGCTGACCGGCCTTTGCACCCAGCTGGTTCTGCACCGGCTGGCAAAGACGGGGGTTCTCCCGGAAGAAACGAGTCCCAAAAAGCAAGAGGAGGAAGCAAACGGATGAAACTGCACATCCACGGCGTACACGTGCCGAACCGCAAAAACACGGCGGAGCTGGCCGCGCTGCGCCTGCCCATCCCGGAGACGGTCGAAATCCCGATGTCCATGCACATCGGCGCGCCCGCCATCCCGGTCGTAAAGCCCGGCGAAAGCGTCCGGGTCGGGCAGCTGATCGGAAAGGCGGGCGGGTTCGTCTCCGCGCCCGTCTACGCAAGCGTTTCCGGCACGGTCAAAAAGATTGGCCAGCAGGTCGGCTCCGGCGGGCGGCTCATGCAGACCGTCGTCATTGCCGCCGACGGCAAACAGGAGCCTGACCCGGATTTAAAGCCGCCCAAGCTCGACACCATGCAGGATTTTCTGGACGCCGTGCGCGAAAGCGGCATGGTCGGCCTCGGCGGCGCAGGCTTCCCGACAGTCGTCAAGCTGACCGTTAAGAATCTGGAGCAGGTCAAGGCCGTGATCATCAACGGCGCGGAGTGCGAGCCGTATATCACCTCGGACACGCGCACGATGCTCGACCGGTCGGAGGAGCTGATGGAAGGCGCGCGTCTCGTGCAGCACTTTTTGCAGGTACGCCGCGTGATCTTCGCCATTGAGGACAACAAGCCCCGCTGCATCCAGCTGTACCGGAAGCTGACGAAGGACGAGGACGGCATGGAGGTCTGTGCGCTCAAGTCTTTGTACCCGCAGGGCGGCGAAAAGGTGCTGATCTACAATACCATCGGCGAGATCGTCCCCGAGGGCAAGCTCCCGCTGGATGTGGGCGCGATCGTGCTCAACTGCACGACGCTTGCCAACATCGCCCGCTACTGCAGGACCGGTATGCCGCTGGTCGAAAAGTGCATCACGGTCGACGGTTCCGCCGTCGCGAAGCCCAAGAACGTGATCGTCCCCATTGGGATGAAGCTTGCAGATGTGTTTGAGCAGTCCGGCGGCTTCTGCGCGGAGCCGAAGAAGGTGCTCTACGGCGGCCCGATGATGGGCATTGCCGTGCCGGACCTTGACCAGCCGGTCCTGAAAAACACGAATGCAGTCCTCGCCATGACGGAAGCAGACGCCGTCCTGCCGGAGCCTACGGCCTGCATCCGCTGCGGCCGGTGCATCCGCCACTGTCCGCTGCGGCTCATGCCGTCGCATATCGTCGCGGCCTATGAGGCGGGCAATATGGAGCGGCTGGCCGAGCTGAAGGTCAACCTCTGCATGGAATGCGGCTGCTGCTCGTTCGGCTGCCCGGCGCACAGGCCGCTCGTGCAGACCAATAAGCTCGCAAAGGCGAAGCTCGCCGCATGGCGCAAGGCGCAGAGCGAAAAGCTCGATGCAAAGAAGGAGGCCGTCAAATGAAGCTTGTGATCTCCGCTTCCCCGCATATCGATTCCGGCGCAACAACCCGGAAGATCATGGGCGACGTGCTCATCGCCCTGTGTCCTGCATTGATCGCGGCCATCGTAATTTTCGGCTGGCGAGCACTGCTGGTGACGGCGGTGTGCGCCGCAGCCTGCGTATTTTTCGAGTGGGGCTTTGAACGGCTCTGCCATAAGCCGTCCACCATCGGCGATCTGTCCGCCGTGGTAACAGGCGTCATTCTGGCATATAACCTGCCGGTGTCCATCCCGCTGTGGCAGGCCGTGTTCGGCTGCCTCGTGGCCATCGTCGCCGTCAAGCAGCTCTTCGGCGGCATCGGCAAGAACTTTGCCAACCCGGCATTGGTGGGCCGTATCGTCCTGTTCCTCTCGTTCTCCAAGACCATGACGGCATGGGTCTTCCCGGACGCCGTTTCGTCAGCCACGCCGCTGGCGCAGCTGGCGGCAGGGCAGAAGCCGGAGCTTCTGACGCTCCTGCTCGGCAGTCACGGCGGCTGCATCGGCGAGACGTGTGCGCTGGCGCTGCTGCTCGGCGGGGCGTATCTGCTCGGCCGCGGCGTCATTACCTGGCAGACGCCGGTGTGCTTTGTAGGAACTGTTTTTGTGCTGTCCCTTGTTCTGGGACAGGATGCGCTGCGGCAGGTGCTCTCGGGCGGTCTGCTTCTGGGGGCGTTCTTCATGGCAACCGACTATGTGACCGCCCCGCAGACCTATTGGGGCCGGGCGCTGTTCGGCATCGGCGCGGGACTGCTCACCTGCCTCATCCGCTTCTACGGCAGCTACGCCGAGGGCGTGTCGTTTGCCATCCTCTTTATGAACATTCTCACGCCGTATCTGTCCAGATGGACGCAGAGCAAGCCGCTGGGAGGTGCGAAGGCATGAAAAACACGAAAGAAATTCGAAAATCCATCGTCGTTCTGGTCGTGATCTGCCTGCTCACGTCCGCGGCGCTGGCTGTTGTGAACCACTTTACCGCGCCCGTCTCCAAGGCGAACGCGGAGGCCAGAGCCGAGCAGGCGCGGCTCGACGCCGTGCCGGACGCGGCTTCGTTTCAGCTGGTCGAGACGACTCTTCCGGAGGAGGTCGTGAGCGCCTATCTCGCGCTGGACGAAGCCGGAAGCCCCATGAGCTATCTGTTTACCGTCGAGGGCAAGGGCTTCGGCGGCACGATCCAGGTGATGTGCGTCATCGGTACCGACGGATTGATCCGCGTCTGCCGGACGATGGATGTATCGTCCGAGACGACGACGCTCGGCGGCCAGACGGCCAGCGAGAGCTACACCGGCCAGTATACCGGGCAGGACGCTTCGCTTTCCGGCGTGAGCGCCATCTCCGGCGCGACCATCACGTCCACGGCCTACCGCATCTGCGTGCAGACTGCGTTTGAAGCGTATGAGCTCGTAAAGGAGGCGCAGAAATGAGTAAATTACAGAATTTCCTGAAGGGCCTGATCAAGGAGAACCCGGTTCTGGTCCTCGTGCTCGGCACGTGCCCGACGCTGGCCATCTCCACGTCGGTCATTGCGGCTTTCGGCATGGGCATTGCGGCAACCGCCGTTCTGATCCTGTCCAACATGGCCATTTCCGCCATCCGCAAAATCGTCCCCGACCCGGTGCGCATCCCGTGCTATATCGTCGTGATCGCGGGCTTCGTCACGGTCGTCGAGCTGGTCATGGAGGCGTATGCCTTCAGCCTGTATCAGTCTCTGGGCGTGTATCTGTCGCTGATCGTTGTCAACTGCATCATCCTCGGCCGGGCCGAGATGTATGCCAGCAAGCACGGTGTTGTGGATTCCGCCATTGACGGCGCGGGCATGGGCCTCGGCTTCACGCTTGCTATCTGCGCCATGGCCGCCATCCGCGAAACGCTCGGCTGCGGCACGTTCTGCGGCCTGCCCGTGCCGTGGTTCCATGAAAACCCCATCGGCATTCTGACCATGGCCCCCGGCGGCTTCTTCGTGTTCGGCTGCATGATCGCGCTCATCAATAAGATCTCCAAGGGCAAGGCCATCAAGAAGAAGGAATTCGGCTGTGCTGGCTGCCCGGGCTGCGGCAAGGGCGCCTGCGAAGGAAAGGAGGCGGCTGCGAAATGAAGACCATGATCCTCGTCATTCTGACCGCCGCGATCACGAACAACTATGTGCTCGTCAAGTTCCTCGGCATCTGCCCCTTCCTCGGCGTATCCAAGAAGCTCGATCAGGCGACCGGTATGTCGCTGGCCGTTATCTTCGTCGAGGTGCTGGCCACCGCCGTCACCTGGCCGATCTATCATTTCCTGCTCGCGGGCAAGGTAGACTTTACCTATATGGAGACGGTCGTCTTCATTCTGGTCATTGCGGCCCTTGTCCAGCTGGTCGAGATCGTTCTCAAGCGCTATGTGCCCGCGCTGCATAAATCCCTCGGCGTCTATCTGCCGCTCATTACGACGAACTGCGGCGTTCTGGGCGTGACGATGAACGTCATTTCCGACGGCATGAACTACGGCGAAGCGCTTCTGACCGCGCTTGGCTGCGGCCTCGGCTTCTTCCTGGCGATGGTGCTGTTCTCCGGCGTCCGGTCGCGCGTGGCCGAGGCGGAGCCGCCCAAAAGCTTTGAGGGGCTTCCCATCACGCTCGTCTCGGCGGCGATCGTATCCCTGTCATTTTTCGGCCTGACCGGCATTATCGACCGGCTGTTCGGCTAAGGAGGGCGCGGCTATGATGGAAATTCTGATCCCGATTCTGGCCGTGACTGTGATCGGCCTCATCTGCGCGGTCGGCCTCGCCGTGGCGTCGAGCGTCATGGCGGTCAAGGAGGACACGCGCTTTACCGAAATTCGTGCCTGCCTGCCCGGCGCAAACTGCGGCGCGTGCGGCTACACCGGCTGCGACGGCTATGCAAAGGCCCTGCTGGAGCCGGGCACGAAGACAAACCTCTGCGTTCCCGGCGCGGATGCAGTCGCGGCGCAGATCGCGGCGCTGCTCGGCGTGGCGGCTGAGGACGTTGTGGAAAAGATCGCCGTTGTGCAGTGCGCGGGAACGTGCGAGGCTACAAGCGTCAAGGCTGACTACCGGGGCATCCCCTCCTGCGCGGCGGCGAAGCTGTTCTACGGCGGCAACGGCAGCTGCATCTTCGGCTGCATGGGCTTCGGTGACTGCGCCAAGGCCTGCCCACAGGGGGCAATCTCCATGCAGGACGGCATTGCCTGCGTTGATCATACGGAATGCATCGGCTGCGGCATCTGCGCGCAGACGTGTCCCCAGAAGATCATTGAGATCGTGCCGGATATCATCCGCACAGAGGTGCTCTGCTCGAGCTATCACAACGGCCCGTACACCAAAAAGGTCTGCTCCTCCGGCTGCATCGGCTGCCATAAGTGCGAAAAGACCTGCCCGCAGGGCGCCATCACCGTCGACAATTTCCTTGCCCGCATCGACTGGGACAAGTGCACTGCCTGCGGCGCGTGCGCCAGCGTCTGCCCGACCGGCGCAATGGTCTACGGCGATTTCTCCGGCGCATCCAGAGTCCAGCCTCTTAAGAAAAACTGCGGTGCATCGTAACCCTCTTGACAAACGTAAAGCGCCTGCGGCAAAATGCCGCAGGCGCGTCAATTTTTTATGGATGGGTTCAGCCCTTGAGCTTGTCGAAGAAGCTCTTGCGCTTGGGCTGGCCGTCGTCGCCGACGGAGGATTCGAGCTGCTTGAGCAGCTCCTTCTGCTCCCGCGTGAGCTTTGTCGGCGTTTCAACGACGACGGTGACGAACTGGTCGCCGCGCGTCTTGTAGCCGACATAGGGAATGCCCTTGCCGCGCAGGCGGAAGGTCGTGCCGGTCTGCGTGCCCTCGGGGATCTGATAGCGCACCTTGCCGTCGAGTGTGGGCACCTCGATGGACGCGCCGAGCGCGGCCTGCGTGAACGAAATGGGCATCTGGCACATGACGTTCGCGCCGTCACGCGTGAAGATCGGGTGCTTGCGCACGGAAACGGTCACGAGCAGATCGCCGTTCGGGCCGCCGTTCGAGCCGGCATTGCCCTCGTCGCGCACGCGGAAGGACTGGCCGTCGTCGATGCCGGCAGGAACCTTGACGCGGATGGTCTTCGTGTGGCGCACCTTGCCCTTGCCCCGGCAGGCGGTGCAGGGGTCGGTGATGATGGTGCCGCTGCCGCCGCACTTCGGGCACGGCTGATTGGACTGCATGGTCATGCCCATGAAATTCTGCTGGGTGCGCACGGTGCCGGTGCCGTGGCAGTACGTACAGGTCTGGGGGCTCGTGCCCTCCTTTGCGCCGCTTCCATGGCAGGTGCTGCACGTTTCGATGCGGGAGAAGGTGATCTCGCGCTCACAGCCGAAAGCCGCGTCCTCAAAGCTGATCTCGATCTCACTGACGACGTTCTGGCCCTTCGCCGGGCCTCTTCTGCGGCCGGACGACGACGCGCCGCCGCCGAAGAAATCGCCGAAGATATCGCTGAAATCCCCGAAGCCGCTGAAGCCGCCGCCTCCAAATCCGCCGAAGCCCGCGTTCGGATTGAAATTCGGGTCGACGCCCGCGAAGCCGTACTGGTCGTACCGGGCCTTTTTATCGGCGTCGGACAGGACCTCATACGCCTCGTTGATCTCCTTGAACTTTTCCTCGGCGGTCTTGTCGCCGGGGTTCTGATCGGGGTGGTATTTCATGGCCAGCTTGCGGTAGGCCTTTTTGATCTCGGCGTCGGACGCGTTTTTCTCGACGCCCAGCACCTCGTAATAATCTCGTTTGTTCTGATCTGCCATACTATCTCACCTCAGATTCGGTGGGTAACAGCCGATAGGGGCGGTCACGCCGCCCCTGTCAAGCTGTGCTTCACGAATTAGTTGTCCTTGACCTCTTCGTAGTCCGCGTCGACGACGCCGTCGTCATTGCCGCCCGCCTGCTGGCCGGCCTGACCGGCGTTCGGGTTGGCATTCGGCTCGCCCTGCGGGGCCGCGTTCTTATAGAGCTTCTCGGACACGGCGTAGAACGCCTTCTGGACCTCCTCGGTCGCAGCCTTGATGGCGGCGAGGTCGGTGCCCTTCTGGGCGGTCTTCAGCTTTTCAATGGCTTCCTTGACGGGGGCCTTCTCAGCCTCTGTGACCTTGTCGCCCATCTCGTTCAGGGTCTTTTCGGACTGGTAGATGATCTGGTCGGCGTTGTTGCGGGTGTCGACCTCGTCCTTGCGGGCCTTATCCTGCGCCGCATACTGCTCCGCTTCGCGGACAGCCTTGTCGATATCCTCCTTCGAGAGGTTCGAAGAAGCGGTGATGGTGATCTTCTGCTCGGCGCCGGTGCCGAGATCCTTCGCGGAGACGTTCACGATGCCGTTGGCGTCGATGTCGAACGTGACCTCGATCTGCGGAACGCCTCTGGGCGCCGGAGCGATGCCGGTCAGCTGGAACACACCGAGCGTCTTGTTGTCGGCTGCCATCTCACGCTCACCCTGCAGGACATGGACCTCAACGGAGGTCTGGCTGTCAGCGGCGGTAGAGAAGACTTGGCTCTTCTTGGTCGGGATGGTGGTGTTGCGGTCGATCAGCTTAGTGAACACGCCGCCCATCGTCTCGATGCCGAGAGACAGCGGAGTGACGTCCAGCAGCAGCAGGCCCTTGACGTCGCCGCCAAGCACGCCGCCCTGGATCGCTGCGCCGACAGCCACGCACTCGTCGGGGTTGATGCCCTTGAAGCCTTCCTTGCCGGTCAGCTTCTTGACCTCATCCTGCACGGCCGGAATACGCGTCGAGCCGCCGACCAGAAGGACCTTGGAAATATCGTTGGCGGTCAGACCGGCATCGGCCATCGCCTGCTTGACCGGGCCTGCGGTCGCTTCGACCAGATGGGCGGTCAGCTCGTTGAACTTTGCACGCGTCAGCGTGACGTCCAGATGCTTCGGGCCTGTTGCGTCAGCGGTGATATACGGCAGGTTGATGTTCGTGGAGGTCACGCCGGACAGCTCGATCTTGGCCTTTTCGGCGGCTTCCTTCAGTCTCTGCATGGCGACCTTGTCGTTGGACAGATCGATGCCCTCTGCCTTCTTGAATTCGGAAACGAGGTAGTTCATGACGCACTCGTCGAAATCATCGCCGCCGAGGTGGGTGTTGCCGTTGGTGGCAAGGACTTCGATAACGCCGTCGCCGATGTCCAGAATGGAGACATCGAACGTGCCGCCGCCGAGGTCGTAGACCATGACCTTCTGCTCGGCTTCCTTGTCGACGCCGTAGGCCAGAGCGGCTGCGGTCGGCTCGTTGATGATACGCTTGACGTCCAGACCCGCGATCTTGCCTGCGTCCTTGGTGGCCTGACGCTGTGCGTCGTTGAAATATGCGGGAACGGTGATAACGGCCTCAGTGACGGTGCCGCCCAGATATGCCTCGGCGTCCGCCTTCAGCTTCTGCAGGATCATCGCGGAGATCTCCTGCGGGGTGTACTTCTTGCCGTCGATGTCGACCTTGTAATCGGAGCCCATGTGACGCTTGATGGAAGCGACGGTGCGCTCGTGGTTGGTAACGGCCTGACGCTTTGCGACCTGACCGACCATTCTTTCACCGGTCTTGGAGAACGCGACGACGGACGGGGTGGTGCGGTTGCCTTCGGCGTTCGCGATGACGACGGGTTCGCCGCCTTCCATAACGGCGACGCAGCTGTTGGTAGTGCCAAGGTCAATGCCAATAATCTTACTCATAATAATTTCCTCCTATATGAATGCCTGTATTTACAAATTTATATGCTGCCGGTTCCCCGGCTTGGGTGCTTTTTTAATTTGCGACCTTTACCATCGCGAAGCGGACGACCTTTTCGCCGACCTTGAAGCCCTTCTGGAAGACCTCCGCAATGACGTTTTCGCCAAGCGCTTCGTCCTCGACGTGCATGACCGCGTTATGAAGCTGCGGGTCAAAGGCCTCGCCTGCCGCGCCGAAGCTCACGACGCCCAGCTTTTCCATGACGGAAACGAGCTGGTTCATCGTCATCTCGACGCCCTTTTTAAACGCGGCATCCTGCGTCTCCTGCGCCAGCGCCCGCTCGAGATTGTCGTACACGGGAAGGAACTTCTCGACCGTCTCCGAACGGATGTCGGTATAGAGGCTTTCCTTTTCCTTCTGGCTGCGCTTGCGGTAGTTGTCGTATTCGGCGGCCAGCCGCAGATAGCTGTCATGCTCCTGTGCCAGCGCCTGCTGCGCCTTTTCAAACTCGCTTGCCTCCTGCTGCTTGGCTTCCTCGGGCTTTTTTTCCTCGGACTGCTTCGCGGCTTCGGCTTCGGTCTGCTGCGCAGCTTCTTCTGTCTGCTCGGCTGCGGAGGCGGCCTGTGCCTTTTCCTCCGAAGCCGGATTGCTGTTTGTTTTCTTACTCATATCTATGCCTCCGGGTCATTGTGCTTATTTTCCGGCCCTTCGATCGCCGGGGTCTGGTTTTTCTGGAACATCCGACTCAGGTTCTCGGCGAAGTAGCTCAGCCGGGCGGTGATCTGCGCGTAATCCATTCTGGTCGGGCCGACCACGCCGATCAGGCCCTGCATCCCGTCGCCGATGTCGAACTTCGTCATGACGACGCTGGTGTCGCGCAGCTCCTTCGACACGTTTTCCGGGCCGACCAGGATCTGCGTCCGGCTGTCCGGGGAAAGCGCGGCGGGAAGATTGGAAACCACATCCTCGTCAAGTGCGGAGAGCATTTTCTGCGCCTTGTCGATGTCGTGGTACTCCGGCTGGCCGAGAAGCTTGGCCTGTCCGGTCATGTAGACCTCGCTGTGCTCCTGGTGCAGAAGCGACGTGACGAAATCCATGATGACGGGCACGAGGCTGGCCGCATTTCCGGCGCTTCTGGTCACGCGGGACAGAAGCTCTGGGCTGAGCTGTTCGGCGGTCAGCTCCGTGACGCTTGCGTTCAGCACTGCGCCGAGAAGCTTCAGATCCGCCTCCGTCAGCTCGACCGGGAGCCGGATGAGCTTATTCTTGACGGAGCTGTCGCTCAGCATCACGACGAGAATAAAGCTGCCGCTGTCCGCGAGGATCAGGTCGAACCGCTTGACTGTCAGCCCGGCGGCACGCGCCGCCATGGCGTAGGCGGGCAGATTCGTCATCTGCGAGACAAGCTTGCCGACCTGCGAGACGACCTTGTCGACCTCCTGCATTTTCAGCTCCATCGCCTGATTGATCGATTTCGTTTCATCGGTCGACAGGCGGTAGTCCTGCATCAGCTCGTCGACGTACAGCCGGTACCCGGCAGGCGACGGGATGCGTCCGGCGGAGGTGTGCGGCTGCTCCAGATATCCGAGCGTCGTCAGCTCCGCCATCTCGTTGCGGATGGTCGCGGAGGAAAAATCCATGTCCGGCATCTGCGCAATGGTCTTGGACGCCACCGGCTCCGCCGTGCGGATGTAAAGATCCACGATCGCACGCAGGATCTTCTTTTTCCGGTCTGAAAGCTCCATGGTTCGTTCCTCCTTTCGCCTTAGCACTCTTTATCCCTGAGTGCTAAACGCAGTGTACCACCGCCTGCCAGCGTTGTCAATACCTACAGACTTAAATTATTTGTGAACAATTCATATCTTATGTATGAATGCCCTGGCGGGGCGCTTTTATCAGCCGCGGCGCCCGGATCCGCAGCATCAGCCGACTTCCCGGACAGCGTTCCTGCCCGTCCGGCGGGGACTGCAGGGCGGGCTTTGTCTGCCGTTCAGGGATTATATAGACAAAATCCACAAAAAATTCCCGGTAAAATTTACGTAAAATCGGTAAAATCTCTGTAAAGGCACTGGATTTTAACGGGTGGAACTGCTATACTATGAAATACAGAACTCTGCGACTGCAGCTCCCTTGACCGGCAGCCGCTTTCGTTTCTGTATCAATCCGCAGAAGGAGGGTTCAAAAGAGGTGCTTCGCGCGGGACAGGCCCGCGCACGACACGAACATTCGAATTCTGAAAGAAATCAGGAGGAAATGCAAGCATGAAAAAACGCACAACGCGGTGTCTCGCGCTGCTGCTGGCCGTTGTCATGGTCCTTTCGGTCATGCCGGTCGCCATGGCGGAGGAGACAACGCAGACCTACACCAAGGTCACAAGTGCAGCCGAACTGACGACCGGCAAGTATGTACTTGTGACAGATACGGATTATGCGCCGGATTATTTTGACAACGGCTGGGTTCTTGCAACACAGCCCAGCGTTGTTGACGGTAAGATCGAAAATCCGACTGCAGGCGTCTGGACGCTGACCGTCGATACGGACGGCGTCGTTATGACGGACGCGAAGGGAACTTCGATTGCGCCGAAGGGCGGCAACACGAACGGCATCCAGTCTGGCAGCTATAAATGGGCAGCCAGCTTTGCCAGCGGCAAATTTACCTTTGCCGGAACGGGTGACGATACTGTCACGCTCGCCAGTAACAAGGGAAACGGAAATAAGTTCAGAGCGTATAGGAACTCAACTGTAAACGGCGGCTATCCGCATGAGTTTACGCTCTACAAGCTCACCGAAACGCAGAAGCAGCAGGTCGAAACCCCAACTGCGAACGTAGAAAACGGCGCTGAGATCGAGGTTGGCACGGAGATCAAGTTCGAGTGCAAGACCGAGGGCGCGACGATCTACTACAAGACCGCAGGCACGGAGTATCAGGCATACACCGGCCCGATCTCGGCTTCGCATAACGAGACGTATACCGTCAAGGCCACGAAGGACGGCATGGAGGACAGCAAGGAGCTGGTCGTCTCTGTCGATGTCTTTGAGTGGGTCAACAAATACGTCAAGGCCGATACGATTGCGACCGGCGATCAGGTCGTGATCTACAATGCTGGCAACGGCTATGCTGTCGCTGGCGAAATGCTGGGCAGCTACTATCTCAAACCCGCCGCGGCGACGGTTGCTGAGAATGCCCTGACGGCGGACAGCTTTGATAAGCTGGTCTGGACGGTCACGAAGAACGAGGACGGTACATACTCTTTCAAGCAGGGCACAGATACCACCCTCACGATGGGCACGAACAACGGCAAGTTCAACCTGAACCTGACCGGGGACGGCGCGGTAAAGTGGGACGTTGAAACCTGCAATGCAGAAAATGCGTCCTACTATATGTCCGGCAATGGCTTGACCGGCCAGTATGGCAAGGTCTACATGGAGTACTATGCCAAGTACACCGAGTTCAGCGCCTACTGCACCAGCACGGATCGTCTGACGGAGAAGGACTTCGGCATGACGTTCTACAAGCTGACGCGGGAAAAGAACTTCATCGGCGGCCTTGTGCCTCCTCCCACCCCGACCCAGAAGGTCGCGACCCCGACGGCTTCCCCCGCTACGGGTGAAGTAGAAAAGGGCACGAATGTCACGTTCTCCTGCGCGACGGAGGGTGCGACGATCCTCATTGCCACGGACGGCACGACCTTTAACGAGGGTACCGAGGCGACGGTGAATGAAGACGTCACCTTCACAGTCAAGGCCACGAAGGCCGGCATGGACGACAGCGACGAAGCGACGTTCACCTATACGGTCAGGAAAGAAGATGGAGAGGACAAACTTGGAAAGCTAACTTCTGCTGACCAGTTGACAGACGGCTCTTATGTCATGATTGTTTCCACCGGCTACGCACCGCTGGAACTCAGCGGGAAGTGGCTGACGGTTGTACAGCCGACTGTAGCGGAGGACAAGGTGACGAAGACGGAAGGCGCGGTTTGGACGCTGAAGGTAAGCGGACAGTCTGTTACGCTGACTGATAAAAACGGCATGGCCATTGCACCTTCCGGTGGAAACAGGAATGGCATTCAGTCTGGTAATTATAGCTGGGCGTGGTCGTTCAGCGCAGAAAATCAGACCTTCAAATTTATGGGTGCCGGTGATGATACTGTTACGCTGGCCAGCAATACCAGCACGGATTCTACATACGGTGGGTTTAACAAGTTTAAAGCCTATAAGAACAACACGGTTGCAAGTCAGCAGTATCCGTGCGAGTTCACGCTCTACCGGGTCGACCCTGCATCTGCTGACCAGCCCTCCGGCGATCTGCCCCAGCCCGGCGACAAGTTCGTGATCTACAACCAGAATGCACAGGCGGTTCTGGCGGAGCAGAACGATAACACGGATAGCCCGGCAATCAACAAGGCTGCGGCTACAATCACCGAGGACGGCAAGGCGGCCATCCCGGCAAACGGCGCAGTCGTGTTCACCGTCGAGCCGAACGGCGAATACCTCCGCTTCAAGAGCGATGCGTATGGCTATCTCTGTGCCAACGGCACCGGCAACAACGCGTTCTACAGCAAGGACTTCTCCGAAGAGGGCGTTTCGACCGAAGACGCGGACTGGCTCGTCCGTACCTGCTCCGGCGGCGTGGGCGGCTATGAGCTGGAGAGCCGCACGGCGAAGTTCAGCGGCCACAGCCAGTGGCTGGAGTATTTCTCCGACTCGTTCAAGGTCTACAGCATGTACAGCAAGACCGGCGATCTTGACTATACAATCTACTCCTTCTTCTTCTATCCGGTGGCGGAGGGCGTGAACGTGGACGGCGGCCTTGTCGTGCAGCCCACCATCACCTTCCCCGAAACCATGCTCCCGGCCTATGTCGGCAGCAATTACGAGTTTGACCTCGAGATCGACACGATCTATGAAATCGACAATCCGTGGATCGAGTACAGCGTCAAGAAGGCCGATGGAACGTACATCCCCGGCTATCTCAGCGAGCTGCAGGGCAACACGGACGTAGAGGTTCTGGACGGCTTCACCACCGGCAAGGGCCGCGTCCATATCACGGTCTTTGATTCGGATATCGCGAAAGCAGCTGAGGCCGGCAGCACGATGACCCTGACCTTTGCGTTCAAGGATGTCAAGGGCAACGAGGCCAGAGCGTCCTGCACCGTAGACATTCTCGACGAGGCTGTGATCTCCAACGTGAAGCCTGCGCAGGGTGCGCAGACCGGAGCCGAAAAGCGGCCGGAGATCTCCGCGGAGATCTCGAACGCTGGTGTTTCCCCCAGCGTTATAATGACTGTCAACGGCGCGGAGGTCAATGCGGCCTACGCAGACGGCAAGGTCACCTACACCCCGGCTGCCGATATGGCGGACGGCAAGGTCACGGTAACTGTGACGGTCAAGCGTGCGGATGAAAAGGAAACCAGCAAGACCTGGTCCTTCACCATCGGCGAGGCGACCTTCCAGCGCTACTTCGGCCAGCTGCACTCCCACACGCAGTATTCCGACGGCGCTGGCTCGCTGGACAGCGCACTGGCGTATGTCAAGGCGCTGCCTGACAATGCGAACGTTGACTTCGTCGCATTCACCGACCATTCCAACTACTTTGACAAGTCCGGCGCAGCCAACCCCGAGGGCGCGCTCTACGACATGACCAAAGCAACGGAATACAGCCAACAGACCTGGAAGTCCTATAAGGACGCGGTCGCCGCGTTCAATGCGGAAAACGCGGGCAGCATGGTCGCCATTGCGGGCTTTGAAATGACGTGGTCCGGTGGCCCCGGCCATATCAACACCTTCAACACCCCCGGCATCGTCTCCCGCAACAACACGACGCTCAACAACAAGACCAAGGATGCTGGCCTGCAGGCCTACTACAAGCTCCTGTCGCAGACAGAGGGCATCGATTCCATCAGCCAGTTCAACCATCCGGGCACGACGTTCGGCAACTTCATTGACTTCGGTTACTGGGATGCTGTCGTTGACACCCGTATGTACATGGTCGAAGTCGGCAACGGCGAAGGCCAGATCGGCGCAGGCGGCTATTATCCCAGCTACGAGCAGTACATCATGGCGCTCGACAAGGGCTGGCACGTCGCCCCGACCAACAACCAGGATAACCACAAGGGCAAGTGGGGCAACGCCAACGACGCCCGCGACGTCATCCTGACCGACGACTTTACCGAAGACGGCATCTACGAAGCGCTCAGAGCGCGCCGTATGTACGCCACCGAGGACAAGAACCTCGATCTGGACTACACGGTCAACGGCAACATGATGGGTTCCATCATCGACGTTCCCGAGAAACTGAACTTCGAGATCTCCTTCAACGATCCCGACCGCACCGATTCCATCGCCAAGGTCGAGCTGGTCGTCAACTCCGGCAAGGTCGCCTATACCTGGGACAGTGCCGCAGATCTCGCCAAGGGCTCCGTCAGCGTGGAACTGGCGCCTGAGTACACCTATTACTTCGTCCGCGTCACCGAGGGCGACGGCGATCTGGCCGTGACCGCTCCCGTCTGGGTCGGCGAATCGCTCAAGCTTGGCATTTCCAAGGCTGAATGCGGCACGTCTACCCCTGTCACCGACGAAGAACTGACCATCACCACCACGTTCTTCAACAGTGAGGCAAAGCCCGCTACCATCAAGTCCATCACCTATGCCATCGGCAACGAAACCATCGGCACGGATACCACCGGTTACACGCTGGCCGCAAGCAGTACACAGGATGTGGAATTCAAGTATACCCCGACAAAGGCCCGCATCATGACCGTCCGGATCACGGCTGTGATCGAGCAGGACGGCAAGGCGTACACCTTCACCAAGGACGTCACGCTCGATGTGCTTGACGCAAGCAAGCTTGTCTACATCGGCATTGACGCCTCGCACTACAACGAATACGTTGCAGGCAACTATAAGGACTCCATGGGCAACTTCGGCGAACTGGCTGCGGCCTATTCCGTGCGTACAGTCACGCTGAAGACCAGCGAGGAGCTCATCGCGGCCTGCGGCAATCCCAAGTACAAGGCCATCATCCTGACGGCTCCGTCCCGCCGTCTGGAAGCGGCCCAGAACGATCCGAAGACCTATTCCACAGAAGAACTGAACGCCATCAAGACGTTCAACGACAACGGCGGCATGGTGATCCTCGCCGGTTGGTCTGACAACTACGAGAATTACCCCATCATCCAGAACAACCCGGACATCAAGCATATGGCCGCGACGCAAAACGAGGTTCTGGCCAAACTCGGCTCCAGCCTCCGTATCTCTGACGACGCAACGTATGACGATGAACGCTCCGCAGCCGACGGCGTCGACAAGTGGAGACTCTACTTCTCGTCCTACAACATGGAGAACCCGCTTCTGAACGGCGTGGAATTCGATGCAGAGCATCCGTATGACAAGCTCTACACTGAACGCTTCAGCCACTACGGCGGCGCGTCCATCTACGCAGTAGACGCAGACGGCAACCCGACCTCTACGCTGCCCGCAACGGTCAGCCCGGCAGTCTACGGCCATGCAACGACCTACTCCGTGGACGTTGACAAGGACGGCCTCGGCGGCACAGCTACCCCGAAGTACACCTTCGCAGAAAACGATGACCGCCTGATGGTCATGGCATCTGAGCAGATCGAGGGCAAGGGCCTCATCATCGTCTCCGGCGCAGCCTTCATGTCGAACTTCGAGGTGCAGTACCAGGCCTCCGACAGCGGCGCGGAGAAAAACTACTCCAACTACAAGATCTGCCAGAATCTCGTCTCCATGCTCAACCAGACCGAGATCACCAAGATCGCGGATGTGCAGGCAGAGACAGAGGAGGGCGTCAAGTTCACCGTGGAGGGCATCGTGACCTCCAACGCCTCCGGCTATGACAAGGATACCGCGTTCTTCGACTGCATCTATGTGCAGGACAACACCGCCGGTATCAACGCCTTCCCGGTCGCAGGCGACTTTAAGATCGGCGATAAGGTCCGTGTCACCGGTACGACGTCCTCCTATCAGGGCGAGCGTCAGCTGGCTGTGACGACGAAGATCGAAAAGATCGCGGACGCGGAGGCTCCGGCTCCCAAGGAAGTCACCGCCGCGCAGATCAACGACGGCTCCGTCCTCGGCAGCCTCGTCAAGATCAAGGGCACGATCACCAGAGTGGAAGAGGCCGAAGGCAAGATCCAGACCATCATGGTCAGGGATGCAGCCGGCAACGAAGCACGCGTCTTCATCGACGGCTACATCACGAAGGACAAGGAAGTCCAGAACGCCATCGTCGGCAATCAGGTCGAGGCGGTCGGCCTGGCTTCCTATGATAACACCTTCTACCTCGATGGAAAGCAGATCGCCCCGCGTATCCGTATCCGCGACCGCGCTGACGTCGTCTGCACCGCAGGCGAGACCCCGGTCAAGACGTGGAGCATCACCTACGTCACCGATGGCGGCACGATCAACGGTGAATACCCGACGACCTACACCAAGGGCACTGTGACCGTTCTCCCGACCGATGTGACCAAGCCCGGCTATACCTTCCTCGGCTGGTTCACCGCCTACACCGGCGGCGTACAGGTCAGGCAGATCGAGGCGACGGAGACCGGCGACAAGACCTTCTATGCACGTTGGCAGAAGACTGTCCTGCCGCCTCCGCCCGTCACCCCCGGCACCCCGGTCACCCCGGCCAGGCCCGCTGCCCCGGTAGGGCTCCCGTTTGCCGATGTGTCCGGCAGCGACTGGTTCTATAACGATGTCCGCTACGTCTACGAGAAGGGCATCATGGACGGCACGGGCGCCGATCGCTTCTCTCCCAACGCACCGCTGACCCGTGCCATGATCGTCACCATCCTCTACCGCATGGCGGGCAGCCCGTCCGTTTCCGGCTCGTCCGACTTTACGGATGTGGCTGCCGGCAAGTGGTTCGCCAAGGCAGTCGCATGGGCGGCAGCGAACGGCATCGTCAACGGCTACGGCGACAGCCTCTTTGGCCCGAACGACCCCGTGACCCGTGAGCAGCTTGCGGCGATCCTGTACCGCTACGCAGTCTACGGCGGCATGACGGCTGTGACGCTCGAGGAAAATCTCGGCAGCTTTGCCGACACGGCGCAGCTCTCCGCCTACGCCATTCAGGCGATGAACTGGGCGGTCGGCCAGGGTCTGATCAACGGCTCCGGCAGCAACCTTGTGCCGAAGGCGCAGGCGACCCGCGCACAGGTCGCGGCGATCATCCACCGGTATCTCGAGCGCTGAGTTCCCCAACAGTACAAAGCTGCCCCGCCGGGTCTTCCGGCGGGGCAGTCCCCCATCATTCAAAAACTGCGCATCCTGAAGGAGAATCCATGAAAAACTTACAATGCAAGCTGACGCGCAAGCGCTGGCTGGAGATCGGCGTGAGCGTTCTGCTGTTCGTGCTGATCATCGCGTGGGCGCTGGTCCTGGAATACACGGAGCCTGACCGCGAGGCGACTGCCGCGCGCAAGCGGTTTTTCGCCGTTGCGCGCGTCACGGACATTCTGGACGACAACGCGGAGACCCAGGACTGGACGGAGGGCCGCCGCATCGGCCAGCAGTATCTCGAGGTCGAGATCCTGAACGGCCCGTGGAAGGGCGAAACGCTTGAGGCGATCAACTATCTGACCATCTATACCAACGTCGACGCGAAGATCGGCACAAAGATCGTCGTCCGCCTCGATCTGGACGACGAGGGCGCGCCGTATATCATATCCATTCCGAATTATAACCGCGCCCCGGTGCTGCTCGGCCTGCTTGCCATATTTGCGGCGCTGCTCCTGCTGATCGGCCGGAAAAAGGGCCTTACGGCCCTGCTGGGGCTTTTGTATACGCTTGCGTGCGTCTGGTTCATTCAGGTACCCATGATCCTGCGCGGCGCGCAGCCGGTCGTGGTCACAGTTGTGCTTGTCGCGCTGACGACGGCGGCCTCGCTCCTGTTCCTGAACGGCTTCAGCCGCAAGACGCTCTGCGCCACGCTCGGCTGCATCGGCGGCGTGGCGGTGGCCGGCATTTTCGCCGCCCTGTGCGGGTCGATCTCGCCGCTCAACGGCTTCAACCTGCCGGAGGCGGAGGAACTGGTTTTGCGCGCGTCCGACCGGGGACTGAAGATCAGCGGTCTGTTCGTCAGCGGTATTCTCATCGCCTCGCTCGGCGCGGTCATGGACGTGGCCATGTCCATTTCCTCCGCCTGCTGGGAGCTGCGCGAGCTGAACCCCGATCTGCCGCGCAAGGCCCTGTTCCGCTCCGGCATGAACATCGGCCAGGACGCCATGGGCACCATGGCGAACACGCTCATCCTCGCCTTCGCCGGTTCGAGCCTCAATACGCTCCTGCTGTTCCAGATCTTTGATTATCCCATGATCCAAATCTTCAACGCTGACTCCATCGCCATCGAGATCATCCGCGGCGTGGCCGGCACCATCGGCATCATCCTGACCGTCCCCCTCGTCGCCCTCCTGAGCGCCGAGATCATGGGGCCGAAGAAAAAAGCGTAAGCTGCAAAACAGAAGCGGCATTCCCGGGCCGGGAATGCCGCTTTCTGCGTCAAAACGTCGGATCGTTATCGGTGTGCGTCCGCCTGCACGCAATATGCCTCCTGCATCTTTTGCAAGACGGCTTCCTTTTTCGGGATGGACGGGATGGCGCCGGAAGCTTCGGTGGAGAGGCTTGCTGCGGCTGCCGCGTAGCGGGCCATATAGGCAAGATCGTCCCGCGTCAGCGCCTCCGGCGCTTTCCCAAGCTCCAAAAAGCGCGATACGGCGCTGCCGCCAAAGATATCGCCTGCGCCGGTCGTGTCAATGGGATGCACCTTCGGGCAGCCGCAGGAGAAGTCTGCCTGCTTATTTTTCAGCAGACACCCCTTCGGCCCCAGCGTGACCATGACGAGCTTCGCGCCCAGCGCCAGCACGCGCTCCGCGCCCTCCTCCGGGCTGCAGTCCCAGAGGAACTGCGTCTCCTCATCGCTGATCTTGACGATATCCGCCTGCGAAAGGCCCCAGAGGATCTGTTCCCTTGCCTCCTGCTCTGTTTTCCACAGCGGGGCGCGGTAATTGGGGTCGTAGGTAACGAGCCTGCCGTGCGCGCGGGCATAGGCCGCGGCCTTCTGCGTGGCCGTGCGGGCAGGCTCGTCCGTGCAGCTGAGCGAGCCGAAGTGGAACACGCGGCTTTCTGCCAGCATGGCCGGGTCGATCTCCTCCCAGCGCAGCTGTGTGTCCGCGCCGGGCTTGCGCGCGAAGGCGAACGAGCGGTCGCCGTGCGCGTCAAAGGTCACGAACGCAAGCGTCGTGAATGTATCGGAGCTGATCAGAATGCCGCGCGTGTCGATCCCGGCGCGGCGCATCGTGCCGGTCAGCAGATGGCCAAAGGTGTCGTCGCCGACCTTGGCGAGAAACGCGGTCTTCTTTCCATACGCGCTCAGCGCGGCAAGAAAATTGCCGGGCGCGCCGCCGGGGTTGGCGGCAAGCGTGGGATAGCCGTTTTCATCCTTGGTGCGTTCTGCAAGATCGACAAGCAGCTCGCCCAGCGCGATCACATCATACATAGGTCTGTCCTCCTGTGTTTTTTGTTATTTTACCATGAAAGCAGCCTGGACTCAACCGCCGCGGGCGAAAAAATGCGCGGCGCGTTCCGCCTTTACATTTGCGTGCGTATGTGGTAAAATTCTCAAAAGTGTGTGAATCCGAGCTGAAGGAGGATGCGTCCATGCCGATGACAAACGCCGCTGAATATCTGGAGCGCACCGCCGCCCGCGTCCCGGACAAGGTCGCCTTTTCCGACGCCTCCGGCAGTCTGACCTTCGGGCAGCTGCTGCAGGACGCGCGGGCACTGGGAACCGTTCTGGCCGGGCTTCCGGGCTGCAAAAACGCGCCCGTGGCCGTGCTCACGGGGCGGACAGTGCAGAGCGTCGCGGCGCTGCAGGGCGTTTTGCAGAGTGGGAATTATTATGTTCCCATCGACGAGCAGATGCCGGAGGCGCGGATGCGCCGCATTCTCGCGCAGGTGCACGCCCGCGCGATCGTGTTCCCGGAAGCGTGCCGCCCGCAGGCGGAGCGGCTTGCGGACTGCGCGCCGCTCGTGTGTCTGGAGGAGGCGGAGAAGACCGCCCCGGACAATGCGCTTCTGCAGGCCAGGCGTGAGCAGATTATCGATCTCGACCCCGTGTACCTGCTCTTCACCTCCGGCTCGACCGGCACGCCGAAGGGCATCGTCATCTCCCACCGCGCCATTCTGGATTTTACCGACTGGCTGACGGACTTCTGCGGCTATACGGAGCATGAGGTCTTCGGCAATCAGTCGCCGTTTTACTTTGACACCTCCTGCAAGGATCTGTACCAGACGCTGAAGCTCGGCGCGACGTGCGTGATTCTGGAGAAGAAATTCTTCGCGCTGCCGCTGTTTTTGCTGCAGGCGCTCGACCGGAACGGCGTGACCGCCGTGAACTGGGCGACATCCGCGTTCCATCTGGCGGCAAGCTCCGGCGCGCTTGAAAAGTGCGTCCCGCATGCGCTGCGGAAGATCGTCGTCGGCGGCGAGGCGCTGCAGGCGCGGTACGTGAATATGTGGAAGCGCGCGATCCCGGAGGCGGAGCTTTATAATATGTACGGCCCGACGGAGACGACCGTCGACTGCGCCGCGCTGCACCTGACGCGCACGTACCGCGACGACGAGCCGATCCCCATCGGAAGGGCCTGCCGCAATATGCAGCTGCTGCTGCTAAAGGACGATCTGACCGAGGCGGCCCCCGGCGAGACGGGCGAGCTGTGCGTGCGCGGCTCCGGACTTGCGGCGGGATATTTCGCCGACGCAGAAAAGACCAATTCCGCCTTTATCCAGAACCCGCTCTGCCCCGATTACCGCGACATTCTCTACCGCACGGGTGATATGGCCGTGCAGCGCGAGGACGGGAATTTCTATTTTCTTGCCCGCCGCGACGGGCAGATCAAGCACATGGGCTACCGCATTGAGCTGGGCGAAATTGAAACGGCGCTCTACAGCGTCAAGGGCCTGCACGACGCCGTCTGCTTCTACGACGCGATGCGCGACAGGATCGTCTGCGTCTATGCGGGCGATCTGGACACGAACGCGCTGGCACGGGCGCTGCGGACGGCGCTGCCGAAATATATGCTGCCGAACGTCTATGAAAAGCTGGACGCGCTGCCGCACAACGCAAACGGCAAGCTTGACCGCGCGGCGCTGAAGGAGCGTTTCCTTCATGCGCAGAGTTGAGAGCTGCGCGGCGCTTGCGCCGCTTCTGTCCGCGCAGCTGCGGCGCGGCGTGGTGACCAACTGCTTTTTATCCCCGGCAGACTACCAGCGCGAGATCGACGCCGGGCTTTTTTATGAGGAAGGGAACGGCTTTCTGCTGCTGCTGCGGCAGCGGGCCGGATACCGGCTCCTGAACTTTTACCTGCACCCCGGCGCGAAGCTTTTCCTGCCGGGGCAGACGCTCCCGCTCATCACGGAGCTGGCCTGCCGGGAAAAGGATCAAGCTGCCATGCGCCGGGCGCAGGACGCGCTGTGCGCGCTCGGCTTTGCGGAGTGCTTTCACCGCCTGCGGCGCACACGGGCGGCAATTCCTGTGCCAGATAACGCGGAAACTGCGTCAGAGGCTTCCTTTGAGGCCGTGCGGGCGTTTCTGCTTGCGCAGTTCGACCCGCTGACGGGCTGCATCCCGCCGGAGGAAGAACTCCGGCAGGCGGTCAGTGCCGGACAGGTGCTGTGCCTTTCGGATGCGGACGGCATTTCTGGCTTGCTGCACTACGCGCCCGGGCGGGCGCAGTGCGAGATCCGCCATCTGGCCGTCCGTGCGGACTGCCGGGGGCGCGGATACGCCGGGCAGCTGCTGAAGCTGCTGGAAGCAAAGACCGGCGGGCAGAAATGCGCCGTCTGGGCGCGGGTGGGGAACGCCCCTGCCGAGCATTTCTATGAAAAAAATCAGTTTCAGCCGGACGGATGGCAGTCCGTTGTGCTGAGGCTGGGATAGATAAAGGAGTTTTGACACTATGAGAAAGCAGATCATGGAGATCCTGACGGAGATTTGCCCGGGCATCGACTTTGAGAACGAAAAAGCCCTCATCGACGACGGCCTGATCGACTCGCTGGATATCGTCGCGGTCGTGACGGAACTGATGGAGGCGTTCGATGTGGAACTTGGCGTGGACGATCTGACGCCGGAAAATTTCAACAGCGTCGAAGCCATCGAGGAGCTCATCGAGAGCCGTCAGAGCTGAGATGTCCTTTGCCTCCCTGCCCTTTGTGGGGCTCGTCACGGCAGGCGTCGTGCTGTATTATCTGGTTCCGAAGCGGGCGCAGTGGGTCGTGCTGCTGCTGGCGAGCATGGTCTTTTACCTGGTTGGCGGCGTCAAAAGCGCCGTCTGGCTCGTGCTGGTCGCGGGACTGACGTGGCTGGCGGGGCTGCTGCTCGAAAAGCAGAACGCGCGTCCCGCACCGGATAAGGCCGCAAAGACCGCCGTGCGCCACGCGAAAAAGCAGATCTGCGCGGCCTGTCTCGTGCTGTGCTTCGGGCTTTTGTATCTCATGAAATACTGGAACTTCACGGCCTCCGCGCTGCCGTCCGCCCTCGGGGACAAGCTTCCCCGGTGGGATTTCGTCGTGCCGCTGGGCCTGTCGTATTTCATCTTCCAGAGCGTGGGCTATGTCATCGACGTTTACCGCGGAAAGCTCCCCGCGCAGAAAAATCCCTTAAAATACGGCCTGTTCGTCTCGTTCTTCCCGCAGATGGTGCAGGGCCCCATCAGCCGGTACGACCAGCTTGCCCCGCAGCTTCTGGCTGAGCGCAGTCTGGACTGGCGTGATCTCAAATTCGGCATCCAGCTTTGCCTCTGGGGGTATTTCAAAAAGCTCGTCATCGCCGACCGGGCCGCCGTGCTGGTCAACGCTGTCATCACGGAAAACTGCCCCTACGGCGGCGCGGTCATTGCCAGCGGCATTCTGTTCTACTGCATCCAGCTCTACTGCGATTTTTCCGGCGGCATCGACATTACGCGCGGCGCCGCGCGGATGTTCGGCATTGACATGGCCGAGAATTTCCGCCGCCCGATCTTCGCAATGTCCCTGACGGAATACTGGCGGCGCTGGCACATCACGCTCGGCACGTGGATGCGCGACTATGTGTTTTACCCGCTGTCGCTGTCGAAAGCCTTCGGCAGACTCTCCCGCTGGGCCCGCACGCACATCAGAGGCACGGGCGGCAAGATCTTTGCCACGTCGCTCGCGACGTTCATCGTCTATCTCATCATCGGCATCTGGCACGGAGCGAACTTCCGCTATATTGCCTTCGGCCTGTGGAACGGCGTGCTCATTACGGCCTCGCTCCTGCTGGAGCGGACGTTTTTGCGCTGGAAAGCGGCGCTGCACATCAACGATAAATCCGCCGCATGGCGCGTGTTCATGACGCTGCGCACGATGCTGCTGGTGTTCATCGGGCGGTATTTCACGCGTTCGCCGCGTCTGAGCTGCGTGCTCCGGTTCTTGAAGACAACCGTGCTGCATCCGCAGCCGTCACAGCTGCTCGACGGGACGCTTTTGTCGTTCGGCCTTGCGAAGACGGATTTTCTCGTGATCGCGCTGGGTCTGGCCGTTTTGCTGACGCTTGAGTGCTTTCAGGAGCGCGGCGTGCAGATCCGGGCGGCGCTGGAAAAGAAGTCTGGCTTTGTGCAGTGGCTTACCGTGACGGCGCTGCTGCTGGCCGTGCTGCTGCTCGGCGTGTTCCGGGCCGGGTATATCCCGTCGGGCTTTATCTATACGCAGTTCTGAGGCGGTGATCGAATGAGTTCAAAAAAATGGGTGCTGGTCTTTCTCGTGACCGTCCTTGTGCTGGCCGCGCTGCTGGCGGCGCTGAATCTTGTCGTCGACCCCTTCGGCGCGTTCGGGGACAGGCTGCTTTCCTGGTTCTCCTACGACGAGACGAATAACCCCCGCGTGGCGAAGTTCAGCTATCTCGAACAGCACCACGACGAATACGATTCCTATATCCTCGGCTGCTCGTCCACCAGCTCGTTCCCGGTAGACGCGTTCAACGAGGCGTATGACGCAAGCTTTTACAATCTCATCATGTACGGTGCGGATATGCGCGACTGCGAAAAGATCGCGCGGTATCTGATCGAACATTACGAGGTCAAAAACCTCATTCTGAACGTCTATCTCGACAACGGTCTGACCTACGACGAGGAATCCGACCGGCTGACGAAGAACCTCCACTATAAGGAAGACCCGGACACGTCCGTGCTGTCCTATTACACGCGCTATCTCTTCGCCGACCCGCGCTATGCGCTGGCCAAGCTGAACGCGCTGCGCACGGACACCATTCTGCCGCAGACATTCGACGTGTTTGACGAGCGGACAGGCTGTTATGACAAGCGCGTGCGCGACGCAGAACCGATCGGCAGCGAGGAGCGTTATCTCGAAAGCTACCCCGTCTTCGCCGACTATCCGCACCAGACGCTCTCGCTTCCGTACACGAAACAGTGCATGCAGAGCGTCGCGGCGATCAAGACCCTGTGCGAGGAAGCGGGTGTGAACCTCACCGTCGCGGCCGGGCCGGTATATGCTGAGTATCTGAAAAATTATGAACCGGAAACCGTCGCGCAGTTTTACCGCTCGCTGGCACAGGTCACGCCGTTCTGGGATTTTTCGTCCAGCAGCGTCAGCTGCGAGATGCGCTATTTCTACGACGGCACGCACTTCCGCAACAACGTCGGCGAGATGATCTGCGCCCGCATGACAGGCCGCACAGATCTCTGGATCCCGGACGATTTCGGAACCTATGTGACCGCCGACACCCCGGAGGATTATTTCCTGAACGTCCTGTCCCCGGCGGCGCTTTCGGCCGATGAGATCAGCACGCAGGTGCCCATACTCATGTACCACCATCTGTCCGAGGACGTGACGAACAGCGAAATGGTGTCCCCGGAGCAGTTTGAGGCGCAGATCCGGGCGCTTTCCGAGGCCGGGTATACCGGCGTCTCGTTTGACGAGCTGCAGGCGTATGTCCTGCGCGGCGAGCCGCTTCCCGAGAAGCCGGTCGTCATCACCTTTGACGACGGATACAGGAGCAATTATACGCTTGCTTACCCGATCTTACAGAAATACAGCATGAAGGCGACGATCTTCGCCATCGGCGTTTCGTTCGGAACGGATCATTACAAGGATACGGACTATGCCATCACGCCGCACTTCGGCGCGGCGGAGGCGGCGGAAATGACCGCGTCCGGCCTCATTTCCATCCAGAGCCATACCTACGACATGCACCAGTGGCCGCCGTATGAAACGGACTCGGCCGTGCGGGAGAACATCCTCCAGCTGCCCGGCGAAAGCGAGGAATCCTATGTACAGGCGCTGACGGAGGACTTTACGCGCAGCCGTGCACTCTTGGAGGACGCAACGGGCCGGCCGGTCGACGTGCTGGCGTATCCGGCGGGGCAGTACTCGATGCTGACGCAGGTCACGCTCCAGTCTCTCGGCGTGCACGTGACGCTCTCGACCAATCCTGGCGTCAACACCGTCGTCAAGGGCCTGCCGCAGACGCTTTACGCCATGCTCCGCTTCGGCATCACGGAGGATATCTCGCCGGAGGCGCTGCTGGATATGATCCGGTAAAACAGGAGAAGCAGGCTGTGTTTTATGATACAGCGCTTCCAGCTTGCCTGTAGGGGCGGACGACTCTGTCCGCCCGCACGGAATACAACCGCTGGCTGGAGTTTTGCGGCGAATTCGTACGCGCCTTCCGCTTTGACTGTAGGGGCCGATGCCCACATCGGCCCGTGAGGCAGTTACGAATTCGCCGAAGATTTTCGTAAAAACGGTGCGCTCTGCCGGGCCGATGTGGGCATCGGCCCCTACAAACGTGTTGGGAAGCGCATACGGATTCGCCTTGGGTTTCCGGAAAAAGCACTGCTTCCAGCGAGCCGACAGAGTCGTCGGCTCCTACAGACGCTGTGTACTTGCTTCGCTTTATGAAAATCGGTTTTTGATTTGCAGAGAAGGCCGCCCGCCGGGCAGCCTTCTTTTCCCTTGAAATACATATATTCCTATATAAACATGCGTAAAAAGCAAACCTTCATAAAAAATTTTAGGTCAGCAAAAATTTTGTTTGACATCTGCTTTTCATGTGGTATGATGGTAGCAGAAGACGTCTGCACGGCAGGCGCCGCAGATCAGAAAGAATAATAAATAAATGGGAGGTACCCTGCGTTTATGAATTATGATGCTATCAAAAAGGCTGCCGAAGGCTACAGAACCGACATGGCAAAGTTCCTCCGCGACATGATCGCAATTCCGTCCGAGTCCTGCGAGGAAGAGGGCGTCGTCAAGCGCATCGCTGCCGAGATGGAAAAGCTGGGCTATGACAAGGTCGAGTTCGATAAGCTCGGCAACGTCATCGGCTGGATGGGCACTGGCGACAAGATCATCGCCATCGACTCCCATATCGATACCGTCGGCATCGGCAACCGCGAAAACTGGACTGCTGATCCCTACACCGGCTATGAGACCGACGAGATCATCTACGGCCGCGGCGGCTCCGATCAGGAGGGCGGCATGGCTTCCGCTACCTACGGTGCGAAGATCATGAAGGACCTGAACCTCATCCCCGAGGGCTACAAGATCATGGTCGTCGGCTCCGTGCAGGAAGAGGACTGCGACGGCATGTGCTGGCAGTCCATCGTCAACGAATACTTTAACGGCCCCGAGGACGCACGCAGCAAGATCGAGTTCGTCATCTCCACCGAGCCGACCGACGGCGGCATCTACCGCGGCCATCGCGGCAGAATGGAAATCCGCGTTGACATGCACGGCGTCTCCTGCCATGGCTCCGCTCCGGAGCGCGGCGACAACGCGATCCACAAGATGGCTGAGGTCATCCTGAACGTCCGCGATCTCAACGAGAACGACGCTGCCGACGACAAGGAGATCAAGGGTCTTGTCAAGATGCTCGACCCGAAGTACAACCCCGAGCATTACGAAGACGCCCGCTTCCTCGGCCGCGGCACCTGCACCACCAGCCAGATCTTCTATACCTCCCCGTCCCGCTGCGCAGTTGCGGACTCCTGCTCCATCTCCATCGACCGCCGCATGACGGCCGGCGAGACCTACCAGTCCTGCCTGAAGGAGATCGAGGATCTGCCCGCCTGCAAGAAGTATGCCAAGGACGTCAAGGTTTCCATGTATATGTACGACCGTCCCGCATGGACCGGCCATGTCTATGAGACCGAGTGCTTCTTCCCGACCTGGATCAACAAGGCCTCTGCGCCGCACGTCCAGGCTCTGGTCGACGCGCACCATGCCCTGTGGGGCGAGAACCGTCTGTGGGCTGACGAGACTGCCAGAGAAAAGCGCGAAGGCCGTCCGCTGACCGACAAGTGGACCTTCTCCACCAACGGCGTTTCCATCCAGGGCCGCTACGGCATCCCCTGCGTTGGCTTCGGCCCCGGCGCCGAGTCTCAGGCACACGCCCCCAACGAGATCACCTGGAAGCAGGATCTGGTCGTCTGCGCCGCGCTGTACGCAGCTGTTCCCATGCTCTATAAGCCCGAGAACAAGGACGGCTCCGCCACCTCCTTCCGTCAGGAACTCACCGGCAACGACATCAAGTAAAAATCCAATGCTGTAGGGGCGGATGCCTTTGTCCGCCCGGCACATCAGAAAGAAATACGCATACTATATATTTTAAGGAGAAAGAACATGAGCAAAACTGTTGAACTGGCAAGACATCTTGAGAAGCTCCACATCAACAATATGTATAAGACCGACTTCTACTGGACCTGGGACAAGACCGACGACGAGATCGACGCTGTCTTTACCGTAGCCGACGCTCTGCGCGATCTGCGTGAGCGCAACAAGTCCACGAAGATCTTCAACTCCGGTCTGGGCATCTCCCTGTTCCGCGATAACTCCACCCGTACCCGCTTCTCCTTCGCCTCCGCCTGCAACTTCCTCGGCCTCGAGGAGCAGGTCCTCGACGAGAAGAAGTCCCAGATCGCCCATGGCGAGACGGTCCGTGAGACGGCCAACATGGTCTCCTTCATGGCCGACGTCATCGGCATCCGCGACGATATGTACATCCATCAGGGCCACGAGTACCAGAAGACGTTCATGGACGCCCTGGAAGAGGGCTACCGCGACGGCATTCTCGAGCAGAGACCCACGCTCGTCAACCTGCAGTGCGACGTCGACCATCCGACGCAGTGCATGGCCGATATGCTGCACGTCATCCACTACTTCGGCGGCGTTGAGAACCTGAAGGGCAAGAAGGTTGCCATGACCTGGGCCTACAGCCCCAGCTACGGCAAGCCGCTGTCCGTCCCGCAGGGCGTTATCGGCCTGTTCACCCGCTTCGGCATGGACGTCACGCTGGCCCATCCGGAAGGATACGATGTGTTCCCCGAGGTCGAAGAGATCGCCCGCAAGAACTGCGAGAAGTACGGCTCCAAGTTCCACAAGACCAACTCCATGGCTGAGGCCTTTAAGGATGCCGATATCGTCTATCCGAAGTCCTGGGCTCCGTTCAAGGCGATGGAAAAGCGCTCCGAGCTGTACGTTAAGGGCGACCAGAAGGGCATCGACGAGCTCGAAAAGGAACTGCTGGCGCAAAACGCCGAGCATAAGGACTGGACCTGCTCCGAAGAGATGATGAAGCTGACGAAGGACGGCAAGGCTCTGTACCTGCACTGCCTGCCCGCTGACATCTCCGGTCTGTCCTGCCCCGAGGGCGAAGTCGACAACTCCGTGTTCGACCGCTATCTGGTGCCTCTGTACAAGCAGGCTTCCTACAAGCCGTACATCATTGCCGCTATGATCTTCCTGGCTCAGGTCAAGGACCCGGTCAAGGCTCTGATGGACCTCGACTCCGCTGACAACAAGCGCAAGATGTTCTGATTCGCTTCTGAACCTACACAAATAAGCATATGGCAGGAGCGCCGCTCCTGCCATTGCAGTATCAAGAGGAATTATAAAATGGCTAAAAGAATTGTGATCGCTCTGGGCGGCAACGCTCTGGGCAAAAATCTTGAAGAGCAGATGCAGGCTGTCAAGACGACGGCCAGCGCCATCGCAGACCTGATCGAAGACGGCCACGAGGTCGTCATTGCGCACGGCAACGGCCCGCAGGTCGGCATGATCCAGAACGCGTTCGCCGCTTACCACAAGCAGCAGGCCAAGAGCGACATCATGCCCCTTTCCATGTGCGTAGCCATGAGTCAGGGCTACATCGGCTACGATCTGCAGAACATGATCGGCGAGGAGCTTGACCGCCGCGGTCTGGGCATCCACTGCGCGACTGTTCTGACGCAGGTCGCCGTTGATCCGGCTGACCCCGCGTTCCAGCATCCGACCAAGCCCATCGGCGCGTTCATGACCGAGGAAGAGGCCAAAAAGCTTGCCGCCGAAAAGGGCATCGACGTCGCCGAGGACGCAGGCCGCGGCTGGCGTCAGGTCGTTGCAAGCCCGCGCCCGAAGGAGATCGTCGAGATCGCCACGGTCAAGGCGCTCATGAACGCGAAGCACGCCGTTATCGCTGCCGGCGGCGGCGGTATCCCGGTCGTGTGGGAGGACAAATACCACCTCAAGGGCGTGCCCGCCGTCATCGACAAGGACTTCGCCTCCGAGTGCATGGCCGAGCAGCTTGACGCCGATATGCTCATCATCCTGACGGCTGTCGAGAAGGTGGCTATCAACTTCGGCAAGCCCGACCAGAAGAATCTGGACGAGCTGACCCCGGAGGAGGCCCGCAAGTACATGGCCGAAGGCCAGTTCGCCCCCGGCTCCATGCTGCCGAAGGTCGAAGCGGCTGTCAAGTTCGCCGAGTCCAAGCCCGGCCGCACCGCCCTCATCACCCTCCTGGAAAAAGCCAAGGACGGCATCGAAGGCAAGACCGGCACCGCGATCCATCTGTAAGATACCCGCAAAGCGCCCTTCTTCCGAAGGGCGCTTTGGTTTATAAATCCGCGCACAGGCCCGATTCAGCGCACTTGACAAATCGGAAGAGTCTGATATAATGAAAATAACCAAGGCCCCTTCCGCAAGAACGGTTTGGCCTCGGATCAAGTTAGCGTTTCAAGAAATCTCGAAACCGTCACTTTGCCGAGTGGCGGTTTCGGCCATTTATGCGGATGGTGACCGTGAGTCCAAAAATATGGAACGTGATCGTAATCGGCATAAACATCCCTCCTTTCGGAGGAGGCCAAACCGCCCGTCTGCGTCGGGAGCCTTGGGGTTCGATAAGAACCGCCTTTATTTTATCAGACCAGTCGAAAAATGTCAATCCGTCCCCGTTTCCGTGCGCTTGACAGATCAAGGATCATAGCAGAATTTCGGATATACGCGTATATTGCAGCAAGGGAAGGCCGCACGGCCTTCCCTCGTTTTATCCGTTTTTCGGTTCTGCCGGCTTTGGCTTGACGCGGGCGAATCTGCGGCGGCGGGCGCGGTGTGGGCGGGGCTTCTGGCTGAGCGCGGCATAGCTCTTTGCGACCTGCTCGGTCGGCTCGTAGACCAGCCGGCTGACGCGCAGCGCACCGTCCTCCTGCACCAGCCGGATACGGATGTAAAATTCACCGTCCGCCTCGCATCTGGCGCGGGACAGATACCGCCGTCCCTGCTGCGGATACCATTTTCCCGCCGTCATCTGCCCGCCGCAGACAGGGCAAAGGTTCTCCTGCCCGCTCATCGCGCCGAGCGCGGCGGTCTTGTCAGCGTAGCCGTGGAACACGGCCCGCTGCACGCAGCCGGGCAGCTCCGCGCCGTGGAAGCCGTTTTCGTGCGCCTGCACGGCAGCCTCATACGCGGCGATGCCCTCCGCGAGACGCAGCTTCTGGCAGACGAGCGCCGTATGATACGCGTCGCCCAGCGCGTCGTGCGCGGCACGGGTGGGCGCGATGTCCATCATCTGCATGGCCGTCGACAGCGCCTTCTGCGCGCCGGAGCCGTCGGTCTGCGCGTTGAAGATCAGCTGCGCGTTGTACCAGCGCGCCGTCCATCCGCTCTCCAGACCGAACACCGCGAGATTTTCCCGCAGGATCGTGATATCGTCAAAGCCCCACGTCAAAAACACGCAGTCCTCGCCGCACCACGCGGCAAACTGCGCGGCGGCCTCCGGGAAGCTCACGCCCTTTTCGCGCAGCAGACTGTCGCGGATACCGGTCAGCGAGGCGACCTTGCGGTTCATTTTCTTAAAATATTTGGGCCGGATGAGGATCTGGAACTCGTCCGCGACCTGCTGCTCCTGCGTCATGCGCACAGCGCCGATCTGCACGATCTCGCCGCGCATCGGCGACGGCAGCGCCTTTTTCGCGCTGTATGACCCCGGCCACGGCTGGTTCCACTCCATATCCAGAATAATATACTGCATAGCGTCAAACTCCTTCATGTCTAACAGCTATGGTATCACAAACTCGGCAGACTGTAAACAATAAAACCGCGTCTGCATAGAATATGCCAGTAAATCAGGGAAGGCAGGAACCGGCATATGCCATTTTTATTCTTGAGTCCGTCCACGCAGTATTTCAATCCCTACATCACGACCGGCGACGAGCGCTATTGGATGAACGCGCTGGCCGATGAGATGACGCCGTATCTGCACGCAAGCGGCATCACCGTCACGCGCAACGACCCGGACGGCAGCGCCGCGCAGTCCATCCGCGATTCCAACGCGTCCCGGCAGGATTTCCATCTGGCGCTGCACTCGAACGCCGCGCCGCAGGCGCTGTCAGGCCGTCTGCGCGGCGTGGACATTTACTATTATCCGACGAGCGAGGCCGGGCTTCGCATGGCGAACATTCTGGTTGATAACATCAAGCCCATCTATCCGCTTCCCGACCGGGTGCAGGCGCGCTCGTCCACGATCATCGGCGAGCTGCGCCGCACACGGGCTCCGGCGGTTCTGACCGAGCTGGGATACCACGACAACACAGAGGACGCGAACTGGCTGACGGGCAATCTGAACGCGATTGCGCGGGCGCTGGCCCTCGGCGTGACGGAGTATTTCGGCGTTCCGTTCCTGACGCCGGGCAGCGAATTTGATGCCGAGGCCGCAGGCGAAAACGGGTATATGGCGCTGCGCTCCTTTCCGCAGACGGACGCGGAGGTTCTGGCACAGATCCCGAACGGAACAGCCGTTACGGTGCTCGGAGACTTCAATGGCTGGTACACCGTCCGCGCAGGCGATCTGTACGGCTTCGCCTCCATCGCCGAGGTCCAGCTTGGCGTCATGCCGCTGGGCGAATGACGAACCGGCCCGCAGGTCACAGCCTGCGGGCCGGAGTTTATTTCGCGTTCTTCTGATTGTTCTGCGCCAGAATGCGCTCGATCTCGGCCTGAGCGGTGTAGACCTCGTCGTGGAAGTGCTGGGCGGAAATACGCTCGGCCCCGTGGCCGAGGATGATGAGCTGCTCAAGATTGTCGCTCGTCGCCACGCGGACGCGGCGGCGGCCGCGAAGCTCAAAGCTCAGGCGCTCGATATACTGATCTGCCGTCTCCGCCTGCCGGGTATAGACGATGTGGATGTTGTGGTATTTTTCCACAGACCCCAGCCCCTGCGGCACCTTGTACGCGTCAAAGACCAGAATGAGTGTGCAGCCGCGGTAGCCCTGATAATTGCACAGCAGGTTCATGAGCACGTGCCGCGCCGTGTCGAGGCTCGTGCGGGCCAGCTCCTTCAGCTCGTCCCACGCAAACAGGATGTTATAGCCGTCGACCAGCAGGAAATCATCCGCCGGGCCGAGGCTTTGCAGAAATTCGCGCTTGTCCTCGCTGCGCAGCATCATCTGCGGCAGCACATCGCGGCGGCGGATAGCGCCGTAGGTGCGCTCAAAGATCGCCAGCAGCTCCTTTTCCAGTTCCGGCGCGCCGCCGGACGCAACGGATTTTACGATCCGCTGCGGCTCCTGCCGCGCGGGGCCTCCGAGCCGAAGCAGCGGCAGGTGCGCCGCCGCGTCCACGTCCTGCCACTTGACCTCGTAACCCGCGCCGTGCGCGCAGAACACGGAGCTTGCCGGATTTTCCAGATCGCGCGCTGGGTCGTAGCCCAGCTCTTTTACGATCTGCTCCTGCTCCCGGCAGGGCCGGTAGCCGCTGACGCGCAGCTGGATGCGTCCGCGGCCCCTTGTATAGGCCGTAAGCTCCGTCTGATATTCCCGCAGCAGCCGCACAGGCGCGCTTCCGCGCAGAATGGTCTGTTCCCCTTCCTGCTCCGGCGGCTCATATTCGCCCTGCATCCGCTGGATATCCGTGATCGCCCGGCCCACGCTCGGCGCGGGCAGCTCCATGCGGAACGCGTACCACGGTTCAAGCAGCACAGACTGCGCCTTCATGAGGCCCTGCCGCACGGCGCGGTAGGTCGCCTGCCGGAAGTCGCCGCCCTCTGTGTGCTTCAGATGCGCCTTGCCGGAGACGAGCGTAAAGCGGATATCGGTGATCGGCGCGCCGGTCAGCACGCCCCGGTGGGCCTTTTCCGCCAGATGCGCCAGAATCAGCCGCTGCCAGTGCAGCGCCAGCGTGTCCGTCGGGCACATGGTATCGAACTGCAGGCCGGAGCCGGGCTCTGCCGGCTCCATCAGCAGATGCACCTCGGCATAGTGCCGCAGCGGCTCATAATGCCCCACGCCCTCGACCGGCGCGGCGATCGTCTCGAGATAGACGATGTTCCCCGCGTCAAATGAAACGCGCAGCCCGAAGCGGCTTTCAATCAGCTTCTGCAGAATCTCCATCTGCACCGGCCCCATCAGCTGCACGCGGATCTCGCGCAGCAGCGCGTTCCAGACCAGATGCAGCGCAGGATCCTCTTCTTCGAGCACACGCAGCTGTCCATACGCCAGCGCCGCATTCGTGCCGTCGTCCAGAAGCAGGCGGTATTCCAGAACCGGCTGCAAAACCGGGGCCTGCGCCGCCGTCTCCCGGCCCAGCACATCGCCCGGCAGCGTTTTGCTCAGACCCGTCACGGCGCAGACCGTCCCGGCGGCGGCCTGCTGCAAAAGCGTAAATTTACTGCCGGAATAGAGCCGAAGCTGGTCGGCCTTTTCCTCCCAGCCCTCGCCGGAGAGCGTCTGCTTGACCGTGAGCGTCCCGCCCGTGACCTTCAGAAACGTCAGCCGCGCACCCTTTTCATCGCGTGCGATCTTGAATACGTGCGCGCCGAACTCCGCGCCCCGCGCAGGCTCGTCCACGAACCGGCCCAGCGCGTCCAGAAGCGCGTCCACGCCCGTCTGCCGCAGCGCGGAGCCGAACAGGCACGGGAACACCCGCCTGTGCGAGACGAGCGGCGCGATCTGCGCGTCGGAAAGCGTGCCGGAGGCGAGATACGCCTCCATCAGCGCCTCGTCGGACAGGGAAAGTTCCTCGTAGAGCTGCGCCTGCGGCTGCGAAAAATCAATGCAGCCCTCGTCCAGCTCCGCGCGGACAGCGGCAAGCAGCGCGTCCCGATCCGCCGTCTCCATGTCCATTTTGTTGAAGAACAGAATGACCGGCACCTGATAGCGCCGCAGCAGCCGCCAGAGCGTGACGGTGTGACTCTGGATGCCCGACGGGCCGCTGATAATGAGCACGGCGCAGTCGAGCACCTGCAGCGTCCGCTCCATCTCGGCAGAAAAATCCACATGGCCCGGCGTGTCGAGCAGCGTCAGCGTGCAGCCGGGCAGCGGAAGAACGGCCTGCTTGGAAAAGATCGTGATGCCCCGGCTGCGCTCCTGCGCGTCGGTGTCGAGAAACGTATCGCCGTGGTCGACGCGGCCAAGCGTGCGGATGACGCCTGCCCGGTAAAGCATGGCCTCCGACAGCGTCGTCTTGCCCGCGTCCACATGGGCAAGCAGCCCCACGCAAAGCCGTTTTTCCGTCCGTTCCGTTCCCTGTGCGTTCATTGCCGTTCTCCGTTCGTTATGATCTGGGAGGATTATAGCACAAAAACGGGAAGCCGCCAAGAGGGACAGGCAGACACATGAGGAGACTGTGCGGATATGCCATTGCCTTTTTCGGGGAAATGCACTATAATGTTTATAACTATGTAAATCGGGAAGGAGGCGGCTGCGGTGCTGCCGGAGGGTTTTGAGGCGCGGATGCGTGCGCTTTTGGGAAGCGAATATGAGGACTTTCTCGCGTCCTTTGACCGGCCGCTCTGCACCGGTCTGCGGAGAAATCCGCTCAAAACCGGCTTTACGGGCGATCTGTCGCGGTTTTCGCTCTCTCCCGTGCCGTGGTGCCCGACGGGGTTTTATTATGACGCGGTCTCCCGGCCCGGCTTATCGCCGTATCACGCGGCGGGGCTTTATTATCTGCAGGAGCCGAGCGCCATGGCCCCGGCGGAGCTTTTGGACCCGCAGCCGGGCGAGCGCGTGCTCGACCTGTGCGCGGCCCCCGGCGGGAAATCGACGCAGCTGGCGGGCAAACTCCGGGGAAAGGGGCTTCTGGTCTGCAACGAGATCAACGCCAAGCGCGCGAAAATTCTTTCCGGGAATATCGAGCGGCTGGGCATTTCCAACGCGCTGGTCCTGAACGAGCACCCGAAGCGGCTGGAAGAGCGCTTCGCGGGGTATTTTGATAAAATTCTCGTCGACGCCCCCTGCTCCGGCGAAGGCATGTTCCGCAAGGAAGAGGCCGCCGTCACTGACTGGACGGAGGACACGAACGCCATCTGCGCCAACCGCCAGCTGGAGATTCTGACCTCCGCCGCAGCCATGCTCCGCCCCGGCGGGCGGCTGGTTTACTCCACGTGCACGTTCTCTCCTGTGGAAAACGAGGGCGTGATCTCGGACTTTTTGTGGAAAAATCCCGATTTTTCTGTGGAAAAGCCGGACGTGCCGTTCTTTTCTCCCGGCAGACCCGATTGGGTGGCGAATCCCGCGCCGGGATTGGAAAAAACGTTCCGCCTCTGGCCGCATAAGCTTTTGGGCGAGGGGCACTATGCCGCCGTGCTCCGCCGGGCGGGGGACGAAGCGCCCGCAGTGCTTCCGCCGGAACCCGCGGCCAAATGCCCGCCGGAACTTGCAGCATTCCGCGGCCAGACCGGCGCTGCACTGCCGGAGGGGAAGCTGCTGCGGTTCGGGGACGTGTGCTATCTCGTCCCGCAGGCGCTGCCGGAGGTAAAGGGGCTGCGGGTGCTGCGCGCGGGGCTGGAGCTTGGCGCAGTCCTGAAAAACCGCTTTGCGCCCGCGCACGCGTGGGCGCTGTGGCTGGAAACGCTGGAAAGCAGCGTCTCGCTTGAAGAATCCGACCCGCTGCTTGCCCGGTATCTGTCCGGCGACGTGCTGCCGTCCGACAAGCGCGGCTGGACGCTCGTGCAGGCGGACGGGCTTTCGCTCGGCTGGGCAAAGGGCGACGGAAGCCAGCTCAAAAATCACTATCCGAAGGCGCTTCGCCGCCCGGTTTAAAAACAGGAGGATGCACTATGGCAAAGACAGTCCTGATCGTAGAGGATGAACGCGCAATCGTGGAGATCCTGAAATTCAATCTCAAGCGCGAGGGCTATGAGACGCTTGAGGCGCTTGACGGCCAGACGGGCCTGCAGCTTGCGCAGACGGAGGACCCGGATCTGATCTTATTGGATGTCATGCTGCCGAAAATGAACGGCTTTGATATCTGCAAGACGCTCCGCGCCGAACGCCGCGCCACGCCCATCATCATGCTTACCGCCCGTGAGGAGGAAATGGACAAGGTCTTCGGACTCGAGACCGGCGCGGACGACTATATGACCAAGCCCTTCTCCATGAAGGAGCTGATGGCTCGCGTCAAGGCGAACATCCGCCGCCGCAGCATGGAATACGCTTCCGCGCAGGCCTCCGGCACGGCAAATACCGTTGAGGCAAATGGCCTGTGCCTGAACCCCGAAACCTATCAGGTGACGAAAAACGGCACGCCGGTCGAGCTGACGCAGAAGGAATACGACCTTCTCTCCTATCTTATCCGCGAACGCGGAAAGGTCTTCTCCCGGGAAGATCTCATGCAGCGGGTATGGAATTATGACTATTACGGGGATATGCGCACGGTCGATGTGACGGTGCGGCGGCTTCGTGAAAAGATCGAGGACGACCCCGGCAAGCCCCAGTATATCCTGACCCGGCGCGGCGTCGGCTATTATTTCGCGGGATAACGCAGCTTCCCGCGCGAGAAAGGAGGGGCGGCCATGCGGTCCCTGCGCATGAAGATGGTCATGATCATGGTGATCCTGATCCTGGCCCTGATGCTGACGACAGGCGCGTTTTTGATGAGCGGCGTCGGCAATTTCTATGTGTCCCAGTTCTATGAGCAGATGGAGGGCACGTTTACCCCGGAATTCATCGCCCAGCTGCAAAGGCTCTCGGCGGAGGACAACGCCCCCGCGCAGATGAAGGAGCTTCTCATGGCGCAGGCCGGGCTTGGCATCGATATCACGGGCCGCAACGTCTACATTCTTGACCAGACCGGCTCCGTGCTCGACAGCTCGAACCAGCGCACCACGGTCGTGATGACGCAGAACATTCTGTCCGCCATGAACGGCGAGGTCGGGCAGAGCAGCTCGGTCACAAACGATTATATGGATCTGGCCGTCCCCGTCGAGTCGGACGGCGCGCAGTATATCGCCTACATCCGCGACAACCGCGCCACGGTCGACGCGCTGACGAGCGAGCTGCTGATCATCATCCTGCGCGCGCTGGCGCTGGGTCTGGTGATCTGCGTGATCTTGTCGTTCCTGCTGTCGCAGATTCTGATTACGCCTATCCGCGCGCTGACCGTCGGGACGAAACGCGTCGCGGCAGGGGACTTTGCAAACCGCGTCACGGTCGACAGCCGCGACGAGATCGGCGATCTGACCCGGAACTTCAACCACATGGCAAAGGTTCTGCAGGACACGATCTCCGAGGCGGAGAACGAGCGCAACAAGCTTTCCACGCTGTTTCTGCACATGACCGACGGCGTCGTCGCGTTCAATACGGCGGGCAGCGTCATCCACTATAACCCCGCCGCCACGCAGATGCTCGCGCAGAACCTGTCAAGCCAGACGACCTTCGACGAAATTTTCTCGAAGGAAGCCGAGCTTGACACGCTCCTGACCCTGCGCAGACCGCAGTATATCGAGGCGCAGAAGACCGTCGGCGAACGGGAGCTGGAGCTGTTCATGGCCCCGTTCTCGTCCGACCACGCGCAGGGCGGTGTGCTCGTCGTCATCCACGATGTCACCGAGCAGCGCAGGAGCGAGCAGCTCAAGCGCGAATTCGTCGCCAACGTCTCGCACGAGCTGCGAACGCCGCTGACCAATATCAAATCCTACGCCGAAACGATCGTCGACACCGGCGACGAGCTGCCGCCGGAGCTGCGCTCGAATTTCATGAACGTCATCATCAGCGAGGCCGACCGCATGACCCGCATCGTGCAGGATCTGCTCACGCTCAGCAAGATCGATTACGGCAAGATGGAGATGAATATCTCCCGCTTCCCGTTCTTAAAAGCCGTGCAGAATGTGTATGACGCGGCAAAGCTCAACGCCGAGCAGAACCACCACCACACTATGACGCTCACCTGCGAGGGGGACATTCCCGACGTCAACGGCGACCGGGAGCGCATCGAGCAGGTCATTACCAACATCGTCTCCAACGCTGTCAAGTATACGCCCGACGGCGGCAAAATCGACATGACCGTCGGCACGAGCGGCAAAAACGTCTTTGTCCGCGTGGCCGACAACGGCATCGGCATCCCCGAAAAGGATCTGCCGCGCCTGTTTGACCGGTTCTACCGTGTGGACAAGGCGCGTTCGCGCGAGTCCGGCGGCACGGGCCTCGGCCTTTCCATCGCGCAGGAGATTTTGAACCAGCACAAGGGCAGCATTGAAATTTCGTCCGAATACGGCAAGGGTACCTCGGTCCTCATCACCATGCCCGCCGCGGAGGCGCAGGCATGAAGCAGAAACGAAGACATGGCCATGGCCGGAGGCTGCTGGAGATCGGAAAGGACATTCTGATCGTGTTTCTCGTGCTGGTCAACGTGACGCTTGCGATCATGTGCCTGCCGACAAAGACGCTCACGCAGACCAAATGGCTGGCAAGCGCGCTGCGCCCGTTTGCGGGGCTGTTCGGCCTCAATGAAGCGGAGCTGACCTATACCGCGCCTGCCACCGGCAGCGCATTCATCGGCGCGGCGCAGCCCGTCGCCGTCACGCTGAGCACTGAGGCAGGCAGGCAGAGCGCACAGTATGACTTTGCCGCTCTTGACACGCTTTACGGTCAGTACGGAGGGCTGCTTGCGCAGGCGCTCGAGAGCGCCGAAACGCCGCAGGCGTGCGCCGAATCGGCGTTTTATGCCGCTTTGCGGAAGCCCGGCACGGCCTTCTGCTTCCCGGGACAAATTTCCCCCGCCGTGCTTGGCGCATGGCTGAACGTGCGCGCGCCGGAGGGCGCGGACGCGCAGTGGTACGTGCTGGCGCTGGACGGAGAGACGGTTCAGCTGTATCTGCTGGGCGACGGCTGCTATCGCGCGCAGACGGCGCTTTCCGCCGAGACGCTTGCGGCCGAGCTTTCCGCCGCCGTCCCGGACGGCAGCTTCTTCGCGTTTGAATCGGACGACGCGCCCTACAGCGCGCTCGATCCGCTCTCGCTCATCAGCGCGTCAAGCGCCGCCGTCTGCACCGGCCTCGGCACGAACCCGTGCGACGCGCGATTTATTTCCGCCCTCGCAACCCAGATCGGCATCAACCCTTACGGCGACGCACGCTTCGTCGGAAACGACGGCACGACGTCCTTTACCGAAACCGGCCTGCGCCTGCGCGTGAGCGCGCAGGGCAGAATTGAACTGCAGATCCTCCAGCCGGACGACCGCTTCCAGAGCGCGTCGGCAGGCGCGCTTGACCGCATCGAGGCTGCGCGCAGTCTCCTCAGCCGCCTGACCGGTGACAGCTACGGCGAGGCGCGGGTCTATCTGCAAAGCTATCGGGCCGACGGCCAGAGCGCCGTGTGCACCTTCGGCTATTATCTGTCCGGCATCGAGATCGCACCGCGCGGCGCGATCGAGCTCCGCTTCGACGGCACGCAGATCACGAACGCCTCCGTCCTGTACCGCAGCTACACGGCCTCGTCAACGCCCGCAGCGCTCCTGCCCGCCGCGCAGGCAGCCGCCTGCCTGCCGAAGGGCGGCACGCTCCGCCTTCTGTACGCCGAAGGCACCGGCGGCGAACTCGCCGCCGGGTGGGAGACGGAGTAAGCGTGATATGCACCCGCCCGCGATGCACTGGCGCGGGAGCGCCTGAGAGGTCGCAGCAGGTAATTGCGAAAAGCGATAGTCCGATGCGAATCCGCAGGCTTTTCGCTGTTAATCGTAGGGGTCGATGCCCACATCGACCCGGCAGAACGCACCGTTTCTGCGGGAATCTTAGGGTGTATCTGAAAACTCCCAACGCACCCGGACAGCGGGCCTTTTTGCGGTGCGCCGCGTCATTTTTCCTTGAAATACGTCAGTATTCCTGCGAAAAAATGTCTTGCGCAACGCAAAAATCCCTCGCTGCCGGTCACATCATGAGTTTTCAGATACACCCTAGGCGAATTCGCAATTTCCCAGCGGGCCGATGTGGGCATCGGCCCCTACAAACAAGTGGGTAAATCCATACAGATTCGCCGAAGACCTCTTTAGAACAGCTGCTTTCCGCCGTATCCATCGCACCACTGACCCAAATTTTCCATCAGGAGGAGCCGCCATGAGCGCTTCGCGCATGAAAAATCTGATCCTTCTCATTCTGACGCTCTGTGCGCTGGGGCTTCTGTGCATCGTCGTTCCGAACCGGCTTGCGCAGACGCATGAGCAGCGGCAGATGCTGCAGGAGCTGAAGACACTCTACGAGAGCTACGGCCTTTCCGTTTTGCTCGACGAGCTTCCGCGCAGTCCCGTGCTCTACAGTGTCGAGCTTTCTGAGGACGGCGCGCAGACCGCCGCGCAGGCGCTGCTCGGCGCGAAGGCCGCGCCCGCAGGCGAATCCGGCTTTGAGAGCACCTACGAATCCGAGCTTGGGACGCTCCATATCACGCGCACGGGCGGCTTCTCCGCCGTGATGACCGGCGGCAGCCGGGTGCGGAGTTCTGAAAAGGCCGCAGAAAAGCTGCTGCGCGCCATGGATTTTCAATATCAGACCCTCACGCGGGAGCAGACGGAGACGGGCGCCGTGCAGATCCGCACCTCGCAGACGCTGCTCGGCGTGCCGGTGCTCGGCAGCCAGCTGGCGCTGACCTACACGGACGATTGCCTCACGGCGGTCGAGGGCACGTTTTATACCGGCGGAAGCTCCATTACGCGTGTGTCGGAGCAGGAGTCCATCTCCGCCGCTGACGCGCTGGCGCAGCTGCTGGCCCGGCGTGACGCGCTCGGCTGGGTCGGAAGCGCGGTGACGGGTCTTACGCAGGCGTATCTGCCGTCCGATCAGGCCGGTACGGGCATCCGCTTCGTGCCGGTCTGGCTGGTCGAAACGGACGCGGGAAGCTTTTTTATCAACGGCATTACGCGCGAAATCACGGCGGAAACATAGCGTCTGCCGTCTGCGCCTGTCGAATTATGAAGAAAATCTGAAGATTTCCTGCTGCTGCATTGTCATTTTCCTTTACATTCCTGCCGTGGTGTGCTATTCTAATAGCGGCCGAATTTGGCTTTGTTAACATAACGCATTTCCGCAAACACTCTTAGTGTCAACTGACGCTACCAAAGAGGGATTACATTTTGATCAAATACATCGTTCAAGGCGGCACAAAGCTTTCCGGCTCCGTGACCATTTCCGGGGCCAAGAACGCGGCGGTCGCGATCCTGCCGGCCACGCTGCTCGTCAGCGGCCCCTGCCGGATCGAAAACGTACCGGATATTTCAGACGTTCGTCTGCTGCTGGAGATCCTGCGCGATATGGGCGCGGAGATCCGGCGCTACGGCCGCAACACGCTCGAGATCGACTGCACCCGTGCCCGCAACGCGACCGCGCCCATCGAGCTTGTCCGCCGTATCCGCGCGTCGTATTATCTCATCGGCGCAGAGCTTGGCCGCTTCGGCCATGCCCATGTCGCCATGCCGGGCGGCTGCAACTTCGGCGTCCGCCCCATCGACCAGCACATCAAGGGCTTCGAGGCCATGGGCGCCATGGTCGAGCAGGCCGGCGGCTATGTCTGCGCCGACGCCCCGAAGGGCGGGCTGCGCGGCGGCCACGTCTATCTTGATATCGTCTCCGTCGGCGCGACGATGAACATCCTGCTTGCGGCAGTTTTGTGCAGCGGCATGACGATCATCGAAAACTGCGCCAAGGAGCCGCACATCGTCGACCTCGCGAACTTCCTGAACGCCATGGGCGCGCAGATCTCCGGCGCGGGCACCGACGTCATCAAGGTGCGCGGCGTCAAGGCGCTGCACGGCGGCTGCTATTCCATCATCCCCGACCAGATCGAAGCCGGCACGTATATGGCCGCTGCCGCCGCAGTCGGCGGCGACGTGCTGATCGAAAACGTCATCCCGAAGCACCTTGACTGCATCACCGCCAAGCTGCGCGAGATCGGCGCGGACATCACGGAGTATGACGACGCCATCCGCGTCGAATCCGCCTACCGCCTGCACCGCGCGAACGTCAAGACCATGCCGTACCCCGGCTTCCCGACCGATATGCAGCCGCAGATCACCGTCTGTCTGGCCACCGCCGTCGGCACCAGCCTCGTGACCGAGGGCGTCTATGACAATCGCTTCCGCTACACGGCCGAGCTTGGCCGCATGGGCGCAAATATCCAGGTCGAGGGCAAGACCGCTATCATCGACGGCGTGCAGACGCTGCGCGGCTGCGAGGTCCGCGCCTGCGACCTGCGCGCGGGCGCTGCGATGGTCATCGCCGCCATGTGCGCCGAGGGCATGACGCTCATCGAGGATGCGCACTTCATCGAGCGCGGCTACGAGGACATCGTCGGCAAGCTCACCGCGCTCGGCGCGCATATCCGCCGCATCGAAACCTACGAAACCCCCAGCGTCTCAGAGGACGCCGGCTGAACAAAATTTCCCCGGCAGGACAATTTTGAAGTGACCCCAAAAAGCTAGGGTGTATCTGAAAACTCATGATGTGACCGGCAGCGAGGGATTTTTGCGTTGCGCAAGACATTTTTTCGCAGGAATACTGACGTATTTCAAGGAAAAATGACGCGGCGCACCGCAAAAAGGCCCGCTGTCCGGGTGCGTTGGGAGTTTTCAGGTACACCCTAGTGTTCAAGCAGCCGAACGGGCTTGCTGTCTGTGAATCACAGGCGGCAAGCCCGTTCGCTTTGCCTTGATTCAGCGGTTGTTGCAGGTTTGTAAGGTTTTGTCACTTAAACCGTTGGCTTTCCTGTTGGATAAGACCCGCTCAAAGGTTTCCTCAAAGGTAGCCGTGTTTTGGAGCATCTGCACCAGAATGCCCTTACTTTCTCTGACCTTCAGCAGATCCGAAAGGCTGTAAATTGTCTGATGCCCATGTGCCAGTCGAACCGGCAGACCCAGCGGGAGCTGATGGGCGTCAATGCAAGGACAACGGCGCTTCTGAATACCTCGTATAATTGCAGATACGCAAAAGGCACGACGCAATGTCGTGCCTTTTCTGCATCATTCATATTGCCGGTTCAGTGCAGGAGTTTCGGCTTTCCTGCGCTCATTTTTGCACTTGTTTTCGCAGCAAGGACTTTACTTGCCCATGCGAAGAAGTATGGCACAGAGTTGAACAGATAACTGGTGTGCATCAGTTCGTCCAGCAGCTCTTCCATCGTAAACGGCCGGTATCCATAGGGGCTCATCTCGCCAATATAATCGTCCAGCTGGTCACGCGCCGCCGCCCGCAGGAACTTTTTCGTATCCTTGTTCGCTTTCGCAAGGCGCTTGATGCAGTCCTCTGCCTTATCGAACTGATTCAGCTTGTAATACAAAACTGCCAGCGGCAGGAGCATCTGCGTTTCCTCATAGGAATCGAACTGCTTATGGAGCGCCAGCGCGTGCATCTCGTCTTCCATATAGGCATACAAATGCATCAGCTGATAGCGGACGCCGAGATTATCGTTCTCGCACAATTCCAACAGGCGCTGCCCTTCGTCGATCGCCCGGCGCATCATGCCGCAGGAAATTAAAACGTCAAAGTATGTATAGCGCACGCGCATATATGGTCTGGTTTCAAACGCTGTCCAAAACTCACCGGCGTACTCCTTGAACGCGCCGGACTTTTCCATCTGCTTGTCCGCTGCGTCGAGCAGCTCCTGCAGGGCAAGCCGCCGCTCGTCCGGCTGCTCCGCTGTACGCAGGATCAATTGGAGTCTTGCATCCAGATTGTCCGGCTCCAGCTCCAGCGCCTTGTGCAGATATTCCACTCTTTTTTTCTTCGACGTGACCTGTTCGGCGAGATCCAGATAATCGTCCGCTGTTTCAGGCGCAGATTCTTTCTGCTCTTTGCATTTTAGATTGTATTCTGCAAAGAACCGCTCCGCCAGGGCATCCACGTCGGCTTCGTTCTCCGTGTCCTCTGTGTGAGCGTCCAGGAATTTCTGCAATTCTTTCAAAACCTTTTCTGAGTCTCTGCTCATTTTATCGCGCCTCCCGTATCTGTTGCATGCTGTTTGGTTTCTCTGCATGAATTATACCAGATTCGTCAACATTCGTCGAGAGATATATGCCAAAACGACTATGATTCTTACCAGGCTGTACCGCACCATCCTTTTTTCCTGAATCACTTTTTCAGAAAATGCCCAATTCTCTCGATTTACGTAGAAATATGAAAATCAAAAAACTAGATTTACGCTGTCCTCTCTGAAAAAATTCAAGACGAAATATACCGATCAGCTTCATATCCCTTATGTTTTGCATACCGGCGATTTCAAAGAGGAAGACAGCATCGTATTTCTTCCGTTGTATATGACCCCACTGCTATAATAAGTGATGTGCAAAAGTACGGCAAGCGCTCCGCAGCCGTCTTCGCCTGTGCCGCCCACGCGTCCTGCGCAGCCCGAATGGCCCGTTCCGTCCGAGTGGCCCGACGCAGCACCTACCCAGCCTATCCAATACGATGTGCCCGCGCAGTCCGAACAGCCTGCACAGCCTAAGTGGCCCGACGCGCCTGCGCAGCCCATCCAGTACGATGTACCCGCGCAGCCCGAGCCTGCCGAACCTGTGACGCAGCCCGCTCCGCAGGGAAAGCCCGTTGTGTTCTCTCTGGAGCCTGAGCTGCCAGCCCAGCCGCAGCGGACTAACAGATACTGCCCGCACTGCGGCGCGCCCGTCAAGCTGTCCGACGCCGTATTCTGCACCGTATGCGGTAAGAGCCTGTCATAATCCCCCCGCCATAAGAAACAGGGCTGTCTCAAATGATCGAAACATCATTGAGACAGCCACGTTTTTTGATTTATGGACTTATGCGAACGTACCGTTCAGGGATTGGGTCAGGCCGGACAGTACGCCGGTGATCGTCAGCAGGACGCCCAGAATGATCGCCAGCACGTAGACGCAGAAATAGCTGCGGGCATAATTGCGGCGGTTGATGTTCGCGCTGCCGATGGCGTGAACGATCAGGAAGATCCAGCCCAGGAGCGGCAGGGCGTAGAGAATGCCGAGGCCAAAATAGCTCCACGGCGACAAGGGGCGGTACGCCTCCGGCAGGTGCTGCAGTTCAAATTCGTTCATGTGTCTTCCTTCTTTCTTACAAATGCTCCTTGCAGGTCAGCTGCGCGACGTCCAGCCGGAACACGGCCGCGCGCTGCGCCTGCTCGTCTGTAAAGGCAAACAGACGGCTCTTTTCATAGTGCGCCATAATTGCCGACAGCGCCCGCTTCTTTTCCTCCGGCTCCTGCACCTCGCAGATCACGCCCGTTCCGATCACGCTCTGATAGCGATAGGAATACGAGCAGCCGGTCTGTCCGGCTGCGAGCGCGTGCGCGCAGTCCAGCTCAAAGCCGACGCGCGGCGCAGTGCGGATGAGCTCTGCCTTGCGGCCCTCGTGCGCGCCGTGGAAATAAAACCGGTCAGGCGTGCCGGGGACAAAGGCGAAATTCAGCGGCACGATGTACGCGCCCTCCGGGCAGGAAAAACCGACGCGGCAGCATTCGCAGGACTCGATCACCTGCAAAATCCGTTCGCGGTCCGTGACCGCGCGGTCAGCCCGTCTCATGCCAGCCGGACGCCGCCCGCCTGCCGGATCGAGAGCACGTGGCAGCGGCCCTCGCCGAGCACGGCCTCCATATTGGCGCGGAAGGACGCAAGCGCTTCATTCGGCACGAACGCCAGCAGCGTCCCGGCAAAGCCGCCGCCGTGAATGCGGCAGGCGCCGCGCCCGGCAAGCTGCTTTTCACAGGCAGCCAGCGCAAGGGCCATCTGCTGGTGCTCCCGGCTCCCGGCAGGAACCACGTTCTGCAGCAGCATCCACGACGAGCGCCCGGAATCGCGCACGCCCGCAAGGAAGCCCTCAAAATCGTCCCGTTCCAGCGCCTGCACCTGCTGCTGCACCCGGCGGTTTTCGTCAAAGAAATGCATCGCGCGCAAAACGGCGCGGTCGCCCGCCGCCTCGCGGGCCGCCTTGAGCTTTGCGTAGAATTCCGCCTCGTCCACCTCGCGCAGCACGTCCTTGCCGAACACGCGGGCTACGCGGCGCATTTCCTCGGGGATGGCGGCGTATTCGTCCGTCAGATCTGCGTGATCCGCGCCGGAATCGAGCGTGCAGAGCGTGTAGCCGCAGTGCGCAAAATCGAACGCCGCCTGCCGGACGGCGGGGTGCGCCGGGTCGGCAAAATCGATGAAGACCAGCCCGCCGACGCTGGAGGCCATCTGATCCATGAGGCCGCAGGGCTTGCCGAAATAGACGTTCTCGGCATACTGGCCGATCTGCGCGATCTCGATGGCGGAGCATTTTTTATCGAAAAACAGCTCGTTGCAGATCGTGCCGATCAGAACCTCGAATGCGGCGGAGGACGACAGACCGGAGCCGGGCAGGACGGTCGAGCGGACAGCCGCGTCAAAGCCGTGCAGCTTACAGCCGCGCTGCGCAAACGCCGCAGCAACACCGCGCACGAGCGCGGCGGTCGTATTTTTTTCTTCCGCGTGGACGGACAGATCATTCAGATCGATCTCGACCGGGGCATAGCCCTCGGACGCAACGCGGATGATGGAATCGGGCCGCAGCGTGACCTCCGCCGTCGTTTCCAGATCGACAGCCGCAGCCAGCACGCAGCCGTGCTGATGGTCGGTATGGTTGCCGCTGATCTCCGTGCGGCCCGGCGCGGAAAAGCGATAGCTTGTCTGCATATGCAAACGCCTCCGTTCCCCCCGCCTCCCGGCGGGGCGTCTTTTTCTGTATTATACCTGATTTCCAGCCTTCCGGCAAGAGCCATTCTGCCAAAACAGAAAGCAGCCGGCAGACAAGTCTCTGCCGGCTGCTTTGGTACACAAAGGAGCGAATATGAATCGTATCAGAACGTTGCGACGTTCTGCTCGGCAGGCTCGGCGGGCTGCACGTTCACAGCCGTCAGGATGGGTCCGACGCCCTTGTAGAGCGTGTGGAACTTGACCTCGACCGTCGCCGTTACCCAGACCCAGCTTCTGGCCGCAAGGCCGGAGGCCGCTGCGAATTTGCACGGCAGGCCCATGAACGTGATATCCGCCTCGCAGCAGGTCATGACGAACCGGCCGGGAGCAAACATCCCCTCTTTTTCCCGGCGCAGGCGCGCGACCTGCCCCTTGAATTTCACGGTCTTGCCCGCGTACTTCTTTGGCTCCTCGGTGATATCGCGGTAGAACAGGGCATAATCCTCGTCCCTGATCTCGACCACGGGCGCGTTCAGGTCGAACGGCAGCGGGTCTTCGATATCGTCATAGTGCGTCGAGCCGTCGGTGTATTCATAGAGAATGTCGATCTTCCGGTTCACGGCGCGGGCGATCTTGTGGTACGGCATGACGTCCGTGCCGGGGGCCATGCGGTTGAGAACCAGCATCTCCGCGCCTGCCAGCTTGTCCACGACGAGCTGGCGCATATTGGCGTTGTAGCTGAGGAAGGTCGTCGCGTCGGCAAACATGACCTCCTGCGCGATCTTCCAGTGGTCGGGGGTCTTGAGGTAGAAATCCGCAGCAAGATGCATCCCGTTGAGCTCCACGACCACACGCTCGGCCCGGTATTTCTTCTGCAGGCTGGTCAGCAGCTCCGGGCTGAGGTCTTCATAGTCCAGAACCTGCTCGTAGACCTCCTTGTGCGGGTAGGCCGAGACGTCGTATTCCTCCTCGCCCTCCTCGAAAACCAGCAGAAGCGTCCGCTCGCCGGTGTTGAAGCGCTCGTCCTCGAGCGTTTCCTGAATGAACTTCGTCTTGCCGGACTCCAGAAAGCCGGTAAAGACGTACATGGGGATATCAGGCATAGCCATAGAGAAAACTCCTTACTGCTTTTCCACGCCGAAGAGCTTCGCAACAGCCTCTTCGTTCAGCTTCGAGCCGATCACGCAGATGCGGCCCGTGACCATCGCGCCGCCGTCGCGGATATCCGGCTCACCGGGGACATAGTCGAAGTGGATCCACTTCTCGCCCTCCGCGTTCGCCACATAGCCCTTCGCGCGCAGGATGATGCCGTAGGTCTCCGCGTCCTCAAGCGCCTTCAGGATGCGCTCGATCTCGGCCTTTGTGAATTTCTTGTGCGTTTCCTCGCCCCAGCTGATGAAGACCTCGTCGGCGTCATGGCCGTGGTGGTGATGGTGATGATGGTGGTGCTCATGCTCGTCGTCATCGTCGTCATCGTGATGGTGGTGGCAGGCGCAGTCCGGGTCATCGCATTCATCGTCATCGTCGTCATCATGGTGATGATGGTGATGGTGCTCGTGCTCGTCGTCGTCATCCTCGTCGTGATGGTGGTGATGATGGTGCTCGTCCTCGTCGTCATCCTCGTCGTGGTGATGATGGTGGCAGGCGCAGTCCGGATCGTCGCACTCGTCGTCCTCGTCATGGTCATGATGATGGTGGTGCGCCTCTTCTTCGAGCTTTGCAAGCTCAATGGCGATGGTGCTGCGCTGCTCCATCGCCTCCATCAGCTGCTCGCCGGTCAGCTCCGGCCACGGGGTCGTAACGATCACGGCGTCCTTGTTGTGTTCGCGGATCATGTTGACGCACTGGTCGAGCTTTTCCTCCGTCATGCCGTCGGTGCGGCTGAGGATGATGGTGTTGGCCGTCTCGATCTGGTTATTGTAGAACTCGCCGAAGTTCTTCATATACATCTTGCACTTCGTCGCGTCCGCCACGGTCACGAAATTGCCGAGCTGCACGTCGTCGGACGTGACCTTGCGCACGGCACCGATGACGTCGGACAGCTTGCCGACGCCGGACGGCTCGATCAAGATGCGGTCGGGCGCATACTCCGCAATGACCTTCTTGAGCGCGCGGCCGAAATCGCCCACCAGCGAGCAGCAGATGCAGCCGGAGTTCATCTCCGTGATCTGGATGCCCGCCTCCCGCAGAAAGCCGCCGTCAATGCCAATTTCGCCGAATTCGTTCTCAATGAGGACGAGCTTCTGGCCGTGATAGGCTTCCTTGATCATTTTTTTGATGAGCGTCGTCTTGCCAGCGCCGAGAAAGCCAGAATAAATATCAATTTTTGTCATACAGGAACACCTTCCAGTTGCATTTTTTATTGAATTAGTATAGCACTTTCCCATGGGAACATCAAGGTTTCTTCCTAAAATATTCATCGGTTTCTGCAAAAGGAATTGACAAACCTGCTTGGATATGATAAGATAATTCACGGCTTTGGAGGCCGGCATTCGGAGAGATGTCCGAGCGGTTTAAGGAGCTGGTCTTGAAAACCAGTGACACAGCAATGTGCCGTGGGTTCGAATCCCACTCTCTCCGCCATTTTCTTTCCTTCATATCGGCTCAACCGACCTGCGGAAGTACCCAAGTGGCCGAAGGGGCTCCCCTGCTAAGGGAGTAGGCGTCTAAAAAGCGCGCGAGAGTTCAAATCTCTCCTTCCGCGCCAAAGTACCGATTTTAGATGTTTTAAATCTAAAATCGGTACTTTTTTATGCTTTTCACCCTATTTTCTGCGTATTTTCAAAAAGCAAAAAATCAAGTTATGACACGCTCTGTAACATAAAATTATTTTCCGTATGCTACATTGTATGCTACAGATTCAGCGCAATGCGAGGGGACTCCCCTATTTTTTGCTACATGGACTTTATTTTCCGAAGCATGGAATCATAGACTTTTCGGTTCACAAGCGATAATGTGTCCATAAGTTCATCAACGACCGCCCAAGCCTTTGCCGGGTCTTTCCCAGCTACCGCAAGTAAAAACTCACTGTCCCCGTACTCGCCCACGGTAGCCGGTTCTGCGGTCACAGGGGCGGGAGCGCCGGAGTAGGAACCCACATACCTACCGCCGTCGCCCCGTTCCTCTTCCTGCATCTTATCGCGTATCACATAAAGATCTGCCAGTTTGGCATAATTGGGATAGCTGGATTCCTCATATTCCAGGCGAGCAATCTCTTTCCGGATTTCGGCTGCATCCAACATATTGCGCTCTCCTTATGCCCGCTCGATCTGCTCCATGCAGCGGCGGATCGCTTCGCGGGTTTTATCGTCGTCCGCATCACGCATCATATCGTCCAGCTGCGCGCGCATATGCTCGCGGGCATCAGCGCGGGTATAGCGGCCCATTGCGTCACGGCGGCGGCCACGGTAAGAGCTGCCCCGGCCGTAAGTACCGCGCATATCCGCCTCCCACTCGCCATCGCGGGAATAGCCGCCGTCTTCAGCCATCTCGATCTTGTAGGTATTCTTGATGGAACTCGTCAGCTTCTGGATCGCGTCGAGGTCGCCCGCAGACATTTCGCGCTTGTCGGAGATTTCGTCAAGCTCTTTGCAGAGCATTTCGCGGAGATTTCTCAGATCGTACATATTGCATCCTCCTTTCACGATACGCGCTCGACGATCATATTGCTATTTGCGAAACTGATCGCCTGCGCGCTGGTGTTCTTCGCCGCTACAGTCAGGCAGCAGCCGCGCGGGACTTCCACGAATGCGGAAACGAAGATGTTGAAATAGTTCTCAACAGCCGCAGGGGTTACGGTCGCTGTGGCGCTGCTCAGAGGTTCGCCGTTGATTGCGAGCGCAGCGGTAATGGCGCCTACTGTTCCGCCTGTAGGGACGGCGATATTCGCACCAAAGGATACGCGGAACTTCGCCTTGCATTGCTGCGTAAGCCCGCGGAGCGTAACGAGCCCGCTTCCTTCTCGATGTACGATGCACGGCTTTCCGCAAGCCGCCGTGGAGATCAGAGGGACGTTCTGCCCAGCGGCGACAGTTTGAATCCCGGATGATGTAAATTCAGCCATAAAATCATTCCTTTCATAAAAAATATAGCGGCGGGACGATTGCCCCGCCGCGTTGCTATCGAGTATCGGCAATGGGGGCCGACCATTTTCGTGAGGCCACGAAAAAGCTCTACGATGTGGAGTTGTTACGCGCAGTTGCCGCAGCCGTAGTTGTAGCCGCTGTTGCAGCAGTACGGATTCGCGACAACATAGGCCGGGCTGGGACTCGGGCGAAGCGTGGAAACAAGGTAATTGTTCTGTGCCGCCTGCGATGCTGCCAGCTGGTAGCCGAAAAGCTGCTGGTTCTGCTCGGCAATCTTCGCGTCCTTCGCCGCAAGCTCCTGCGCCGTCAGACGCTGGTCGATGCTGCGGAAGCCGCAGTTCATGGCATCGATGATGTCGCGCGTGGTGTTCTGCACGGTGTTGCGGGTGTCGCACGCCTGCGTCGCCATGTCATAGCGTACCTGGGCGATTGCAGCGCGGTTTTCGCAGCAGCACTCCTGTGCCTGCATCGCCATGTTGTTCAGCTGCTGCATAAGCGCGGCCTGCTGGTTGCAGCGGGAAAGCTCGGCCTGAGCAAAGCCGCTTGCCATCGCCATGTTGGTGCCGTTGACAAGCTGCGCCTGCTGGTAAAATCCGTCGCAAAGTCCCTGATTTACACTGTCGATCTTGCGCTCGATGTTGGAGAAGTCAGAGGCCAGCACATAGCCGTCTACAACGCCGCCGGAATTTCTGCCGTTGTTGCCGAATCCGTTTCCATTGCCGCCCCAGCCGCAGAAAATGGCAAGGAACAGGATGATGATCCACCAGCCATTATCACCGCCGAAGCCGCCCCAGCCGCCACCTGTCATGCCGGTAGGCGCGACGGGCATTGTCATGGTCGGGGAGCCGTCATTCAAACTCATATTTTTCATTCCTTTCGTAGATTCAAAAGATTTATCTCAATCGTGGCCACGATTTTGATCGTTCAACTGTTCGGAATTCCCGAACTATTGCAGCAGCTGCCGGAATTGCCCCGCCACCTGCTGTAGCTGATTCAACTGCTGCTGCGAGATTTTCCCGCTTTGCACAAGCTTTTCGATCTCTGCTTTTGGGTCACCCTGAAAGCTGTTCTGGAATTGCCGGAACTGCTGTATCATGTTTTGGAACTGCCCCATCCGGCCTGGCATCTGTCCGCCGCCGAGGGCCTGAAACAGGGGATTAGCCATCGCTTTCAGCCTCCTTTGTCTTTCTCGCCGGTCTGGCGCTGGGGGCCGTCAGCTTGGCTACCAGCTCGTCAAACTCCTTGCGCGTCACGTATTCCTCACTCATGTCCCTTCGCGGCGCTGCGGGCGTTATAACGGCCTGTGCGCGCTCTACGAGATCGTAGGTTGTCATGGCCGGTTTCCCGCTCGCGTCGGCCTTTTTCACGTACACGACAGGCGCATTCATATCCCACAATGTAACGGCGTTGTTAGGCGCGACAATGAAGTCGTTCGCCGCCTGCTCGTTCGGAACCCAGATGATCGACTGATTCTGCGGCTGCTGGGGCTGCGGTTGGTAAGCCGGCATCTGCGGCGCGGGCTGATACTGCGGACGCATCTGCATTTGCGGCTCCTGCATCGGCGGCATGGGCGGCTGATTGTAAATCGGCTGCTGATACACATACGGCTGCTGTCCAAACATTAAGCTTCCTCCTTTGCCCAGTAGAACAGCGGGATCTCATTGCCGCTGTCCCATGTATCGAAATAGCTTCCGTTCTCCGCGCAGACCACATGGCTTGATAGAGCCAGCACGTACACGCCGCGCGGATGATCTGCGCAGAAATCCGCGACGGTATAGCAGTCCGGGCACGTGTTCGGGATTACGTTCCGGGTAAAGCCCTGCTGCCGGAGGTAAGCGCTCCATACGCTGTTTGCGCTCGGCAGATCTCCCATGATGAGTCCTTGCAGGCACAATCCGATATACACCTCGTCCCAGCTCTTCCCGGTCGCCTTTGCGATAGCCCGGACGGTGCAGTCCCCGACCTTCTGCCCGGCGGGATTTGGATTAAAATAAGAAAAGCCCATACCGAACACTCCTTTGTGTGTCCAGTATGGGCTTTTTTACGGCTTCTTGTGCCTCAGTTGTGTATCAATTTGGTTCAAAATTTAAGCCCGTGGTTATTCCACGGGCTTAGTTTTTGTTATCGTTCGTTCACAGCCAGAATCTCTGCCGCCATCGCGGCCACATACGGCGGGCATCCCCGCCGCCCAGCGCACCAGTCCTGCACGGTGCGCAGCGGGATTCCAAAATACTGCGCGAAGCCCGTCTGCGTCAGGCCGTGCTGCTTAATCAGCTCCGGGATCGTGCAGTGCGTGCCGTCCCAGATCCCGCCGAGCAGCGCCAGCCGCTCCGCCGGAATCTCTTCGTCTTCGGCGTCGCCCCAGACGCTCGATAGCGCCATATCGGAAATGTATGCTTCGCGGTCGGCGTATGCGTCGGTTTCGGTGTAGAGGGCGAAACGAATAAAGGGTGTGAGTTTCATCGGGATTCCTCCTTGCTTTTCTTTGCGGACTTCTTCTTTTCCAGGTACTCTTCTTTGTTTTCTGCATACCACTGCTGCCACCGCTCTTTGTATTGCTCGGTATGCTCCTGATAATGCAGCGCAGTAAGCTGCCGGGCTCGGATACGCAGGCATTCCTCCGAGCAGCATTTGTCACGCGCCCCATCCAGCGGGAACGGCTTGCCGCACACAATGCAGTTCGCTGTTGCGATGGCTCTGGAATCAGTACGGGCCCTTCTCTGCTCCGCACCGCCGTTGTAAAAGCGTTCGAGGCAGTATTCGTTCGTGCGCTTTTTGGCGCAGTCCGGGCAGTAACGCTGCAAACCGCCCTCTACAGTGTATTCGGCTCCGCAGCGCTCGCAGATATCCTTTGAGCCGATGGGGCGGGTTTTGCCCGCCGCCTTTCGCTTCCTGCATTCTGCGCGGGCAATCCGTTTTCGCGCTTCGCTGCAATCCGGGCAGTAAAATGAGCGCGTACCATATGTTTCATAGCTCTTCCCGCAATCCGCGCAAACCTTTGTGCGAAGGGCTCTCACTGGAGTCCTTCGGCACTTTTGGCATCTTGTATCGCGCGAGAATCCTTCGAAGTGCGCACCGCACTGAGAACAGATGCGATCCATCGATCAGAAGCAGTACGCGCTGATGGGCTGACCGTCGATGCGGACGGTGGCGAGTGTATCGTCGCTGAAATCGGGATAGTCAGCGTCTTCAATGCTGTCTGCAAGTTCGTCCAGTGTGTAGCCAAAGTACACGCAGAATGCATCGCCCAGGCAGGCATCCATATCGCGGCAGAGGATCGCGGACTGTTCTTCCGTGTCACCAGCCTCGGTGGCAATGGCAGTGCAAGCAATGAGTTCGTAACGGTTGTTGATGATCTTGGTTTCCATGATGTACCTCTTTCCGGCTTTCGCCTTGTTTTATCTTATGGCCTTATTATACACGCAATGCGTGTAAATGTCAAGAGGAAAATGAAAATTTTCTTAAAAATAAGCGCCGATTTCTCGGCGCTTATCTCAGTTATACAGTTTGCTGGATGTCCGCTGCATCTCCCGCATGATCTCCGGCAGGCGGCGCTGGACCGTGGCGCGGCCCAGGAACATCTCTGTCGCAACGTCGACCTGCGGGAGCTTGTCGACAAAATAGAGCTGCGCGATCTTCTCATTTTCCCGGCCAAGATTGGCCTGATAGATCACGGCCTCCATATCCTTGCGGGTCAGCCTGCCCAGCTCTGGCGGCAGCTTGGCCCGCGCCTGCGGCGACATAGGCTTTGCCCCCTTACTTTTCCTTGTGCGTCAATACGGCGATATTGCCCTTGTTGCTCACTTCGAGATCCAGCGCGGCGGCGATATCGCGGACTTTTACGTAGTTTGTGCCGTTCTTCAGAATGCGCTCGACGGTGACTTCCTTTCCGTCGACGATGATCTTGCTCTTTTCTACCATTTCGGTTTCCTCCTCTGCATTTTTTCCATCTTCGAGGGCCATCACGGTATGGCCCTCGCTTACCAGTACGTCCCCGCGCAGGAGATTCGCGTCCGTCGTCAGATACTTGCTGCCGGTCAGCAATTCAAAATCGCCCGTTGCGGGCCAATCGTGCAGCATACAGTAGGTGGTGCAGCTGTTGCCCTGCCGACGGTAGAGCGCTTCTACCGACGCGCAGCCTGCGGCCACGGCGCAGAGCATCATGAGCGCGGAGCAGTCCGTCTCCACTGGCTTTGTGATCCTGCTCACGTCCCAGCCGACGGCTCTGGCTGCCTCATACGCCGTGTTCCTGTTGTCCATGTCGTAGCCGATGTTCCGGTTCTTAATGGCCGCCTCGCACGTCTGCGCGGCCCGCTCGGCCTTTTTGCGGCTCTTGTAGCGCAAGATGCCGAGCCAGCGGCCATTGTACCAGTTGGAGATATTCAGCTCCCGCCCGGTCTGATTGCCGGGCTGCTGATTGCGGCCGCCCGTCTCGCCGAGACTGGCCTGCCCGATCTTGATGCTCATTTCTGCGCATCCTCCTTCGTGGCGTTGTCAATCGCGTCCTGCGCTTTCTGGCTCTGTGTGCCAAAGTAAAACGCGATCACGACGGTATACACCATCATAAAGTCCTGCGAGATTTTCCCGGCGACTGCCATGTACGCAAATACCGCCGTCAGCACCAGTGTGACGATAGATTTGACGCTCAGCAGATTGCCGAGCCGCTTCTTGATGTTTTCCATATGTATGCTCCTTTCAGTCCTTTGTTTCGCTTTCGCTTCTCGTCGCAACCGCGTCAGAGATTGCGAGGTTCGCACGAAGCATTGTATCTTCCAACTTTGTCAGGGCGATACTTCTATTCCTTCCCGCCGGGAGCTGCATGATGAGCGCTTCCGCTTCTTCAAGCTTCCCCCGAATGCTTTCCGACAGGTGTTTATCCATCGGTTCAAAATTCACTCGCTTATACATATTGTGTACCCCTTTCGTTATTCTACCGGATCATTCTTTTTTGCAAAAACCCGCTTGAAAGCAAGCAGGCCAAGCTCTGTGATGGTTGCCCAACCTGTAAATCCGAGCACGTCGGACAGGTCTACCGACGCGCCGAGCTCCGGGCTGCGGATGACTGCAATTAGGACGGCGACGGTTTTCAGAGCGCAGGCCCAGACAATTACCGTCGTGATGAGCTGGAGCAGATACAACACAATGGTTCGCGCCATTTCGCCCTTGCTCCACTTGCCTTTTACCCGCATATCTGCCTCCCAATTTATTGCGCACTGCTATGCCCGCATTGCGCCTCCAGCTGGTGCAAAAACTTTTTTACATCGCCGTTCCCGCCCAGCTTTACGTATTTCTGCCCGGCAATCAGCCGCTCAGCCATTGGCATTTCCTCTGACATGATGGTCAGCCGGAGGATCGCCAGATACTGCTCGTCCTGATGCTCCTGCATTTTCCCGAGCTTTTTGTCGATCTCTGCAAGGTGCGCCTCCTGCGTTGTGGCCTTGCCGCGCTTTTTCTGTATCGCGCTGACGACGGCATTGACGACCGCCGTCAGCGCGGACGAGCCGAGCACGGCGCAGACGAGGGTGACGATGATGGTTTTGGTGTCCATTTTTCTGTACCTTTCTCTTTTATTTGCCGGGCTAATCGTCCGCCATTTTGATGTAGGTGGTGGTATCGCTGGAATAGCTGATCGTCGGCAGCGTCGTGCCGCCGAGGGCGGCGTAGAGGGCCGGGTATGCAGTCTGATCGAAGGTTGAGCCATCGCACGCGTGCCACGGGGCGGAGAGGACGCGGACGGTTGTGAGGGTATCGCCGACGCGGTAGTTCGGTTCCGAAAGCTTCCCGAATGCCTCATTTACCATCGGGTTCGCCGGTGCGTCGCCCGCTCGCCAGATCTTTGCAGCGCTCTGTGCCGTCAGCAGGTTCCCGGCCGTGAGCGGCGTTCCGGCCTCCAGCGGCTCGTCCTCCGGGCGAAGCCATTCATACCGCAGAAGGCTTCCCGCCGCGTCATACACCCCATACCGGACAGCGCCGTTTGCGAGATCGTTTGTGCCGTTTCTATCCCGCATGGCTATTCCTCCAGCGCCTTGATATAGGCTTTGCTGCGACTATCGGGTGTAATGACAGGTATTTTCTTGTTGTCGTACGCAAAATCGTGGACACCATCCTGTACAATCGTGCCCTGAGACTTGTATGGCAGTCTTACGATGGTGCCTGCTGCAACAGGATAGTTACCAATGGCTTTAGGAAGTGAAGCCGAAAAATCCCATCCTTGCTCTATATTTTCTGCTACTTTAACCGTCGAATCGTACACCCCTACAACCTGATCGCTGCAGCTTATCGCATACTGTATTCTATCGCCTTCAGTTATCCTAGACGTCGATACGTCCAGTGTGCTTCCAACCGTTATTTTGCGGCGATAATATTCAGACCTGTTGAATGTGTAGTATAGGTATACATCGTTATTCACCTCAAAAAAGGCTTCATACTCAATAGAATCTGATGGTTTAAGTGTGTTCAGGTCTTTGTCAAGTCGTGATGCTGTAACACCTTGGAAGTATGAAAGCCACTCGTATGAGTTGTCGACATTAGAGCCGGAAGGACGTATAGTTACGACAAAAATGCCATTGCCTGCTGCCCGAACGAGAATCTTCTGCAGAGCAAACGCAGGGAGTTGCGACCCAGCAGTCCACGATGTTTCCGAGCTAGTTGCTGGTCTGGTTTTAGCTGTAAGCTGATCTGTATATCGAAATATGGCGATGGAGGCGTAAGCAACGTCCTCTCTATCTACTATAAAGAAGTAGCGGCCATCCCAATATATGTCTGCACGCGTACCTGTAAAGTCTTCTACCTGATCTGAATCATACCAGGCGAAGACCCCTGGGGAATCGATTTGAAATGCGTTAAATACCTCTCTTGCAAATAGAACACCCCAACTGTATTTTGTGCCTGATGTTGTAGCGCACAGTACTAACACGCTACATACATATTGATTATTGTAGTACTTTACAGCATTTGCTGCTACAATTCGAGAAGTAAGTGTGGTTGAGTCGGTCCAGAAGTTCTGCGGAATCGGCCATTCTACCCACGTTTCGCCGTCGTCCGACACCAGAATGTGTGCGGATGTCGCGTCCCGGTACGTGCGGAACCAATGTCCGTTTTCGTAGGAGATCGCGTCGCCGCCCGCTCCGACGTTTGTTGATACGGTCTTTTCCGTCCAAATCGCCGGGCTGTCCGGCGTCCGCAGGACGGCACAGAGGCTTGGATACTGTTCCTGCGATACAGTGCGCCCGTCGCACGGGAGCCATGCGTCGGACAGGTCTGTGCGGGCGGTGATAGCGATGTCGCCGACTATGGCCGTACCCTCCGAAAGCTTGCCAAGCGCGTCGTTGACGGTCGGGTCTTCCGGGCGGGTGGCGGCGTTTGGCCAGAGCTTGGCGGCGGTCGCGTCGGACAGGAGATTTGCCTTGTTGAGGGGCGTTCCCTCGACGGTAGGCGCGTCCTCGCGCTTGAGGTATTCGTAGTGGTTGAGCGTGCCGTCGGCGTTATACACGCCGTAGCGGATCGCGCCGTTGGCTAAAACCTGTGTTGGCTGCCTATCTTTCATGTGAGTAATCCTCCTGCGGCGCACTCCGCCGCGCCGGTGTGGCGAAAAGATTTTGCAACGTTGACGATTAAGTCTTCGCAGAGTTTCAGGATGCGCTCGATGTTGTTTGCATCGGTGTAGGTTAGGCGGCCCAGCTGCGGCGCGTCCGGCGTTTCGGCAGGATACGCAAGCGCGTCCCGGATGGATTGCACCTGCTTGCGGTATGCCTCGGCCTGTGATGCCGTTATAATGTCCGTTACGGCCCAATCGGTTTTAGCCGTCCACGCGATGCTCTTGCCGCAGATCGAGCTGAGGCGCGCCGCCAGATAGTTCAGGGCGGTTCCCACGCGATTGAGATCAGCGGCGTTGTACGCGCCCTTCATCCCGGTCAGCCATTCCGCCTGCTCGTCTGCCGTCATGGCTGCAAAGCCTTTCGTGGCAAGCGCCTTGACGCGCTCCACGTCCGCCTGCGTCCGGTCGGTGACGAGCGTAACGATGATAGTCTTGGTGTCCATGGTGTCTCCCTTCTGTGTTTATCAGATCGGCACGAAGGCCGCGTCTGTCCAGTCGGCCTTTTTCCCTGCCTCGCCCCTTTTTCCGTCAGATACCGGCAATGCAAGCTCACGTCTCCGTTTTTGCGGTAGGCGTATTTGCAATAATGAGGCTCCATGTTTCCTCCCATATTCTCAAATTTACGCCTGTTCCTGCCAACCAGCCGGATATTCCGCTGGTGAAAATACATTCCCGTCAATCAAGCTGATGTAATGCTTGCCTTCAAACGTCACCTTGTCACCCTTATTGTAGGCATCATGCGCACCCGTAGGTTGCACAAATTCCGGCCATTCATCTAGTGAAACGATCACAAACAGTGCCGGTGTAATATCCGGTGTCCAGTCTGCCTGTGAGGTATGTGCCTGCACCACGCGATATAGTATGCCATTGTATTGCAGCCGATCATCGACCGCGTAAGAATGGCCTGTCACCCACTGTGGGAATAACTCTACTGCTTGCAGCGCATCCTCATCAGGTAAGCTAATCGACGCTTTTTCGATATACGGACGCAATGCTCTGGCTCTTTCTATGTAACTCATCACTCTGTCTCCCCAAGTAAAATTTTCGCTGCTGTTTCTGCATCTGTGAGTGGTAGTGCCGCACCCATTTCCTCATAGCTGCCCTCCGGCTCTGTGCCTTTCAGCGTGTAACCAGCGAGATGGAACACCATGTCAGAAAGCACCTGATGCTCAGTTCCTTCTTTATCCGTAATAATCACAGCCATCTTCGCGCAAAATCCCTCGGCCTCGGTTTCCTTACACGGTACATAGCAACCGTTGCTGTGCAATCGGATGAGCACAATGTTGTCTGCATACCCGGCAAATGCACCGTCCTGTTTTACTGCATACATGGTGTCCCTCCAAATTTCTCTTGATAGATTTTCTCTAATCGCTCTGTGTTTGCTGTTCTCAACCGATTTTTCCAGTAGCCGTTTTCCTGCCCCGGCCATTTGTCATCCGTAAAATCTTCACCGCAGCCGTTTTTTTCATACCAGCGATAAAGGCGCTCAAGCATTTCCTGCCGCATCGCGCCCTCTGGTGTATTCTGCCTAAAATGCTCCCATCCGTTTTCGGATGTCGCAGCGCATATCCGCCTGCCATCTGCTGCAAACAGGAACCCTTCAATCTCCGATACCGCAGTTCCATATCGGAGATTAAATTCTCCATCGATGCCATTCCCGCGGAAACGCTTATACACGATATACTCCATGCGCTTTTCCCTCATACGCAAAAGCCGGGTGGGAAGCCGAAGGAAGCGCGCGCGGTGCGGTCTTCGACTGTCCCGTTGGTGTTCACATTCTCGAAACCGTCGGAGCTGCTCGCAAGCGGAGAACGGAGCCACCAACGAGCGGCGGCGCTCGTTCCGTTGTGCTTGTACTTTACCTTGCTGTTTCCAGCGGAATAATAGGCGTACTGCGCTTGCTTACTCGCCTCGTTCGAGTTTGCTCTCGAAATGCTCCCGAAAACCTCAAACTCCGAGAGGAGGAAAAAGTAATCCTTTGTCGCCGTGACCGCACTCGCGGATGTGCTATTATTTCCCGTATTGTCCGTGTACTTGGTAACGGACTTTAGGACTGCACGGAGCGCCGCCGGAATGACTGCGATAATCGTTCCGGAATAGCTCGAGAGGCTTGTCCCGCAAATATTTGTACGCATTTGCGAGCTCGCCCATCCGCCGGAGTTCGTTGCACTACTGTTCATAGAGAAATAGCCGGTTGTCGAAACGGGCGAGGTATAGTAACTGTCGCAGAAACACACGTCCGTACCGCCGGAGAGCGCCGTTTTGCCTAACTGGAAATGAATACGGTTTTCCCCTTCTAGGCTCGCATTATGGTTGAATCCAATGACAAATGCGTATATTGTGTAATTAGATAGTGTAAGATGTCCAACCGTGCCGTTTAGCGTTACCGCCTTTCGGTCGCCAATGCTCCAATAGTTCGCGCCCTGTCCCGCGTCGGATATATCTTTTATTGTTTCCCAAGTATTTTTATTCAGTGTCGGATATACAAAATTAAGCGACACCGCGTAACTGTCCGTGATAGTTACGGCTTTTGTGTCAGATGTTTTCCCGTCCAGCGTCGCGGATACGCTCCATGTTCCGGCTTCCGGTACGGTAAGCGTGCACGTTCCATTGATCGATGTACCGCTCACAGACAGACTTCCTTTTGTAGCAGTAACGGTTGCACCAGATTTCACAGTTACAATGATTTGCAGTTCTGTGCCAGTCTGAATGGCCTGAATGGCTGTCACAAATCCGTCCGGGTAGACCAGCGGGTCAGATGTGCTGCCTTTCTCCCGGATAGCTGACGCAACCTTTGTTAGGTCGGTTGTGTTTGTCAAATATTCAGCCATCAGAAGCTCCCTCCATTCGCGTTTGCGATCTCTACCGCCGCCCACGCACCGGAAACAACCCGCAGAAATTTTCCATTATCAGCGGCGGTGACAGACGGCACTTCGCGAACCTTGACAGCTCCTGTTTTCCCGTTCACGCTCGTCACGGGCGCTTCCGTTAGATAATCCGTGCCAGCCGCGGCCACCTCCCACGCCGTCGGCTTCCCTCTGGCGTCCACCGCCTTGACCTTGATCAGGTCCCCGACGGCCGCACCGGAGGCGAGGATCACATCTTGCTTTCCGTTCCACGCGTCTTTGTTGCTGCGCACGTCGGCGATAGCCTCGTCGATCTGCGCGCCGGTAAACTGGCTGTTGTAAGCCATACGATCACTCCTTCATACACAGAAAATCCTCGCCGTCCGCGGTCTTCAGCGCCTGCGACTCTCCCAGCGGGATAAAGCCGTAGTTGTCGTTCCAGCTGCCGTCCGCGCTTTGCGCGAACAGCGAAATGCGGTATTCCCCATCACCGGAAAGCAGAAAATCGTCGTATACCTCAAAGGTGCGCTGCGTGCCCGCCGGGGTCTGGGAGAAGGACGCGATCAAAGCGCCCTTCCCGCGGCCCCAATCCTCGCCGGACTTCGTCGCGCGGCACTCAAAAGCCGTATAGGCGATGTCCGACGAGAATGTGACGGTGATCGAGTCGAATCCCGAGACTGCCGATATCTTGTTTCCGGTGATGGAGAAGGTCAACTCCGGCGCGGCCATTAGGCTGCGCTCCACGTCCCGGCGGCGTTCTTGACGAAGACCTTCACGATCTTCACGCCGTCGCCGGAGGACGCTGCTTCGAGATCCGCGCCCTTGACGGTGACGTTGATGGCGGTGTTCTTCTTGTAGCCGCCCGCCGTGCCGCTGACGTTGGTGGAGCCGCCCGTCGTCGGGATCTGGGTGCCCGCCGTGTGCAGGCTGCTCGTCGCCGGAACGACGCGGACGGTGTATTCCTCGAAGTCTACGTCGCAGACGAAGGAGAAGGCCGCCGCGTCGTAGCCCGTGACCTTGGAGATGCGGCTCTTGTCGGGGCCGGTGATGGTCACGGCGGGGATCGAGGTGTTGAGCGTGATGGAGTCGCTGGCCGCAGTCGATTCGTTGCCGACGTCGTCGCGCACCTTTACATAGATCGTCTTCAGGCCGTCGCCGTCCGGGAGCGTAATGGATTTTGTTGCGGCGAACGTCTCCCACGACGCATCTGCTTCCTTTGCCGCCGCCTTTGTGCCCCAGATCTTCATCTGGTAGCCGGTCGTCGCGGCGTCGGTGACTGAGATCTTCGCGGTGACGGTCGCGCTGGTCGCGTACTGCGCGCCGTCGTTCAGGATCAGCGATAGGCCGGCAGGTGCCAGCGTATCAAGTGTCAGATTGAAAAAACTTGCCATCTGGATTTATCCCCTTTCTTCGCTTGTGAGTTCGATGTACAAAAAGCCGCCAGGCCTTTCATAGATGGTTTCCCCGCCCAGATGGGCGGACTTGATGCCCATGGAGCCGATGAACAGCGCCAGAATGCGTTTGATTCCAACTGCCAGCATGTCAGCCCTCCACCAGATACAGCGTCCGCGCGTCCTTTTCGTCCAGCGCGTCATAGCCCGATTTTGTCAGCACGCGGATCTCATCGATCTGCGCCGATGCAATGCCTCCGCCGCCAGAGCCGCCGCCAGCACGCACGGAAACGTTAAAGGAAACGTCGATCGGATCGCGGTTCTTGAGTTCAAATTCAATGCCGCCCATCACAACACCGCCTTTGAAAGCGCGTGCGCAACGTCGATCTGCTTGATCTCCGAGCCAATCACGTCACCGCTCTTGAATTTCACGCGCACCTGCATCTGGCAGAGCTTCGGGAGCCGAAAGGTCTCCTGCTGGGTGAGGGGAAACAGAAACTTTCCGTCCTCGTATCCGATCTCTCCCGGATAGCTCTTTTGCAGATAAAGCAGAGAAATTTCCACCTTTTCAACGCTTGCAACGTCCAGAGGCTGCCCTTTATTCTTGATGGTAACACTAAGGTTATACGAATCTCCCTGTACCAAATGCCGCACCTCCGTTCTATGTGCCGATAATCTTGCATTCTGCCGCCGCGATTCCGCTGAGGCGAATGTCCATACTGGTGATCGTTCCGGTGATCTTCGTGCCCCACGGCGTTGTGGTCTGCACGTAATCGCCCGGGGCTTCCTTGTCCACGATAATTTTGACACTGTGCGTCTGACGGCGCATATAGTAGTCAAAGACGTGCTGCGCGACGGCGGCAACGTTGTCGCTGTTGACCAGCGTAGCGTCGCGCACCTCGATGACGTTCGGCTTGGTCTGCGTGGTGGCGTTCGGATTGGTCTTGGACGTGACCGACGTCGTGTGATAGTAGGTCGTACCGCCGACCTCCACGCTCTCTCCGCTTCCGGACGTCGAATAGTTGTGTGCCGTCACGCGGATCTCCGTGACCGCTGCCGCCGTTTCAACGCTGCCGCCCGTGTATGTCCGGTCAAGTGGGATCGTGGCAGGAGAGGCCGCTGTGAGCCTCCGGACGCGCACGCCGCGCGACGCGCTTGTGTCGATGGTCGCGCGCAGGGCAAAGACGATCTGCTGAAGCGCCTCGCGCTTGGTACAGTCCGGGATATAGCCCGTTACTGTCTCGTTCTCCAGCGCCGCGTCAAAATCCAGCGTGAAATGCGTGCCAAGGATCGAGCTTATCAGCTCTTTTGCGTTTTTCTCGCTATAGATTGCCGCCGCAAAAGGCTCATCGTCCAGAATGCCGAGTGCATCCTGGCAGGAGACATCATAGAGCCGGGCGCTCGACCGGGACGAGCTCTTGATGTAAAAGACGCCGATCAGCTTTGCGCCGTCGTATGCGCTGACGGGCTGCTTCTCTTGGAAGATGAAATCGATATCGTCCGAATTGTCAAGCGTGAAATCCAGCGTGTTGATCTCCACATCGTCAGATATCACGCTGATCCCCTCCGTGACGTTGACGCTGCGCAGATCCTCCCGCTCGAATTCCCGGACGATGCCGAAGAAGATCTGTCTGAGTTTCGCGTACCGGTACGGCAGGCTCGTCTTTTTCAGCTCGATCACGAGTTTGTTGTATCCGGAGACAGGCTTTGCGCAGAAATACTTCTGGCCGTCCGGCGTGAAGTCCTGCGACGCGACGGTTGTCTCGCCGTTGTACCACGTCATGGTCAGGGCGCTGCAATAGTCGCCGGTGCCACCGTCAAAATAGAGGTAAATGCCGGAGCTTGCGAACGTGCCGTCCAGCGTGATGGTCAGCGTCGGGTTTGCGTCGAAGGTGCAGTCTGCTTTGCTCGGCTTGGCAGACCAGAAAGCCGCCCGCTCGGTCGTGAGGATTGGGCGGGAGCCGTCCAGCACCCACTGGTTCAGCTCGTTTGTTGCGACGATCACCGACTCTGTGCCATACGGCAGTTCCGGAAGGTCGGAGAAGGGCTGCGCAGCGGTGCTTGCAACGCTTGCCGCCGCTGCTGCGCCTACCGCTACGTCCTCATAGATCACGCGTACACTCATACCGGCGTCCTCTTGGGCTTCATGGCGACAAAATTGATCGTCAGATTGCCCCAATCATTGCGCCCGTCGTAGCTCCCGGCGAGCTCATCGTCGCCGTTTGCTACATAGGCGTCAAAGGTCATAGTCCCCTGCGCATATGGGACGGTCAGCACGTGGCTGTCGACCGGGGCAGAAATGCTCTCATAAAAATCATCGTATTCCTCCGGGTCTGACGATACAGGATCAATTTCAAGGCTGTAGTTGTAATACGTGCCGATAATATCACGGGTCATCGCGCCGGTCATAACGCGCCCGGCATTGTCGCCGTCTAGGACGGAGAACGACCGCTTGCAGCTTACGACGTGCAGATTGTAATACGCCTTGCCATCAAGGCTCAGTGCGCTTCTCATGTCTTCACCCCCGCCAGCTTCACGCCGACGCGCTGCGTCTCTTCGTTGTTCAGCTGATAGATCGTGCGGCCAAGCTCACGCCGGTCAAGCTGGAAGATAACCGTCATTTGTCTGCTTCCCGCTACGCCGGTCTCGGTCATGGCCTGTTTGAATGCCTGCACCATCGTGGAAAGCGGCGTCTCGATGTTCGTCCCGCTCTTCTGGTCGCCGAGGACGGCCATGAATTCCCGGTTCGGCGGGATGACCGCGCCGGAGGCGAGACGAGGGAGCTGGACGCGCGACACTGGCGGAATGTTGATTCCAATGGTTTTCCCGCCAATCAGCGGTACACCATCCGGAATCTCGAAATGAATTTTATTCAGCGCCGAAAGCAGTAGGTTGATGCCGTCGATGATGAAGTTAATTCCGCCCTCTATTGTGCCGATTACGAGATTCCAGACGCCTTTCAGAATGTCAAGGACGCCGTTCCACGCTTTCTTCCAATCTCCGGTGAATACGCCGGTCAGGAAGGTGATCAGGCCTTTCAGAATTTTTTTCCACGCCTCGTACTGATCGGAAAACTTTTTCCCAATTGTCTCAAATATTGCGGCGAGTGCCGGATTTTTTTGCTTTAACCAATCGACAAACGCGCTCCATGCGTCCCTGATGGAATTTACGACGGCGTTCCACGTCTGTTTCAGCCCGCTCCATATCTGCTTTGCGCCCTCTAACGCTAGATTCATGTCGCCGGTAAAGATGCCCTTGAAAAACTTTCCGAATCCGGACACAACATCTTTCAGGCCGTTGATCAGCTCCTCGCCATGCCCTGTAAAAGAGACAAGTGCGACAAGGATCGATGCAATTGCGGCGATCAGCAGCGGAATCCAGCTGCCCGTAAGGATGCTGATCCCGATACCGGCGGCAAGCAGTCCGGCGATGATGGTCAGAGTGTTTTCCAGCGTAAATCCGTTTTCGATCACATCTTTGATCCCGACGACTAACATCGCAAGGCCACCTACCACTAGGGCGATTGCCGCAGCGGTCGGCCCAAACGCAAGGGCGAGTCCACCCGCAAGCGCCGCAAGACCGCCGAGCATACCGAGGAAGTTTGTCATGTCGATTCCGTTGTTCCACGCATCCAGCCAGAAATAGACGAGCGCGAACGCGCCAGCCGCAGCGAGCGCGATGCCGCCGACCTTGCCGAGGTCGTCGGTAAACATACTGGCGATCTTCCACGCAAGGAGCCCTGCGGCGATTGCCCCGACAATGCCAAGAATGTCGTTCAGTTTGTCTTCGGCAAGATCCAGATTGGAGAAATCCGGCGTGATCCCGCTCGAAGCGCCTGCTCCGCTCGTCCCGCCGCCGCCGGACGCCTGATTACTGGTGATCTGGTTGATTTCATCAAAGCCCGCCATGCTTTTGCTTGCGTCTTCTGCGGCAGCGCCCACCCCTTCAAGGGCTTCTTTTTCGGCATTCAGGCCCTTTGCTGCTGAAACCTGCGCGCCCCAGCTCTTTCCGGATAGCATACCGAAAAACTTCGCGATTGCCGTCACGACTTGTGCCAGAATGTTGACCAGCTTCACAAAAACCGGAATCACGACTTCTAGGATCGGCTGCGCAAGCGTCAAAAGGGCTGCTTTCAGGCGTGCAATAGACGCGCGTGCCGCCTCATTCTGCATGATCGTCTGGCTAAGCCAGCTGCGCAGCTGCGAAAGGCCGCGGGACAGGACGGTAAAGATCAGCGCGCTCCTTAGTACCCCGCTTAATCTTCTTCCGAATTTGTTCATGCTCTTTTCGACGCTTGCCGATACTTCCGCCATTTTAGCCGAGGCTCCGCTTGCATTTGTGATCTGCTGCACCAGCTCTCCGGCTTTGGTCTTTGCAGCGTCAAGCGCAGCGGTCTGGTTTATCACCTTGTCGGTGATCTTTGCATATTGACTCCCGAGCTTTTCCGCCGTTTTGTTTTGCTGCACCAGCAGCTGTTCCTGCTCTTTGATTTGTGCAGCAACCTCCGCCTGTCGAGAATAAGCGTCTATGTACTCCGCTGGATTAGCCGAAGCGTTTCCGGACGTGATGCCCTTTAGGCGGTCAGCCTCCGATCGGAGCGATTTCAGCGCGTCTTCCGTCTGCTTTGCGGCCTGAAGCGCTGCGTCGAGTTCCTTTTTTATCCCGCTCTGCGTGCCGGTGTCCTCGTTTAGCTTGGCTTCCATCTTGTCGATTTTCGCGGACAGCGTATCAAGCTCCTTCTGCGCCTTTTTTGCGTCCGCGTCGACGGTGACCACAATTTTCCCATCTGCCATATTTTCACCACCTTTTCGGTTGATTTTTGTTATTATTTGTGTTATCTTCCAAGTAAGGAGGGAAGAAATATGAGTGATTGCATTATCCAAATCAGCCGGGACAATTCTTTTTACGGTTCTGGCCTGACCGTCGGCGTTGCATTAGATGGCTGTGATGTCGGCACGCTGAAAAACGGTGAAGAACTTCGAGCTGTGGCCGCTCCGGGCCAGCACGAACTTTCTTTTTACCGGTATCGCCGTCTGGATAAAACCATATCCTTTACCATTGCCGAAGGGCAACAGAATGCGTTTTTTACCATCAAGATTAACGCCTCGAACCGCGTTGACGTTGTTGGCGGGCTAAAAACCAAAAAGCAGGCGAAACGCCCCAGCGGCTGCCTGACGGCTTTAATCGTATTCCTCTGTCTTTTCGTCTTTATTGGCGCGGCCTTTGCTTCCTGCGGATCGTTCTCCAAGCCGGAAAAGGTCGGAACCTCAGTTTCTTCTTCGCAGCAGCCGCCGCAGCAATCCGATTCCGGGCCTGAAACATTTGGCGTTGGGGACCAGGTCGTTCTAGACGGCGTGGCGGTCACGTTGCTCAGTGTTACCGAGAATTCCGGCCAAAATTACGTCTCGCCGGATGATGGAAAGGTCTTTGTTCTGTGCGAATTCGAGATCGAAAACAATTCATCCCGCGATATTGCGTCCAGCACCATGCTTTCATTCGAAAGCTACATTGATGGCTATACAACCAGCCTCAGCCTCACCGCCATGATGAGTTCCGACGAGCCGCAGCTTGACGGCACGATTGCCGCCGGGAAGAAAATGAAAGGTGTCGTCGGATATGAAGCGCCGCAGGATTGGAGTGAGATCGAGATTCGATTCTCTCCAAGCTTCTGGGGTAGCGAAATCGTTTTCGAGTATAAAAAATAAGTTTTTCCTGCTGCCGCCCCTTAACCGGGGCGGCTGTTTTTTGTCCCGACTCCCCATACGGCAAGCAGGTCGGCTTCGGCCTCCGAGTATGTTGTCTTCAGATCGACGATATCCCGGTTGCGCCGGTAGAAATCCCTCTCCTGTTTGTCGAGACTCTTCCCTCTGGCCTTTTTATCGCGGATAGAAACCACCTGTGCATACAGGCAATCTCCGATTTCTTGATAGTACGATAGAAACGAATACCAATGCAGGTATTCCAGCGCCCTGACCTCGCAGCCCGCGATTCGGTTGATAGGCGCAATATAGAGATCAAAGTCCTGCGCCCATGACATGATCTCTGGCTGCTTTCTCTTCTCTCGATTCTCCTGCCCGTGGTCGATGAAGCGGAAGCACTGGTTCAGGGCTTCCTGATAGTCGCTGACGGGCATTTCTTCGAAGTCGGGATAGAAGATGGTCAGCGCCGCTTCCGCCTTATCCCGCTCGTCCAGTTCCCTGTCTGTCAGGGCTACGAGGATATCGAGGATTGCGCGGTAATCAGATTGGATCGCGTATTCTGTTCCGTCGACCTCAACAGAGGTCGGCAGGGAATAGATCACTTTCCCCATCTATCAATATATTTCGCGAACAGGGGGCCTGCGCGTTTTCCATCTATCTGTATATTTCGCAATCCTCGGGTTGGTCTTCTTCTGCTCTGCCGCGAAGCTCGTGTCGATCTGATCGATCACGGCCAGCATGAGGTTGCACCATACTGGCAGGCCGTCGGCCAGCGCGTAGACGTTCATAGTGCCGAACAGGTCTGCGCAGACAGGCTTGGCAAACAGGCCGTCGATCATGTCCCGCATTTCCGCGTCGCGGCGGCGGGCAATGGCGAAAATCTCCTTCTTGTCCGCGCAGTGGTCGACTTCGGCCTTATACGCCTCCTGCTTCCTGTCCAGCTCGTCAAAGGTGTTGAAGATCTGTTCGACAAATGCGCTGTCGGTCGGGTTGAAGGAGACTTCCGCCGCGTCGTTCAGCTTGAACGATACGATACCGGTTTCAAATTTGATTTCAGGCATTGCGATTCCTCCTTACGCTGCGTCTGGCGTGAAGGTAATAGCCCCGTTGGCGCCAACCGCCGCCGTGCCGGTCGTGCGTTTGCCGCCGAGCGTCACGTCGATGGGCATACCTACCGAGCCGCCGCCCTCGCCGCCGAGGCTGGACGGCTTGACCATAGACGCGTCGTAGCGCTCCGCGAAGACTGCCGTCTTGGCCGTTCCTGCATAATGATGGACGATCAGCACGTCCTGATTCGCCAGCGCAGCTGCGTTCTGCTGCTTGACCGCCAGATCCCAGATCTTCTTCAACGCCGCATCGCCCGCGTCAAGGTCGCACGGGTCAAAGCTCTGCGTGATAATCGGTTTCTTCATGGTGGTTCTGGTCGTTCCAAGGATATCCTTGCTGGAATCCTCCTGCCAGTCATACTCCATGCTGGAGTCTGTGACGCGAGTGCCGAACGGCGCCCAGGCGGGCGTTGAGGACTCGCCGGTGTTCAGATATGCAATCAGCAGCTCCCGGTCGATGGTCTGACCGGCCGTGGTATTAAAAGTAACTTCTGCCATAGTTAAATCACCTCATATGTCAGTTTCATTAGAATTTGATGATCCTCTGTGCCGTCCTCATACCGGGCGAACAGGGCCGAGCGGCTGACAGCTTCCATGCGCCGGACGCGCATCCCGTCGCCCAAATCCGGCGGGTTCTGCATGGCCCAATCCCCGAAGCGGTTCAGCATGGCGTCGCATTTCAGGCGCTTGTCGTTGCTGTTTCCGGGCTTGATGCGGGCGATAATCTTGAATTGATATTCCGCCTCGTGCCCTCCGAGGATGAATTTTCGTGTGATGTACGCGCCCTGAATGGTGGACAGGGCCATACTCGCCGAGTCGGCGGCGAGGAATTCATAATTAATCGTTGCTGCCGGTATGTCGTCGTCCGAGAAGGAATTTGCCCAGATCATCATCTTTCGGGAGATATCCTGTTCTTCCTCCGCAGATACCAGCCTTTTTTGCTTTTCAGCGTCCATTCTTCACCGCCTTGTCCGCTACACGAAGCCATTTATCAAGATTTTCAGCCTTTGACGCCTCGAACCAATGCGATTGCGCCTGATTGTGTCCTGACGTGTTGAACACAAGATTTTTGTCGGTCAGTACCTTTGTCCCGCCTTTCGGCGCGTAGGTGCTTCCGGTCTCCGGGTCTACCATGACTTTCCCGTAGTACAGGAACCTTGCGTATGGGCCGGGATAGATGATCGCATTCCCTTCCACCTGTGTTCTGCGGTCGAGGGAACCGGTCAAGAATGGCACATACGGGGCTGTGTCCTTTCTTGCCTGAAGTGCGACAATATGCTCCGCTTTGGTACACGCCTGCGCGATTGCCTCATGCAATTCATCAAAGCCGTCTGCCTTTACGCTGAATTTCAGCATATTAGGCCCCTCCGACTTCGAAGTGTCTCATGTCCTGGCTTCCAAAGTCCTTCATATCGACCTTTGTGACCTTGTAAACGTCGTCATAGAGCATTTCAAGCGCCTGCTCGGTCTTGTCCGGCTCCACGACTTCACCCTTGATAAAGAATGTCGTTCCGCCGTTGCCGTCCGTGGAGAGCGTCCAGATTCCGCTTTTATCAGTTGCACGCCAGAATTCTTGCGGGCCGACGTAGCGCTTTTCTGCGCCCGTCACGCCGTCTACAGCAACCGTAGAGAACGGAATGTACAGATTCACCGCATCCGCGCCCTCAAGCCCGCTCTGGCGGACGTTGGCCGCCTTGGAGGCTTCCAGCAGAACGCCGCGCAGGACGGTGATGTAGGTTTTCTCCACGTCCTTGAATGTCGCCGGGTCTGTCTCCTGCGAGACGTTGTAGATGGTTACGGTGTGGGGGAACATGGACACGGCCCATACCCCCTCGCTTTGAGTAATCCGGTCGGCCCGAGGTACGCCAGCACGATCTCACGGCGGCGCGTCTCTGTCCGCTGTATATCTGCCTGGGACAGATTTCGTGAACCAAAGCTTCGCGACCAGCCGCCGACCGTCTCGCTTGATACGGGCCTGTCGGTCGTGTAGACGAGACTGTCCAGCTTCCCAGCGTCCTGCTCCAGCTCGGCCAGCGCACAGACGCAGTTCTGGACGGCTTCGAGCTTGTCCCCGGCGGCGGAGCGCGCGCGGCTCATGGTGATGTAGTCGACGTAAGCCGATGCCTTGCGGGCGAGGCCGCAAAATTGCTCTTCATCCAGCGCCGTCCCACGGTACACGGTCGCGTAAAACTCATAATCGGCGTAGATCATGCTGCGCCCTCCTTCCGGTCAGCCTCCGCACCCGTCACGCAGGCGCGGAGGCTCGATTTTACTTGCTGACGTCCGCGCCGATGAACAGGCCGTAAGGATCGGGCACGACCGGGATAAACAGGCCGCTTGCCTTTGTCCAGGTGGTCTTCGGGTCTGGCGTTTCCCACTGGGTAATGGTGATATACTGCTGCGCACTCTTGTCGGTGTACGGACCATAGCCCTTTTCTTCCGGCGTCACGCCCCACAGGCCAACGCCGAAGGAATTGGCCGTACCATTGGACAGGAATGCAACCTTGTCCTCCGGGAAGAAGCGGTACGTCTTTTCCGTGCCATTTGCAGCCTGCGCCTTATAGCGCTGGTCGTTGGTCGTGATCTGGCCGAAGCCGAACAGCTCGGTAAAGAGGCTGCGCAGTTTCTCGGTGGTGACATATGTACCAGCGCCGACCGTGCCGTACACGAGGGTCTGAATGCCCTTGTTGGACGCGAGCTTACGCAGGATCTTCGTACCGACGACCATTTCGCTCAGCGCGTGGCCGGATGCCGCCGCCTGATCTGCGATGGCCTGAAGCTGGCCGATGATATCAGCGTCTGCGCCGAAGTCGATCTTGAAGCCGATGTTTGCGGACGGAACGCCGTAATCGACGGTCATGTTGAGATTGTTTTCCTTGATGGTCATCTTGCCGGTCGCGATAACTTCCATTTTCGCGACCTCGGTTCTGACCTTGACCGCATCGGCCATCAGGCGCATATCGTCGAAGACGTAGCTCACAATGGCGTTGTCAGCGTATACGCCGTTTTCGTTGAGCAGCTGCACCCGCTCGGACTGGTTGATCTTGCGCTTGATAAACAGCTTCTCAACCTCGGTCTTTTCGAGCGCGGGGCGCGTGGCGATCTCTGCCTCGGTGTCAAAGGCGTGGACGGTCGCCATCGTGGGGATCTGTGCGCCGTTTGCGAGGCGCAGGTACTCGGCCTTGAGGCTTTCGGTTTTCTGATCCGGGAACAGCCGGTCTCCGAGGTAGGCCGGGCGCGCGACGGAAATGTTCTGCGAGAAATCCAGACGGTCAGCGTCGGAAATCAGTTCAAGAATGTCAGGCATGGTGTTTTTCCTCCTTCTTTAGGGTGTAGTCCACACGGGGTACAGGGTCACATTGCCGGTCATTTCGACCTTGGAGACGGCAGCGCCGCCCTTAGACGTGCTCCAGCCGGTCTGGGTGTTGCCGCTCTTGGTCAACGGGTATTCGGTCGAGACGTCGGCATAGGAGCCCTCTGTGTAGACGTTCTCGTCGACGGGCGGCGTGCCGCTGCCGTCGTTTTTGTCGTATGTCACGGTATAGCCGCGCGTGATCTCCGGCGCGTCAACAAATGTGAAGCCCTTGCCGGACAGCGCGGTCTTTGCTGCGGTGGCCAGCGACAGGCGGTCTGCCAGCACACGGCCCGCGACCATCACGGAGCCGGGCATATTGCCGTCCGTCACATCGATATCCTCAAACACGATGCCGACGGCGTTCGAGTCGTCGGACGGAAACGGCGTACCGGCCTTGACGATCTTGTATTTGCCGTCCTGCACGCCCATCGACGCGGGGATTTCACGGGTTTTCAGGACGAGGCCGACTTCGCTTTCGAGGAAATTCGGCCTGACTTCTGCTTTTGTGTTTACAACGATAGACATTTTTCAAATCACTCCTTGTTTGGTGTCTGCGCAAACTGCGCGTTGAACTGCTGCGCGTACATTGCGCCCTTGCTCTTTGCCGCCGGTGCGCCGCCCTGGCCGACGGGCTTGACGAATGTGGGCGTGGGCTTATCTGCCTGAAACGCAGTCGGATCTGCTTCGAGCTGAGCCTTGTGCCACTCGTCGAAGCCGGTCAGCTCGCCGTCTTTCAGTTCAAGGTGTTTCTCCTTGAGGTCTGCAAGGTAAGCTTTCTCGGCGGCTTTGGAAGAGAACTTGACGCCCTTGGCCGTAATCGCGCGGTTCATGGCGTCGGCGTAGTCCCGGCTTGCCAGCTGCGCCTTGTAATCTTCGGTTTCCTTGGTGTACCGGCCCTGAAGGTCTTCGAGTTGCTTGCGAACGCTCTCAGCGTCCCCGCTGGACTTCCTCAGGTCTTCGATGTCCTTGTTGCGGTCGGCCAGTTGCTTTTCCACGGCCTCTTTGTCCGCCTTTGCGTCCTCTGCGGCCTTTTTGTGCTTCTCAATGTCCTTGCCGTTCATGGCAAAAACCTTGTCCGCCTGCTCTTCTGTCAGGCCAATGCTCAGCAATTCTTCTTTTTTCATGGTTTCTCCTTACGGGATAGGCTTTTTAGGTCGTCGCCATGACCTCCCGCCTGCACTTTTAGGCTTGCAGATAGCCAATTTTTTGTATAAACCCCGCTCATGCGGTTTTTACCGAAACAAAAAGAGCCAACCACTAAGATAATCTCAGTAGTTGGCTCATCGTGCCATTCCGCGCACTCGATTGTGCTGCGGTATCTGTATTACTTTTTCAGCTCTTCCGCCTTGATGATCTGCGCCTTGACTGTTCCGTCCTTCATGCGCTTCAGCTGAACGCGGAACCCGGCGGCAAGCGCCCGCTCAATGGCGGCTTTCAGTTTTTCGTCAATCATATAACACCTTCATTCTCTCCGGCTGCTCTGGCAGCCCTGCGGCCTTGCTAAAATCATGGTATTTCGTGTTCAGGCGGCGCAGCTTGGCTGTTGCGGCAGTCTCCTTATCCTTTTGGCCTGATGCTTTGTAGGCTTTTTTCAGCTTTTTTTGCTTTATGATTTCCCGCTCAAGCCTGCGCTGCATCTGGGTTGCTTCATATGCAGTATATTTCTTCCCGTCGAACTCACAGCCGAGGCCGTCGTCGATGTGCTCCAGCTGCTCTTCGGAATAGGTAGGCTCCATAATGCCGGGGAGAAATGCGTGTTTGTAGTGTCGGCAATTTGCTCCGGTCAGGCCGTCTACATAGCCGTAGCCAGTCGTCTCCACGAGATCCTTGTACTGCCCAAGCGGGTCAGGCTCTCCGTTTTCGCTTTTATAATAAATTTTCCCTTGCCAATCCTTGTGGCTCGACCACGGGGACGGGCCGGGCTTGTCTCGTGCGCCGGAGTGGGCTGTGATCTCAAAATACCGGGTATCCAGATATTCCGCCGACTGGTCGGAATACTTGTCGCAGATTTGAGCTACACCTGTCATAACGGCCCTGCGGGCAGCCACGTCGATTTGATCTGTGTGCCCGCTCTCATAGTCCACAACTTTGATTCCGCTTTCTGCCAGCTGCTTGACGGCGTTGGCAATCGCCTGATTATAGCTGATCGCCCCGCTCTGAATTTGCAGCGTTGACGAATTTAGGGCCCACTGATATGCTTGCGCAGGCGGAAGCATTCTCTGGCCATTGTCCACTAAAAACCCCAAAGATTGCGTCAGATTTCGGAATTCTCCGAGCGTCTGCCTGCGGATCGCGTCGATATCGGAGGCGTCTACCAGCCGGTCAGGCTTTGTCACATCGGCCAGCGTGATAAGGCCGTTGTAATAGCGCTGATTGCGCTCTACAACGTCGTCCAGCAGCTTGTTCAGCTTTTCCTCGCCGATATCCGCCGTCTTCTGGATCTCCTTTCTGATCTTCTTGAGGTCGATGCCGTGTGACCGCAGCGCCCGAATATCCTGCACCGTTACCTCGTTCAGCTCATCCGCAGCTTTAAGCCGGGAGCAGATTTCTTCCAGCAGCGTTATTTCAAGAGCACGGAACAATTCTGCCAGTTCTTCCGGGAGGGCGTCAAGTAATTCAGGAGTAAATGGGTATTTCATTTGTTATTTCTTGCGCCGCCATTGCTTTTTCTTCCCATCCCATGATAAGCCATTGGCTTTTGCAACATTGCGCAAATTGTACGTTTGCCCCGAAATCGATTGCACCTTAGACCAGTCAATACCAAACGTTTCCCCGTTTATTGCCCCGGCTTGAATTATGTACTTCGTGTTCACAGTTCTATTTGTTTTTGCGGTTTTTTCATAAGAATCCGCTTTTGCATGGCTCGAAAGATCTTTTCAATGCGGCAGTTGCTCGCATGAGGGATCGCATGGCAATCAAAAGCGGCGGCATGGGCAATGATCGCAAGGATGTCACCGATGCAATTCAGGAAGCAGTTAATTTGCTGACAGGGCTGCTACCTTCAGGAGTGGACACTTGGGCTGCAGAACGAGCAAACGCAAAACGCTGCTTCAGCATCTTCGAAAAAACTGTAGGTCATATCGACCTCACAGCGCCCAGCTGTGGTAGCCCCGATGACGCGAAAGTCAGAATCGGTCTATCGCTCGCCAAAAAAGAAATTGTCCCCGGTCTGGATGGAACGCCGTCCGGAGCCGCGCTGAGCGCAATCTTCGAGGAATGGGATAGCCAGCCGGAGAAAGAATCTGAAACGGGCTGATGGGAGGGCTTCACAGCCCTTTCCCTCTGGCAATCCGTCTCGCTCCTGTGCATTTCATGCTATCGAAATCTCTTTCGATCATCAAACTTGCAGGTGCGGCCGGCATGGGGATTTTCCGTGCTGGAGGGCGCGGGAAAAAGGTACTGCGACGTGTACCCCCTATCTGCTGCGGGCTCGACGACCCCAAATTGCTTGTAGTTTCCCTATAATATTTCCGGTAATTTCGTTACGATTTTATCTGCTCTCAGCTATAGAAATTCTCTGAAAGGAGGATGCTTGTGGATATTTCAACGCTTAACTCACACTACGAAAGGCTCCAGCAACTTTCCAAAAACGAAGGAACACTTGATGGACTGAAAAGCGGAGCAGCAAATTGTACTGGGTTATTTGCAACAGAGATCGCAGAGCTGGAAGCTCAAATAGAGCAGGAAAAGGCTGTGATCGCAGAAAGTGAAGAAATAATCGCCGCGTGGATTTCTGGTATTGAGGACGGTACGACGCGGACAATTTTACGTCTTCGCTTTATTCACGGTTTGCAGTGGTGCGAGATCGCTGGAGCTGTTGGAAAGCGCTTTACAGAAGCTCGCGTAAAGTACATTGCACGTTGCCACCTAAAAGCCGCTTTCAATCATCCGCAATGACCATTGAAGAACTGAACGTGCTGTTTGATCTCCGAGCCGAACTGGAGTGGCTGAACACGGCAAAAGCGCAGTTGATGGATGCAGCGACGTCCACGACGGCAAAGCTGACCGGAATGCCACACGGAAGCGGTGTCACAGACAAGGTTGGTGGTTTTGCCGCTGAGATCGCTGACCTCGACAGCCAGATTGAGCAGATCACAGCCAAGAGCGACGCGAAGGAAGCGCAGCTCGCCGACTGGATCGCGGGCATTCGCGATCCGCGAACACGCCTTGTGTTCCGGCTGCGCTTCTTTCGCGCTCTTTCATGGAAAGAGATTGCAAAAATCACCCACACAACGACGGACACGGTAAAAGCCATCGTGTACCGATATTTGAGAGAAGAAACCCGCTCCACACATGGAGCCAAGGAAGGAGCTTAAAACATGACCATCAAGCAGAAAATGGACACGGCACGCATGAAAGCGGCACGGATACTGGTGAAGGCTCTGTTTGCAGCAGCCACAGAAGATGACGCAGCAGATCCCAGCTCTGAAAAGAGCAGACCTGCGGAAACAGACATCAAAGAGCAGATCAAGCACCTGCTCGACGCAAAACAGGCGTAGCGCCACTATGAGCCTCACAGCGCCCCGCAGAGCGTCGGAAGCACCCAGGCATAGCGAGAATCCTTGCTCCATACAAACGCGCCGCGCTGCGAGTTGCAAGTGGCTCAAAAGAAACAGATGCCCGCTCCCCTGATTTGGAGAGCGGGCTTTGTGTTGTGTTATGCTTTTGTATCCGGTTCTTCTGTGTACTCCAGTATGTCTCCCGGCTGGCATTGCAGCAGCTTGCAGATCGTCGCGATGTTCATCCACGAAACAAGCTCTCCGTGTCGGAGCTGCTGGAGTGTCGCTTGCCCCATAAGTTTTTCGTTGCGAATCCGTGTCGAGCTATACCCTGCCGCTTTCAGCGCCGCAAGAATGTCAATCTTGTAACCTACCGGCATATTCTGCGCCCCCTTTTGAAAATCATCCGGGCAATCTGGCGTTGAGCCTCTTTCCCATTGTCCATATTATAGCGCAAGAAAGCACATATATCAAGTGCAAAACTTCACAGAAATAGCACCTAAAATATGTGCAATTCGTCGATAGACAGCACACAAATTAAGTGCTATAATTAAGACAGTCAAGGGGAACAAAAGAAAACAGTTCAGGCACCGGCAGAAGGCGGACGAAAGTACCGGAAGGGAAACCAAGAACGCCTATAGGAGCTGGGAAGGATCAGCAAAGTGCAGCAAGGCTCACGAGATCAGTTGAAAGCCCCCAGCCGCCGGAGTTCCCCAAGAGCAAAGAAAAAGCGTCTCCTGCCGCCGTAGGAAGTGAACAGGAGACGCAGCCGAAAAGGGCTGATTGCAGTATAGCACAGCCCGCCGAAAAAGGAAAGGGGCTTTACCAATGAGCAACACAGAAATTCAGAGCAAAGTCAATGAGCTTCGCGAGCTGCGCCGCATGGCCGACGAGCTGACCGCCGAGATTGAGAGCATTCAGGACGCGATCAAGGCGCACATGACCGCCATCGACGCCGATACGCTGGCAGGCGCAGATTACAAGATCACCTGGAAGACCGTGACCAGCAGCCGGTTTGACAGCACGGCGTTCAAGAAGGCAATGCCGGAGCTTGCCGAGCGCTTCATCAAGTCCACCACCAGCCGCCGTTTCACGGTCGCATGAGCGGGGGCGGGCAACAGCCCGCTCCAGGAAGGAGAACAGAATGGAAGTTCATGTTTCGATTAACACCAACGGCAGCCCGAAGGAGCTGCAGCGGCTGACGGACCGGCTCGGCGATCTGGCAAACCTGCTGGAAGCGATCACCGAAGCGGAGCTGTCGCGGAGCAGCAATTCATACTTTGCTGCCGGTCTGGATTTCGTGAGCAAGGAGATCAACGCCGTGTATGCGCAGATATACGATCTGGTGAACGGCTGGGAGGTAACAAAGTGAATATTTCGCTTGCGGCCGCGAGCCGCGCAGACGATGGGCGCGAGAAGGCTGAGTTGATCGCGCTGGTCAAGCAGCTGACCCCGAAGGAAGTTGACCGCGTAATTGAGCGGATGCAGGCGCTGCTCAACGGGAAGCAGGATGAACAGGAGGTTGCAGAATGAGAGCAAGCAGAGCGTACATGAGCGCGGAGAAATACACTCCGTCACCAGAACAGGCGATTTTAATTAACTGGAGCGGGCGGACGGTCGCAGATGCCAGAGCTGCCATTGACGTTGTCCGAGCATTCAAAGTCCAGTGTGACAATCGGACGTTTCTTCCGCTTCCGGGTCTTGACTACGGAAGCGCCGAAGATCAGACTGGAATCATTCGGCTGCTCGGTTCGATCTGGACAAGCGGATATGTCGCAGGCATCCGCTCGGAGCGGGCACGCAGGCGGGGAAAGGAGCAGAAATGAACGAGAACGAACTGCATCTCTGGCTGGAGCTGCTTTCACAGATGACCGAGGAAGAAAAGGCACAGTTTCTTGAATTTTTGAAACAGCTCGCACGGTTGTAATCACAAAAACAGGGGGGCGCAGACCATTGCGCCCCCTGTATTTTGCCCCGGAATTTTCCCCTATTTTTTCCCCTAAGGGCTTTGCATTGCTTTGAACGCCATTGTATGCGATGAAAAGAACGCATTGATTTTCGTATGGGATTTCACATAGTTTCAAGCGATAAAACGAACTTCCATAGTTCGAATCTCTCCTTCCGCGCCAGAAAAACCTTGAAAACATCTGTTTTCAAGGTTTTTCTTTTATCAATTTTCCGCTGCTTCAAGCGGTTCGGGCGTCCAGAATTCCGTGTGGCGGCTGCTTTGGCCGGGGTGCGAGTCCCGCAAGCTCTACGGCGATCATCTTCCCACGGACCACGTGCTTGCCCGCCAGCTGTGCGGTGCCGCCGAAGCCGCAGCCCTTTGTTTTTTGCGCGCAGGCCAGTTCTGTGGCAGTATAAACAAAACGTTCAGAAGGACGGGATCCGAAACGGCTTTGGATTTTTCCGCTTCTTTGGCCGGTATCTTATCATGCTCTATTGCATGGAGCTCTACGATATTCTCTTTTTCGACTGGTTCCTGCTCTGCCATTCAAACTTCTTCCCGCATTTTTATCCCGAGCTGAAGGGCATCGTAGGGCCGCATCGGCTACAATAAAAGGACGCACATCCTGCACTTCCTGCTCTATATCCCCCTCTGCGCCGTGATCGCAGGGATCTGCATGATTTTTTAAACGCCCCTGCGCCGCCCTGTCATACCGGCGATTCGCCGGTATGTTTTTCGCAACTTTTCTGCACCTTCCGCTTGACAAGCAGGAATATCTGTGGTAATATATCCGAGCAGTTGAAAGACTGCAAACGCGCGAGTGGTGGAATTGGCAGACTCGCTAGATTCAGGTTCTAGTGTCCACTCCGGACGTGCGGGTTCAAGTCCCGCCTCGCGCACCAAATGGCGCGAATTTGAACCGTTGCTCGGTGTACTTCTTTGAGGGGTTACTGATGGCGGCGGTCACTTTCGCAAATAGTGAAAAGGCCGGGGGCTGATGCCTCCGGCCTTTCGCTTTGCTTCCTTACTCCTCCAACTCCGGCAGACCGGCGAGGCTGGTGAGCAGGCTGAGGATGCCCGCCAGGACGCTGGCGGATGCGACCATCGCCCAGTTGACCTCGGACATCACGGCGGATGTGCCGATGGTGGCCACGGCGGTCTGGGCCACGGTTTTGAGGGCGCGGATGCCTGCGGCTTTGAGCCACTTCTTCCAATCTCTGACCATTGTGTTCCCCTCCTTTCCTTTAGAGCTTGCGGGCGTAGTCGAGGGCGATCCACCCGGCTCCGCTCTTGAGTTTGCCCCAGCCGGAGGCGCTGCCGTCTCCGGGGCGCTCCTCGATGATGGTGTAGATGCCGGGGGCGATGAAGCCCTTGGCGGCGCTCCCCTTGCGGGGTTCGCTTCTGATGTAGAGGTCGCTGATGGCGACCTGTACCCTGTACGGGGTGGCGGGGGCCGCCTCCGGGTAGACCTGTTTCCCGGTCTCGTCGAAAACGGCGAAGCCGGGGTTTTTGTCTGCCAGGGCCTTGGCGTTGTCCAGCACCTTGAAGGCTCCGATCTGGGACTTGCTATCCGTCCAGGCCTGTCTCTTATACACATCTCCGAGCCCACGAGACACTGAGCGA
>ERZ1026957.6-NODE-6-length-147242-cov-11.172998_pt1 | contig 147242 bp, 119 predicted proteins | sample MGYA00519300_ERZ1026957 | MGnify/ENA primary metagenome ERZ1026957 (study PRJEB26926, sample SAMN06164520) | human gut metagenome | biome: ENVO:00009003; feature: ENVO:2100002; material: ENVO:00002003 | host: Homo sapiens | place: USA | collected 2012 ...
TTTTTATTGCTTATTATCCGCACCCAAAAAGTTGCATTTATAAGTTGAACTCAAGAGAGTTTTTTCAGCATGTCAGTCGATATGAATGGATAAGGTTATTCCGAAGGTGCGGGGCCGTCCCCGTTGCACGAACTCGTTGCCCATGGACTTGAAGTAGAAGACGTCGTAGCGCGTGTCGGCGAGGTTGCGGCCCCAGAGGTCGATGGCCCAGCGGCGGTGCTCCAGCCGCACGGAGGCTTCGAGCAGCGCGTAGGGAACCTGGCTGCGGCTGTTCTCCTCGTTCCAGAAGATGCGGCCCGTGCCGTCGACGCCTCCCTGCAGGACCACGTCACCCAGCCATGCTACGCCCGTCGGGATGGTCCAGACGGCCTGCGCCGCGAAGGTGTGCTGCGGGGCGTAGGGGATGCGCCGCCCGGCGTAGTCGTGCTGTCCGTCGTCGTAACGCACGAAGCGGGCGTCGGTGTAGCCGTAGGCGAGGTGGATGTCGAGCGAGCGCCACGGCGAGAGCTGGAGCGACAGCTCGCCGCCCAGCGAGCGCGTGCGCCCGGCGTTGGTCATCATGCGCCCCGTGGACTGCCCCGCTGGGAAGACCGTCAGCTGCTGGTTGCGCACGAAGATGCAGAAGAGCGCGAAGTCGCCCCGCACGGCCCCCTCCAGGCAGGAGAAGTGGCCGCCCAGCTCGATGTTCCAGCTCTGCTCGGGGCGGTAGGACATCAGGTCGGGCTCGTCGTAGCGCGAACCGGCCATCTGCCACTTGAGCTTCTCGCTCAGAATGTCGGAGAATATCTGCGTGTTGAAGCCGCCGGCCTTGTAGCCTTTGGCCACCGAGAGGTAGAGGTTGCGCACCTCGTCGAAGGCGTAGGTCGCCGAGAGCTTCGGCAGCACCTCCCAATAGGTGTGCGCGATGCGGTTGTGCTCGTCGATCGAGACCGTGGCCGGCAGCGGTTCGGCCCCCTCGCGGTAGATCGTGTAGTCCATCTCGGTCTGCGAGCGGTAGCGCAGCGCCGTGTGTTCGACGTCGACGCGCACGCCGGCGGCCAGACGCCAGCGCCCCAGCCGGAGCGTCGATTCGTGGTAGAGCGCCCCGCCCACAACCGGGTTGCGGAAGTCGGAGAGCAGCGGCAGCTCCTGCATGTCGCTGTCGTAGCGTTCGTTCCAGATCGGGCCGAGGTGCTCGTTGGCGTTGTCGAGGATGAGCCGCTCGATGCCCGTGCGCTTGAAGTGCACCGGAGCCTCCATGTGACCGTGGCGGTAGAAGGCGAAGAGCCCGGCCAGCCAGCCGTAGCGACCCTCGCCGCGTGAACGGAAGACCACGTCTTCGGTTATGCTGTGCTCGCGCAGCGCCTGCCGCAGCGTGAAGTACGACAGGGGCAGGAAATCCTGGTCGAGGTCCATGCAGTCGTCGGAGTACTGGTAGCTGGTGATCGACGCGACGCTGTAGCGCGCGGCGTCGTAGCGCACGGTAAGGCCGTCGCTCAGGCTCGTGCGGCGGTATGCCGAAGGGTCGTTGTAGCGGATTTCGCCCGGGCGGATGATCGGCTGCCCGGCGTCGTCGAGGAGCTCCTCGCCCGCATAGGCGTAGGGGTAGCCCCCCTGTCGGAGCACCGAGAAGGCGAACGTGTTGTCGATGCGCAGGCCGCGGCCGTTGCGCCACTGCATCTTCCAGCGGCCGCCGCCCAGTCGCTCCCAGTCGCACCGCTCGCCCGTCGCGAGGTTGTCGAAGAAGCCGCCCGTGCGGGTGTAGTAGCCCGTGACGGAGATCCCCAGGTCGGGCGTCAGCAGGTAGCTCGACGTGGCGCGCAGCCGCCACGTCGAGCCGCTGCCGTATTCGGCCAGCAGCCGCACCCCCTCGTCGGTGAAGGGCGAGCGGGTGTAGATGTTCACCACGCCGCCCATCGTGTTGCGGCCGTAGAGCGTCGACTGCGGGCCCCGCAGCACCTCGATGCGCTCGGCGTCGGCGATCTCCGTGTCGAAGTTGTTCTTGTTCAGGACCGGGACGTTGTCGATGTTGAGCCCCACGACGGGCTGGTCGATGCGGGCGCCCAGTCCGCGCACGTAGATCGAGGAGGTCATGCGCGACCCGTAGTCCGGGGCGTGGAAGTTCGGGACGTATTGCGAGAGATTCTTCAGGGCGTCGACGTGCTGCCGCTCGATGGCGCGGCTCCCGACGATGGTTGCCGCGACGGGTTCGGAACGCAGCACGAGTCCCTGCTTGATGGCCGTCACCTGCACGTTGTCTACCACGATCACCGTGTCGGCCGCCTCCGCGGCGTCGATGCCCGAGGTCGTGGCGGCGGCTGCCGTCTCCGTGCGGCCGGCGTCGCCCGTATGTGCCGCACCGCGTGACCCGGGCGCCGCAGGGAGCGTGAGGGGCAGCAGCAGGAGCGGTATGAGCAGCAGTTTGTACGACACGGATCGGGACGTTGGTTCCGGGTGCAAAGTAACGGATTTATTTCGGATCGTGCAATCCTTATTTATGAGGAGAGCGGCGGGACAAGGGGCGAGGATTGGCGGCGGGGTCAGAGGCGTCCGGCGTCGACGTATCCGGCGGCTACGGCGCGGAGGATCAGCTCGGCGAGCGAGCGCACGCGGAGCTTCTCCATGATGTTGCGGCGGTGTGTGATGACCGTCGTGAGGCCGATGTGGAGCTCCTCGGCGATCTGCTTGTTGATCAGGCCGCGGGCCAGCAGCGTGAGCACCTCCGTCTCGCGGTCGGTCAGGGGCGCGGCAGCCGTCCGGACCGGAGCGGCGGGTGCCTCGGGCAGGGGACCGTGGTCGTGCGGATGGGCGCCGTGGTGCATGCGCAGCAGGTCGTGCACGAGGCGCTCCTCGCTCGTGCGGACGTCGATGGCGTGCATCCCCTCCAGCGCGGGGCCGGGTTCGCCGTCGGTCAGCAGGATGGCCTTGTGGCGCTGCGCACGGAAAAACGCCGCATGCGCCGGGCAGAGCTCCGCGGCGACGAAGTAGTGGTAGAAGCGTTCCGGCCCGGCCTCGGCGAAGGAGTCGAAGTCGGCGTAGAGTTCGACGTCGGCCATCGGGATGACCTTCTCCAGAATGGCCTTCAACCCGAGACCCGTCAGGATGTTGGGCGTGAGGACGGCAATGGCGGGACGCTGCGGCATGGTCATTCGTGGTGGTAGGGTTCGTTGTGGAGGATGGTGAAGGCACGGTAGATCTGCTCGGCGAAGATCGCCCGGATGATCTGGTGCGAGAAGGTCATGCGCGAGAGCGACAGCCGGCCGTCGGCCCTGCCGTAGACCTCCTCCGAGAAGCCGTAGGGCCCGCCGATGACGAGCACGAGGCGCCGGAGCCCGCTGTTGAGGCGTTTCTGGAGCCATGCCGCGAACTCCACGGAGCGCATCTCCTCGCCCCGCTCGTCGAGCAGCACGACGTAGTCGCCGTCGCGCAGCTGGCGCAGGATCGCCTCGCCCTCGGCCGCGCGCTGCTGCCGCTCGGTCAGACTGCGCGTGTTGCGCACGTCGGGCAGCGTCGTGACGGCGAAGCGGCAGTAGTGGTTCACCCGCCGCACGTAGAGCTCCATGAGCGACGCGATCTCCTTCGAGTCGGTCTTGCCGATGAGGATCAGTTCGATGGTCATGTCCGTTGCCGTCTTTTGCCGTCCCGCGGTCTCCCGCTTGTTACTTTACTTTTTACCTTTCACCTTTCACCTTCGTCAAAGGTCCGAGTTCCACTCGCCATCGGCATCCTCGTAGATCACCGGCCGGTCGTGCTCGACGGATTTCAGCCACTCGTAGGCCTTGTACATGTTGTAGCCGTTGCCCGACGGGCCGCCCAGGGCATAGGCAACGACGCAGGTGAAGTTGCGCGAGCGGTAGTACATCGCCTTGACGCGCTCGAGGTACTCGTCGGCCAGCGCGGGGTCGTTCGAGGGGGTGCCGCCCACGGCGCGGTTCGTGCGCCCGTCCGGGGCGTTGATGTTGGCCCGGTCGATGACGTAGAGCCCCACCTCGTCGCAGAGCTCGTAGAACCAGGCCGGCTGCGGACAGTCGGGGCAGACGGTGTTCTTTCCGGCCACCTTGAGCGCCAGCAGCTCGCGGCGTGTCGTCGCGCGATCGGCCGCGGCGTTGCAGGGGGCCGTCGAGAGTTGCAGCTCACGGCCCAGCCGCATGAGGCGGCCGTCGACGAGCTTGGCGCGGCCGAAGCCGATGCGCAGGGGCATGTACTCCTTGTAGGCGCCGTCACGCCGCGTGAAGAGCATCACGCGGTAGAGGGGCGGGTTGCGGCGGTCGGCCGACCAGACGTTGTCGTAGGTGCCGTAGATGTAGGGGCTGAAACGTACCGTGTCGGTCGAGCGGCCCGGGATCGTCACCTCCTTCATGTTGAATTCGAGCAGCTTGCCCTGCGGCGAGTAGATGTCGAACCCGACCGTCACGCTCTCGTCGTAGTTGAACGCGTTTCGGGCGATGATCTTCAGATCGAGCATGCCGAAGCGGCGCCCGGCCGTGTCGGCGACCAGCGCGATCTCGAAGTCGCGGATCGAGCGTTTGTTCTGGTAATAGAGGTAGCTCCCGGAGAAGGCCTCGCGCGTCGTCGGCGCGGTGTTGATGCGTTCGGCGCCGCTGTCGCGCAGCTCCAGCCGGATGTCGTTCGCCCCCTGCCGGATGCACTCCGTGAGGTCGAACTCCGCCGGGGTCGAGGGGTCCTCGACGCGCGCCACCTCGCAGTCGTTGACCCGCAGCGTGTAGGCCGAGCGGACATTCTCAAGGTGCAGGCCGACGACTCCGTCGGTCCATACATAGGGGATGTCGACGCGCTGCCCGACGACGAACGAGCGGTCCGAGGCGGAGACCATCCCGGGGCGGAAGTCGATCGTGTGGCCCGATTTCGCGCGGTCGCCCCGCTCGGCGTCCCGGCGCAGGTCGTAGGGTACGGCCTCGGTGCGGAAGATGCGGCCGGCCTCCTGGGCTGCGGCGCCCGCCGCCGCAAGGAGTGCCGCAAGGAGCAATATCGTTCGTTTCATTGCGTGCATTCGTTTGGGATCGGACAAAGGTACTTTTTTTTTGCCAAATCGCAAATAATAGCTAACTTTGTCAATTCGGAAAACCTTGCATGTGCAACAAATACAAAATCGATCATACATGAAAACGCCGAGAATTGCTGAGATTCTGAAGTCGGGTGCCGTCGACACCGACATTGTCGTCAAAGGTTGGGTGCGCACGAAGCGCGGCAACAAGAACGTGGCCTTCATCGCCCTGAACGACGGGTCGTGCGTGGGCAACATCCAGGTGGTCGTGGACCTGTCGAAGATCGCCGAGGAGCAGCTCAAGCCCGTTACGACGGGCGCCTGCATCCGTGTCGACGGACGGCTCGTGGCTTCGCCCGGGGCGGGGCAGGGCGTCGAGGTGCAGGCCGAGCGCATCGAGATCTACGGCACGGCCGATCCCGATACCTACCCCCTGCAGAAGAAGGGCCATTCGCTCGAGTTCCTGCGTGAGATCGCCTACCTGCGTCCCCGCACCAATACGTTCGGCGCGGTCTACCGCATCCGCCACGCCATGGCGTGGGCCATCCACGAGTTCTTCCACAAGAACGGCTTCTACTACTTCCATACGCCGATCATCACCGCGTCGGACTGCGAGGGTGCCGGCGCCATGTTCCAGGTGACGACGCTCGATCTGAACAACGTGCCCCGCACGGAGGATGGCCGGGTCGACTACTCGCAGGACTTCTTCGGCAAGTCGTGCAACCTGACCGTCTCGGGCCAGCTCGAAGGCGAGCTGGGCGCCCTGTCGCTGGGCCGCATCTACACGTTCGGCCCCACGTTCCGCGCCGAGAACTCCAATACGCCGCGCCACGCCTCGGAGTTCTGGATGATCGAGCCCGAGGCCGCCTTCTACGACCTGGAGGACAACATGGAGCTGGCCGAGGCATTCCTCAAGTACCTGATCCAGTATGCGCTGGACAACTGCATGGAGGACCTCGAGTTCCTGAACAAGATGTGGGACAAGGAGCTGCTCGACCGCCTGCGCTTTGTCGTGGATCACGACTTCAAGCGGCTGGAATACACCGAGGGCATCGAGATTCTGAAGGCTTCGGGCCGCAAGTTCGAGTTCCCGTGCGACTGGGGCTGCGACCTGCAGTCGGAGCATGAGCGCTACCTGGTCGAGGAGCACTTCAAGCGTCCGGTAATCCTGATCAACTACCCCAAGCAGATCAAGGCCTTCTACATGAAGCAGAACGACGACGGCAAGACCGTGCGCGCGATGGATGTCCTCTTCCCGAAGATCGGCGAGATCATCGGCGGCTCGGAGCGCGAGGCCGACTACGGCAAGCTCTCGGCCCGCGTCAAGGAGCTGGGCATGAACGAGAAGGACATCTGGTGGTACCTCGATACGCGCCGCTGGGGATCGGCTCCCCACTCGGGCTTCGGCCTGGGCTTCGACCGCCTGCTGATGTTCGTGACCGGACTGATGAACATCCGCGACGTGCAGCCCTTCCCGCGCACGCCCCTGCACGCCGACTTTTAGCCGTGTGCCCCCCCCCGAACCCGAATCGATGAAGAGACCAAATTGGAATGCTGCAATTCTTAATTTGGACCCCGCTTTATGGCAATCAATCAGAAACAGGTACTTTCGCTGCAACAGAAGCTCTCTCCGCAGCAGATTCAGATGATCAAGCTGCTCGAGCTGCCCACCGTGCAGCTCGAACAGCGCATCAAACAGGAGATCGAGAACAACATCGTGCTGGAAGAGGAGGAGCGCAGGACGGAGGACGAGGAGCAGCAGCCCCAGGAGATCTCCGTCGACGAGTACCTGCGCGAGGATGAGACCCCCTCGTACAAGAGCCGGATCAACAACTACTCGAAGGACGACAAGCAGCGCCCGGTCTACCTCACCGAGGGACGCTCGCTGCAGGAGTACCTCATCGAGCAGCTGGGCTACCGCAACCTTCCCGAGCGCGAGCAGCGGCTGGCCGTCTACCTGGTCGGCAGCCTCGACGAGGACGGCTACCTGCGGCGCGATCTGGAGTCGGTGGCCGACGACATCGCCTTCACGGTCGGCATCGAAACCACGGCCGCGGAGCTCGAACGGGTGCTGGGCGTGATCCACGAGCTGGAGCCCGCGGGCGTCGGGGCGCGCAACCTGCAGGAGTGCCTGCTCCTGCAGATGGATCAGTTGCCGTCCGACACGCCGGCACGGCGCCTGGCCCGCCGGATTCTGACCTCTTATTTCGACGAGTTCGTCAAGAAACACTACGAGAAGCTCATCGCGCGGCTGCAGGTCTCCGAGGAGGAGTTCCGCGAGGCGATCGCCGAGATTAGGCACCTGTCGCCCAAGCCCGGGAACCTCTATGCCGAGGGGGGCACCGATACGACGCCCTACATCATCCCGGACTTCATCCTCGACTACCAGGACGGCCATTTCCAGCTCTCGCTCAACTCCTACAACGTCCCCGAGGTGCGGATCAACCGCCGCTACGTGGAGATGATCCGCGACATGGTCGGCCCCGACGGCAAGGTGCGCGAGAAGGACCGCGACGCCGTGCAGTTCGTCAAGAGCAAGATCGACTCGGCCAAGTGGTTCATCTCGGCCATCAAGCAGCGCCACGACACGCTCATGCGCACGATGCAGACGATTCTCGACTACCAGCAGGAGTATTTCAAGGACGGCGACCGCTCGAAGCTGCGTCCGATGATCCTCAAGGACATCGCCGACCGCACGGGGCTCGACGTCTCGACCATCTCGCGCGTCGTGAACAGCAAGTACGTGCAGACGCAGTTCGGCATCATCCTGCTCAAGTCGCTCTTCTCGGAGGCCATGCAGACCGAGTCGGGCGAGGAGGTGTCGAGCTATGAGATCAAGCACATTCTGCAGGAGTGCATCGACGAGGAGGACAAGCGCCATCCGCTGACCGACGAGACGCTCATGGACATACTCAATGCCAAGGGATACCGCATCGCGCGGCGCACGGTGGCCAAGTACCGCGAGATGCTCGGCATCCCCGTGGCGCGCCTGCGCAAGCAAATCTGACGATGAACAACTACAAGAAGAAACTGGCCCACGGACTCTCGTGGGTGCTGCACCCCTTCGTTCTGCCGCTCTACATGATCGTCGTGCTGCTGACGCTGACCGTCTTTGCGCACTATTCGACCGGGGTGAAGTGCTATCTGCTCTGGGTGGTCGTCCTCTATGCGATCGTCATCCCGGCGCTGTCGCTCGGCGTGCTGCGCTCGCTGGGCCGCATCTCGAGCTACCGGGTCGACGAACGGCGCGAGCGGCTGCTGCCGCTGCTCATCGGGGCGATCTGCTATGTGCTCTGCGCCATCACGATCGCCCGGATCCCCTCGGCCGCCTTCCTGCGCAAGTTCATGCTCGCGGCGGCCTGCTGCGAGGTGATGTGCCTCGTCGTGTCGGGCTACTGGAAGATCAGCCTCCACCTGACGGGCATGGGGGCCGTCGTGGCGCTGCTCGTGGTGATGAACATCCTGGGCGTGGGCAACATGATGATCCCGCTCATGGTGGCGATCCTGCTTGCGGGCGCCCTGGCTTCGGCGCGCCTCTACCTCGGCTGCCATAACGCCGCGCAGGTCCTTGCGGGCTTCTGCGGCGGCTTCGTCGTCACCGTGCTGGCGGTGCTGTTCCTCTGATCCCGGGCCTCCGCGCGGAGAGCTCCTCTCCGTATTATTATGGCAAAGGCCTCCGCTGCGGCGGAGGCCTTTGTCCGTTTCGGCGGAAGCCGGTGTCCGTCGGGCGGGCGGCTATACGCAGCCCTGTGCCAGCATGGCGTTGGCCACCTTCATGAAGCCGCCGATGTTGGCCCCCGCGACGTAGTTGACGTAGCCGTCCTCCTGTGTGCCGTAGCGCACGCACACCTCGTGGATGTTGCGCATGATGGCGTGCAGGCGTTCGTCGACCTCCTCGGGCGTCCACGTCAGGCGCATGGAGTTCTGGGTCATCTCGAGCCCCGAGGTGGCCACGCCGCCGGCGTTGGCCGCCTTGCCCGGGGCGTAGAGCAGGCGGTGCTGCTGGAAGATGCGGATCGCCTCGGGCGTAGAGGGCATGTTGGCCCCCTCGACCACGCAGCGGCAGCCGTTGTCGACGAGCATCTGCGCCTCGTCGCCGTTCAGCTCGTTCTGCGTGGAGCACGGCATGGCGACGTCGCATGCGATGCCCCACGGGCGCTGCCCGGGGTGGTAGGTCGCCGACGGGTAGCGGTCGGCATATTCGCGGATGCGGCCGCGGTAGATGTTCTTGAGCTCCATGACGTAGTCGAGCTTCGCGGCGTCGATCCCCTCGGGGTCGTGGATGAAGCCTGACGAGTCGGAGAGCGTCACCACGCGGGCTCCGAGCTGCGTGGCCTTCTGACAGGCATACTGGGCGACGTTGCCCGAGCCGGAGATGCAGACCCTCTTGCCGCGCAGGCTCTCTCCGCGCGTTGCGAGCATCTCCTCGGCGAAGTAGCAGGTGCCGTATCCCGTCGCCTCGGGCCGCAGCGGGCTGCCGCCCCAGTCGCGCCCCTTGCCCGTAAGCGTGCCGGAAAACTCGTCGCGCAGCCGCTTGTACTGCCCGAAGAGGAAGCCGATTTCGCGCCCGCCGACCCCGATGTCGCCGGCCGGAACGTCCGTATCCTGCCCGATGTGGCGATGCAGCTCGGTCATGAACGACTGGCAGAACTTCATCACCTCGTTGTCGGACTTGCCCTTGGGATTGAAGTCCGAGCCGCCCTTCGCACCGCCCATGGGCAGGGTCGTGAGGCTGTTCTTGAAGGTCTGCTCGAAGGCGAGGAACTTCAGGATCGAGAGGTTCACCGAGGGGTGGAAGCGCAGACCGCCCTTGTAGGGGCCGATGGCGCTGTTCATCTGGACGCGGTAGCCGCGGTTGATCTCGATCTCCCCCTGGTCGTTGAGCCACGGCACGCGGAAGATGACGATGCGTTCGGGTTCGGCGATGCGTTCCAGAATCTTCATCTTCCGCAGCACGGGACTGGCCACGATGTGCGGGGCCAGCGATTCGGCCACCTCGCGGACGGCCTGGTGGAACTCCGGTTCTGCGGGATTGCGGGCGATGAGCCGGTTCATGAACTCATCGACGTACTGACGGGCCTGTTCGTTCATAATGTCAATTTTTAGGGATTGGATTGTTTGGTTTGCTTCTCCAAATTTAAGATTTGTTCCGCGGTTTTGCAAATCCTTTAATAATTTCGTAAAATATCTTATTATCCATCCCTGCCGCGTTTGCTTACGATCCGCTCGGACGGTCGGCCGGACGAAGGCCGATCCGTAATAAAAAATGACGGATCCGCGAGGAATCCGTCAGGAAAAAATTTTTTGAAAAATTTCATGCGGGAGGCTCCCGCCCCGCACTATTTCGTGAAGGCGAAGCCGACGTAGGCGTTGTCGTACTGCGAGAGGAGCGTCGCGGCGGCCGACAGCGTCTCGAGGTTGCTGCTCTCGATCTTGTCGCCCACCTGCTGGACGATTTCCATGAGCCGTTTGACGGGGAAGACGATCGTCAGTTCGCTGCCGTTCAGGTAGGCGTGGCTCGGCACGGCGCCCAGCGAGAGCTTGCCGTTGGCCAGGCTGAAGGTGATGTCGTGGCTCTCGGCGTCGAACTGGTAGGTGCCCTCGATCTTGTGGGTGCCGAACGCCGCGGTGACTGTCTGCTTCTCCTTGGTGAAGGTGAGCGTCCCCTGACCTGCCGTGAGTCCGACCCTGGCGTAGATCTTGGCAAGCTGGTCGACGATCAGCGTCTCGATGAACGAGCCGCCGAAGCTGGCCGCAAGCCCTTCGCCCTCGAACTTTACGCTCGGCTGGGAGTAGGTCCACGTGCCGTAGAGGGCCATTTCGGTCAGTTTGCCGCCCGTGGCCTTGTCCACGGCGGTCGTGGCGCCCTTCTTCAGGGCATCGAGCCAGTTCTGCGCCTGCACGCCCGGGATGGCGAGCGCGAGCACGGCGAAAAGTGCGAGAATCCGTTTCATGTTCATGTCTGTCAAAGTGTTTCCATTTCGCGCAGCCACGCCGCCGCCGAGGCATCCGAGGGCATGCGCCAGTCGCCGCGGGGCGAGAGGGTCAGCGTGCCGACCTTCGGACCGTCGGGCATGGCCGAACGCTTGAACTGTTGCGAGAAGAAGCGGCGCACGAAGGTGCGGAGCCATTTGAGAATCGTTGCCCGGTCGTAGCTGCCGCGGAAGGCCTGCTCGGCCAGGAAGAGCGTCTTGGCGGGCCCGTATCCCGCGCGGACGAGGTTGTAGAGGAAGAAGTCGTGCAGCTCGTAGGGGCCGACCAGGTCTTCGGTCTTCTGCGCGATGTGCCCCTGCGCATCGGCGGGCAGCAGTTCGGGGCTCACCGGCGTGTCGATGATGTCGAGCAGCGTGGCGCGCGTCGCCGCGTCGCGCTCGGTGTCGGCGACCCACTTGACGAGGTGGCGCACCAGCGTCTTGGGAATCGAGGCGTTGACGCCGTACATCGACATCTGGTCGCCGTTGTAGGTTGCCCAGCCCAGCGCCAGCTCCGAGAGGTCGCCCGTGCCGATGACCAGTCCGCCCTCCATGTTGGCCACGTCCATGAGAATCTGCGTGCGTTCGCGCGCCTGGCTGTTCTCGTAGGCCGCCGAGCGGTCCCCGGGGTCGAGCCCGATGTCGCGGAAGTGCTGCATGCAGGCGTCGCGAATCGGAATCTCGCGCACCGTGACGCCCAGCCCGCGCATCAGCTCCAGCGCGTTGTGGTAGGTGCGGTCCGTCGTGCCGAAGCCCGGCATCGTGATGCCGATGATCCCCGTGCGGTCGAGCCCCAGCTTGTCGAACGTGCGCACCGTCACGAGCAGCGCCAGCGTCGAGTCCAGCCCGCCCGAGATACCCACGACGGCGCACTTGCAGCCCGTGTGGTCGAGCCGCCGCGCCAGGCCGTGCGACTGGATCTGGAAGATCTCCTCGCACCGTTCGCTGCGGTGCCGCTCGTCCTGCGGAACGAACGGCATGGGGTCGATGTCGCGGTCGAGCGCCGCGGCGCGCAGCCCCTCGGGAATCTCCATCTCGATGACCGTGTTCTCGGTCGACGAGGCGTTCAGGCGGAACGAGGTGTTGCGGCGCCGTTCGTGGTCGATGCGCTCGATGTCGAGGTCGGCGACGAGCAGCTGCTCGTCGAGCTGAAAGCGCGGCATCTCGCGCAGGATGCGGCCGTTCTCGGCGATGAGGCCGTTGCCGGCGAAGACCAGGTCGGTCGAGGACTCGCCGAAGCCCGCCGAGCAGTAGACGTAGCCCGCGATGGTGCGGGCCGACTGCTGGGCCACGAGCTGCCGCAGGTAGGCGTGCTTGCCCACGGCCTCGGGCGAGGCCGAGAGGTTGAAGATTACCTTCGCGCCGTTGAGCGCCAGTTGCGACGAGGGCGGAATGGCCGCCCAGAGGTCCTCGCAGAGCTCTACGCCGAACTCCGTGCCGTTGACCTCGAACGTGAGGTCGGCGCCGAAGTCGGCTTGCTGGCCTGCCACGACGATCTGCTCATCGCTGATGCCGGCGCCCGAGGCGAACCAGCGGTTCTCGTAGAACTCCGAGTAGTCGGGGATGTAGCTCTTGGGTACGACGCCCAGCACGCGGCCCTGCGTAAAGACCGCGGCGCAGTTGTAGAGCGTCGAGCCGTGGCGCAGGGGGATGCCGGCGATGAGTGTCAGAGGCAGCTTGCGCGTCGTGCGGACCAGCTCTTCGAGGGCTTCGTCCGCCGCGTCGAGCAGCGATCCGTGCAGCAGCAGGTCGCCGCACGTGTAGCCCGTCAGGGCGAGTTCGGGGAAGACGACGATCTCCACGCCGCGCTGCGCCGCCTCGTCGGCCAGTGCCGCGAGGCGCGAGGCGTTCCAGGCGCAGTCGCCGACCTTCACGCGCGGCACGGCGGCCGCCACTTTCAGAAATCCGTAGTTGTCCATGTCGTATGGTGCTTGTGCATGCGGCGGCGGAGGCTGTGCGCCGCCGTCCGCCGCATGGGTTGTGTCCGGCCTACTCGGCCCAGAGCTGCGCGAGGTTCAGGATTACCTGCTGGGCCTTGCGCATGGTCGTGAGCGAGCAGTACTCGAATTTGCCGTGGAAGTTCATGCCGCCGGTAAAGAGGTTCGGGCAGGGCAGCCCCATGAACGAGAGGCGTGCGCCGTCCGTACCGCCGCGGATGGGCCTGACGAGGGGTTTCACGCCGGCCTGCTCCATCGCCCGCAGGGCCTTGTCGATCACCTGCGGATGCGGCTCGACCATCTTGCGCATGTTGAAGTACTGGTCCTTGAGCGTGAGCGTCAGCACGCCGTCGCCGTACTTCTTCTTGAGCAGGTCGACGACGGCCCACATGAAGACCTTGCGCTGCTCGAAGCGGTTGCTGTCGTGGTCGCGGATGATGTAGCTCATCGAGGCCTTCTCGACCGTGCCGTTCAGTCCGACGCAGTGATAGAAGCCCTCGTAGCCCTCGGTGTACTGCGGACGCTCGGCCGCGGGCAGCAGCGCCTGCAGCTCGCAGGCCACGTCCAGCGCGTTGATCATCTTGTTTTTGGCATAGCCCGGGTGGACGTTGCGGCCCTGAATCTCGATCTTGGCGCTCGCGGCGTTGAAGTTCTCGTATTCGAGCTCGCCCTCCATGCCGCCGTCCACCGTGTAGGCGAAGTCGGCGCCGAAGGCCTTGACGTCGAAGAAGTCCACGCCGCGCCCCACCTCCTCGTCGGGCGTGAAGCCGATGCGGATCTTGCCGTGTCGGACCTCGGGGTGGGCCATCAGGTACTCCGCGGCGGTCATGATCTCGGCCACGCCGGCCTTGTCGTCGGCGCCGAGCAGCGTCGTGCCGTCGGTGTGGATGAGCGTGTGGCCCTTGAAGAAGGCCAGCTCGGGAAACTCCTCGACGCGCATCGTCAGGTGGCCGTTGAGCACCAAATCGCCGCCGTCGTACTCCTCGACGATGCGGGGCTTGACATCCTTGCCGCTCATGTCGGGCGACGTGTCGACGTGGGCGATGAAGCCGATGACCGGGGCGTTCTCATACCCCTTCGAGGCGGGCACCGTGCCCATGACGTAGCCGTATTGGTCCATCGTCACCTCGGTCATGCCCAGCGTCAGCATCTCGTCGCGCAGGGCCTCGAGCAGCACCTTCTGCTTCTCGGTCGAGGGGAAGGTCTCACTCTCCTCCGACGACTGCGTGTCGTAGGAGACGTATTTCAGAAATCGTTCTTTGAGATCCATAAATATTCGGTTTTGACGTTTGTTCGTTTCCTGTTTCGGGAGGTTCGGGCTCCGTTTTCACGAGATTTCTATCTGATTCTTATCACGGGGACGGTTTTGCTTACTCCTTGATTGGTTTGATACTGATATACCCCGACATGCAGGGCCTGCATGCCTTGAGGTACATCTATGATTTCATCGTCGTAATAATATTTGTTTTCATCGATGAGTAGTACAACCGGACCTGTAAAATCTATGATCCCTATTTGTTTTTCTTTGCAGTTGGCAAGTGCCATACCCTCCCGGAGTACCTGAAAAACTTCAAACCGGGAAAATTCCAAGGTGTCAGCCGGTTGGTCGAATATAGTGATTCCAGGGTATTCTTCTATCGATGAATTCTCACCCTGCTCGCTGTTTTTGGCAAATAAAATAGCAATCAGGAGGGTCAGGACAATGCCGGTCAGGAGTCCTGCAAAATAGAGCACTATATTCTTTATCATGGTCGTTTGTTCGATTGTTTTTACCAATTACTCCTCTTTTTTCGCCCGCAGCGTGTGCCAGGTGAAGTAGCCGATGATCGCCACGTACATCGCAAGGCCCACCCACTCGGCGGCGTTCGATGCGGCCCAGTCGGAGAGGTACCAGTCGACCTCGGCGAACTTCAGCAGGGCGCTTACGACACCCATCAGCGCACCGCCGGCGATGAAGCCCGAGGCGATGAGCGTGCCGCGGTCGAAGCGTGCCTTGTTCAGGGCGGCATCCTTCGAGCGGGTGGAGACGAACCAGGCGACCAAACCGCCGACGACCAGCGGGGCGTTGAGCTCCATCGGGATGAACATGCCCAGCGCGAAGGCGAGAGCCGGGACGCCGATGGCCGTGAGCACCAGCGCGAGGGCTGCGCCGCAGAAGTAGAGCATCCACGGGGTCTGGCCTCCGGTCATCAGCGGCTGGATGACGGCCGCCATGGCGTTGGCCTGCGGAGCCACGAGCGCCCCTTCGCCGACGAATCCGAAGGTCTTGTTGAGGATAATCATCACGCCGGCAACCGTGGCTGCGGAGACGAACGTGCCGAGGAACTTCCAGATCTCCTGCTTGCGGGGCGTCGTGCCGAGCCAGTAGCCGATCTTCAGGTCGGTGATGAAGCCGCCGGCCATCGAGAGGGCCGTGCAGACCACGCCGCCGATGATAAGCGCGGCGGTCATGCCCGTCGTGCCGCTCAGGCCCACCGAGACGAGAATGAGCGACGAGAGGATGAGCGTCATGAGCGTCATGCCCGAAACGGGGTTCGTGCCGACGATGGCGATGGCGTTGGCGGCCACCGTGGTGAAGAGGAAGGCGATGACGAAGACGATGAGCAGCGCCGTGACGGACTGTACCCAGCCGTCGAGCAGCCCGAAGTGGAAGAAGACGAAGACGCAGACGAGCGTCGCGATGAGGATCGTCAGGATGCGCTTCATCGTCAGGTCGCGCTGCGTGCGTTCCGTGGCGGCTGCGGCGCCCTTGCCGCTGCCGAACTCCGAGACGGCGAGCCCGACGGCCTGGCGGATGATCTTCGACTGGCGGACGATGCCGATGATGCCGGCCATGGCGATGCCGCCGATGCCGATCGGCTTGCCGATGAAGGCGTAGAGGTTTTCGGCCGTGAGCAGGGCCGAGGGGTCGGCCAGCAGCTTCTCGTTCGTCACGCCGAGCAGCGAGGCCAGCGCCGCGGGATCGAGCGCCTGGGCCAGCGAGCCGACCACCGGCACGATGACGAACCACACGAGGCACGAGCCTGCGGTGATGATCATGGCGTACTTGAGTCCGATGATGTATCCCAGACCGAGCACGGCGGCCGAGGTGTTCAGGCCGAAGACCACCTTGAACTTGTCGGCCGCGACCTGTCCCCAGGCGCAGATGCGCGTCGAGACGCTCTCGGTCCAGAGGCCGAACGTGCCGACCACGAAGTCGTAGAGACCGCCCACGAGGCCCGCCACGGCGAGTAGCTTGGCCTGGTTGCCGCCCCGTTCTCCGGAGACGAGCACCTCGGTCGTCGCGGTGGCCTCGGGGAAGGGGTACTTGCCGTGCATCTCCTTGACGAAGTATTTGCGAAAGGGGATGAGCAGGACGATGCCCAGCAGGCCGCCGAAGAGCGACGAGAGGAAGACCTGCCAGAAGGCGGCGTCGAGCCCCAGGATGTAGAGTGCCGGGAGGGTGAAGATCGCACCCGCGACGATCACGCCCGACGAGGCGCCGATCGACTGGATGATGACGTTCTGCCCGAGCATGTTCTTCTTGCCGAGCACCGAGCCCATGCCCACGGCGATGATGGCGATGGGGATGGCGGCCTCGAAGACCTGCCCGACCTTCAGGCCGAGGAAGGCGGCCGCGGCCGAGAAGATGATGGCCATCAGGACGCCCATCGTGACGGAGTAGGGGGTCACCTCGCAGGGAGTCGTCGAGGCGGGCATGACGGGAGTGTACTCCTCGCCGGGTTTGAGTTCGCGGTAGGCGTTCTCGGGCAGTGAGGTCTTGACTTTTTCGGATTCCATGTCTGTATCTGGATTTTCAGGGTTTTTCTGATTCTGGAATGGTTCTCTTTGTCGGGGCGCATCGCCCGGATCGGAAGCCGGTTTTCCGGGTTTTCCGGGTTTTCGGTTTTCCGGATTTTCCGGTGTTCCGGGCGTTCGGCGGGTCGGGTTTGCCGGGATTCCGGGCGTGCGGCGGATCGGGTTCGCCGGGGTTCCGGGTTTGCCCGGGGTCCCGGTTTCACGGCTCCGGGCCTTCCGCTGTTCCGGCTGCGGGGTGCTTCGGCCGTTTTAATTCGGATGCCGGCAGCTCTCCTTTTTATTTCGGATGCCGTCCGGATGCCGTCTGCCGATTCCGCCGCGGGGTGTCGCCTGCTTCTCTCCCTCCCGGCGGCGTCAGCGGTTGTCGCCGTTGCCCGAGATCAGGTGGCGCTGCATGCGCGAGCGGAGCTTGTCGACGTTCATCTGCGCCACCTCTTCGAGCTCGTAGCCCAGGTCGCGCGAGAGCGTGGCGCAGTACCACAGCACGTCGCCGATCTCCTTGACGATCTCCAGCCGCCGCTCGGGCGTGAACTCCTCGTGGGCGTCGCGGATCACCTTCTTGACCTTGTCGGCCACTTCGCCGGCTTCGCCCGTGAGCCCGAGCGTGGGGTAGATGATGCGGCGGTCGTCGGGATAGATGGCCGTCTCGAGGGCGTGCTGCTGGTATTCGTTGAGTGTCATGATCGGGTAGGAATTTTTATAGTTTGTGCAAAAATAGCAAAATATTTGGGAAAACCGTCGCAAAAGCCCCGTTTCGGTCGTTGTGTCTCTGGTCCGAGCCCCGATTGTTCGGCTTTCGGCTTCGAGATATGATTTTTTTACATTGTGTGTTTGTAAAACATCAATGTGCATCATATTCGTATATCCACAGGCTCTTCCGGGTGCATTTGTCTCCTTCGAAGAGAGTGTGTACAAGTTCCTGATTGAGGTCGATCATCTGATCTTCAAGTTCAGGTCCATAGTGCCCGATTATGATTCGATGCAGATCGTCGTCGCTGACATTCAGCATGAAATCGACGTATCCTTCGTTAAGATGGACCTCTTTGAACCCATACTCGTCAATCAAGTTGTATGGTTGTATAATGCCCTTGATTTCAACCGTGTACCGGGGTTCGGCATCCTCGGCATTCTTGAAAAAGAGAGCTTTCAGTCCGTATGCCATGGCAAATGATTTTATTGGTTGATTTTGGGCTCGTAGTCGAATTTGTTTTTCAACTGCTCCCACTTCTCGATTTCGGCAGCGAAAGAGCGAAGTATGGCATCTCGATTCTCTGTCGGTGCCATTTGGTTCAGTTTCTGTCTGTATTTCTGCTGCACCTTCACATTTTGCGGATCCAGACATTCGCAAGGTCCGAATTTTAAGAATCTCTGCAACAGATCAATACCACAAACACCTGTGTCAAAATTCATTTTCAATGCAAGACAGGAGTCCGAATCTGTCAAATCCTCGCTTCGGACATAGAGGATCAAACTCTCGGAGCCCCAATTGACGGCGCACAAGTCCTTCGGGGTCACCTTCATTTCTTTTGTCTGCCGTCGGTTTTGCTCTTCCCTGAACAGATCGTAGACGTAGGCCGGGTCCACGAATTCCAAATCCAGTATCTCCCTTTTGTCCAATCCCATCTTCATCAGTGCTCTGATTTTGGACCCTTTGTTCTGATCCGAATCCAAGATGGCATCCACGCGCGACCGCTTTTTCCGGTCCGCAGCCTGTTTTTCCTCCTGCTTGCCCATCTCCCAGAAGATAAGATCGAGGATTCGTATATCGGATAATTCGGGACACCTGAAAGTTTGTCGGAACTTATTTAACAAAGCAGCGGTTCTGTTGTCGTTTAGTAAGGAGTGGTAGGTTTCCAGAATCAACTGATACCGTTCCCGATATTGTTCTGCCTTTTTGTCATGGTCTCCGCTCGGAATTTTGTAGCCGAACATCAATGCGACTTTTGAGTCGTATATAGGATACAACGAGTCGTTTTCGAGGTTCAGCATTTTCGTCACGAATGAAAATTGCAAGGAGTTCTCACCCCGACTGAGTTCAAGAGCGATCTTGACCGCATCCAGATTCCCGATTTGCTTTCGTGATTTGATTTCATCCATCTTTTTGTAGAAACGGCGGATGAACCGAGCCGTAACGAATACTCGGCTCATGGCGTAGAATGCTCCGAAAACATACTGAAAATAGCGATCGGTCGCCAGACTGTGCTCCGGGCGGTTGTATATCTCTTTCAGAAAACAGTATCCCACTACGGTATAACGGAGTTCGGAATAGTTCGCCTCGAAAAACTCTTCTGCTGCATTCCCGTCGCAGAGTGTGTAAAATCTATTGCAAGCCTCAATCATATGCTTGTTTTCCATGGTTTGTCGTTTTGTTAAAAAGACGTGAGTTATATCCCGGCGAGACAACTTGATGGAGTGGAAAAGATTGTCGAACAGAGAATCGGTCACAGACTGCCGAGGAACTCCGTGAGGGTCGGCACGAGTTCCGGAGCGAGGGGCAGCGTCGGGTCGCCGTAGGCCGTGCGCAGCTGCCCTTCGAGGGTCGTTTCGGCGCACGCCTTGAGCGTGTGCGCCATGCCGGGGATGATGCACTTCCGGGCGTCGCGGCGCGCTGCGGCGAGTGCCTCGGCATTGTCCGCGGGAACCTGCAGGTCGTTGCCGCCGCCGACGATCAGCACCGGAACCTGCGCCTTGCGCAGCTCCTGCCGCGGGTCGTAGCGCATCTGCGAGATGATGAAGGGCTGCACACTGGGGCTGAAGAGCGCCTGCAGTCCCTGCGTGTGGTAGGTCATGTCGACCCGTTCGCCCCGCTTGAGCGCGGCGATGATCTGCTCAACCTCGACGAAGAGCTCCATGTGTGCCGGAACGAGCTGCCCGGCCATTTGCAGGCGGAGCACCTCGTCGATCGGGTAGCCGGCGCCGCAGAGCGAAATGATGCCCGCGACGGCGGGCGAGCGCTGTGCGGCGACCGACGCGATGAGCGCCCCTTCGCTGTGGCCTGCGAGCACCACGCGGCGGAATCCCTCGCCGGCGAGGTAGTCGGCCAGCGCCGCGGCGTCGTCGATGTAGTGGTCGAAGGTCAGCTCCGGGAGCTGCGTCGGGTCGTCGAGCACGCTCGAGCCGATGGCCCGCTTGTCGTAGCGCAGCACGGCGTAGCCCGCCGCGGTCAGCTCCCCGGCCAGCAGCCGGTAGCAGTCGCTGCGGATGCCGAGCCGGTTGTTGCCGTCGCGGTCCGTCGGGCCAGACCCGGCGATCAGCAGCACGGCGATCTCCGCCCCGCGGGCGGGTACCGTCAGCGTGCCGTAGAGCGTGCCGAAGTCGCGTTCGAGCGCGACGGGGCGCTCCTCGCATGCCGGGGCGGCCGCAGCGCTTTCGGGTGCGGGGGTCGGGGTTGTTTCGGCGGGTTGTGCGGCAGCGCGGAGGAGCGTCGCCACCGTCAGCAGGGTGCAGAGAAGGAAAAGCAGGCGTTTCATGATGTGTTGGTTTTTTATGCGTTGTTTTTCAGAGTTTGTCGACGATGCGTTCCAGCCCGATGCCGCGCGAGGCCTTGACGAGGATCAGCGCGTCGTGCAGAGGTGCGGCGGCGAGTGCTTCGGCGAGCTCCGTGCACGAGGGGTAGAGGCGTGCGGCCGGTCGCGGTTCGGGCAGCGAGGCGTAGGCGCGGGCGAACTCGCCGCCCACGAGCAGCAGCTCCGCCGCGGGGTCCTGCGTCGCCTGGAGGATGACCTGCCGGTGCTCCTCTTCGGACCAAGCGCCCAGTTCGAGCATGTCGCCCAGAATCAGCACGCGGCGCGAGCGCCCGCCGAGCGGCTCGGCGAGGAAGTTGCCCACCGAGGCGTGCATGCTCGAGGGGTTGGCGTTGTAGCAGTCGACGATGAGCGTGTTGCGGCCGGTCAGCATGCGCTGCGAGCGGTTGTTGTCGGGAATATACCCCGCGATGGCGCGGCGGATGCGCTCGTCGGGGATGTCGAAATGGCGCCCCACGGCGATGGCCGCGGCGACGTTGAAGCGGTTGTACTCCCCCTCGAGGTGGTGTTCGTAGCCGTCGGCCAGCGCGGCCGTGTAGCGCACCGTGCGGAGCGTCGGCCGCTCGTCGGCCATCGACGCCAGCACGGCGTCGTCGCTGCGCACGAAGGCGCAGCCGCCCGTTGCGGCGAGCCGGTCGTAGAGCTCGCCCTTGCCGCGCCGCACCCCCTCCGGACCGCCGAAGCCTTCGAGGTGGGCACGCCCGACGTTGGTCAGCAGCCCGTAGTCGGGCTCGGCGATCGAGGCCAGCAGGGCGATCTCGCCGCAGGCGCTCGCCCCCATTTCCACGACACCGAACTGCGTGTGGGCATCCATCGCCAGCAGCGTCAGCGGCACGCCGATGTGGTTGTTCAGGTTGCCCTGCGTGGCGTGGACCGTGAAGCGCTCGGCCAGCACGCGGCTTATGAGCTCCTTGGTCGTCGTCTTGCCGTTGCTGCCCGAGATGGCGAGGATCGGGATGCCCAGTGCGCGGCGGTGTTCGCGCGCCAGCTGCTGCAGGGCGCGCAGCGTGTCGGGCACGAGGTGCATGCGCGGGTCCGTGGCGGCCGCGGGGTCGTCCACGACGGCGTATGCCGCCCCCTTGTCGAGCGCCTCGGCGGCGAAGCGGTTGCCGTCGAAGGTGGCGCCGTGCAGCGCGAAGAAGATCGAGCCGGGCACGATGCGCCGCGTGTCGGTCGAGACGCCCGTGCTGGCCCGGAAAAGTGCATAGAGTGTTGACATGGTGGCAATTTTGAAAAAAGGGACGCTCCCCCTGGCAGTCGGAAGCGTCCCTGTATGGCGTGTGGTTATTCCCGGTCGACGTAGAGGTGGTAAGCTCCGCAGTGGAGGCAGCGGAAGAGGTAGCCGGCCGTCTCGCCCACGGCCTGGAGCACCTCCCGCACGCGGGGATCGCCGCCCCGCTCCTCGTAGTCGGCGAAGACGGCGTCGGCAATGCCCATCGCTTCGAGCTCCTCGGTGCCGACGTCCCCGAGGAAGGTGCAGTAGTCGTCGCAGCAGTAGGGGAAGAAGTCTCCCTGCCAGCTCGGGTAGCCCGGCGTGCGGTGGTAGAGTTCGTCCGCCTTCGCGGGGTCGGTGACGAGCCGGCTTCCGCGCGTTATGAACGTCGCGTCGAACTTGCGGGCCGCCTCGCCGCTGTGAAGGCACTCGGCGCAGACGCGCGGCGCCGGGCCCGCGCAGTAGACCGCACCCGTGTAGAACCACTCGCGCGGGCGGCCGCAGACGTCGCAGACCCCCTCCTCGCGGCGGATGATGCCGCACTCGTAGGCGGCGGCGTTGTAGCGGAAGGCCACGGGGCCCTTCGGTGTGTCGGACATGTCAGATGTGTTTGTCTCCGTTGTGGAACTTCACCTCGTCGATGAATTTCTTGATGTTCTGCTCCTCGGCGCGCGGACAGATCATCAGCACGTCGTCCGTGTCGACGACGATGTACTCCTTCAGGCCGCTGATGACGGCGATCTTCCCCGCGGGCAGCGAGACGATCGACGAGCGCGTGTCGTAGAGGTAGCACCCTTCCGCGGGGATGGTGTTGGCGTAGCGGTCTTTGCGCGAGTGCTGGTAGACCGATCCCCACGTGCCGACGTCGCTCCAGCCGAACTCGCCGCAGCGCACGTAGACGTTGTCGGCCTTCTCCATGATGCCGTAGTCGATCGAGATGGCGCGGCACTCCGAGAAGGCGATCTCGACGACGCGGCGCTCGGCCTCGGTGCCTGCGGCCTGCATCACGCCGCTGAAGAGCTGGTGGTGTTCGGGCAGGTACTTCTCGAAGGCCTCGATGATGCTGCGGACCTTCCAGATGAAGATGCCCGAGTTCCAGTAGAACTCGCCGCACTGGATGAAGGTCTGCGCCAGCTCGAGGTTGGGCTTCTCGGTGAAGCACTTGACCTTGCTGATGGGCTGCGAGTCCGAGACCTGGATGTAGCCGTAGCCCGTCTCGGGGCGCGTGGGCTTGATGCCCACGGTCATCAGGGCGTCGTGCCGCTCGGCGAAGTCGAGGCACTCGCCGATGATGGAGAGGAAATCCTCCTCGTTGAGGATCAGGTGGTCCGACGGCGTGACGATCATCTCCGCGTCGGGGTCGCGCTTCATGAGCGTGTAGGCCGCATAGGCGATGCAGGGGGCCGTGTTGCGGCCCACGGGCTCGCAGAGCACCTGCGAGGCCCCGATCTCGGGAATGTGCTCCAGTACGAGCGACTTGTATCGGTCGTTGGTCACCACGAGGAAGTTCTCCGGAGGCACGATCTTCGCGAAGCGTTCGTAGGCCTGGCGGATGAAGGATTTTCCCGTACCCAGGATGTCGAGGAACTGCTTGGGCATCGATTGCCGGCTCTTGGGCCAGAAGCGCGTGCCGACGCCTCCCGCCATGATGACACAATATTTGTTGCTGTTCATGAGTTAATATGGCGTTAAGTAAGGCAAAGATAAAAATATTTTAGTAACTTTGCCGCCTGATGCGGATTAAATTTGTGCGACGATGAAGATCAGACTGTTCACCATCCCCAACATGCTGACCCTCTCGAACCTGCTCTGCGGCACGTTCGCACTGGTGTCGGCGCTCAAGTACGGCAACCTCGAATGGAGCTTCTGGTTCGTGGTGCTGGCCGCCGTGTTCGATTTCTTCGACGGCTTCGTCGCGCGCCTGCTCGGGCAGAGCTCCCCGATCGGCCTGCAGCTCGACTCGCTGGCCGACGTCGTCTCGTTCGGCGCCGTGCCCGCCGCCGTGCTCTACGTGATGACCACGCACTCGTTCGCCCGGGAGGAGACCCTGCTGCTGTACGTCTACGCCTTCGCGAGCTTCCTGCTGGCCGCCTTCTCGGCCCTGCGGCTGGCGAAGTTCAACATCGACGAGACGCAGCACGAGGAGTTCTGCGGCCTGCCCACACCGGCCAACGCCCTCTTCTTCACCTCGCTCGGGCTTATCAGCGCCCGCACGGGATTCGACTTCGGCGGGCCCGTGCTCATCTGCATCATGCCGCTCATGGCCTGGCTGCTCGTGTCGCCCGTGAGGATGTTCGCCCTCAAGTTCCGCGGCTTCGGCTGGCGCGGAAACCAGGTGCGCTACCTCTTCCTGCTGCTGGCCGTCGTGCTGATCGTCATCCTGCGCCTCTACGCCGTGCCGGCGATCATCGTCGCCTACATCCTGATCTCGGCCCTGCGCTGGGGCATGATGCTCTATCGCGCAAAGGATTGTGAACAAGCGTGATTTGTATAATTAAAAAATTTTAATTACCTTTGCCGCGGTTTTCCGCCCGTTGACATGTCGCCATTGTCGAAACGCATACTGCTGATGCTGCTCGTCGGGCTTTGCCTGGCGGCTCCCGCCGCACTGCGTGCGCAGCACTTCGATGCCAGCGACCTGATGCGTGCCCAGCAGCGCGGCCAGTCGACGAACCTCTACGGCGGCAACCCCTACGAGCAGACCGGCGAGGAGAATGCCGAGGGGCAGCAGCCGCAGGACACGACCAAGAAGGAGCGGAAGATCCGCAAGCCGCTCGAATCGTACTTCTTCAGCGATTCGATCCGCGCGCTCAACAACTTCATGTGGAACGTGCGGCGCGACTACAACCGCGTGGAGATCGGGACGCTCGACACGATGCTGACCGACTACCGGATCGACTATCCGTTCTACCGCGAGGATGTGGGCGACATCGCGCAGGGCGCGCTCGGGCAGGCTTCGCTGCCGCTGAACTACTTCCGGCGGCCGCAGTTCTTTGACTTCATGTTTGCGAGTCCCTACTACGCGTATACCTACGACATGGAGAACGTGCCGTTCTACAACACCAAGCGGCCGCTCATCCGCATGAACTACGCCGAGTCGGGCCAGAAGCGCTACCGCGAGGAGAACTTCGGCATCATGGTGGCGCAGAACGTCTCCCCGACGACGGGCTTCAATGTCGACTACAAGTCGCGCGGCACGAAGGGCCAGTACATCTGGTCGCGGACGAAGAACCACAACCTCTCGCTGGCCGTGAGCCATACGGGCAAGCGCTACTCGGTGCATGCGGCCTTCTACAACAACCACATCGAGCAGCAGGAGAACGGCGGCGTGGTGGGCGCGTGGGCCATTGCCGACACGACCTTCGACCTGCCCTCGGGCGTGCCGATGAAGCTGGCCGACGCCCAGGCCCAGAACACCTACCGCAACAACGGCTTCTTCATCACGCAGTCCTACGGCATTCCGCTGCAGCGCATGACCGACTACGACTTCTCGATGGCGGGGCTTTCGGCCGTCTACATCGGCCACTCGTTCGAGTACAGCTCCTGGAGCAAGGTCTACTCCGACATCCGGGCGACCTACACCGACGAGCGCGACCACCGCGACGAGCAGGGCAACTTCGTGCCGGCTACCTACGAATACTACGACAACTGGTTCATCAACCCCGAGCAGACGCGCGATTCGATCTACGAACGGCGCATCTCGAACCGCTTTTTCGTGCAGGCGCAGCCGTGGGACCGCGACGGCGTGGTGGGTACGATCGACGGCGGTGTGGGCATCGACCTGCATACCTACTCGCAGTTCATGATGGATGATTTCCTCACGGGGAAGTACACGAAGGTGAAGAAGACCAGCTACTTCGTCTACGGCTCCGTCGAGGGCAAGATAAAGAAGTACGTCGACTGGGACGCGAACCTGAAGTTCTACCCGTCGGGGTACAGAGGCGGAGACCTCTCGCTCGGCGCCCACCTGGCGCTGACGGGCTTTCTCCGCGGACACCCTCTGATTCTCGAAGGGCGGTTCTCGCTGGACCGCCGCTCGCCCAACTACTGGCAGGAGAATCTTTTCTCGAACCACTATGTGTGGTCCACTCCCTTGAGCAGGGAGAATGAAACCCGTTTCGAGGTGAAGTTTTCCGTCCCCGATTATGCCTTCGAGGCCGGGGCCTGGCAAAGCGTCGCAACCGACAAGATCTACTATGCGTCGGACAGCAACGTGGCCCAGAAGAGCGGAAGCGTAAGCCTCACGGGTGTGTATGCCCGCAAGGATTTCCGCCTCGGCGGACTTCATTTGGACAACAGGGTATTGCTGCAGTGGAGTACGGATCAGGAGGTTGTACCCGTTCCGCTTCTCAGCGCCTTCCTCTCGTATTACTACGAGTTCTGGGTCGTGCGCGACGTACTGCGCCTTCAGATCGGACTGGACGGACGCTACAATACGATGTATTATGCGCCCGGTTACAATCCGGCGCTGTCGGTGTTCTACAATCAGCGGGAGTTCGAGGTGGGGAACTATCCCTACGTGGACGCCTACGTGATGGGAAAGTGGAAGAGAATGCGGATATTCATCAAATATCAGCATCTGAACAAGGGTTTGTTCGGCAACGGAGCCTATTTTTCGGCGGCGGGTTATCCGCTCAATCCGGGCATGTTCAAACTCGGCATCTCATGGGGATTCTATGATTAGCGTATTGTTCTGCGCGGAATGAACTGCCCGCAAAGCAATCATTTATGTTGAAGAAAACGGTATTGACGTTTGCGTTCTTAACAACACTTACTACCTTTTACGGCTTGAATGCCCGGTTCAGCGCCCCCGAGACGGAAGACATGGCGCTGGACGAGACGGCCGGAATCCTGACGGCGACAGCCCCCGCAGCGGTGGAGAAGCCCGTCATTTCGGCCTATGATGACCTGATTCGCCGCGTCAGCGAGCGCGAAGGCAACGACTGGCGTCTGATGAGCGCCATCGCCTACCACGAGTCGCGCTTCACGCCCGACATTACGTCGCGCAGCGGCGCCCGCGGCCTGATGCAGATCATGCCCTCGGTGGCACGTCAGTTCGACGTGCCGGTGGAGGAGATCTCCGATCCCGAGACCAACGTATGGCTCGCGAACAGGCTGCTGACGGAAATCGAGTCGATGCTGCGCCTTCCGGAGAGCACCTCCGAGACGGATCGCATGAGCATCGTGCTGGCCTCCTACAACAGCGGCATCGGACATGTGAACGATGCCCGGCGTCTGGCCCGCCTCAACGGCGAGGACCCGAACTCCTGGGAGGTGGTGGCCCGCTACCTGCAACTGAAGGCGGAGCCCGAGTATTATCAGAACGAAGTCGTCAAATGCGGACGCTTCACCGGCAGCCGGCAGACGCTGGCCTACGTGAAGGATGTGATCGGCCGCTACGACACGTACTGCCGCATCGCCCGGCGATAGGGCGGCGGTAAACCACAAAGCCGGAATCCCCGTTACGGGATTCCGGCTTTTTTTGTGCCCTGTCCGCCTGCCGCTGGTATTGCTGCGGTTCGTGAATTGCCGGCGTTTGCGTTCCGTCCCTGTCTGCCTGCTGCCGCGGGTTGTTATCGCCGCATGTTACGCATTGCGGTTTTCCATCCTGTTGCGGCCCCCTCCCTTTACTTTTCACCTTTCACCTTTCACCTTGCAAAAAGGAGGTGGGCGGAAGCGCCGCAGCACCTCCGCCCACCGTCGTGTCGGATCGGACCCTGCGGTCCCAAGATCAGTCGTAGAGCAGCTCGATGTCGTCGACCCACATGCGGCTGTTGCGGCTGCCGGTGAAGTAGTCGCCCAGACGCGACGCCGAGCAGACGACGATGATGTGCGTCGGACGCCTGTCCGTAACGCCGCGGTAGTCGATCGGAATGGTGATCTGCCGCCACTCGGCGACATCCTCGTGGAAGTACTGCACGCCGTAGCCAACGACATCCTTGCCCTCGGGATCGAAGAAGGTCGAGGCTTCGCGCGTGTCGATGCTTACGGGGCAGTCGTCCGTGCCGAAGAGCTCGTGGTCCTTGCCGTAGCCGTACTCCTCCTTGGTCCAGGTGCCCAGCGCAACGTAGATGCTGCCGGTGTCGTAGTCGCCCACCTGGAGGCTCTCGCCGACGGGCAGGCTGCCGATATCCTTGGCGTTGTCGATCTTGCCGCAGGTGTACTTCACCCACAGCCGCAGGGCTGTGGGCCGCAGCGTGAAGGGACGTCCGAAGTTGACGATGCCGTGCGAGAGGCTGCGGATGCCGACAAACTCGCCGGTGAAGAGGTTGCCGGCGGCGAGCTTGATGACCACGTAGCGCGATTCGAGCCGTGCGGCGTATTGCCCCGTCGCCCCCGGGTGGAGGTCCGTGACGGGGGTCGTGAGGTTGTCGCTGCTGCTGATGACCGTGGCGCCGTTGTTTCCCGTACCCCAGAAGGGGTCGATCGCGTTGCCGGCGGCGTCCGATGCGAAGGGCAGCCACGGATTCTTGGGCTTCGACCAGGTCTCCAGGTCGCAGTTGGGCAGCTGCCGCTCCTCCTCGGTCGTGAGCGTGCGGACGGCGCTCTCCTCCTCGCCGCAGAAGGCCTTGACTTCGTAGGTCGTCTGCGGTTCGGCCTGCAAGCGGAGCGTGAAGCTGCCGCCCGACACCTTGACGGGCGAGTCGGCGTCGTCGCTTGCAATGCGGGTCCACGCCTCGTCACCGGCCTTGCGGTAGCTGAAGCCCATCGTCGAACCGGCGATGCCCTCGCCGTAGAGCCAGATGACGCGCGTCCAGGCGTCGGCCTGCCGCAGCGAGACGCTCTCCTCGGTGGGGATGACGTGGAGCGTCCACTGCTCGGTGCGTCCGTGGCAGGTGACGTCGACGAAACGTACCGTCTCGAAGTTCGAGCCCGACAGCTCCTCGAGCGTGGGGGAGTAGGCGGTGATGTCGGCCGGGCCGAGTTTCAGTTCGGTGACGGTGAGGGCCGAGCGGTCGGTGGCCTTGCCCACGGTGGCCGTGGCGATGCGGTTCTCCGTATCGAAGGCCGTGGCGCCGATCTGCCCCTCGACGGTGAAGCGCCGTTCGATGGTCTGCTCGGCCGTGATCGTCCAGTCGTAGTCCTGATAAAGCGAGAGGGTGACGTAGTGCGGCGTGCGCAGGTCGAACGTCCCCGTGAGGGGCTGCGAGGTCTGCACCTTGCCGAGCAGCTCCTCCTTGTCGAGTGCGACGCTGTGGATCTGGGCGTCGAGCGTCACGGCGTCGATCCGCACGTTGCGGATGTCGGTCTGCTCGTCGAGCTGGAGCGTCACCTGCCGGTTGCCCAGGTCGACCTTGCCGACGGTGAAGCCTTCGCCGCGCACGTCGGTGATCTGGAGCTCCACGACGGGATAGGGCACGTCGTTCTTGATGCAGCCCGCGAAGAGAAGGAGCGCCGCACCGGCGAGCGCCGTTTTCATCAAATATGCTGTCTTCATGGTCTTACTGCTTTTTCTTGTCCCACAGGTGGAATGTCATGCCGAAGTTGATGGCGGCGACGTTCAGGCGGAAGCGCATGTTCGAGGCCTTGCGCGAGCCGATGCGGTTGCCGTCCTGGTCCTTCTGCGTGACGGAGGTGTACTGGATGCCGCCCAGCCCGAAGGAGATCGTCGCGCAGACGTTCGGGAAGATGTAGACGGCCGCTCCGGGGTTGAACGCCAGCTTGAGTTTCGTGTTGTCGCTGTAGATGCGCTTCAGCTCGCCGTCGCGCTTGTGGGCGTCGTTCGACGAACCGGTCGAGACCGAGAGCTCGAACTCGGCGAAGAGGCCGAAGCGCCCCTTGGGGTCGAGCCCGGCGTAGGAGCGGTGGAAGATGCCGAACGAGTAGTTGTTGCTCGAGATGTCGATGTAGGGCAGCGATCCCGAGAAGTCGTTGCTCTCGCCCAGGTCGTAGTCGCCGTCGAGCGTGCCGTTCATGTGGGTGTAGCCGAAGCGGACGCCCAGGCAGCGGTTGTCGCGGTAGAAGTAGCCGACCGAGGGCTTCACCGTGGCGATGGCGCCATCGGCCGAGAGGCTCGACAGGATGGTCAGCACGTCGGCGTTGTCGCTCGAGAGCGTGCCGTAGGAGGCCGTCAGGCCGATGATGACCTCGCCCTTGTAGGCGTACTTGAGTTTGTTGATCTCGCGGTTCATGCGCCGGCGCGTGGGCAGGAAGCGCTGCTTGCGCAGCTCGGTGCGTTCGCGTTCGAGCCGCTCTGCGGCCGACTCCGTTTCGGGAGTCGCGGCGGGAGTCGCGGCGGGAGTCGCGGCGGGAATGGCGGCCGTCGTTGCCGGCATCCGGTCCGCGAAGCGGGGCATCTCGGCGCGGACCGCCCCGGCAAAGAGGGTCGGAAGAAGAAGTAAAAGGATTCGTTTCATCTGCATGCCGGTTTTAGAGATAGAAGGCCATGCCGAGGCCGATCGAGAAGATGTTGACCTTGAAGTTCATCATGCTCGTGTCGAGCTTGCCCTCGCGCACCTGGTTGTGAACCTGCTTGACGTGGTTGTACGAAATGCCCATCACGCCGACGTTGACCTCCACGGCCATGTTGTTCGTCGCGAAGGCCACGATGCCGGGCGAGATGCCGAGCGAGAGGCTGTAGCCGGTCTGGTAGGTTCCCTTCACGGGCGAGTCGTTCGCGAACTTGGCCTGCGAACCGCCGGCCGAGAGCTGCATCTCGTTGAAGAGTGCGAAGCGCTTGCTGTTGCCCAGCGGGATGTACTGCCGCCAGATCACCGAGGCCGTGTAGCTGTGTGTGAGCGTGTAGAAGTCCCGAGCGCGGAACTCCGTGGCGTCGACGTCGTCGCCGAATTTCAGCGAGGCGTTGTCGAGCTTGAGCAGCGACCGCGCATAGACGAAGCGGGCGCCGATGGCCATGTTGTCGCGCAGGGCGTAGGCGATCATCGGGCTGACGCGGAAGGTGTAGCCTTCGGAGTTGATGTCCTCGATGATGAAGAACTGGTAGCGGTCGTTGGTATGGGTCGAGTAGGAGGCCGTCCCGCCGAAGATCCACTGGCCCTTGGGCACGAAGAGGTTGTGTCGGTCGGTCAGGCCGCGGCGGAGCCGCATCTCGTTGATGGTCATGGGACGTCGGGCCGGTGCGGCGAGGCTGTCGGCGGCCTGCTCCGCGGTGTGGAGCTCCGCCGGCTGCGCCTGCGCCGTCAGGGCCGTGCCGGCGAGGCACAGCGCCGCGGCGAACGTCGTAAGAATCTGCTTGCGCATGGTCGTGCGTTTTATCGTTAGTATACCCATTCAAAATCCTCGACGTAGAGCACGTTGTTCTCGCTGCCGGCCACGTAGTCGCCCTTGAAGCTCGTGGCGCAGGAGATCACCAGCGAGTAGTTCCCGGCCGCGGGCGCCGCCTCGCGGTCGTACCACACGATGGGGATCGTCAGCGTCTGCCAGCCGTCGGTCGACTCGGTGAGCATCTGCGAGCCGTAGCCGAGGATTGCCCCTTCGGGGAGCGACGTCGCGGCTTCGGGGTCCCAGAAGGTCGTCTCGTCGTAGCTCGATCCCGACTTGACGGTGTGGCGCGCCGTCCAGTCGGTGATGCAGACGAAGATGCGGCTCTGGTCGAGCTCCTCGGTGGTGAGCGAGCTGTTGCCCGTGTGGGTTACGTTGGTGATCGTGGCGTTGTAGCGCAGGCTGAGGGCCGTGGGGCGGGCCGTGAAGTCGTAGACGACGCCGAAGCGGGCCAGGCCGTACATGTCGAGGAAGTTCGGACCCCCCTCGAACGTGCCGGTGAAGAGGTTGCCCGCGGCGAAGACGCCCGCCGCCACCATCGGCTTGAGCTGGGCGCAGCGGCCGTTGCTGCCCTCGATCTCCGCGCCCGTGCAGAGGGCGTTGGTCTGCTTGTTGTTGCCGCCGACCCAGAAGATGGTCCCGCTGTCGGCGTTCGGGTAGGGCACCTCGCCGCTCAGGACGGACCATCCCGCGACGACGTAGGTCGACCAGTCGTCCATGCCGGCGTTGGAGATCACGTCGCCTGCGGGGGTGTCGAGCGTCGCCGTGTATTCGACGCCGTCGATCGTGGCGACGCACGTGTAGTGCGTGCCGACGCGGAGCCCCTTTCCGTCGGGCGTATGGCAGGTCAGGCCGTTCGCATTCTCGGAGGTCGTCCATCCGGGGGCGAAGGTCGCCGTGTGGATGCCCTCCTCGCCGCGCACGCCCGGCAGCTGCACCTCGTCCTCCGCCGTGCGGAGCGTGAAGAGCACCTCGGCGTCGGGATTGGCCGCCGAGGCACGGAGCGTGAGCGAACGGCTCCAGAGGCTCCAGTCAGCCTTTTCGATCGGCAGCAGCCCCTGAAGACGGTAGGAGGAATTGCGCTCCAGCTCGCCTCCGTTGGCGTCCGTGACGCGGAACGTCAACGCGAGCACGCCGGCCGGGCGCCCCGCGAAGAAGTCGTCGTTGAGCGTCACCGTCAGGTGCCGCTCGTCCGTGCGCTCGACCGCGACACCCGCGGGTGCCGCGTTGAGCAAGTCGTGGAGCTCATCGCCGACGGCGAGCGTCGCCGTGGCGATGGATGCGGCGCTGCCGATCAGGTAGCTCTTCGGCGTGCCGGGCGCATACTCCTGCGTCTGCTCCATGTCGAAGCCGTCGCCCTCGATCGTGATGTCGGCCCAGACGAAGGTGTCGTCCCAGTCGTCGGTCGAGTCGTCGACGGTGATCGTGAAGCATTCGATGAATCCCGGCAGGTCGGGGCTGAAGCGGAACTTGAGTGCGCAGTTGTCACCCGGTTCCACGTCGAGCGTCCCCTCCTTGACGATCTCGCCGCGCGAGGCGTGCTCGCCGCGGAACTTCCAGGCAAGGGTCCTGACCCCTTCGGGCAGGGTGAAGTAGCCCGTGGCATCGGCCGTGAACTCCAGCCCCGCGAGGCTGCCCTGCGCGATCTGCGTCTCGTCGGCGGTGTCGCCTGCGGCGACCCAGACGGCGAAGCTGTCACCGAAGGCCGATGCGACGTTCTGCTCGAAGGAGACCTGCGCCGCGACGCTCGTGCGGCGGCACGTAACCTCGACGGGGGTCGTGGCGCCGGCCGTCACCGTGAAGGGCTCCTCGCCCGTGTAGTGGCGGACCGTGAACGAGGCCGCGGCCTCCTCGCCCGCCTCGACGGCGATGCGGTAGTCGCCCGCCAGCAGCTCGTAGCGCTCGGGAATGCCCTCCTGCGACGTGTAGCGGCGCAGCAGTGCTCCCTTGTCGTCATGGATGCGGACCGAGAGGTGTTGCAGCGGGTCGTACTCCCCGCTCGGCGAGTCGCTGCGCGTGCCTGCGACGGTCAGCTCCATCGTGCCGCGCGTGCCGCGGACGGCGTCGTCGGTCTCCGACTTCGAGCAGGAGACGGCGGCGAGCAGGCAGCACACGGCGGCGGCGTATGAAAATGCGTGTTTCATGGCGTGCGGGGTTTATCGGGTCGGCGTGAGCAGCTGCACGGTCTTCGAGACCGTCACGCCCTCGTTGTCCGTGACGTCGAGTTTGAAGTTGTGCTCGCCGGGAATGTTGACCAGCATCTGCACGAAGTAGGTGATCGAGAAGGGGACGTAGGTCTGGTTGCGGACCTTGTCGTTGATCGGGAAGCCCAGGCCGCCCTCCTCGATCGAGTTGCCCAGCAGCGCCTGAAGCTGCGGGTCATCGATCTGGCAGAGGTCGAACTGTGCGGGCAGGCCGATGGTCGGCAGCAGCGGGGTCAGCGTCGCGGACTCGATGCTGACGACGAACGAGCGGATGCCCTTCGGCGCGGTGACGTCGATCTCGATCCGCATGTCGGCCGTCACGGTCTGCTGGCTGTCGATGTCGTACTCCTTCCAGACGATGGTTGCGCCGGTGCCGGGTTCCGGATCGGGTTCCGGATCGGGATCGGTCCCGGGCTCCTCGATGCCGGGCTCTTCGGAGCCGTCCGTGCCGTCGACGACGATCTCCTCGTCCTCGACGAAGTTGTCGACTGTGATGTCGAGCTGGATGTCTCCCTTGTCGGCGTGGGAGATCACCAGGGCGATCTTGCGCCACTGCCCGGCCTTCACGCCCGTGATGGTCTTCGAGAAGTCGGTCGGCTCCTGCGTGTCGGCAAACTTGCCCGTGAGCTTGAATTCGAGCGTGTTGCTCTCCTCCTGCGGCAGGAAGTAGGCCGCGCGGGTCTCATCGAGCGCGAAGGTCATGGAGGCGTCGCCCAGCGAGACGGTCGACGCCGTGTCGTCGGTCAGCTTGGCCGCCAGGTCCGCCGAGCACAGCACCGTGACCTTGATGCTCTGCAGCTTGCAGACCACCTCGCCCACGGACGTCGCCTCGTTCTTGCGGATCGGCACCTCGACCGTCGTGCCGTAGACGGGGTGCTCCCACGCCGCGGCGGGCGTGGCGGTCTCCTCCTCCGAGCGCACGCGCATCGTGTAGCTGCCCACGGGCAGTTCCAGCCGGTTGTCGGCTCCGGCGAATGCCGTCTTCAGCTCGCCGTAGGTCTGCTTGAGCACCGATTTGCCCTCGGCGTCGAGAATCTCCACGAGGAAGTCGTCGACGGCGGGCTGCGTCTCGTCGGCGCGCGTCGAGGGACGCTGCGTCTCGTTGGCCGTGTCGTCGGGACGGGTTTCGGTCTCGGCGTCGTAGATGACGCGCATCGAGAGCCCCTCGAGCGAGAGGTAGCCTACGGCGCTCTGCGTGCCGTCGGTGCCGCCGGTGCCGTTCTGCCGGTAGTTCGGCTCCTCCTTGATGCAGCCCGTTGCGAGCATCGCCGCAACGGTCATGGCTGCCAAAGTCTTGGTAAGGATTTTCATATCTTGTCTGTTTATTGTTCGTTGTAGATGGCGTCGTCGTTGAGTTCGATTTCGACGGGCGCGATGACCTGCTCGCCCTCGTCGAGCAGAATCGTGACCGTTACGCTGCCCGCCTGCGAGGCGTCGAAGGTGAAGGTGTGGCACGTGCGGGCCTTCGTCACGCCGTCGAGCGTGGCCGAGAAGCTTACCTCCGGTCCCTCGTCCGTGCCGGTCTGGCTCTGGCGGCGGGCCGTGCCGTTCACGCGGAGCGCCGTCCCGGCCTGCACGAAGACCGCCTCGCCGCCCTCGGCCGCAAACTCGAAGGTGTTGCCGGCCCCGGTGCGGACGGTGAAGTGCGCGTCGTGGAAGTAGTTGCGGAACTGCTCCGTGGTGCGGACGCGCGTCTGCGAGTTGGCCACCGTGGCCGTCACGGATACCGTGTTGGTGCGGCGGGCCTGCAGCGTGAACCGCTGCTCGCCGGCGTAGCAGACCTTGTCGGCCCCTTCGGCCGCGGGGTCGCCCCACGCGATGCGGGCCGTGTAGGTTCCCTCGCGGAAGATCGTGTCGCACTGTGCGAAGGCGTCGACGCTCGGCCAGCGTCCCTCGTAGCCGTCGCCCGTGAGCGTCAGGGAGAAGGCTCCGGCGTCGGGCGTCGGGACGGCCCGCGTGACGATCCCGGCGTCGGCCGCCGTCCTGATCTCGAGGCGTCCGAAGCCCTTGCCTGCGGCGCCCTCCTCCTGCTCGGAGCACCCGGCGGCGAGTGCCGCCGCGGCGATGATGTATGCGAAATATCGTTTCATGGCTGCTCGTTTATTTGTCGATGGAGACGCGGATGTTGTCGATGTAGACCCAGTTGTTGCTCATCGTGTTGCGGGTGAAGCCGCTGCCCGTCTCCTTGTCCTTCATGTAGACCTCCCAGACCAGGCGCTGCGTGTTGACCGCCCCCTCGACGCGTAGCGGAGCGCTCTCGCCGCCAAGCGGGATGTTGTCGAACGATCCCGAGAGCTCGCCCGTCAGATCGGTGAGCAGCGCATCGGGGATGTTCCACGTATAGTACTCGCTGCCGGGGCTCGACGTGCCGACCGTGTTGCGGTTCTCGTCGTCGGTGACGCCGAAGGCCAGGTAGGGCTGGTTCGTGCCGCCGGTGTTGCAGGCGCGGTTGAAGGAGTAGTTGAACGTGATGCGGATGTTCGGGCTCTTGCCGTCGCGGATGCCCGTCAGGGCGGGTGAGTCGACGCGGCCGTGGTAGGTGCCGTGGACGTAGATGCCGAACGATCCGGCGTATTCGTTGCGGCAGCAGATACGCATCGCCTTGCCGGCCTCGACGCCGCAGCGGGCGCCGCTCCACCCCTCGGTCATGCCGTATTCGGAGAGCTGCTTGGCGGTGCTGCTGCCGCTGGAGGTTGCCGACGTGCTGTTGCCGGCGTTGTAGTCGAAGCCCGGCACGTTGTCGAAGCTCTCCTCGAGCAGGTAGGGAACCGACAGCGGCGTGGCGACCTCGTTGACCTGACCCTCGTTCAGGGTGGCGGGCAGCGTGACGGTGCGGTAGAGGAGGGCGTTCTCGGATTCGTAGGCCACCGTCAGGGTCTGTCCCTGCAGCGCCTCGGGGAAGTGCTCGAAGGGCAGGTCGTAGTCGCCTGCGCCCGTCACGGCGAAGGTGCGGCTCTGCGTGCCGTTGTCGAAGAGCACCCCTTCGATGTCGGTCGAGAGCGTGAACGAGTCGATGCGCTCACCGAGCGTCTCCTCACCCGTGTTCTCCAGGTGCAGGCGCAGCGTCGTGTAGACCTTGTCCGCCTCGGGAATGTGCAGCGCGAGGGGGGTTGTGTGGCCCTCGGCGAAGAGCCGGCCCTCGAGCGTGGCGGGTTTCGACTGACTGCCCGCGCCGTAGGCCGTCAGGGTGATCCGCCCGTCGGCGGGGATGTCGACCGGGGCGATCACGGCGTAGACGACCGGTTGGCTTTCGGTCGTAATCTCCAGCGGTTCGGGAAAGCGCAGCGTCAGCGTGTTGCTGCCGTCGGTCAGCTCCGGGGCGGCCTGCGCATCGGCGGCGTCGACCGTCAGACGGCCTGCGACGGGTTGCGGAAAGGCGATCTCGAGCCGCGTGACGGGCTCGGCGAGGCGGTTCTCGGCAAAGCGGATCTTCAGCACGTGCACCTTGTGCGCGAAGTCGAAGCGCACGACATCGCTGTTGTCCCCCTCGACGAGGGCCTGCGCCGTGACGGGTGTGGCGACCATGACGTCGCAGGCGCCGTCGAATGCGCCGCTCTGCACGGCCGGAATCTCATACGCGGCGCGCGTCCCCTCGACCGCTGCGGGGCGGGGCGAGACGGCCAGGTAGGTGTACTCGCCGGCCTCGAGCTGCGGAATGTCGCCGCGGAAGCGGGCGTCGCCGAACGAGGCGTTGTAGTGCCACAGGGAGAAGGGCAGGGCGGAGAAGGCCTCGGCGCCTGCGCCGTCGAGCGCCCACAGGGCGATTTCGTCTCCGTCACACCAGCGGACCGTTGTGCCGTCGTCACCGAGTGCGGTGCGCGTGTCGGCGGCGATGTCGAGCCGGGGACCGGAACCGACGGTCACACGAAGAGTGCCTGCTTCGGGGTGCACCCCGGGCTCCGCGGTCTTGGAGCACGAGGCGGCGAGCAGAAGCAGTGCGAACAGGGTTGTCCTGAATTTCATATCTGTATGGAATAGGTTGTACGCTCTTGTCCGAATGTGTGCAAAAATAGGGATCGCCGCCCTTTCGGGAAAATAAATTCAACGAACACCGTGTTTTTCATCATGAAAACGGTGCCGATGTTGTTCTGTTGGTCGTTGTCCGGCCTGTTTTCCTGCTTTCGGAACCGGCTCTGCATCCACGTGTGTAGGCGGGCGACGGAGGGACCGGATCAGGGTGTCGGTCTTCCGGTGACGGCCCCTGCGGCGTACTCCTGAAGATGCGTCCGGGTGCGGCGTGCGCGCGGAGTCCCGAGGCCGTGCGGCGGGTCGGGCGGGCGGCTCCCTGTGCCCGGAAAAAGGTCGTCCGGACGAAAAAGAGGCCGTCCGGATTCGGATCCGGGCGGCCTCTGAAGCCTGGTTGCGCGGAGGGGTTACTCCTGCTTGACGTACTTGTCGAGCCAGCCGAAGAATTCGCGGTTCCAGACGAGCGAGTTCTGCGGGCGGAAGACCTGATGGGCCTCGTCCTCGAACGAGACCAGACGCGCCGGGATGCCGCGCACGCGCGCCGCCGTGAAGGCCTCGAGTGACTGCGTGTAGGGGATGCGGTAGTCCTTCTCGCCGGTGATGATCAGGATCGGCGTGTCCCAGCGGTCGACGAAGCGGTGCGGCGAGTTGGCGTAGGAGCGCTGGGCCGTGGCATTCGTCTTGTCCCAGTAGGGGCCTCCGTAGTCGTTGTTGACGAACCACAGCTCCTCCGTTTCGCCGTACATCGAGTCGAAGTCGAAGATGCCGCAGTGGGCGATGAAGGCCTTGAAGCGCTTGTCGTGGCAGCCGGCCAGGAAGTAGACCGAATAGCCGCCGTAGGAGGCGCCCACGCACCCCATGCGGTCGCGGTCGGCCCACGGTTCGGCCGCCACGTCGTCGATGGCCGAGAGGTAGTCGCGGATGTTCTGACCCGAGTAGTCTCCCGAAATCTGGTCGAGCCACTCCTGCCCGAACGAGGGCAGGCCGCGGCGGTTGGGCGCCACGACGACGTAGCCGCCCGAGGCGATCAGCTCGAGGTTCCAGCGGTAGCTCCAGAACTGCGAGACGACGCTCTGCGGGCCGCCCTGGCAGTAGAGCAGCACGGGATACTTCTTCGCGGGGTCGAAGTCGGGCGGCAGCACGACCCACGTGAGCATCTGCTTGCCGTCGGTGGTCCTGACCCAGCGCTTCTGCACCTCGCCCATGCGGATGTGGTCGTAGATGGGTTTGTTGATGGCCGAAATCTGCGTCAGACGGCCGTCTTCGGGGTTCACGTCGAAGAACTCCGTGGCCATCGAGATCTTGGTCATCTCGGCGACGATGCGTCCGCCGCCCATCGTGAAGGCGTTGATGTCGTGGTCGCCCGAGGTGAGCACCTCGACTTCGGCCGCCGGGTGCTCGGCCGTCGCCGAGGGCACCTGCACGCGGCAGATCTGGTGCGTGGCTTCGATCGGGGCGATGAACCACAGCCGGTCGTTGCCCTCCCAGACGACGTTCATGGCGTTGTAGTCGAACTCGGCCGTCAGGTCTTCCATGCGGCCCGTGCGGCAGTCGTAGACGAACAGCCGCTCCTTGTCCGACTCGTTGCCCGCGCGGCGCATCGAGCGGAAGGCGATCTTCGAGTCGTCGGGCGACCAGACGGGATACTTGTCGTAGCCGGGCATGTCGCCGGCGGCGGCCGTCTCACCCGTCGGCCGGCTTGCCGGCTTGCAGATGTTCTGCGTCCGGCCCGTGGCCAGGTCGTAGATGAAGATGTCCGAGTCGGTCGATACGGCGTAGGCCGTGCCCGTCAGCGGCTTGCAGGTATAGGCCAGCTGCGTGCCGGCGTGGTTCCAGGCGATCTCGGCCATGTCGAAGTAGGGGGCCAGCGGGGCGTCCCATGCCGCATCGGGCATGATGTCGCGGCCCGAGGTGACGAGCCCCTTGCCCAGTTCGCCGACGAAGATGTGGCGGTAGGTCCCCTCGTCCCAGTAGTCCCAGTGGCGGACCATCAGGTCGTCGTAGATGCGGGCCTTCGACTTGTCCATGTCCTTGTAGCGGTCCGACGAGCGGATGGCGACACCGGCCGGCTGCACGCCCTGCACCCACCAGATGTGTTTGCCGTCGGGGCTTATGCCGAAGCCCTCGACGTCGGGGATGCCCTCGCTGCCGCCCTTGCCCGTCACGAGCGTGGCGTTGCCGCCGTCGGCATCCATCACCCAGACCTGCGACGAGCCGCTGCGGTCCGAGAGGAAGTAAATGCGGCTGCCGTCCGGCGACCAGGCGGGCGACGAGTTGTTCGACGCGAAGTCGGTGAGCTGGTGCACGGCGCCCGAGGCCATCTCCTGCACGTAGACGGCCGTCACGCCGCGGTTCTCGGCCATGTTGTAGTGCGTCACGGTGTAGAGCAGGCGGCTGCCGTCGGCCGAGAGCGACGACGAGCCCGCACGGCCCATCTTCCACATCACTTCGGGCGTCAGACGTCCGGCGGCGATCTCCTCGGCCGTCAGGGCGTTGTCGATCGTAAGGGGCTTGGGCCGTTCGTCGCAGGCCCCGAGCCCCAAAGCTGCAATAGCCATCATCAGGAGGATTTTTTTCATTTTCGTTGAGGTTTTCCCATTTATTCGTATTTTTGTTCCAAAATTTTTCCGGACATGGAGCATACCGTCTATTTTGCCGACAAGTCCGTGATTTTCACGCGGACCGCACCCGCCGGGACCGACCGTGTCGTTGTCGCGGTCTCCGACGGCCCCGTCAGCCGGACGAAGATAGGGAAAATTCTCGAAACGAACAACACCGTCGCTGTCGTTGCGGACGATCCCGATGCGGCCTTTGCCGCCTTTGCCGCGGAGTTCACGGCCGTGGAGGCGGCCGGCGGCGTGGTGGTCGATGCGCGGGGAGCCTGGCTGATGATCCACCGCAACGGACGCTGGGACCTGCCCAAAGGACATCTCGAGCCGGGCGAGAGCCTCGAGGCGTGTGCCGAGCGCGAGATTGCCGAGGAGACGGGCGTTGCGGCGCGCGTCGTGCGGCCGCTGTGCGAGACGCTGCATGCCTACTGGTTCCCGAAGACGGCGCGCTGGGAACTGAAGCGCACCCACTGGTTCGAGCTGCGCACGACGGCGACGTCGGCGCTGCGGCCCCAGACCGAGGAGGGAATCGAGCAGGTCGTTTGGTGCACGCCCGACGAGGCCGCGGAGCATGTGCGCGAAGCCTTCCCGACGATCCGCTGCGTCGCCCGCGCCATGCGGGAGTAGGCTCCGAGTGAGGCGACATCCGGCCCCTTCCCGGCCCGCGGTGCCGCGCCATGCGCAACGCCGCCTGCAACCAAATGTTGTCCGCGATCAGATGCTGTCCACAACCAATGCAGCCCGGACCAACGCTATCCCGCAACCGGGCACTACTCGCAACAACAGAATGAAAAAGCGACCCGCCTTTGCCGCGGGTCGCTTTTTTTTGTCTGTTTCGGCCGGAGTGTTCCGCTCGGGGATTCCGGTGGAGGGTGGTGCTCCGGTCGGTGTGTCCCGGCCGGGGTGTTCCAGTCGGGTCGGAGTGTTCCGGTTGGAAAGTCCCGGTGGGGGCGTGACCGGCCGAGCAGGGTGTCGGATCAGTACTGCGGGGCGGCATTCATCGCCCGGGCAATCCCCTCGGCGATCTGGTCGACGGCCCCCTGCAGTTTCGAGCCGATCATCATCCGCATCATCATGTTCAGGTCGATGTGCAGCACCACCCGCAGGCGCGTGTCCGTGTCGGAGACCTTGTGCAGCTGGATCCAGAAGGCGAAGTCCATCGGGACGCCCCCTTCGTCGCCCACGATCTTCACGTGCTTGGGGGCAATGCGCTCCTCCATGCGGAGCTTCACGGTGAAGCCCTTGGCCTTGAACGAGCAGCGCTCTTCGGTGGCCTGCCACTCCTCGACGCGGTCCGCCAGGGCGGGCGTCAGGTTGTCGAAGCGGCTGATGACGGCGTAAATCTGCTCCGCGGGGCGGAGAATCTGATGCTGTTTGGAGATGTATTCCTGCATATGGGTGTGAGGTAAGGTTTTTATTCTGTGGTGAGGGATTCGGGTGCTGCCCAGAAACGCCCGTCGTCCGAGGTCCGCACGTCGGTCGGCCGCAGGGAGAAGCCGCCGAAGCCCGGCGGCAGCAGCGCGATGATGCGGCTGCGGCCCGCGTAGATCGGGTTGTTGTTTTCGCGCCCGTAGCCCGTTGTCTCCCAGCACTCGAACCAGTAGAGGTTCTTGGCCCAGTAGGCGCGGTAGTAGCCGAACTCCTTTTCCGGGTCGAGCAGCGGGCGGTAGACGATCTCGCGTCCGTGGAGGCTGTGTTCCCGCATCTCGGCCAGCGACAGCGGCGTGCCCGTCTCATCCTCGGCCCAGGCCTGCATGTCCGAGTCGAGCATCGCCCACTTTTGCCGCTCGGGCAGCCAGACGACGTTCACGACGTGGCAGTCGTGATCGAGCGAGTCGGCCGGCAGGCACGTCACGAAACGGTTGGTGATCCCTTCGGCCAGCAGCAGCTCGTGCAGCAGGATGGCGTGCAGGCGACAGTTGAAGGCGGGCTCTACCGTGCGTGTGTATTCCCACAGTCCGACGGCCGTGCACACCTGGGGGTAGTTCTGCTGGTTGGCGTGGGGAATGTTGCGGGCCACGAAGCGGGCCAGCGCAAGAGCACGGTCCCAGGTCGCAGCGGCCGGATCGGTGAGCGTGTCGAGCCGGAAGTATTCGCGGATGCGTCGTGCGTCGACCGTATCCTGCAGGTAGCGGAAGCGGTAGGAGAGTGTGTCGGGGGCATATTCCCCGCCATCGCGCAGCAGGGCGACGCGTTCGCGGTATTGGATGTCGTACAGTCGCTCTGCCAGCTGCTTGTGGAAGACGAAGCGGACGAGCAAGAAGGCGACGAGTGCCAGCGCGAGCACGGCAAGCACGATCCGGAGGGTGATTTTAAGGGCTTTTTTCATGGGAGCGGGTCTCTGTTCCGGCGGCAAAGATACGAAATGTCGTGTGCCGCGGCAAATGAAAATGCCGTTTTCGGAGCAGAAAGCGTCACGGCTCGTCCTCCCCGGCACTTCGGCATTGCGTGAAGGGGGCGCAGGCGGACGCAATGCCGCATGCAAACGGACGGAAGAGTGTCCGATGCGAAGACTCTTCCGTCCGTTTGTGGCGTCGTCGGCGCGTCAGTCGATCTCGAAGGTGCGGGCCGTCTCGCTGTCGACCGTGATGCGCACGTTCATCGTGTGCTCGGGCAGCAGCGGCTCGATCTTCTCGGGCCACTCCACCAGGCAGAGGTCCCCCGAGTAGAAGTACTCCTCGTAGCCGAAGTCGTAGGCCTCGCGCAGGTCGTCGATGCGGTAGAAGTCGAAGTGGTAGATGCGGCGGTTGCCCGATCCCCTGTACTGGTTGACGATGGCGAACGTCGGGCTGGTCACGGTGTCCGTGGCGCCGAGCTGTGCGGCGATTTCGCGGATGAGCGTGGTCTTGCCCGCGCCCATCTCGCCGCGGAAGGCGACGACCGTGCGGCGTCCCAGTGCCGCGATGATGGCCGAGGCCACCTGCGGCAGCTCGTCCCGGTCGGTGATATGGATGGTTTTCATGCGTGTGTGTTTTCGGTTGTCACTGTTTGGGTTTGAGCACGATGAACGGCACGATCATCTCCTCCATCGAGATGCCGCCGTGCTGGAACGTGTTGCGGTAGTAGCGGATGTGGCGGTTGGCGTCGTTGTTGTAGACCAGAAAGTCCGAATTGTAGGCGAAGATGTAACTCGACGTCAGGTTGCTCGACGGCAGCTGGATGTCCTCGGGCTTGAGCACCTCGTAGACCTCGCGCGAGTTGTAGGCGAGGTTGCGGCCCGTCTTGTAGCGCAGGTTGGTCGAGGTTTCGCGGTCGCCGGTGACCTTCACGGGGTTGTCGACGCGGATCGTGCCGTGGTCCGAGGTGATGACCACCGTGTGGCCGCGCTCGGAGAGCAGCTTGAGGATCGTGTAGAGGTCCGAATGCTCGAACCACGAGCGCGTGAGCGAACGGAAGGCCGCCTCGTCCTCGGTCAGCTCGCGGATGATGTCGGTCTCGGTGCGGGCGTGCGAGAGGATGTCCAGGAAGTTGTAGATGATGACCGAGAAGTCGGCGTCGTAGACCTTCTGGATGTTGTCCACGAGCCGGCGTCCCTGCTCCGGACGCACGAGCTTGTCGAAGGAGAACTTCCACTGCTTGCCGCTCTGGGTCATAAGCCGCCGCAGGAACTCCTCCTCGTACTGGTTCTTGCCGCCCTCCTCGTTGTCGTTGAGCCACTTGCCCGGCATCAGACGGTCGATCGACAGCGGCATCAGTCCCGCGAAGATGGCGTTGCGGGCGTACTGCGTGGCCGTGGGCAGGATGGCGCAGTAGAAGTCGTCCTGCACGACGTCGTAGTAGCCGCGCAGCAGCGACGAGATCGCCCGCCACTGGTCGTAGCGGAAGTTGTCGATGAGCAGCAGCGTGGTCTTGCGGCTCTCGTCGGCCACGGGAAAGATCTTCGAGCGCATGAGCGTGTGCGACATGACGGGCGTGTCGTCCGAGCGGCGGTTGATCCAGTGGTAGTAGTTGCGGCGCACGAACTTGCAGAACTCCTGGTTGGCCTCGCTCTTCTGGTAGGTGAGCACCTCCTTGATGCTCTGGTCGGTCGAGTCGTCGAGCTCGATCTCCCAGGCCGTCAGGCGGCGGTAGAGCGAGCACCAGTCCTGGAACGTCTCGGCCATCTGCAGCGAGGCGGAGATGCGCCCGAACTCCGAACGGTAGTCGGCCGTCGTCTGCTCGGTGACGAGCTGCTGCGAGTGGACGTTCTTCTTGATCGAGAGCAGCACCTGGTTGGGATTCACCGGCTTGATGAGGTAGTCGGCGATCTTCGAGCCGATGGCCTTGTCCATGATGTTCTCCTCCTCGCTCTTGGTGACCATGATGACCGGGGTTGTGGGGCGGATCTCCTTGATCTTGGGGAGCGTCTCGAGTCCCGTCATGCCGGGCATCATCTCGTCGAGGATAATCAGGTCGTAGGCCTCCTCGGAGGCCATGTCGATGGCGTCGTAGCCGTTGTTGCAGGTATCGACCTCGTAGCCCTTCTGCTTGAGGAAGAGCACGTGGGGCTTGAGCAGCTCGATTTCGTCGTCGACCCAGAGTATCTTGACCATACTGTCGGATTTAGCGTTTGCAAAAATAGTGTTTTTATTCTAAACGCAAAAACCGCGCGCTTTATTGGGTGGCGGCGCGATTATCTTGCAGACGGAGCGGCAAAATATTGATTCGTAGTCTGTTGTCTGTTTCCGGCGGAATCGGGGCCGCGGTTTTTCCGGCTGTCGGAGCATTTTGTGCCGGTTCGCGGCCGGGTTTAGCCCGATATTTGTTATTCCGTTGTGTGACTGTGCGTAGCGTGCGGTTGAAAATCGCGAAAAAAAATTGCGGTTTGTTGGCTAAAATACAAATAAAACGTATATTTGCAGTCCCAAGTGGGTGGATGAGTTTAATTTTTAATACAATAAAGACATGACAAAGGCAGATATCGTAAGCGAAATCGCTAAGAGCACCGGTGTCGAGAAGGTGCAGGTGCAGGCCATCGTCGAGGCTTTCATGGAGAGCATCAAGACGTCGCTGACCAACAACAACAACGTCTATCTTCGCGGCTTCGGCAGCTTCATCGTGAAAAAGCGCGCCAAGAAGGTTGCCCGCAATATCTCGAAAAATACGACCATCACGATTCCCGAACACAACATCCCCGCTTTCAAGCCCGCGAAGAGCTTTGCTGCGAAGGTGAAGTAAAATAAGTAAAGAACCTCTAAAATTTTAAGGATTATGCCAAACGGAAAGAAGCATAAGCGTCACAAGATGGCTACCCACAAGCGTAAGAAACGTCTTCGCAAGAACCGTCACAAGAAAAAGTAGGGTAGCACTTTCGTGCTGAACGACAGGTTAAAGCTAAAGGGGCTCGGAGCTCTTTTAGCTTTACCTATTTATTAAAGTTTTACGATTCCGGGAGTCGCCGGGTGCCGCCCGCACCTCCCGCCGCCGTGTCCGGACAGCCCCCGGGACACGCTCCATTCCAACATTGGAGTTCGCCGCCACTCCATCCCAACAGGCGGCCCCAAACCCTTTTTTCAATGGATCGCACCCGCCGTGCGGCGTGCGACACGCGATATAAATGAACAGAGAACTAATCGTAAACGTCAACCCCACCGAGATATCCATCGCCCTGTGCGAGGACAAGGTGCTCGTCGAGCTCAACAAGGAGCGCTGCCAGACGGGCTTCGCCGTGGGGGACATCTACCTCGGTAAGGTACGCAAGATCATGCCGGGTCTGAACGCGGCATTCGTCAACATAGGACACGAAAAGGACGCCTTTATCCACTACCTCGATCTGGGGACGCAGTTCCCCTCGCTGCAGAAGCTCGTTGCCTCGCAGCAGCCCGGCAAGCGGGGCATGCGCGTCGAGAGCATGAAGCTCGAGCCGCCCGTCGAGAAGAACGGCAAGATCGGGGACTACCTCCAGGTCGGGCAGCAGATCATGGTCCAGGTGGCCAAGGAGGCCATCTCGACCAAGGGGCCCCGCCTGACGTCGGACATCTCGCTGGCCGGGCGCAACGTCGTGCTCGTGCCCTTCTCGTCGAAGGTCTTTCTCTCGCAGAAGATCCGCTCGGCCGACGAGAAGAAGCGCCTGAAGCGCATTGCGGCTGCCGTGCTGCCCAAGAACTTCGGCGTCATCATCCGCACGGCGGCCATGGAGGCCAAGGACGAGGATATCGAGCACGACATTCAGACGCAGATCGACCGCTGGCGCAAAACCTGCGCGGCGATCAAGAAGAACGTGGCCGCGGTGCCCGCACAGCTCATGAGCGAGATGAACCGGGCGAACACGATCATCCGCGACTCGCTCAACGGATCGTTCTCGCAGATCGCCGTCGACGACGAGGCGATGTACAACGAAATCCGCAGCTACATCCGGCAGATCGAGCCCGAGAAGGAGAAGATCGTCAAGCTCTACAAGGGCAACGTGCCGATCTTCGACAACTTCGACATCTCGAAGCAGATCAAGTCGCTCTTTGCCAAGTACGTCTCGCTCAAGCGCGGCGCCTACCTCATCATCGAGCATACGGAGGCGATGAACGTCATCGACGTCAACTCGGGCAACCGCACGAAGGCCGAGGACAACCAGGAGCAGACGGCCATGGACGTGAACCTGGCCGCAGCGAAGGAGATCGCGCGGCAGCTGCGTCTGCGCGACCTGGGCGGCATCGTCATCATCGACTTCATCGACCTGCACAAGGCGCAGAACAAGCAGGCGCTCTACGACGAGATGGTCCGCCTGATGGCCACCGACAAGGCCAAGCACACGGTGCTGCCGCTCACGAAGTTCGGCCTGATGCAGATCACGCGCCAGCGCGTGCGCCCGGTGGCAGTGGAGAGCGTCTCGGACGTCTGCCCCACGTGCAACGGCACGGGCAAGATCGAACCCACGGTGGTCCTGGACAAGAAGATCGAGAACCAGATCTCGTTCCTCACGCAGGACCGCGGACACAAATACATCAAACTGGTGGTCAGCCCCTATGTGGCCTCGTTCCTCAAGAAGGGGCTGTGGTCGCTGCGCCGCCGCTGGGAGTGGAAGTACAAGGTGCGCATCCGCATCGCCGAGGACCAGAGCATCGGCATCGTCGAGGTGCACTACCACGACCGCAAGGACAACGACCTGATCCAGAAGTGACGCCGCGTGCCGCATGGCGCGGGCGCCGCATGCCGGGAGGAGGTGAACGCGGGGAGTGCGCAGCGCGCGGCGCGTGCGTGGCTCCGGCGGTCTTCCGCGGGGTGCGGCGCAGCCCGTCGGCGGCGACGCGGACTTATTCGACAGCAGACCAATGACTGCACGCGAAGAGCTGGCGCAGTATGCCGCCGGGGCGAAGAGCCTCGGGCAGTTGTGCCGCGAATATGAAAAACACACCGCGACCGTCCATCTCGAAGAGTTGGTCGGCGGGGCTCTTTCGTTCTATGCCGCCGCGGCCGTGGTCCGCGTGGGGGGCATCCACCTCTTCGTCGCCGAGGACCGCGACGCCGCGGCCTACCTGCTCAACGACTTCTACAACCTGCTCGACGAGACGCGCGTCTGCTTCTTCCCCTCCTCCTACAAGCATTCGGCGGCCAACGGCGCCGAGGATGCCCAGGGGGTCGTGCAGCGCACGGCGACGATGCGCGCCGTGCGGTCGTTCGGCGGCGCGAAGGGCGACTACCTCGTCGTCTGCACCTACCCCGAGGCGCTGGCCGAACGGGTTGCCGACGCCGAGGTCATGCGCCGGGGAACGATCCCGGTGCGCGTGGGCGACCGCATCTCGATCGAGGTGCTCGAAGGGGCGCTTGTCGATGCGGGCTTCACGCGCGTGGATTTCGTCTACGAGCCGGGCCAGTACTCCGTGCGCGGCGGCATCGTCGACGTCTTCTCCTACTCGGAGAGCAAACCCTACCGTCTGGACTTTTTCGGCGACGAGGTCGACTCGATCCGCCGCTTCAATATCTCGAGCCAGCTCTCGGCCGACCGGCTCGACGGCGTGGAGATCATCCCCGACCTGAGTGGCCCGCGGACCGGAGCCGCCGCGCGCGTCTCGCTCGTGCGTTTCGCCGGGGCGGAGCTCGCCTGCTGGTTCTACGATGCCGACTACGTGCTGCGGCGCGTGAACGACGTGCGGCGCCGCACGTTGCAGGACATGGAGCAGCCCGAGACGATCGACGAGCTGCTGACCTCGCGCAACGGCCTGCTCGCCGACATGGCCCCCTGCCGGCTCTTCCTCCTGCGCGACAACCTTGCGGAGCGTCCCGCCGCCGCGACGATCCGCTTCTCGACGGCTCCCCAGCCCAAGTTCAACAAGAACTTCGAGATGCTGGCCGACGACATGATCCGCAACTCGCTGCGCGGGTACGGGACGCGCATCCTCTCGGAGAACAAGGCGCAGATGGAGCGCCTCGAAAACATCTTCCACCAGATCGGCCGCGGGCAGGCCGTCGTGCGGCCGCTCTCCATCACGCTGCACGAGGGCTTCGTCGACAACGACCTGAAGCTCTGCCTCTATACCGACCACCAGATCTTCGACCGCTACCAGCGCTACCGCATCAACGGCGAGATCCGGCGCGACGAGCAGATGACCGTCGCCGAGCTCAACCAGCTGCGCCCGGGCGACTACGTCGTGCACATCGACCACGGCGTCGGCCGCTTCGACGGACTGGTGAAGATCAACGAGAACGGCAAGACGCACGAGGCGATCAAGCTCGTCTACAAGGACGGCGACGTGCTCTTCGTCAACGTCCACTCGCTGCACCGCATCTCGCGCTACAAGTCGGGCGACGGCGAGCCGCCGAAGGTCTACAAGCTCGGCACGGGGGCCTGGCAGAAGCTCAAGAACGCCACGAAGAAGGCCGTCAAGGACATCTCGCGCCAGCTCATCGCCCTCTACGCCAAGCGCAAGGCCTCGAAGGGCTACGCCTTCTCGCCGGACAGCTACCTGCAGCACGAGCTCGAGGCGTCGTTCCGCTGGGAGGATACGCCCGACCAGCAGGCCGCGACTGCGGCCGTGAAGCGCGACATGGAGTCCGACCAGCCGATGGACCGGCTCATCTGCGGCGACGTGGGTTTCGGCAAGACCGAGGTGGCGATCCGCGCCGCCTTCAAGGCCGCCGTCGACGGCAAGCAGGTCGCCGTGCTCGTGCCGACGACGATCCTCGCGCTGCAGCACTACCGCTCCTTCACCGAACGGCTGCGCGACTTCCCGGTGCGGGTCGAATACCTCAACCGCACGAAGACGGCCCGCGAGGTGGCGCAGATCCGCGAGGACCTGGCCGCCGGGCGCATCGACATCCTCATCGGCACGCACAAGATGCTGGGCAAGCAGATCCGCTTCCGCGACCTGGGGCTGCTCATCATCGACGAGGAGCAGAAGTTCGGCGTCGCGGCCAAGGAGAAGCTCACCGAGATGAGCGTCTCGGTCGATACGCTGACGCTCACGGCAACGCCCATCCCGCGGACGCTGCAATTCTCGCTCATGGGCTCGCGCGACCTCTCGGTCATCTCGACGCCCCCGCCCAACCGGCAGCCGATCCTCACCGAGTCGCACGTCTTCTCGGAGGAGATCGTGCGCGACGCCATCGAGACGGAGCTGGCGCGCGGCGGGCAGGTCTACTTCGTCCACAACCGCGTCGAGGACCTGCCGATGCTCCAGGGCATGGTCACGCGCCTCTGCCCGAAGGCCCGCGTGGGGGTGGGCCACGGCAAGATGCCCCCCGAGCAGCTCGAGAAACTCGTCATGGACTTCATCTACGGGGAGTTCGACGTGCTGATCTCGACGACGATCGTCGAGAACGGCATCGACATCCCGAACGCCAATACGATCATCGTCGACAACGCCCAGAACTTCGGCCTGAGCGACCTGCACCAGTTGCGCGGCCGCGTCGGACGCTCGAACCAGAAGGGCTACTGCTACCTGCTCACGCCTCCCGACGAGCTGCTCACTTCGGATGCGCGGCGGCGTCTGCGGGCCATCGAGGAGTTCTCGGACCTCGGTTCGGGCTTCAATATCGCCATGCAGGACCTCGACATCCGCGGCGCGGGCAACCTGCTGGGCGCCGAGCAGAGCGGCTTCATCGCCGACATCGGCTTCGAGACCTACCAGAAGATCATGAACGAGGCGATTGCCGAGCTGCGTGCCGAAGGGTTGCAGGTCGCCGGCCTCGACGAGGGGGCGCAGCAGGTCGTTGAGCAGATGCACTTCATCGACGACGCCCACATCGAGATCGAGGTCGAGGCCTCGCTGCCCGACGACTACGTCGCCCAGCAGGCCGAACGCCTGAAGCTCTACCGCGAGCTCGACTCGACGAAGGACGAGCAGGCCCTCGAGGCCTTCGCCGCCCGGCTCGAGGACCGCTTCGGTCCGCTGCCGCGCGCCGCCAGGGAGCTGCTCAACGTCGTGCGCCTGCGCTGGGAGGCGATCCGCCTGGGCATGGAGCGCGTCAAGGTCAAGAACGGACTGATGATCGTCCACTTCGTCGGCGAGGAGAACTCTCCTTTTTATAAAAGCGACGTCTTCATGACGATGCTGCGGCATGTCACGCAACATCCCGACCGATTTGTGCTCAAGCAGCACAATAATCGGCTCGCCATGACCGTTAGGAATATCAAAGACGTCGAGCAGGCATGGAAAACCCTCAAGGAGCTCTGATTTGAATCTGATCGTCGACATAGGCAACACGCTCGTCAAGTCGGCCCTTCTGGAGCGGGGGCGCGTCGTGGAGGAGCACACCGACGGGGTGTTTTGTCCCGAGGCCGTCGCCGGGCTGCTCGAGCGCGGCCGCGTGCGGCGGGCGATCCTCTCCTCCACGCGCGGCGAGATGCCCGAGGTGGCGGAGTGGCTGCGCGAACGGGTCTCCTCGCTGCTGCTCTTCACGCCGCAGACGCCCGTGCCGATCCGCAACGTCTACCGGACGCCGCAGACGCTGGGCCGCGACCGGCTGGCCGCCGCCGTGGGGGCCACGGCCCTCTTCCCGGGTCGCAACGTGCTGATCGTCGACTTCGGCACGGCCGTGACGATCGACCTGGTGACGGCCGACGCCACCTATCGCGGCGGGTGCATCTCGCCCGGCGTACAGCTCCGCTTCGGCGCCCTGCACGACCACACGGCGGCGCTGCCGCTCTGCCGCCCGAGCGACGAGGAGGGACTGCAGGGGCTGACGACCGAAGAGGCCGTCACGCGCGGGGTGATGAACTCCGTGGCGTTTGAAATCGAGGGGTATATCCGCCGCATGGAGGCCCAAATCGACGGTTTGTGCGTAATTTTTACCGGCGGAGACGCGAAATACTTTGTGAAAAGAATTAAAAATACGATATTTGCAAGTTGTAATCTGGTCTATTGCGGGCTGGAGAGAATTTTGGAGTACAATGCAAGTGAAGAATACCTGGATTAGACTGCTTGTCGTGGCCGCGGCCCTTGTTCCCGTGGCGGTGGCGGCGCAGACGAGCAGCATCAACGCATTCTCGCCCTACACGATGTACGGTATCGGTGAACAGAATACGCCCGGCACGCTCGTGATGCGTTCGATGGGCGGCGTGGGCGTGGCCGTGCGCAATGCCGGGGTCGTCAACCTGCTCAATCCCGCCGCCTACAGCGTGGCGCCGCAGAAGACCTTTCTGTTCAGCTTCGGGCTCGAAGGCCAGAACTACTACAATTCGCAGACGGCCGAGGGCATTGCCAAACGTTCGGTCTACAATACGTTCAACTTCCACGACATCGCCTTCCAGATGCCCGTGACCAAGGGGCTCGGCCTGGGCTTCAGCCTCACGCCCTACAGTTCGGTGGGCTACCGCACGAAGTTCTACCAGGACTTCAGCGACCCGATCATGGGCGACGTGGGCCCCGTGCAGTATACCTACCAGGGCGAGGGCGACGTGACGGAGGTGAAGCTCGGCCTGGGCTGGGAGATCTTCCGGAACTTCTCGGTGGGTGTGGCCGCCCAGTACTACTGGGGCGACATCGACCGCGGCTATGTCATGACGCCGACGTCGATCGTGGGCGAGGGCACCTTCGGCTCGACGATCGGTGCGGACAACTACAGCATCTCGAGCATCAAGGGGCAGGTGGGCGTGCAGTGGAGCCCGATCCTCAATCAGAAGCGGCTGCTGACCCTCGGCGCGGCGTTCGACTTCGGCGGCGACCTGCGTCCCGACGTCTCGAGCCGGATCTACAACGCCGACCTGAACTACACGACCGTCCGCGCCGACACGACGCAGCTGGCGCTCGTGCTGCCGCACCAGCTCTCGGCCGGTGTCTTCTACCGCACGGCCAAGTGGGCCGTGGGGGTGGACTACGTCTACCAGAACTGGGGCGGACGCAACAAGGATGCGGTGCGGACCGGCATCAGCGGTGCGGACCGCCGCTCCTACGAGGTGCGCTATACGAATACGAGCACGGTCAAGGTCGGTATCGAGTATACGCCCAACCGCTACGACGTGCGGCGGACGCTCCGGCGCTGGTCCTACCGGGCCGGATTCCGCTACGGATACTACAACCAGACGTTCAACGGCGACCGGCTCGCGCAGTACGCCGTGACGGCGGGCATCGGCATCCCGGTGAAGTTCTTTGCCGTCTCGTCCATCGACGTGGGCATCGAATACGGCCGCCGCGGCTACAACCTCGCCGAACGGCTCGGTCTGGTGCGTCAGCAGTATTTCAAGTTCGCCGTGGGCTTCACTCTCTTTGCCGGCGGCGCCGAGAACAACGAATACTGGTTCACGCGGCCCAAGTACGATTGATCCGGATCATCCGAACGAAACAGACACAACATAACAAAAATTAATCTGACCGATGAAAAACATTAAATTTCTGCTCTCCGCGGCATTCTCGCTTTTGGCTGCCGCAACGATGGCACAGGACTTCAGCTCCCCGCAGTTCGCAAAATGGGGCGACACGCCCGAGGAGCGTGAGCGCAACATCCTCAACAGCAACTTCCTCAAGGAGTCGTGTGACAACCGTGACTACAACGCCGCCGCACACTACCTCAAGGAGCTGATCGACCACTGCCCCGCCGTGCAGGAGTCGATCTACCAGCGCGGCGCCATCGTCTACAAGAACAAGATCAACCGCGCCAGGAGCCTCGAGGAGAAGGCCGTGTATGTCGACTCGCTGCTGCTCATGTACGACCTGCGCGCCAAGTATTTCGGTGATCATCCGAAGCGTGGCACCGCCTACATCCTCGACCAGAAGGCCCGCGAGGTGCTGACCTCCAAGCCGTCGGATCGTGCGGCCATCCGTGAGGCGTTCCGTGCCGCCATCGAGGCCGGAGGCGACAACACCGATCCCGAGACGCTCGTTGCCTACTTCTCGAATCTCTGCGAGGACTACAAGAACACCGACGAGGTGATGCCCGACGAGCTGATCTCCGAGTACGAGCGGCTGGATGCCATCTTCGAGAAGCACCCCGAGGCTGCCGAGTACCGTCAGCAGGTCGACACCTTCTTCGGTCTGAGCGGCGCCGCCAGCTGCGAGAACCTCGAAAAGCTCTTCAAGGCGAAGCTCGAGGCCGCACCCGACGATGAGGCGCTGCTGGCACAGGCCGTGGGTCTGATGTCGCGCGAGAACTGTGACAGCGACTTCTATCTGGCCATCTCCGAAAAGTATTACGCCATGTCGCCGTCGTCGAACACGGCCCTCATGCTGGCACAGGCCTTCCAGAACAAGGGCGACTACGCCAAGGCCATCCAGTATCTGAATGAGGCACTGGCCGTCGAGCAGGACAACGTCACACGGCAGAAGCTCTACGTGCGCATCGCACTGGTTCAGCTCGTCGCCAACAACCTCAGCGCCGCAGCTTCCGCCGCACGCGAGGCCCGCAGTCTGAATCCCGAGGACGGCGTGCCCTACTATGTGCTGGGTCAGTGCTACGGTCTGTCGGCCGCTGCCGACAGCAGCTTCGCCTGCCAGGCCGCCTTCTGGGTAGCCTACGACACGATGGCCAAGGCCGTCGAACTGCTGCCGAGCAACCCCGACAGCGACAAGTACCTGCCGTCGGCCAAGGCGATGCTTACCTCCTACCGCAACCGCTTCCCGACCTCCGAGGAGTGCTTCTTCAACGAGTTGCAGGAGGGCAGCCGCTATACGGTGACCTGCGGTACGGCCGCCGGTATCCAGACCGTCGTGCGTCCGCGGTAGTTTCAGTCTCCGTATCCGGATATGAAAAGACTCGTAGCCCGATACGCTATGGTAGCACTCTCCCTTGTGGGGAGTGCTATCTTGCTATTCTCCTGCGAGGATGCCTCGGCCGGGGCAGAGGCCCCCGACGACCCGGCGCTGATGACCGAATACTGCGAGGACCTGACGATCGTCATGTCGCAGAACGGCCGCCGCTCCTACATCTTTGAAACGCCGCTGCTGGAGGGATATTCGCAGGCGAGCGAACCCTATCGCGAGTTCCGCAAGGGGGTGAAGATCACCACCTACAAGGATGATTCGCTCTCGACGGTCAACTCCGTGCTGACGGCCAACTACGCCATCTACTACGGCGAACGCGAACTGTGGGAGGCGAAGGGCAATGTCGTGGTCGAGAAGGCCGACGGCACGACGCTCTATACGCAGCAGCTCTTCTGGAACGCCCGGACGCGGCGCATCTATTCCAACGTCGATTCGCGCATCGTGCAGCGCGGCGGACGCCAGGATGTCGTCGGCGAGGGCTTCGAGTCCGACGAGGAGTTCAACGACTGGCGCTTCCGCCGCTCGAAGGGGCGCCTGGAGGTCCAGGTCAAACCCTCGGAGCGAACCGACTCCACCTCGTCGGAGGAGTCCGCGCGGCCCGTGCCGCCCGATCCGGACGAACGCGCCGCCGCGCCGCGCACGCAGCGTGCACCGTCCGACGGTGCGTCGTCGCGGCGATCCGCCGGTACGGCCTCCCGCGATGTCCGTCCGACGGCTCCCCGCCCGGCGGATGGCGCCGCCTTGCCGCCGTCGCCCGTCTCCGGACGCTTCACCGCTCCGGCGCGCGCGGACGAGTCGGATGACGGCGTGCGTCCCGAGGTGCGGCGCATGCAGCAGATGCAGCGGATGAAGTCGCAGCGCATGCAGGATGTGCAGATGCAGACCGGCAAAGCCGCCCCGGCAGTGTCGCCGATGACCTCGCCGGCTTCGGCCGACCCGAACCCATCGCCGGCGCCCGCCGCCCCTGCGGCTGCTTCCGCCTCCTCCGCTTCGGCCGGCTCTTTGGCCCCGCAAACGGCTCCGGCATCTTCCCCGGCTGCCTCTGCGGCCCCGATCTCTTCCGCAGCCCCGGCAGCCTCCGGGTCGGAGCGTCCCGATACCCAAACCGGCGAATAACCATGCTGACAACGATCATACTGATTGTCGTGATGCTGCTCCTGTCCGCCTTCTTCTCGGGCATGGAGATCGCCTTCACGAGCAAGAACCGCCTCAAGCTGGAGATCGACCGCAAGCAGAGCCGCCTGTTCGACTCGATAGCCGAGATCTTTTCGCGCAACCCCGGACAGTACCTCACGACGATTCTCGTGGGCAACAACATCGCGCTGGTCGTCTATTCGCTCTCGATGTCGCTGCTGCTGCGCTCGCTCTACGAAACGCTGGGGTGGGACAACCTGGCCAACGGCGGCTCGGTGGCCATCGACACGGCCGTCTCGACCGTCATCATCATCTTCGTCGCGGAGTTCCTGCCCAAGTCGATCTTCCGCAGCGATCCGAACTTCTACTACCGGGCGCTGGCGCCGGTCATCTACTTCTTCTACCTGCTGCTTTATCCCGTCGCGCGCTTCACGACGCTGCTCTCGCACGGCATCCTGCGGCTGTTCGGCCGCCGGGTCGAGGTGAAGACCCTCTCGACGAACTTCAGCCGCGAGGACCTTGCGGCGCTGCTCGACTCGGGTAACGCCGAACCGGGCCCCGAGGCCGACAACGAACTCAAGCTCTTCCAGAATGCGCTGGACTTCGCCGACCTGCGCGTGCGCGACTGCATGGTTCCGCGCGTGGACATCGAGGCCGTGGATATCGACTCGACGTCGATCGAGCAGCTGACCGGCCGCTTCGTCGAGTCGAAGTATTCGCGCATCTTCGTCTGGCGCCACAACATCGACAACATCATCGGGTATGTCAACTCCAAGAGCCTCTTCACCCGTCCGGCGCGGATTGCCGACGTGCTGATGCAGGTCAACTTCGTGGCCGAGACGATGCCCCTGCAGTCCGTGCTCGAAAACTTCATCAAGCACCGCTCGAACATTGCCGTCGTGATCGACGAGTTCGGCGGCACGTCGGGCATCATCTCGCTGGAGGACGTGCTGGAGCAGATCTTCGGCGAGATCGAGGACGAGCACGACGTCGACGACCTGATCGAGAAGCAGGTGGGTCCCGACGAATACGTCCTCTCGTGCCGTCTGGAGGTGAAGTACCTGAACGAGAAGTACGGCCTGGGCATCGAGGAGAGCCGCGAATACGAGACGCTCGCCGGTTTCATCCTCTACAATTACGAGGGCATTCCGGCGGCGGGCGAGACGCTGCTGATCGGGAATCTCCAGTTGAAAATCCTCCGCACGACGCGCTCGCGCATCGAGCTGGCACGCGTCAGGAAGGTATGAGAATTTTTGCGGGAATCATACGGTCTATTCCGAATAATTTACTACCTTTGACTGCTAATTTGAAACTATACGAATAATTCAAGTTTATATGGCAAGTTTAAACACTTTACGAACCAAGTTCGGCGTGGTGCTGTCGATTATCATCGCACTGGCCCTCTTGGCATTCATCCTCTCCCTGAAGACCGAGATGGGATTCTCGGGCAACGATCCGAAGGTCGGCGTCATCGACGGTGACAAGATCAACTATTCGGAGTACTACGAGCAGTACGAACGGGTCAAGGCGCAGAGCGGCGCGCAGGAGAGCGACGAGCAGCAGTCGGCCATGCTGGCCAATGCCGTCTGGCAGTCGCTTATCGCCAAGCACGTGCTGGAGCCCGGTTTCGAGAAGATAGGCCTGCGCGTGACGGAGCCCGAGCGTGCGGCCATGATCAGCGGCGAGCACATGTCGCAGTCGTTCTACAACGCCTTTGCCGATCCCCGCACGGGACAGTACAACGTGGCGGCCGTGAGCGACTTCCTCGCCCGGGCCACGACGCCCGAGGCGCAGCAGGCCTGGACGCAGCTCAACGAGCAGGCGCGCCTGGAGCGGCTGCTGCAGAAGTATGTCGGGCTGGTGCGCGGCGGTGCGTATGTCAACGCGCTGGAGGTGGCCAACGGCGTGAAGGCCGCCAACGAGACCTTCTCGGGCAAGTGGGCCGGCAAGAAGTACGCCACGGTGCCCGATTCGCTCATCACGGTGTCGGAGAGCGATCTGAAGGCCTACTACGAGAGCCACAAGGATCAGTTCAAGCAGCTGCCGTCGCGTTCGCTGTCGTATGTGGTCTTCGAGGTGTCGCCCACGGACGGCGACATGCAGGCCCTTGAGAAGCAGGCCCGCGAGGTCGGCGAAGGGTTCGTTGCCGCCGAGGACCTGCGCACCTTCGTGCGCGGCAACCGCAACGGCCATATTGCCGAGAACTACGTCTCGGCCGCCCAGCTTACGGACGAGGAGGCCGAGGCCCTGATGGCCGGCCGCGCCTACGGTCCCGTGCTGAAGAACAACGAGTGGACGATGTCGCGTGCGCTCGACACGAAGACCGTGCCCGATTCGCTCGGCATCCGCCACATCGTGCTTCCCTATACGGAGGAGAAGCTGGCCGACAGCCTGCTGATGGCGCTCCGTCAGGGCGGCGACTTCGCGCAGGCCGCCTCGCAGTATTCGGTTTACGACGCTACGGCCGCCAACGGCGGCGAGGTGGGCGTGCTGCCCTTCTCGGCCTTCACGGGCGAATTCGCCGAGGCGCTGGCGGGTGCCCGCCAGGGCGACATCGTGAAGATCGCTTCGGGCGATGCCATCCAGCTCATGCAGGTATACCGTGCGACGAAGCCCTCGAAGCACGTGCAGGTAGCCTCGATCACCTACCCCGTGCGTGCATCGGAGGCTACGCGCCGCGACGTGCACAACCAGGCCGGCAGCTTCTCGGTCAACGCCAAGGGCTCGGCCGATGCCTTCGCCGAGGCGGCTTCCGCAGCGGCCATCACGCCGCGCGTGGCAACGCTTACGCAGGGCGAGCGGACGATCCGCGGACTGGAAGATTCGCGTGAGGTGGCCCGCTGGGCATACGGCGCCAAGGTGGGCGAGATGTCCAAGATCTTCAATGTCGGCGACGACTACGTGATCGCCATCCTGACGGGCATCGACGACGACGAGTATGCTTCGCTGCAGAAGGTCTCGGCGCAGGTCCGTTCGCAGGTGATGCGTGACAAGAAATACGACTACATCGTCAAGAACCTCTCGGGTACGACGCTCGACGAGCAGGCCGCCAGCCTCGGTTCCGAGGTGGCAGACTTCGAGGGTGTGACCGCCGCGTCGTTCTATATCAACGGCCCGGGTATCGAGCCCCGTCTGGTCGGCGCCATCGCCTCGACGACGGAGAAGGGTGCGGTGGCCGGTCCCGTCAAGGGGCTCTCGGGAGTCTATGTCTTCGAGGTGGACGACATCACCACCGCCGAGAAGCAGACCGAGGAGGGTGAGCAGGTGCGCGCCCAGGCCATGGCGGAAGGTATGGTCCAGCAGTATGCCCTGCAGGCCGTGCAGCAGATGGCCGATATTCAGGACCTGCGCGGCAAGTATTTCTAACGTTCCGCACTGACCGGTTGACAAAAACGATGGAGTTGCCTCGGGCAGCTTCATCGTTTTTTTCTTTCCGGCGGCCCGTACTGTCCGTGCACGGCGCTGCCGGCCCTGATTCCCGTTTCGGTTCCGGCTCTGGGCAGTTCGGGGTGGCTCGCGGCGGCTCGTTTCGGTTCCGGCTCGGGCGGCTCCGGGGTGTTTGGTCACGCGATTTCCGCTTCCCGGCGGTCGTGGCAGTTGCCGATACGCCTCTTTTTTATTAATTTTGGAGTGTCCATTGAATTTACCGACTGTTTCAATACCTCTTCGTATGAACAACTTTATCTATTGCAATCCGACGAAGCTCGTCTTCGGAAAGGGACAGATCGCCCGGCTCGGCGAGCTGATTCCGGCCGACAAACACCTCATGATTACCTTCGGCGGCGGCAGCGCCCGCCGCAACGGCGTCTACGACCAGGTCGTGCATGCCCTCGAGGGGCGTACCTGGACCGAATTCTGGGGCATCGAGCCCAACCCTTCTGTCGAGACACTGCGCAAGGCCGTGGCTCAGGGCAAGGAGCAGGGCGTCGACTTCCTGCTGGCCGTGGGCGGCGGTTCGGTGATCGACGGCACGAAGCTCATCGCCGCCGGGCTGCTCTACGACGGTGACCCGTGGGAGATCGTCCTCAAGGGCCGCGCCGCCTGCGGCGTACTCTTCGCCTCGGTGCTGACGATGGCTGCCACGGGCTCGGAGATGAACTCCGGAGCCGTCATTTCGCGCTACGAGACGCAGGAGAAGTACGCCTTCTATGGCAACTATCCCGTCTTCTCGGTGCTCGATCCCGAGACGCTCTTCACGCTGCCCAAGCGGCAGATCGCCTGCGGACTGGCCGACACCTTCGTGCATGTGCTCGAGCAGTACATGACCACGCCCGGACAGTCGCGCCTGATGGACCGCTGGGCCGAGGGTATCCTCCACACGGTCATCGAGGTGGCCCCGAAGGCACTGGGCGAGGAGCGTGATTACGACACCATGTCGGAGTACATGCTTTCGGCCACGCTGGCGCTCAACGACATGATTGCCATGGGTGTGACGCAGGACTGGGCGACGCACATGATCGGCCATGAGCTGACGGCGCTGCACGGCCTGACGCACGGCGCGACGCTGGCCATCGTCATCAACGGCACGCTGCGCACGCTGCGTGACCAGAAGCACGGCAAGCTGTTGCAGTACGGCGAGCGCATCTGGGGCATCACCGAAGGCTCGGAGGAGGAGTGCATCGACGCGGCAATTGCCCGCACGGAGGCCTTCTTCCGCTCGCTGGGGCTCTCGACCCGCCTCTCCGAAGAGGGGATCGGCGAGGCTTCGATCGCCGAGGTGGAGCGCCGCTTCAACGCCTCGGGCGTGCACCACGGCGAGGCGCACAACGTCGACGGCGCCATGGCGCGCCGCATCCTCGAGGCCTGCCTGTAGGCACCTCCGCGAAGCGCATCTTTGCCGGATATTCCGACCGTCGTGTCGGGGTATCCGGTTTTTTTGTGTTCTTGCGGCGGCTGCCAATGTGTCGGGGTGGGGTGGGTTGAAACGGAGGGATTGCAGAATATCTCCGCAGCGCCCCCTGTTGTCCGTTGCGGGAGCGGTTCGCTGCCGGGGACGATTCGATGGGGTGTCCTGCGCTGCCGGACTGCAAAAAAATTCCCTCCGACCACACGGGTCGGAGGGAATCGAACATAGTCGGTAACGCGCCGCGTTACTCGGCCATCAGGATCTCGAGAATCTTGATGGCGGCCGTGGCGATCGGTGTACCGGGGCCGAAGATGGCGGCGGCACCGTCGCGGTAGAGCTCGTCGTAGTCCTGAGCCGGAATCACACCGCCCACGATGACGACGATGTCCTCGCGGCCCAGCTTCTTCAGCTCGGCGATCAGCTGCGGCACGAGCGTCAGGTGACCGGCGGCCAGCGACGAAACACCCACTACGTGCACGTCGTTCTCGACGGCCTGCTTGGCGGCCTCCTCCGGCGTCTGGAACAGCGGGCCCATGTCGACGTCGAAGCCGATGTCGGCGTAACCCGTCGCTACGACCTTGGCACCGCGGTCGTGGCCGTCCTGACCCATCTTGGCGATCATGATACGCGGCTGACGGCCCTCCTTCTTGGCAAATTCGGCGCACAGCTCCTTGGCGTGCTCGAAAGACTTGTCGTTTTTCACTTCTGAACTGTATACACCTGAAATGGAACGGATGACGGCTTTGTAGCGGCCTACGACCACCTCGCAGGCATCGGAGATCTCACCCAGCGTGGCGCGGACCTTGGCAGCCTCGACGGCCAGCTCGAGCAGGTTGCCCTGCTTGGTCTTCACGCACTCGGTGATGGCGGCGAGGGCCTTCTTCACGGCGGCCTCGTCGCGCGAAGCGCGCAGCTCCTTCAGACGCTTGATCTGGCTCTCGCGGACGGCCGTGTTGTCGACGGCGAGGATGTCGATCGGCGCCTCCTTCTCCAGACGGTACTCGTTCACGCCGATGATCTTCTCGACGCCCGAGTCGATGCGGGCCTGCTTGCGGGCCGAAGCCTCCTCGATACGCATCTTCGGAATGCCGGTCTCGATGGCCTTGGCCATGCCGCCCAGCTTCTCGATCTCCTGGATGTGCTCCCAGGCCTTGTGTGCGATCTCGTTGGTCAGCGACTCCACGTAGTAGGAACCTGCCCACGGGTCTACCTCGCGGCAGATCGAGGTCTCCTCCTGGATGTAGATCTGCGTGTTACGCGCAATACGCGCCGAGAAGTCCGTCGGCAGGGCGATGGCCTCGTCCAGCGCGTTGGTGTGCAGCGACTGCGTGTGGCCGAGGGCGGCGCCCATGGCCTCGATCGTCGTGCGGGCCACGTTGTTGAACGGGTCCTGCTCCGTGAGCGACCAGCCCGACGTCTGCGAGTGGGTACGCAGCGCCAGCGACTTGGGGTTCTTCGGGTTGAACTGCTTGACGATCTTTGCCCACAGCATGCGGGCGGCACGCATCTTGGCGATCTCCATGAAGTGGTTCATGCCGATGGCCCAGAAGAACGACAGACGCGGTGCGAAGGCGTCGATCGACATGCCGGCGTTGATACCTGCGCGCAGGTACTCCAGACCGTCGGCCAGCGTGTAGGCCAGCTCGATGTCGGCCGTGGCGCCCGCCTCCTGCATGTGGTAACCCGAAATCGAGATCGAGTTGAACTTGGGCATGTTCTTCGAGGTGTACTCGAAGATGTCGGCGATGATGCGCATCGAGAACTCGGGCGGGTAGATGTAGGTGTTGCGCACCATGAACTCCTTGAGGATGTCGTTCTGGATCGTACCCGAGAGCTGGTCGAGCGTGCAGCCCTGCTCCAGACCCGTGACGATGTAGAAGGCCAGGATGGGCAGCACGGCGCCGTTCATGGTCATCGACACCGACATGCGGTCGAGCGGAATGCCGTTGAAGAGGACCTTCATGTCCTCGACCGAGCAGATCGAGACACCGGCCTTGCCCACGTCGCCCACCACGCGCGGGTGGTCGGCGTCGTAGCCGCGGTGCGTTGCCAGGTCGAAGGCCACCGACAGACCCTTCTGTCCGGCAGCCAGGTTGCGGCGGTAGAAGGCGTTGGACTCCTCGGCGGTCGAGAAGCCGGCATACTGGCGGATGGTCCACGGACGCATGACGTACATCGTGGAGTAGGGACCGCGCAGGAAGGGGGCGATACCTGCCGCATAGTTCAGGTGCTCCATGCCTTCGAGGTCTTCGGCCGTATAGGTGCCCTTGACGGGAATGCGCTCGGCCGTGAGCCACGGTTCCACCTCACCGCAGCCTTTCGAGGCGCAGCAGCTCTTCTGTGCGCCTGCATCGTATCTCAGTTCTGAAAATTTCGCTCTCATGATTAGATTCCCATCTCTTTAAGGTAGAACTTCAGTGTTTCGAGCACGTTCGACTTCACGTTGATGAAGTTCGTGATGCCCTGTGCCTCCAGCTCGGGCGTGCAGGCGGGAGCTCCGGCAACGACGAGGATCGCGCGGCCGGCGAGCAGCTCCTTGACCTTGGGTGCCACCTCGGCGTAGTCGTCGTCGCTCGAGCAGACCACCACGATCTCGGCCTTCGAGGCGAGGGCCGCCTCGACGCCCTCCTCAACCGACTTGAAGAAGGTGTTGTCGATGACGCGGATGCCGGCGCAGGCGAAGAAGTTGCACGAGAACTGGGCGCGGGCGCGGGCCATGGCCAGGTTGCCGCAGGTGAGCATGAAGGCCTTGGGGCTCTTGCCCGAGCGGTCGACATGCAGGCGCATCTCCTCGAAGGCCATGGCGCCGCGGTAGGGCACGAGGACGTTGCCTTCGGCCGTCGGACGCGTCACGGCATCGGCGGTGATCTCCTTGCCGGCGACCTCCGTGAAGTTGGGATATTGGTTGGCGCCGAGCAGCACCTGACGGCGCGTGGCGATGTTCTTGTCCTTGGCGGCAGCCGAAGCCTTCACGCGCTCGACGATCATGCCCGACTTGTAGGCCTCGGTGTAACCGCCCTTCTCCTCGATCTCGAGGAAGAGCTTCCAGGCCTCGGCAGCGATCGACTGCGTGAGGTTCTCGACGTAGTACGATCCGCCGGCCGGGTCGACGACCTGGTCGAAGTGCGACTCGTGCTTGAGCAGCAGCTCGACGTTGCGGGCGATGCGCTTGGCAAACTCCGTGGGGACCTCGAAGGCGCGGTCGAACGGCGTCACCTCCAGCGAGTAGACACCGCCGATGGCGGCCGACATGGCCTCGGTCGTGCCGCGCAGCATGTTGACGTAGGGATCGTAGACGGTCTGGTTCCAGCGCGAGGTCTCGGCGTGGATCATCATCTTGCCGGCGCAGTTCTTCTCAGGGTTGTAGCCCTTGACGATGTTGGCCCAGAGCATGCGCGCGGCGCGCAGCTTGGCGATCTCCAGGAAGTAGTTGGAGCTGATCGAGAACGAGAAGCGCAGCTTGCGGGCGACCTGGTCGATCGTCAGCCCCAGGTCCATCAGCCGCACGAGGTAGTCGTGACCGGCCGAGAGGGCGAATGCGAGCTCCTCGACGATCGTCGAACCCGAGTTGCCGAAGATCTGGGCGTTGACCGTCACGATGCGCACGTGCTTGTACTCGGCGGTGCGGCGGATCAGTTCGGCGATGCGGGCGAAGCACTTCTCACCGTTGGGCGAGCAGAAGTCGCCCTTCGAGGAGAGGTTGCGTACCAGCGGGTCGATCGAGAAGGCGGCGTGCACCTCCTCCTTGGCGATACCCTCCTTCTCGACCTTGGCGAGGAAGAGGTCGGCCAGATGGCCTGGCTTGGCACCGCAGAAGACGATGTCGATGGCCGGGATCGAAATCCCGTCGAGCAGCTGGTCGAGTTCCTCGGCCGTGAAGTTCTCCGAGGCGATCGAGAAACCAAGCGAGTCGACACCCGAGTTGAGGAGCTTGAGCGCCTCGGCGTTGGCCTCCTTCGGGCAGGCGACCGTCACGGTCTGATGCACGCGCCAGCGGTTGTGCGCGCGCGTACCTCTTACATAGGGGAACTCGCCTGCCTGCGAGCCCAGGAACTGGATGCCTTCGAGGTTCTCGGCGCGGTAGTAGGGGCGGACGTTGAAACCTTCGCCCGTGCGCCATACGAGTTTACGCTCGTAGTCGGCACCCTTCAGGTCGGCCGTAATCACTTCCTCCCACTTCTCGGTCGGGACCGGAGGGAATTCCGTGAACAGCTTTTCACGATTGGTATTTGCCATAACTATTTAGAGATTAGTATGAGTGTTGTGTTCCTTTTGTTCAAATTGGCACGTAAAGTTACAAAATAATTGTCGATTGCAGCAAGAAATTGTTAACAAAATAACACTTCGTCCGCCGCGACGCTCCGCAACCATGCCGCGGAGCGGCGGCATGGCCCGTGTCGTCCGGCGGCGGCAGTCCCGGTCCGAAAAGGAAAATCAGGACATTATTGTGTCGATAGGGATGCTGATTTCCGAAAATACGAAAGAATGCCTTTTCGGGCATGTTGCCGAAAAAACAGGGTTGTTTTTGTGAAATGGTGTTAAAAAACGGGATGTATCCGGAAAAATGGGGTAGTTTTTCATGAAAACGATGAAAAAAACGGGTATTTTCGGGAAAACGGCAAAATTTGCATGACAACATATCGGGAAAATAATTACCTTTGCAATCGAAACAGAGATCATCGTTCGCAACGGGGAGAAGACCGTGGATCGAAGGTCCGGAGACAGCTGCCGAGCACGGCCCTCCGTTCCGGTTTCTGGTTAGGTTAATATGATAAGTGCAAATGTGGGGCCTTCTCCCCCTGCGGACCATTTTCAGCGAAATTCGGATTCATAACATATTCATTCAAATCAAAGAGCGATTTATGTCATTACTCAGATTCAAGATGGTCGATGCGGCCATCAACCACACGGCCGTCGAGGTGGAGGCTCCCGCAGGGCATCCGTCGGACTACTTCGGCGAAAAGGTCTTCGGCCGCGCGGCCATGCGCAAGTATCTCGACAAGAAAACCTATGCGGCACTGCTCGACACGATGGAGAACCGCACGCCGCTGACGCGCGAGGTGGCCGACTCGATCGCTGCCGGCATGCGGCAGTGGGCCCTCGAGCACGGTGCCGACCACTATACGCACTGGTTCCAGCCGCTGACGGGCGGTACGGCCGAGAAGCACGATGCCTTCGCCGAACCCGACGGAACGGGCGGCGTGCTGGAGGAGTTCTCCGGCAAGCTACTGTTGCAGCAGGAGCCCGATGCCTCGTCGTTCCCCAACGGCGGTATCCGCAATACGTTCGAGGCGCGCGGCTATTCGGCCTGGGACCCCACCTCGCCCGCCTTCATCGTCGATACGACGCTCTGCATCCCGACCGTCTTCATCGCCTATACGGGCGAGGCGCTCGACTACAAGGTGCCCCTGCTGCGGTCGCTCGCGGCCGTGGACCGGGCTGCCACGGAGGTCTGCCGCTACTTCGACAAGAACGTGCAGCGGGTCTTCGCCTACCTGGGCTGGGAGCAGGAGTATTTCCTCGTCGACGAGAGCCTCTGGGCCGTGCGTCCCGACCTGGTGCTGACGGGCCGCACGCTCATGGGTCACGAGTCGGCCAAGAACCAGCAGCTTGAGGACCACTACTTCGGTGCGATCCCCACGCGCGTGATGTCCTTCATGAAGGACCTCGAGTACGAGTGCCTGAAGCTGGGCATTCCTGTCAAGACGCGCCACAACGAAGTGGCTCCCAACCAGTTCGAGCTGGCTCCCGTGTTCGAGGAGGTCAACCTGGCCAACGACCACAACCAGCTGCTGATGACCATCATGGACAAGATCGCACGGCGTCACAAGTTCCGTGTGCTGCTGCACGAGAAGCCCTTCAAGGGGATCAACGGCTCGGGCAAGCACAACAACTGGTCGCTCGGCACCGATACGGGCGTGAACCTGCTCGGCCCGGGCAAGACGGCCTCGGAGAACCTGCAGTTCATCACCTTCCTGGTGAACGTCATGTCGGCCGTCTACAAGCACAACGGACTGCTCAAGGCCTCGATCATGAGCGCCACGAACGCCCATCGTCTGGGCGCCAACGAGGCACCCCCGGCCATCATCTCGACCTTCCTCGGAACGCAGGTCTCGGCCGTGCTCGACAAGCTGGCCGCCTCGAAGGGCGACGGCGTGATCCGTTTCGACGCGAAGAACGTCTTCAAGATGAGCGGCATTTCGCACATCCCGACGCTGCTGCTCGACAACACGGACCGCAACCGCACCTCGCCCTTCGCCTTCACGGGCAACCGCTTCGAGTTCCGCGCCGTGGGCTCGTCGGACAACTGCGCCGAGGCGATGATTACGCTCAATACGGCCGTGGCGAGCGAGCTGACCGAGTTCCGCAAGGCCGTCGATGCCAAGATCGAGGCCGGTGACAAGAAGGAGCGGGCCATCTACGAGGTGCTCAAGAAGATGATCCTCGAGTGCAAGGCGATCCATTTCGACGGCAACGGCTATTCGGAGGAGTGGAAGGCCGAGGCGAAGCGCCGCGGACTGGACTGCGAGACCTCCACGCCGCTGATCTTCGACCGCTATCTCGACGAGTCGTCGTTGAGGATGTTCGCCGACATGGGCGTCTACACGAAGGTGGAGCTCGAGGCCCGCACCGAGGTCAAGTGGGAGACCTACACGAAGAAGATTCAGATCGAGGGGCGTGTGCTGGGCGACCTGGCCATGAACCACATCGTCCCCATCGCGTCGAAATACGAGGCGATGTTGCTGGACAAGGTCTACAAGATGTCGCAGATCCCGGGTCTGAATGCAGCCTCGGATATCGAGCTGATCAAGAAGATACAGGATCACACGGCTGCGATCCAGCGCCTGACGGGCGAGATGATCGACGCGCGCAAGCACGCCAACCGCATCGAGGACCAGCGCGAGAAGGCCATTGCCTACCACGATACGGTCGCCGTCTTCTTCGACGAGATCCGCCGCCACATCGACAAGCTGGAGGAGATCGTCGACGACCAGATCTGGCCGCTGCCGAAGTACCGCGAACTGCTCTTCATCCGATAGGGAGGCTCTCCCGGGCTTCGGTCCCGACGCAAAACGAGGGGCTGCCGCACATTGCGGCAGCCCCTCGTTTCCTGTATCCCGTGTTCGCTTATTTGCCGTATACGACCCGGCCGCCGATCATGGTCAGCGAGACGTTGATTCCGTCGTCGAAGAGCACGATGTCGGCATCCTTGCCCGGGGCGATCGATCCCTTGCGGTCGTCGATCTTCATCAGGCGGGCCGGCGTGAGCGTCATGATCTGCACGGCTTCGGGCAGCGTGGCTCCGGTTTTGGTCACGTAGCTGCGCACGACGCGGTCCGTCGTGCAGACGCTTCCGGCGAAGGCGCTGCGGTCGGGCAGCTTGGCCACGCCGTCCTCGATGATGGCCGGTACGCCGTCGTCGATGCTGCCCAGCACGGTGGGGCCGTCGGGCATGCCGGCGCCGCGCATGGCGTCCGTGACGCCGACGATGCGGTCGGGACCCTTCACCTTCCAGATCAGCTGCAGAAGCGGCTCGGGAACGTGGATGCCATCGCCGATCGTCTCGACGTAGAGGCCGTCGAGCAGGTAGCCCGCCTCGAGCACGCCGGCGTAGCGCAGTGCGTTGCGGCGCGTGACGGTCGAGGTCATCGAGTAGAAGTGGGTGATGCTGCTCATGCCGGCGTCATAGGTCGCCACGGCCTCCTCGTAGAGAGCCGAGGTGTGGTCCATCGACATCTGGATGCCGCGCCGGGCAAGCTCCTCGATCAGCCCTTCGCTACCCGGAAGCTCCGGGGCGAAGGTCCAGCGGGCGATCAGGTCGCCGCCGGCCGCGAGGATGGCGTTGTAATCCTCCGGGGTCGGGTTCTTGATGTAGCGCGGGTCCTGTCCGCCCTTCATCTCCTGCGAGAGGTATCCTCCTTCGATGTGGATGCCTCCGGATGCCGCTCCGCTGCGGTTCTGCACCGTGGCCTTGCGGTAGGTGTCGAAGAGCCGGAAGAGCGTCTCGTTCGAGCACGAGGCGGTGGTGGGGTAGATCAGCGTCGTGCCGTGCTGTGCGTGCATCTCCGCGGCGCGGAGCATCGCCTCGACGGTGCCGTCCGAAAAGTCGTAGCCTCCGCCGCCGTGGCAGTGTACGTCGATGAATCCCGGTGCGGCGTAGCGCCCTGCGGCGTCGATCACGCGGGCCCCCTCGAACGGCGTCGTCAGGTCGGTACCGACGGCGACGATCCGTCCCTGCTCGATCAGGATGGTGGCCCCCTCGATCACGCGCGAGGGCAGTACGACCGAGGCGTTGACGATCTTCACCCGCCCGGCGGGTTCATTCTTGTCGGGCTTTTCGCCGGCCTGGGCCGACATGCAGCAGCCGATGATTGCCAATAGAACAAACAGTCGTTTCATGGTCGTTATTTCTTGTTGTTTTCCTCGTCAATGTTCTGGATGCGTCCGCCGAAGAGGAAGACGGCGAGGATCGAAATCGGGAAGAGCAGTCCGCCGAAGATGAAGAACGGGGTCCATCCGGCGCGGGTGATCATCGGCACGACCACCATGGCGAGGATCGTTCCCAGCACGGCGGCGGCACCGCCCAGTCCGGCCAGCGAACCGACCGTGCGGCCGTAGTGGAAGTCGGCGGCCAGCGTCATCAGGTTCGACTGCACGAACTGGTAGCCGCCCAGAATGAGGGCCATCATGATGACCGCGGCCGTGGCCGACGAGGCCATCGTTGCGCCGATGACACCCGGCAGGGCGATCACCACGCCGACGATCATCGAGCACTTGCGCGCGAAGTTGAGCGAGTGGCCGCGCTTCTGCAGCAGGCCGGAGAACCATCCGCCGGCGAAGGCGCCGATGGCGGCTCCCACGTAGGGCACCCAGGCCGACATGGCCACCTCGCGGATATCGAGGTTGAAGACCTCGATCAGGTAGATCGGAATGAAGGTCACGAAGATCCACCAGACGGGATCGATGAAGAAGCGGCCCACGATCAGGGCGTAGTTCTTCTTCTCGCGCAGCAGCTCGCCCCAGCTCTTGCAGCGCCCGGGATCGGTTGCGTGCCCCTCGGGCTGCCCCGAAAGGATGTATTCACGCTCCTTGTCCGTAATCCAGGGGTGGTCCTTGGGCCCCTTCTTGTTGATCCAGAGCCACGGAATGATCCAGATGACGGCCAGCGTGCCGACGATGGCGAAGGTGGCCTTCCAACCGAAGGCCAGGTAGAGGAACGAGATGACGATCGGCGCGAGGATCGAGCCCACGGAGGTCGAGGCGTTGAAGAGCCCCTGTGTCATGGCGCGCTCCTTGCTTGGGAACCATTCGGCATTGGACTTCGTCGTTCCGGGCCAGGGTCCCGCCTCGCCCAGTCCGAGCAGGAAGCGGAAGCATGTCAGCGACTTGATGCCCGAAGCCAGGGCCGTCAGCGCGTCGGCCGCACCCCAGAGCAGCGCCGAGAAGGCGAAGCCGCGGCGTGTGCCGATGCGGTCGTAAAGTTTGCCCGAGAAGAGCTGGCTCAGTCCGTAGGCGATCATGAAGAAGATCGTGATGTTGGCAAGCATCTGCTTCGAGCGGGCGCTGAAGTCGGCTTCCGACATCGACGGGTCGAGAATGCCCAGCTCGGCGGCGATGCCGCCCACGGCCGTATAGACATACGTGCCGTCGTCGCCGGCCGTCACGCGGTCGGCCGGTACGGTGATCTGCGTGCCGTCCTCGGCGGTGAGCGTGCAGCTTCCCGCTGCGGCGTCGAAGAGGACGCGGTCGGCCGGGTATTCGCTCTTCGTGTTGGCGACCCACATGTAGTTGAGGGTGCCCCGGTCGAGGTAGTTGATGATGGAGACGAGCATGATGAGGCTCAGTATGATCCATCTTAATCCTTTGACTTTCATATCGTGTGGTTCTTTTAAGTCCGTATTGTTATCGGTTTTCGTCTCCCGCGTCGCTCCGCCTGCCGGCCGCCCGCGCCTCCCGTCCGGAAACGGGGCTGCGGGTTGGCGTCGGAACGGTCCGCGGGGTGTGCTTTTCGCCTTGCGGCGCTCCGCTACCGGCTGACGAGCGAGGCGCTGTCGCGGTCGACGTAGAGCGTGCAGTCGCGGTGCGTGCGCAGAATCGACGCCGGGCACGAGCTGACGATCGGGCCGTCGCACGTTCCCTTGATGGCGTTGGCCTTGGCGATCGTCGGTACGATGGCGAAGAGCTTCTTGACGTAGAGCAGTTCGGGAATGGTGATCGTGTAGGCGCGCGTGGGGACCTGGTCGATGCTGCTGAAGCAGCCGTCGTTGACCTGCTGCCGGATGCACGTGGGGTCCAGATCGACGGTCTTCACCGTGAGCGGATCGTCGAAGAAGGCCACGTGGGGGTCGTTGAAGGCGAGGTGTCCGTTCTCCCCGATGCCGAGGAATACCATGTCGGCGGGCATCTGACGCAGCAGGGCGGCGTAGCGTGCGCATTCGGCTTCGGGATCGGCGGCCTGTGGGTTGATGTAGTTCACGCTCTTGAAAATCCGTTTCGAGAAGATCCTGTCGCGCAGGAACTGGCCGAAGGACTGCGGAGCGTGGGGGTCGATGCCGATGTACTCGTCCATGTGGAATGCGTTGATGCGGCCCCAGTCGATGTCGTAGTGGAGCAGGTTGGCCAGAAACTCGTTCTGCGAGGGAGCCGATGCGAAGATGATGTTCACCTCGGGTTTCTCTTTCTGCAGGGCCATGATGTATGCGGCCACTTCGCGGGCGGCCACCTCTCCGAGCTCCGCCCGGTTTTCCGCAATGGCGACCTTCAGCCGCCCTTTTGTGAGACGTATTACCATTTTTTCTGTCGGTTTAGAGATTGGTTGTATTTACTGTGTAGATCGTTCGGTGTCTTGTTCGTTAACGTACACGTTTTTTGTCCGGTTCTTGTATGAAGTAATTAAAATATTAAAATACTGTACCTTATGAATTATATCATGGCTTTTTATGTGTGATTACATAGCCTTTAACGTTTACAAAACTATAATTTATTCGCTTTTAATGCAAATTTTCCGTAAAAAAATAATATATTTACACTCGAAAAGTTGGTAACCCAATATTCAACCATTCAAATTTTCACTGTCCGAAGTCATGATTGAAACGGAAAAGACTGCAACGATGGAGGAGATCGCCCGCACGGCCGGCGTTTCGATCGGAACCGTGGACCGCGTGGTCCACAACCGCGAGGGCGTGTCGGAGAAGACGCGCAAGCGCGTGCTCTCCGTCATCGACGAAATCGGGTACAAGCCAAACATATATGCCTCGATCCTCTCCCGCAAGAAGGCCTTTTGCATCGTGGCCATCATCCCCTATTTCCAGACAGGCGAGTATTGGGAACTGGTCTACCGCGGCATTACGCGGGCCATCCGCCAGTCGCAGGGGCTGAACGTCGATCTGAAGATTTTTTACTACAACCAGTTCGAGCTTGAGTCCTTCCGCGCGGCCTGCTCCAATACGCTCGACACGCGCCCCGATGCGCTGTTCATTGCCCCCATCTACAAGGAGGAGGCGATCCGTCTGGTGCGTCAGCTGTCGACGTTATCGATTCCGGTGGCCTACATCGACACCAAGCCCGAGAATACCGACTACCTGGCCTATTTCGGCATGCCGCTTTTCGAGAGCGGGTATCTTGCGGCCGACCTGCTCGTCGGAGGTGATCCTTCGGTGCGCGAGGTCGTCAGTTTCAACATCGACCGCGGCGAGGCCCCTCCCAACGACTCCACGCTCAACCGGCACAAGGGCTTTCTGGCCTATTTGAAGGACCACAACCCCGAATGCCGTCTGACCGACTGCACGATGTCGCCGTTCGATTTTCTGCAGAACATGAAGATTTTCGACCGCTTTTTCGAGGAGCATCCCGACGTGCGCCACATCATCACCTTCAATTCGCGTGCGCACCTCATTTCCGACTGGATGGAGATCCGCGGCGTGAAGGACAAGAAGCTGCTCGGTTTCGACATGCTGCAGGCCAACATGCGGGCGCTCAAGAACGGGACGATCTCCACGCTGATCGCCGAACGCACGGACAAGGAGGCGTTCAAGGCGATCAAGGCGCTCATCGATTTTCTGGTCCTAAGGCAGAAGCCTGCGCAGCGCGACAACTACAGCTCGCTCGACATCCTGACGCGTTACAACGTCGATTTTTACCTCGTCGAGGATTGATCCTGCGGCGGAGTGCGGCCGCAGACGTTCGTTTTGCCGGCCGGCGTTAACGTTAACGGACTAATTCCGCCTCGCGGTGCGTTTTCGGGAGGGGGCGGTTGCGGCGATTTTTCCACTGATACCCATCTTTAACAGGATACTATCATGAAGACAAGAAGCAAGACGTTCATTTCGGGGGAGGAGCTTCCCTGGGAGCCGTGCGGGCCGGGTGTCCGGCGCCGCATCATGGGGTACGATCCCCACCTGATGGTCGTGCGGGTGGCGTTCGACAAGGATGCCGTCGGTGCGACGCATACGCATTACCATTCGCAGGTGACGCAGATCGAGAGCGGCCGCTACGAGGTGACCATCGGCGGCGAGAGCCGGGTGCTCGGGCCCGGCGACGGGTATTACGTCCCGGCCGACGAGCCCCACGGGCTGCATTGCCTCGAGGCTGGTGTCGTGCTCGACATCTTCTCGCCGCTGCGGGCCGATTTTCTCAAGTAGCACGTCGCCTGTCGTTTGCCGCGGGCATGTAAAAGGGCCGCTTCCGGAGGGAAGCGGCCCTTTTTTCGTGCGGAGAGGATTTACTCCTCGTCGCGGTACATGTGCTCCACGTAGATGGCGTGCTGCATGGCCTCGCGCTTTGCCACCGAAGGCTTCGTGAAGTACTGACGGCGGCGGAGCTCCTTCAGCACACCCGTGCGCTCGTATTTACGCTTGAATTTCTTCAGGGCGCGCTCGATGTTCTCGCCCTCCTTTACCGGCATGATAATCATGGTCTTGTGTTTTTTATTGTTATTGCTTTCGTTTTCTTTTGTGTCGCAGGGCATCGGCCTTTTGCCGTTCTGCCCAGTTTTCGGAGGGCTCGTGTACCCCTCCCCTCCTTGCGGCGGGAGCCTGCCACTTCCGTTGCTGCTCACCTTTTCGTCCTGTCTACTCGCTGTCGGGTCCGCTTTGCGTGCCGAACACCAGGTAGGGAGCCAGCCGTGCTGCCTCCTCCCGGGTCATTATGTGCTGTTCGATCAACTCTTCCGCGGTGCTCCAACCTCCTTTCAACTGGCGTGCCTTCAAAAGTTTCCGAAGTGTTGCCGGTGCCATGTACGGATGGCGTCCCAACTCTTTCGGGCTTGCAAAGTTAATATCAATTTTCCGAATTTCACAACTGTCGCAGTAAATTTGTTTCAAAATTTTCTCGTAGTTGCGCTCCGTGATGCCCGGAATCTCTGCGAGTTGCTCCACGCGGACGAATCCGCCGAGCCGTTCGCGGTATTCGATGATCCGCGTGACGGTCTTCTCGCCGATGCCCCACACGCGACGCAGCGTTGCCGAGTCGGCCGTATTGAGGTTGACGGGCTGCTCGATGGGGTGGGGAGTGCGTTCCGGGAAGATGACGTAGGGTTCGAGCGCCGCAGCCACCGAGTCGCTCACGACGTAGCAGTCACGCAGTTCCTCCATGTCGTAGATGCCGTGCAGGTCGCGCCAGCGGACGAAGGCCTCGGCCTGGCGTTTCGACAGCGCGCCGATGGCCCGCAGGTAGCGGGTGCCGACCGTGTCGATACGGAACGGGACGGGAGCCATCGGCTCCGGAAGCGGGCGTCCGGTGCGGTACTCGCGCGGAGCGAAGGCGTATTTGCGGCCGATGCGGATGTAGGGCTCCAGCCGTCGGTAGGTCGAGTCGCTGATGCCGTAGCAGAGCGAGACATCCTCCGGGATGCGGAAGACCTTGCCCGCCGCGCGGTATTTCAGCAGGCTGACCGCCTCGTAGTTCGTCAGCCCGAGTGCGAGCAGCTCGTCGCGGTCGGCCGTGTTCGGGTCGAAGGGCCTGAGGCGGAGCGTGTCGGCGCGCTGCTCCATGGTGCGCTCGACGCGGCGGGCCGCCTCGGGGTCGGCCTTCGGACGGGCGAGCGTCAGTCCGAGGATCAAAAGTCCCGCCAGCGGCAGGAAGATGGCCAGGGCGCGGATTTCGCGTTCGGAGAAGAGTGCCATGGTTCGATCGGATTCGTGTGTGGAGAGAAGGGGGCTCCGGCCGCGTGGTATCGTGCTGCCGCGGACGGCGCGTGCCGGCGGGTCCGTCCGGCTGCGGCCTGCCGGGCGCGGGAGCCTCTTCCGTTCTTCAAAAATAGGCATTTTCCCGCGATTCCGACTCTTTCGAGTTGCCTTTTTTCTCTCTGTTCTCTCCCCGGATTCTCCGGCGGGGTGTCGTTGTGGCAAAAAACGGGCCCGAACCACCTTTTTTGCGCATACCTATAAAAAATAGTTGTATAATTATTTTTTTTAGTTACCTTTGTGGTGAAGAACCTTTCCTGCCGGGGGCAAGACGCGCCGAAGGGGCGCTGCATCCCTGCCGGAGGAGAAAAAACGGACTGTCATGGAGAACAAGACAACGATGGAGCGGCTGACACGCCGCGAGGAGGAGCTGATGCACCGCTTCTGGGAGCACGGGCCGATGTTCGTGCGGGAGCTGGTGGCGTTGTTTCCCGACCCGAAGCCCCATTTCAACACGATTTCGACGATGGTGCGCTCGCTCGAAGCCAAAGGCTACGTCGCCCACGAGGACTACGGCAACACCTACCGCTACCATGCCGCCGTGAGCGAGGAGGAGTTCTCGCGCCGCACGCTGGGCAATGTCATCAGCCGCTATTTTGAAAATTCCTACCTCGGCGCCGTGTCGGCGCTGGTCGAGGAGGAGAAGATCTCGGTCGAGGAGCTGCGTGCCCTGATCGACCGCATCGAAAACAACCGCACCCGCTGACCATGGAAGCCCTGTTGACCTATACGTGGCGCGTGGCGGCCTGTCTGGCCGTGGCGTGGCTCTTCTTCCGGCTGCTGCTCGGGCGCGAGACCTTCTGCCACCTGAACCGCCTTGTCGTGCTGGCACTGCTGGTGCTCTCGTTCCTCCTGCCTTTGTGCGTCATCACCGTCCGCCGCGAGGTCCCCATACCTTATGAAGTATGGGTCCATGCGACGGAGGTGCGGTCGGCTGCCGCCCCGGTGTCGGCCGCGGCACCCTTCCCGTGGGCGGCGCTTCTCGGCGGGCTCTATCTTGCCGGGGTGCTGGCGGCCGCATGCCGCATGGCGTGGTCGCTTGCGGCCGTCGTGCGGGTGATCCGCCGCGGGCGCCGCGAACGCCTGGCGGACGGGGTGGTGCTGGTGCGCACGCCGCAGCCGGTCACCCCCTTCAGCTGGGGCCGGTATGTCGTGCTCGCGGAGACGGAGCCGGCCGAAGAGGTTGCGACGATCCTGCTGCACGAACGGGCCCATGTGCGGCTGCACCATACGTGGGACCTGCTTTTTGCCGATCTGGCCGGCTGCCTGCAGTGGTTCAATCCGGCGGTGTGGCTGCTGCGGCGGGAGCTGTGCGCCATCCACGAGTACGAGGCCGACCGCGCGGTGCTCGAGGCCGGGACGGATGCCCGCGCCTACCAGCTGCTGCTGGTCCGCCGGGCGGTCGGCACGCAGCTTTTTGTCGCAGCCAACAATTTCAACCACAGTAAACTTCAAAACCGTATTGCCATGATGCTGAAAAAAAGATCATCCCGCTGGGCGGCGGCCCGCACGCTGCTCATTCTGCCGCTCTCGGCCCTGGCGCTGGGGGCCTTTGCCCGCACGTTGCAGGTGCCGGTCGTGAAGGCGCCCGATGCGACGCTGCTTCCGGCTCCGGCGTTTGGAACGAACTCCGCGCGCGAGGCCTCGCTCGACTCCTCTTCGATCACGATCGTTCCGGCGCCGGAGGAGGGCGGTAAGGCGTCCTCGGCACCGGATGCGAAGCCTGCACCGCTCTATATTGTCGACGGTGAGGTGGCGGATCCCGCCCGCGTGCAGCGGCTTCAGGCCGAGCGGATCGCTGCGGTCACCGTACTCAAGGATTCGAGCTTCACGGTCCGCTACGGGGATGCGGCCCGCAACGGGGTGGTGGTGATCTCGACGCGCGGTGTCGTGCCCGACAGCGCCGCGTTGCGCGAGGTGCAGCGTCGGGCGGAGGAGGCGACGGCCTATTTCCGGAGCCCGGAGTGGAAGGCCGTGCAGCAGAAGCTGGACGGAGCGAACGGCTACTTCCGGAGTGAAGAGTGGGCCGAGGTGCAGCGGAAGATGAACGAATCGCCCGACTATTTCCGGAGCGACGAATGGAAGGCCGTGCAGGAGAAGCTGGCCGCCGTAGGCGACTATTTCAGGAGCGAAGAGTGGCGCGAGGCGCAGCGGAAGGTGGCGGCGACGGTCGATTACTTCAAGAGCCCCGAATGGCTGGTGGCGCAGGAGCAGCTGGCGTCGATGGGCGAATATTTCCGCAGCGATGAGTGGCGCGAGGCACAGCGCAGCCTGGAGAAGGGGTGGCAGGGAGCCGATCCCGCACCGTCCGCCGATGCCGCAGCGACGGAGGGGCAGGCTGCTGCCGTGCGCGAGCCCGATATCGTGGTGGTCGGCACCGGCAAGATGAAAAAGTCGGACCTGCTCTACGTGGTTGACGGCAAGCGGGTCTCCTACCGGAAGTTCTCGGCGCTGGACGCCTCGACGATCCGGGAGATCAATGTGTTAAATGGTGAAAGTGCCGAGCGGAAGTACGGCCGACGGGGCCGCAACGGAGCCCTCGAAATCACCACGAGGCAGGCCGGCGGCGGGCAGTGAGCGAATCCGTAAGCAAGAGATAAAAAGTTCATCGGAGCGGGGGTGCCTTTCGGGCGGCCCCGCTTTTTTTGTGGAGTCGGAGGCCGGTGCTGGACGCCCGAAAGTCGGTGCCGGGCGCCAGAAGGGGAGGGCGTCTGGGAGTCGGAACGTCGGTGCCGGGAGCCTGAAGGGGAGGTTACAGGACGCCCGAAAGTCGGCGCCGGGAGCCAAATGGAGGGTGCCGGGAGTCCGAAGACGGGCGCCGGAAGTCCGAAGGCCGACGCCGGATGGTGTCCGGTTACTCGAACATGACGATTTCGGGCCTGGTCGGGCGGTAGCGCCACTGCTCGAGTCGCGTGGCGTTCGACAGCCGGAAGTATTCGCTTTCGACGAGCCCGGGCTTGCCGAAGGCGATGCCCAGCCGGATCTGGATCGTGTTGAAGACCAGGCGCTCGTTGCGCAGCCGCACGCCGATGCCCAGCGAGGTGTAGAATTCGTTCTTGAAGATGTTGGGCGAATAGCCGATCAGTCCGAAGTCCGCGAACCCGAAAAAGGCGATGCGGAAACCCAGCGGATGGTAGGGTGAGAAGAGTACGGTCTCGGTGTTGAGGATCATGCGGTTGGTGCCGATCACGTGCTCCTTGAGCGCCTGCAGACCGTTTTCGTCGGTGAAGCGGATGCTCTCGTCGCTTCCCGAGAGGCGGTTCCAGCCCTGCGTGTAGTTGAGCGAGAGAAACTGGCGGATGCGGCTGCGGCGGAGCATGAAGAGGTTGGAGAACCACCGCAGGTCGACATCCACGGCGCTCTGGCGCCACATGCCGCTCCCCGTGTCGATGTAGCTGCCGAGCGTCAATCCGCCCATGAGGTAGCCCACGGGGCGGAATCCGCCGATCACGTAACTGATGCCGAGGTACATCGCGTCGCGGAACTCGCCCCAGACGTAGCCGCTGACCAGCTCGGCCTTGTATCCCGTGGCGAGGTACTCGCGCAGACCGAATCCGTAGACCATGTTGGCCGTGTAGAAGCGTTCGCGGTAGAGACCCACGCCGGCCAGCAGGGCGTCCTGGTCGTGCAGAATGGGGTTGTAGTCGGCGCTTACCGCGGGCCGTTCGCTCACGCGGCGGTAGTTGTAGCGCCCCGTGACGTAGAAGCTCGACCGGAGCGCGGGTATGAGGTGCGAGTAGCCGCCCCAGGCGTCGAGGTTGCGCTGCTTGACCAGCAGCGACGTGTCCTGCTCGATCATGTAGCGTTTTTCGCGGATGTCGCCGTAGGTCAGGCCGATCTCGTAGTCGGTCGGTCGCAGGAACTCCTTGCGGAGCCCGAGGCTGAGCGTCGAGTTGTAGAAGTCGCGCCCGCCGGCGAAGTCGGCCGTGTAGAAGCTGCCCAGCACGTTGGGAATCTCGTATTCGACCAGGTTGCCGCCGTAGGAGAAGTCCTCGCGGTTGAAGTTGGTGTTGATGCGCAGCAGGTTGCCCGTGCCGAAGATGTTGGCGTCGTAGACCCCGATGGTCGTGCGCCCTTCGGAGTGAAGCCCGCCGTCGACGCTGATGGTCCAGCTGTCGCGCGTGGTGATGACGATGTTCACGCAGGTCGTGTCCACGGGGTCGGGGACCACGCTGATGTCGACATCGGAGAGGTAGGAGCGCGAGCGGAGCAGCTGTTTGTTGCGGATGATCGTCTGGGGGTCGAGCTGCTCGCCGGTGCGGAAGAGCAGGTCGCGGCGGATGACCCGTTCGCGCGTCAGCATGTGCGTCTTGTTGGCCGCGCGTTCGAGCCAGTTGCCGTCGGCGTCGAAGATCGGGCGGCGGTCGATCGAGATTTCGCCGATCGTCTTGCCGGCAAAGGGTTCGAGCAGCACGCTCTCGTCGATGGCCTGCCCCGTTGCCGTCGTGTCGAGCACGGGACGCACGAAGAGCATGCGGTAGAGCATGCGGGGAACCCGGCGGCGCGACGTCTTGGACCGGATGCTGTCGTAGAGCCGCTGGTCATTGACTCCGCGTCCGGGATTGAACCGTCCCGCGCTGTCGGGGGTGAAGTGTTCGGGCTTGTAGACCTTCGGGCCCACGGGAAGTTCGGCGGCCGTCGTGGCCGTCGCCAGCAGTGTGAGCAGCAGTATGCAGAGCCGGGAGAACATACGTCAAAGATAACGTATTTTCGCGATAAAAAGTATCGAAAACCGCCCGCCGGAGCCGCCCGGGTACAAAAAAAAGTCCGCATGAAGCGAACCTTCTTTCGTATCGTTGTGCAGGGTGGGTGACCTCTGCCGTTTCGGACGGCCTGTGCCGGTGTCCGTCGGATCTCCGGCCCCGGCCCTGCTTTCGGGACCGATCCGGTTCCGGTTTCGATCCAGACTTCGGGTCCGACCGTTGCCTGCCCCCGGCTTTCGCCCCGGAGCTTTCCAGTCCCGGTCCCTTTCCGGTACCGGTCTCGCGGTCTCGGTCTCTTTCCAGTCCCGGTCCCGCTCTGCTTTCGCCCCCCCCGGCTCCGGCCCGGCCCTCCGGGTTATCTGCGGCGCTGCTCCTTGGCCTCGATGCACTCCGTGGCGTGGGGCACCTTCATCAGCCGCTCCTTGGGGATGAGCTTGCCGGTGGTCTTGCAGATGCCGTAGGTCTTGTTCTCGATGCGCACGAGCGCCATCTCGAGGTTGCGGATAAACTTCATCTGGTGGGCCGCCAGGCGTCCGCTCTCCTCCTTGGAGAGGGTTGTCGCCCCCTCTTCGAGGACCTTGAACGTCGGCGAGGTATCTTCCGTGTCGTTGTCTGCCGTATGGGTAATCGTGGCGCGCAGCAGCTCGTAGTCCGCACGTGCGTTCTCAAGCTTTTTCAGGATAAGCTGCTTGAACTCTTCGAGTTCGGCATCGCTGTATCGGGTTCTTTCGTCTGCCATAGTCGTTACTCTCTTTTTTGTTTATTTGTAAAATTAAGTATTTATTCTGAAAACACCAAATTTTACGCGAATAACGTATGCGCGCCCCGCCGTATTGTGTGTGCGGCGTCAGATGCGCGTCACGGCGATCTTCAGCGGCTCGTCGTCCAGATCGGAATCCACGACGACGGCACCGGCCGGTGCCGTCGCGGCCTTCACTTCGACGGCGAGCGTCTGCGCGGCGATGTAGTCCGAGAAGCCGGCGAGCGCCTGCTCGACGGCGGGCTTCGCCTCGATCTCCACGCGGATCTTGTCCGTGACCTCGAATCCCGACTCCTTGCGGATGTTCTGGATGCGGTTGATCAGCTCGCGGGCCGCACCTTCGGCGCGCAGCTCGTCCGTCAGCGTGATGTCGAGTGCCACGGTGAGCTTGCCCTCCGTCGACACGAGCCATCCGGGCATGTCCTCCGAGGTGATCTCGAAGTCGGCCGGCGTGACGGTGATACGCTCTGCGCCGAGATCGAGCACCGTTTCGGGTGCGGCCTCGATCTGGGCAATGCGCTCCTGCGAGAACTCCGCGGTCATGGCGGCGATCTGCTTCATGTACTTGCCGTAGCGCGGGCCGAGGGTCTTGAAGTTGGGCTTGATGCGCTTGGTGATGATGCCCGTGGTATCCTCGATGAGCTCCAGCTGCTTGACGTTGACCTCCGAAAGGATGAGGCCCTTCACGGCGGAGATGTGGGCCGCCATGGCGGGGTCGAGCACCGGGATGAGAATCTTCATCAGCGGCTGGCGCACCTTGATCGAGACCTTGCGGCGCAGGGCCAGCACCATTGACGAGACGCGCTGCGCGAGCGACATCATCTGCTCGAGGTCGGGGTCGATCAGCCGCTCGTCGGCCTCGGGGAAGGTCGACAGGTGGACGGACTCCTCGGTGTGGCGTCCGCTCACGGCGTTCAGGTCGGTGAAGATGCGGTCCGAGATGAAGGGTGCGAAGGGTGCCGCAAGCATCGCGACGGTCTCCAGACAGGTGTAGAGCGTCTGGTAGGCCGCGAGCTTGTCCTCGGACATGCCGCCGCCCCAGAAGCGCTTGCGGTTCAGGCGCACGTACCAGTTCGAGAGGTTCTCGCCGACGAACTCCTGGATGGCGCGGGCCGCGGGCGTTGGGTCGTAATCCTCGAGCGAGCGCGTCACGTCGCGCACGAGCGTGTTGAGCAGCGAGATGATCCAGCGGTCGATCTCGGGACGCTTTGCGACGGGAATCTCCTCCTCGCGGCCCGTGAATCCGTCGACGTTGGCATAGAGGGCGAAGAACGAGTAGGTGTTGTAGAGCGTGCCGAAGAACTTGCGGCGCACCTCGTCCACGCCGTCGCGGTCGAACTTGAGGTTGTCCCACGGCTGCGAGTTGGAAATCATGTACCAGCGCGTGGCGTCGGGACCGTAGGTTGCGAGCACCTCGAACGGATCGACGGCGTTGCCCAGGCGCTTCGACATCTTGTTGCCGTTCTTGTCGAGCACCAGTCCGTTGGAGATGATGTTGCGGAAGGCCACCGAGTCGAAGAGCATCGTGGCGATGGCGTGCAGCGTGAAGAACCAGCCGCGCGTCTGGTCGACACCCTCGGCGATGAAATCGGCGGGGTAGACCTCGTTGAAGTCCTCCTTGTGCTCGAAGGGGTAGTGGACCTGGGCGTAGGGCATGGCTCCCGAGTCGAACCACACGTCGATCAGGTCGGGTTCGCGGCGCATCGGCTCGCCCTTCGACGAGACGAGGACGATCTGATCGACATAGGGGCGGTGCAGGTCGATGCGGTCGGTCGAGTAGTTCTCCTTCGACATGTCGCCCACGCGGAACTTCGGGAAGGGATTCTCCTTCATCACGCCCGCGGCGACCGCCTTCTCGATCTCGGCCATGAGCTCCCCGACCGAACCGATGCACTTCATCTCCGAGCGGTCCTCGGTGACCCAGATCGGCAGGGGCGTGCCCCAGAAGCGCGAACGCGAGAGGTTCCAGTCGTTGAGGTTCTCGAGCCACTTGCCGAAGCGTCCCGTGCCGGTCGACTCGGGTTTCCAGTGGATCGTGCGGTTGAGCTCGATCATGCGCTCCTTGGCGGCCGTCGAGCGGATGAACCACGAGTCGAGCGGGTAGTAGAGCACGGGTTTGTCCGTGCGCCAGCAGTGGGGGTAGTTGTGGACGTGCTTCTCGATGCGGAAGGCCTGCGATGCGGCCTTCATCTTCATGCAGATGTAGATGTCGAGCGACTCGGCGGCCTGCGCGGCCTGCTCGTCGTAGCGTCCGTCGACGGTGAACTGCGGGTCGTAGGCGTTCTTGACCCAGCGGCCGGCATATTCGCGGTAGCGGTCGACGTCGACGCACTCGGCGACGAAGCGCTCGTCGAGCTCGTCGAGCAGGTAGAACTTGCCCGTGAGGTCGACCATCGGGCGGGTCTCGCCGCGCTTGTTGATCATGAAGAGCGACGGGATGCCCGCGGCGCGCGCCACGAAGGCGTCGTCGGCACCGAACGTCGGGGCGATATGGACGATACCCGTACCGTCCTCCGTGGTGACGTAGTCGCCCAGGATCACGCGGAAGGCCTTCTGCGAGGCGTCGTGCCAGTTGCCGTCGCCATCCACCTCGACGGGCTTGACCCACGGCAGCAGCTGCTCGTAGTGCATGCCTTCGAGTTCGGGACCCTTGTATTCGCCGACGACCTCGAACGGCACGAGCTTGTCGCCCGGCTTGTAGGAGTCGAGCGCGAGACCCTCGGCCTTCTTGTTGAAGTGGTTGTAGAGCAGCGCCTTGGCCAGCACGGCGGTGATCTTCTCACCCGTGTAGGCGTTGTACGAGCGCACGGCCACGTAGTCGATCTTCGGGCCGACGCAGAGCGCCGTGTTCGAGGGCAGGGTCCACGGCGTCGTGGTCCAGGCCAGGAAGCAGGGCGTGCCCCAGCCCGTCATTTCGGGCTTCGGGTCGAGGATGCGGAACTGCCCGACGACGGTCGTGTCCTTGACGTCGCGGTAGCAGCCCGGCTGGTTCAGCTCGTGCGTCGAGAGGCCCGTGCCGGCGGCCGGCGAGTAGGGCTGGATCGTGTAGCCCTTGTAGAGCAGACCCTTGTCGAAGAGCTGCTTGAGCAGCCACCACAGCGTCTCGATGTACTTGTTGTCGTAGGTGATGTAGGGGTCGTCCATGTTGACCCAGTAGCCCATCTTGCGCGTGAGCTCCTCCCACACGCCCGTGAACTCCATGACGGCCTCGCGGCACGTGCGGTTGTACTCCTCGATGGAGATGCGGCGGCCGATGTCCTCCTTTGTGATGCCGAGCTTCTTCTCGACGCCCAGCTCCACGGGCAGGCCGTGGGTGTCCCATCCGGCCTTGCGGTGCACGAGGTAGCCGCGCTGGGTCTTGTAGCGGCAGAAGACGTCCTTGATCGTGCGGGCCATCACGTGGTGGATGCCCGGCATGCCGTTGGCCGAGGGGGGACCCTCGTAGAAGACGAACGTGGGGTGTCCCTCGCGGGTGGTGATGCTTTTGTGGAAGGTGTCGTGCGCGTCCCATTCGGCGAGCACGTCGGCGGCCAGACCTGCCAGGTCGAGACCTTTATACTCCTTGAACTTCATAGGTATGTATGGTTGTTATTTGCCGGTTTTCTGACAAGCAGCAAAGATAGGAAAAAAGATTGGAAAAATTGCAAAAAACAGCGCTTTCGGCGCCGTCCGATGCAAAACGGCACGCCGCAGGGGGCGTGCCGTGAATCGAGGCCGGGACGGGATTGTTGTGCGCGATGCCTGCCCGGGAACGGAACAGTCGCGTGCGGTGCACATGCCGGGGCGGAGGTGTTGCGCGACGGCCTGTTCGGGGAAGGAGGTGTTGCGCGGCGCACATGTTGGGGCGGAGGTGTCGCGTGGGCTTGCAGGTGGGCGGGGCTGTTGTGCGTGGCCGTGCGTCCGGAAAGGGCTGGTGATGCCGTAGGCGGCGTGCGTCCGGAAAGAGGTGGCGTGCCGGGTGTCTTTGGCACTCTTCGCCGCCCGGATCGGGCCGGGCGTCAGTCGAACGACTGCATCTCGATGAGCTTGGCGTAGATGCCGTTGCGGGCCATCAGCTCGTTGTGCGTGCCCTGCTCGGCAATGCGGCCGTGGTCGATGACGATGATCCGGTCGGCGTTGTGGATCGTCGAGAGCCGGTGGGCGATGACCACCGACGTGCGGCCCACGAGCAGCTTGTTCAGGGCCTCCTGCACGAGCTTCTCGCTCTCGGTGTCGAGCGCCGAGGTCGCCTCGTCGAGGATCAGGATGTCGGGGTTCTTCAGCACGGCGCGGGCGATCGAGAGACGCTGCCGCTGTCCGCCCGAGAGCTTCGCGCCGCGGTCGCCGATGTTGGTCTGGTAGCCCTTCTCGCACTCGGCGATGAAACTGTCGGCATTGGCGATGCGGGCCGCCTCGACAATCTCCTCGTGCGTGGCCGAGGGCTTGCCCATGGCGATGTTGCCCTCGATCGTGTCGTTGAAGAGCACGGTGTCCTGCGCCACGACGCTCATGTGGGCGCGCAGGCTCTCCTGCGTGTAGTCGCGCAGCGAGACGCCGTCGATGAGGATGTCGCCCGAGGTGGGGTCGTAGAAGCGCGGGATCAGCTCGCTGAGCGTCGACTTGCCGCCGCCCGACGGTCCGACGAGCGCCACGGTCTGTCCGCGGAGAATCTCGAACGAGATGCCGTCGATGACCTCGCGCGTGCCGTCGTAGGAGAAGTGCACGTCGCGGAACTCGATCTTGCGCTTGAGCCCCTGCAGGACGCGGGCCCCGGGCCGATCCTCGATCTCGGGCCGCGAGTCGATCACCGAGAAGATGCGCTCGCCGGCGGCGATGCCCTGGTTGATGTTGGCGAACTGGTCGATGAAGGTGCGCACGGGGCGGGTGATCTGCGAGAAGATCGCCACGAAGGCGATGAAGCCGCCCGGGTCGAGCGACCCCTTGGCCACGAGCGATCCGCCGAAGACGAGAATCACTCCGACGGCCGTGATGCCGAGGAATTCGCTCATGGGCGAGGCCAGCTGCTGGCGCCGCGCCATCGAGAGGGTGAGGCGCGCCAGGTCGGCGCTGATCTCGTAGAACTTCTGCTTGACGTACTGCGTGGCGTTGTAGCTCTTGATGACCTTGATGCCGGCGAGCGATTCGTCGAGCGTGGCGACCATTTCGCCGGTGCGCTTCTGGTTGGTGCGGGCCGGGTGGCGCAGGCGCTTGACGATGTTGCCGATGATGAGCGCCACGACGGGCAGGAACAGCACCGAGAAGGCCGACAGCTCCCACGAGATGGCGAGCATCATGACGATGTAGCCGATGATGAGGAACGGCTCGCGGAAGGCCACCTGCAGCGTGTTGGTGATGCAGAACTGCACGACGCCGACATCGGAGGTGATCTTCGAGATGATGTCGCCCTTGCGCTGCTCGGAGAAGTAGCCGACGTTCATGTCCATGACCTTCGAGAACATCTCGTTGCGCATGCGCTGGAGCGTGCGGGCGCGCATGCTCTCGACGGTCCAGGCTCCGAGATAGCGGAACAGGTTGCTCAACAGGCTGATGCAGATGGCCACGCAGGCCAGCAGGATCAGCACGTTCTGGCGGTCGTAGGTATCGAACAGGTGCGAATAGGCGTAGTTGAACAGGGCGGTCAGGTACTCCTGGTTGAGTTCGAGCGGCGGCAGCGTCTCCACGGGCTCCGGCGTGAATCCCTCGTCGAACATCGTGTTCAGGATCGGGATGATGAGCATGAACGTCAGCGAGTTGAACAGCGCGTAGAGGAGCGAGTAGAAGAAGTAGGGGATGGCGTATTTTTCGATCGGGCGGGCGAAGCCCAGCAGCCGCAGGTATGTCTTGAACATTCCGGAGTGTTTGGTTGGTTAACGCTATGACGGAACAAAGATACGATAATCGCGCGAAAAAGAGAAAAATATGGGAAATATCGGAGAATCGGCGCCCGTTAGCGGACAGAAACTGCCGCTTACGCCTCCCCGGGGGTATATCCCGTATCCTCGGCCAGATGGGCCGTGTCGTTGGCCGCGGCGACGGCCAGGCGGTCGCAGCGGTTGTTCTCGACGGTCTCGGCGTGGCCCTTGACCCAGACGAAGCGGACCCGATGGCGGCGGTAGACATCCAGGAAACGGCGCCACAGGTCGGGGTTTTTCTTGCCGGCAAAACCCTTCCTGACCCAGCCGAAGAGCCACCCCCGGGTCACGGCGTCGACGACGTATTTCGAGTCGGAGTAGATCGTGACGTCCGACCCTTCGAAGCGCAGCGCCTCGAGCGCCACGCAGACGGCCATGAGCTCCATGCGGTTGTTCGTCGTCAGGCGAAACCCCTGTGAGAGCTCCTTGCGGTGGGGGCCCGAGAGCAGCACCACGCCGTAGCCGCCCGGCCCGGGATTTCCCAGGGCCGAACCGTCGGTGTAGATCGTGATCGTGGGCATGGCGGCGGTATGTTGTCGGATGGCGGGTCAATGAAAAAACCGACAGGGAACCGGTCTCGGGCCTGTTCCCTGTCGGTGTGTGCGGGGTGTTACCTGAGTGCCGCGATCTGCTCCTTGAGCGCCGCGATCTTGGCCTCGGCATCGGCCTGCTTGGCCCGTTCGTTGGCGACGACCTTCTCGGGCGCCGACTGCACGAACCGCTCGTTGGAGAGCTTCTTCATCACCGAGGCGAGGAAGCCTTCGTAGTAGGCCAGGTCGTCCGAGAGCTTTTTGATTTCGGCCTCGGTGTCGATCTTGCCGGCCATCGGCACGAAGTACTGCGTCGTCTTGACGAGGAAGGCCGCGGCTGCGGAGTCCTTCTCCGTGATGAAGTCGATCGACGAGAGGTTGGCCATCTTGCGCATCAGCGGCGCGTACTCCTCGGGGTAGTTCTCGTCGCGGATCACTTCGAGGACGAGCGGCTCCTTCTGTGCGAGGTTCTTCTGGTTGCGGATGCTGCGCACCGTGGTGATGACCTCGTGCGCCAGCTCGAAGCGGGCCAGCACGCCGGGCTTCTCCTCCGCGGGCTGCGGCATCGGCGCCACGCAGATCGACTCGCCCTCGGCGCGGGGTGCGAGCGCCTGCCAGATCTCCTCCGTGATGAAGGGCATGAAGGGGTGCAGCAGCCGCATCAGCGCATCGAAGAAGCCGCGCGTTGCGGCCACCGTCACCGCGTCGGCCGGTTCGCCGTAGGCGGGCTTGACCATCTCGAGGTACTGGCCGCTGAAGTCGTCCCAGAAGAGGCGATAGGCCTCCTTGAAAGCCTCCGAGATGCGGTACGAGCGGAACTCCTCGTCGATCTGGCGCAGCGAGCGGCCGAGCGCCTGTTCGAACCACTCGACGGCCGAGCGTTCGGTCTCGGTCTGGCTGCGGTCCGCGTCGACGCGCCAGCCGTTGATGAGGCGGTAGGCGTTCCAGATCTTGTTGCCGAAGTTGCGGCCCTGCTCGCAGAGCGCCTCGTCGAACATCACGTCGTTGCCGGCCGACGAGGAGATGAGCATCGCCATGCGCACGCCGTCGGCACCGTAGCGGGCGATCAGATCGAGCGGGTCGGGCGAGTTGCCCAGCTGCTTGGACATCTTGCGGCCGATCTTGTCGCGCACGATGCCCGTGAAGTAGACGTTCGAGAAGGGCTTCTCGTGGCGGTATTCGTATCCGGCCATGATCATGCGGGCGACCCAGAAGAAGATGATGTCGGGGCCCGTCACCAGGTCGTTGGTCGGGTAGTAGTATTCGATTTCGGGGTTGTGCGGATGGCGGATGCCGTCGAAGACCGAAATGGGCCAGAGCCACGACGAGAACCACGTGTCGAGCACGTCCTCGTCCTGCCGCAGGTCCGTGAGCTGCAACGTGGCGTCGCCGCTCTTGGCGCGGGCCTTCTCGAGCGCCTCCTCGGCCGTCGGGGCCACGACGAAGCCCCCCTTGGGCAGGTAGTAGGCCGGGATGCGCTGTCCCCACCAGAGCTGGCGCGAGATGCACCAGTCCTTGATGTTCTCCATCCAGTAGCGGTAGGTGTTGCGGTACTTCTCCGGCACGAAGCGGATCTCCCCCTCCATGACGGCCTTCGTGGCGGGCTCGGCAAGCTCCTTCATCGAAAGGAACCACTGCATCGAGAGCTTCGGTTCGATGGCTACGCCCGTGCGCTCCGAGTAGCCGACGTTGTTCGTGTACTCCTCGGTCTTCTCGAGCAGCCCGGCGGCGGCCAGGTCGCCCTCGATCTTGCGGCGCACCTCGAAGCGGTCCTCGCCGACGTACATGCCGACCTTGTCGTTGACCGTGCCGTCGTCGTTGAAGATGTCGATCGTCTCGAGCCCGTATTTCTCGCCGAGCATGTAGTCGTTCACGTCGTGGGCCGGCGTCACCTTCAGGGCGCCCGTACCGAATCCGATGTCGACGTAGGTGTCGCGGATCACCGGGATCGAGCGGCCGACGAGCGGCACGATGACGCGCGCGTCGGCGGGCAGCCACTGGTAGCGCTCATCCTCGGGGTTGACGCAGAGCGCCGTATCGCCCAGAATGGTCTCGGGGCGCGTCGTGGCGACGACGATCGTGCGGTCGGTGCCCTCGACCCGGTAGCGCAGGTAGTAGAGCTTGCCGTGCGACTCCTTGAAGACGACCTCCTCGTCCGAGAGGGCGGTCTGCGCCGCGGGGTCCCAGTTGACCATGCGCACGCCGCGGTAGATGCGTCCCTTCTCGTAGAGGTCGCAGAAGACGCGGATGACCCCTTCGGTGCGGGCGTCGTCCATCGTGAAGCAGGTGCGCTCCCAGTCGCACGAGGCGCCCAGCTTGCGCAGCTGCTTGAGAATCACGCCGCCGTACTTCTCCTTCCACTCCCAGGCGTAGCGGAGGAACTCCTCGCGCGTGAGCGACGACTTCTCGATACCCTTTTCGCGGAGCATCGCCACGACCTTGGCCTCCGTGGCGATCGAGGCGTGGTCCATGCCGGGGACCCAGCAGGCGTTCTTGCCCGACATGCGGGCGCGGCGGATCAGTACATCCTGCAGCGTGTTGTTGAGCATGTGTCCCATGTGCAGCATGCCGGTGACGTTGGGGGGCGGAATGACGATCGTATAAGGTTCTCTTTCATCGGGTTCCGAGTGGAAAAGCCGGTGCGAGATCCAGTAGTCGTACCATTTCGCCTCGATCTGCTGCGGCGTGTATTTGTCTGCGATTTGCATAGGACGTAGTGTTTTGCTTTTGGATTCAGGGTTGCAAAGTTATCAACAATCTGTCAAAGATAAAATAAAATCCGTGAAAAATCGTTACCTTTGCGACAATTATAGTATATAGGAAACATGAACAAGAAAGATAAGATCGAAACCGCCGAGCTCGACGACATGAACCTTGTCCCCGAGCTGCTCGACGGCAAACACCGTGTCATCCCCATCGTTACGGGCGGGGACGAGACCGTGGAGGAGGTCGAAGTCCCTGAAATCATACCCATCCTCACGCTGCGTTCGTCGGTGCTCTTCCCGGGTGCCATCACCCCCATCACGGTGGGCCGCGACAAGAGCATCTCGCTCGTCAGGGCCGTAAATGCCGAAGGCGGCATCCTGGGCGCCGTGCTGCAGCGCGAAAGCGAGGTCGAGGACCCCGCGCCGGACGACATGTACAAGGTCGGCACCGCGGCGCGCATCATCAAGATACTTGAAATGCCGAACGGCAACCTGACGGTGATACTCAACGGTCTGGAGAAGATCGAAATCCGCGAGTACGTCTCCGTGGAGCCCTACTTCAAGGCCCGCGTCACGGCGCTGCGCGACACCTCGCCCGACATGAAGAGCATCGAGTTCGAGGCCCTCGTGGATTCGATCCGCGACGTGGCGCTCGGCATCATCAACGTCTCGCCGTCGATGCCCAAGGAGGCGGCCTTTGCCATCAAGAACATCGACTCGAAGCGGGGCATCATCAACTTCATCTGCTCGAACATGGAGCTCACGGACGAGGACCGTCAGTCGCTGCTCGAGGCGCCGGGGCTGCTGGCCCGGGCGCGCAAGCTGCTCGAGATCCTGATCCGCGAGCAGCAGCTGGCCGAGCTCAAGAACCAGATTCAGGAGCGCGTCAAGCAGGAGATCGACAAGCAGCAGCGCGACTACTACCTCCAGCAGCAGATGCGCACGATCCAGGACGAACTGGGCGACGGCGTCGATGCCGACATCGAGCGCATGCGCGAGCAGGCCGCGAAGAAGAACTGGCCCAAGGAGGTGGGCGAAACCTTCGAGAAGGAGTTGCAGAAGGTCGAGCGGCTGAACCCCGCCGTGGCCGAATACTCGGTGCAGATGACCTACCTGCAGTTGCTGCTCGAACTGCCGTGGAACGACGTGACGAAGGACAATCTCGACCTGAAGCGCGCCCGCGAGCAGCTCGACCACGACCACTTCGGGCTCGACGAGGTCAAGGACCGCATTCTGGAGCACCTGGCCGTCATCAAGCTCAAGGGTGACCTGAAATCCCCGATCCTCTGCCTCTACGGGCCTCCGGGCGTGGGCAAGACCTCGCTGGGCAAGTCCGTGGCCGCGGCGCTGGGCCGCAAGTTCGGCCGCATCTCGCTGGGCGGTCTGCACGACGAGTCGGAGATCCGCGGACACCGCCGCACCTACATCGGCGCCATGCCGGGCCGCATCATCCAGACCATCAAGCGGTGCGGCTCGTCGAACCCGGTCATCATCCTCGACGAGGTCGACAAGGTGACCGTCTCGAACCACGGCGATCCGTCGAGCGCCCTGCTCGAGGTGCTCGACCCGGAGCAGAACACCACCTTCCACGACAACTACATCGACATGGAGTACGACCTGTCGAAGGTGCTCTTCATCGCCACGGCCAACAACGTGGCCAATATCGCCCCGGCGCTGCGCGACCGCATGGAGATGATCAACATCCCGGGCTACCTGCTCGAGGAGAAGGTGCGCATCGCCCTGGACCACCTGCTGCCCAAGCAGCGCGAGGCCCACGGCATCCAGCCCGAGCAGCTGACCCTCACGCCGGAGGTCGTCGAGCAGATCATCTCCGGCTATACGCGCGAGGCGGGTGTCCGCTCGCTGGACAAGCACCTGGCGAAGATCGCCCGGGCGCGGGCGCGTCAGATCGCCTTCGAGGAGCCGTTCGAGGCGGCCGTCACGGCGGCCGACCTGGAGAAGATCCTCGGCATGCCGAAGTTCCTCAAGGAGGAGTACGAGGTGGGCGGCATGACGGGCGTCGTCACGGGACTGGCCTGGACCGAGGTCGGCGGCGACATCCTCTACATCGAGTCGTGCCTGACGCCCGGCAAGGGCAAGGTGAGCCTGACGGGCAACCTGGGCGACGTGATGAAGGAGTCGGCGACGATTGCCCACGAGTGGGTCATGGCCCACTACCGCGAGCTGGGGATCGACCCCAAACTCTTCGAGACGAACGACATCAACATCCACGTGCCCGAGGGCGCCATTCCGAAGGACGGCCCGTCGGCCGGCATCACGATGGTCACGTCCATTGTCTCGACCTACACGGGACGCAAGGTCAAGGAGCGTATCGCCATGACGGGCGAGACGACGCTGCGCGGCCGCGTCATGCCCGTGGGCGGGGTCAAGGAGAAGATCCTCGCCGCGAAGCGCGCCGGCATCACGGAGCTGATCCTCTCGGAGGAGAACCGCAAGGACATCGCCGAGATCAAGCCCGAATACATCGAGGGGCTGACGTTCCACTACGTGCGCACGAACGACGAGGTGCTGAAACTGGCGCTGGAGTAACGCTCCGTGCCGCAAAAAGGAGAAACCGATGAAATTCATAGCGATCATTCCGGCGCGTTACGCCTCGACGCGCTTCCCGGGCAAGCCGCTGGCGCGGCTGGGCGGCAGGACCGTCATCGAACGGGTATACAGGCAGGTGGCGGACGTGCTGGACGATGCCGTCGTCGCGACGGACGACGAGCGCATCCGCGACGCCGTGCTGGCCTTCGGCGGCAAGGCCGAGATGACCTCGCCGGCACACCGCAGCGGCACGGACCGCTGCTGGGAGGCCTACTGCCGGCAGGGGCGCGACTACGACGTCGTGGTCAACGTGCAGGGCGACGAGCCCTTCATCTGCGCCTCGCAGATCGAGACGGTGAAGCGCTGTTTCGACGACCCGGCGACCGACATCGCCACGCTCGTCAAGCCCTTCGCCGCGGCGGACGGGCTCGCGGCGCTCGAGAATCCCAACTCGCCGAAGGTGGTGCTCGATGCCGCATCGCGTGCGCTCTACTTCTCGCGCTCGGTCATCCCCTACCTGCGGGGCGTGCCCCGCGAGGAGTGGCTCGCGCGCCATACCTTCTACAAGCACATCGGACTCTACGCCTTCCGCCGCGAGGTGCTGCGCGCCGTGACCGCGCTGCCGCAGTCGCCGCTCGAACTGGCCGAGTCGCTCGAGCAGCTGCGCTGGCTCGAGAACGGCTACCGCATCGGCGTGGGCGTGACCGACGTCGAGACCGTCGGCATCGACACGCCCGACGACCTGCGACGAGCCGAGGAGTTCCTTCGCCATCATCCCGAATACAACCAATGACGACCATGAAATTCATTGCTGGACCCTGTGTCATCGAATCGGCCGAGCTGCTCGACGCCGTGGCCGAACGCCTCGTCGCGATCAACCGCGCGCTCGGCACGCAGATCATCTTCAAGGCCTCGTTCGACAAGGCCAACCGCACGTCGATCTCGTCGTTCCGCGGCCCCGGGCTCGACAGGGGCCTGCAGATGCTCGCCGACGTGCGGGCGAAGTGGGGGCTGCGGCTGCTGACCGACATCCACGAGTCGTGGCAGGCCGCGCCCGTGGGCGAGGTGGTCGACGTCATCCAGATTCCGGCCTTCCTCTGCCGGCAGACCGACCTGCTCGTCGCCGCGGCGAAGACCGGCCGCACGGTCAACATCAAGAAGGCGCAGTTCCTCTCGGGGGCCGACATGCGCTACCCCTACGAGAAGGCCCGCGAGGCCGGTGCCGCGGAGGTGTGGCTCACCGAGCGGGGCAACATGTACGGCTACAACAACCTCGTGGTCGATTTCCGCAACATCCCCGACATGCTGCGCATCGCGCAGACGGTCGTGATGGACTGCACGCACTCGGTGCAGCGTCCCGGCGCCGCGGGCGGCAAGACGGGCGGCAACCGCGAGTTTGTCCCCGCGATGGCGCTCGCCGCACGCGCCTTCGGGGCCAACGCTTTCTTCTTCGAGGTGCACCCCGATCCGGACCGTGCGTTGAGCGACGGCCCGAACATGCTGCGGCTGGATGATCTGGAGAACCTCATCAAAACCCTCATATCATGACCGAAACAAGCAAGGCGCAGATCCTCGCCGTGGCCCGCAAGGCCATGCACACCGAGATGCTGGCGCTCAAACACCTCGAAGAGACGCTCGGCGACAACTTCGTCGCCGCCGTGGAGCTGATTCTCGCCTGCCGCGGGAAGTGCATCGTCACGGGCATGGGCAAGTCGGGCCTCGTGGGCCGCAAGATCGCCGCGACGCTCGCTTCGACGGGTACGCCGAGCTTCTTCCTCCATCCGGGCGAGGCCTTCCACGGCGATCTGGGCATGATCTCGAAGGAGGATGTCATCCTGGCGCTCTCCTATTCGGGCGAGACGGACGAAATCCTGAAGATCGTCCCCTTCATCCACTCCAACGGCAACAAGCTCATCTCGATGACCGGGCATGCCGAGTCGGCGCTGGCCAAGAACTCGGACGTGCACCTCGACGTGGCGGTGCGCGAGGAGGCCTGCATCCTGCACCTGGCGCCGACCACGTCGACCACGGCGCAGATCGCCATGGGCGATGCGCTGGCCGTGTCGCTCATGCAGCTGCGCGGCTTCACGAGCGTCGACTTCGCGCGCCTGCATCCGGGTGGCAGCCTGGGCCGCCGTCTGCTGATGACCGTGGGCAACGTCATGCGTTCGCACGACCTGCCCGTCGTGGCGCCCGACTGCTCGGCCACGGACATGATCCACGCCATCTCGAAGGGGGGGCTGGGACTCATCGTCATCTGCGAGGGGGACCGCATCGAGGGTATCGTGACGGACGGCGACGTGCGCCGCGCCATGGAGCGTCGCCGGGCGGAGTTCTTCAACATCAAGGCCGCCGACATCGCCACGCCGCATCCGAAGACCATCGCGGCGAGTGCCAAGCTGATCGAGGCCGAGAAGATGATGACCAAAAACAAGGTCACCTCGCTGCTCGTCACGGACGAGGCGGGCAAGCTCGCGGGCGTCGTCCAGATCTACGACATCAAGCTCTGACGCGCGTGCGGACGATTGGACTTTACGGACCGGCAGTCGTTGCCGGTCCGTTTTTTTGCCTCCTGCCGGCACCTTTGCGCGTCCCTTTTGGCGGATAATCCCCGATTTTTGACGTTTTTTCCAAGTCCGGCCGGTGCGGCGTGTGTAATTTTGCATCACGAACCAACACACACTGACGATATGATGAAACCGAACTTCTGGAGATGGCCGCTGCTGGCGCTTGCGACGCTGTGCATCGCCTGCGGCGGTGACGATGAACCCGTCACGCCGGGCAAGGACAATAACGAAGAGGAGAGCGAGGTCGAACAGCCGGCCGAGCCGCCCGTCCTTGAAACCGACATCTATACGGCCGCGCCCGCCGGGACGGGGGCCTGCCGCGATACCTACCTCACGCTGGAGTTCAAGACGACGCCTTCTCTCGGCACCTCGGGACTGATCCGCATCCTTGCGGCCGACGGTGCGGAGGTCGACCGCATCGACATGGCCGATGTGGCGGCCGTGGCGGACGGCGTGCCGCAGCTGGTCGCCACGTCGCCCTTTACGACGGCGATGGATGCCCTCGGCAGCCCGGCGCTGGGCCGCTACCGCATCGTCCACTACAGGCCCGTGCGCATCGACGGCAACCGGGTCACGATCAAGCCCCATTCGGGCGTGCTGGAGTACGAGGCGACCTATACGGTCGTGATCGACGCCGACGCCCTTGTTGCCGAGGGTTTCGGGGGTGTGGCCGGCGGCGAGTGGAGCTTCACGACCAAGTCGGCCCCCGCGTCGCGCTCGTCGGTGAGCGTCGGCGAGTCGGGATGCGACTTCCGCACCGTGCAGGGGGCGCTGGACTACGCCTATGAGTGCGGCCGCGACCAGGCCGTTACGATCGACATCCGCAACGGCGTCTACGAGGAGCCCCTCTACCTGCGCAACAAGAACAACCTGACGCTGCGCGGCGAGAGCCGCGAGGGGACGGTCATCTGCTTCGACAACTGCGAGCTCTACGCCTCGGGCGTGGGCAGCGGCGTCGCGACGCGCCCCGAGTGGGGTGCCGAGGTCGGCAAGTCGGGCGGTCGGGCCGTTCTGCTCGTCGAGAACTGCGACATGCTGCGCTTCGAGAACCTCACGCTCGAAAACACCCACGGCTCGGGCAGCCAGGCCGAGGCGATCTACAACAACGACAACAACGGCACGGGCCGCCTGGTCTTCGTCGGCTGCAACCTGCTCGGCGCGCAGGATACGCTCAACCTGAAGGGCTATGGCTGGTTCTACGACTGCCTGGTGGCCGGTGACGTCGACTTCATCTGGGGTTCGCCCGCCACGGTGCTCTTCGAGGCGTGCGAAATCCGCTCGGTCAACGGCGGCTACCTCGTGCAGGCCCGCTGCCTGGAGCGCTCGGCCAAGGGCTTCGTCTTCCTCGGCTGCGACCTGACCGAGGCCGACGGCAGCAACGGCAACGCTGTCTACTTCGCCCGTTCGAGCGGCAGCGCCGACTACTACGACAACGTCGTCTTCGTCGACTGCACCGTCGGCGAGCACCTTTCGTCGCAGGGGTGGTACTCCAGCCCGGTTCCCAACCCTTCGGCCGCAACAGCTACGGCCGGATGGCGCGAGTACGGCCTTGTGCGCAACGGCGCACCCTTTGCCTCGACGTCGGCCTACTGCCATGCCTTGACGGCGGACGAGGCGGCAGCGTATGCCGACCGCACGACGATCTTCCGCTCCTGCCCGAAGGGAACGGAGTGGCTCGTGGAGTAGCCTCACCGGCGACTCCCTTTCGCAAGCCCCATCAAACCTTTGTATTTATATAAAAAGTGCCCCTGCCGCATGAACTGCGGCAGGGGTTTTTGTCCGGAGGACCGTCCGGAGCGCTCCGGCGGTTCTCCCGGGAATGGTCGGCCTTTCAGTCGGGTCCTACGCGCCGCGGATACGTGGCCGGATCGTCTTCTCCTGAAGAGGCCGGGTATCGCCGCCGCGGATGCGAGGTCGGATCGTCTTCTCCTGAAGGAGCCGGGCTTGCGGGCCGGTTCCCGGACTGGTTTGAAGACCGGTTCGCGGACTGGTTTGAAGTCCGGTTTTCGGGCCGTTTCGGGACGGGTTTGCGGCGGACCGCAGCGGGCATCCGTTGCGTCCGTTGTGCCCGGGTGGCGCGTCAGTCCCCCTCCTCGAGATGGAAAACCGCCTCGACGGCCTTGCCGAAACAGCGGGCGATCTTCAGCGCCAGCACCGTCGAGGGGACGAACTTTCCGCTCTCGATGGCGTTGATCGTCTGGCGGCTCACCCCGACAGCGTCGGCCAGCTGCTGTTGTGTCATGCGCACCTCGGCGCGGGCGACACGGAGGCTATTCTTCATGCGGAACCTCCTTTCTCAATCGCCACAGCATGATCCGTTCGATCACCAGAAAGAGTACGGGCAGCAGCGCCAGGTTGAAGATCATGAAGTAGAGGTAGGCCACTTCGTAGAGCAGCAGGGTGCTGACGACGGCAATGCCGGTCGTCAGGTAGAGCGCGGCGAGCAGCGCGTTGAGGCGGATGCGGCCGATGAGTTCGTCCTCCACGCGTTCGCGCGAGCAGCAGATGAAGAGCACCCCGAGGAGGATGCCCACGAGGACGATGTTGTTCCAGATGCGCGCGGCGCTCTCCGAATAGGGACCGCTTCGCAGGAACGAAGGGAAGCCGTTGAAGCCGTCAACGGCCATCAGCAGGCCGAGCAGCAGGGTCGGCAGAAACAGCACCCACCCGATCTTCTTGAAGGCGTGGGGCAGCAGCAGGTTTTTGTTCATGGCAAATCTTCTTTAGTCGGTTCATGCAGACAGTCGGAGGTGCGCACTGCTCCCGTCTGCTGTTGCAAATGTAAAATAAACTTTACAAAATTGCAAGTATACACGACAAAAAAATAGTCCGGATGAAAAAAATCGGGGGAGCGTTCAGCGAATGCTCCCCCGAAGTCGTGCGGCGGTCGGACCGCTCCGCTACTCTTCGTATTGCGTGATCGGACCCGTGAAATCGGCCCGGATGGCGTGGCCGTTCATCTCCTGCGCCTCAACGGTCACGCGGTAGGTGCCGTCGGCGTTGTCGACGATCGTGGCGCTGCCCGAATTGATCGACGCGTTCGGCACGTAGGCCCCCATTTCGTAGTAGATGCTGCCGTGGTGCCATCCGTCGGCATCCTTCCATCCTTTGACGACGGTGTTGGGTGCGAGCGATCCGTCGATGCGGTAGGTGCCGGCCATCGAGCCGGGGAACGGGGCGTCGGGCTGCTTCTGAATGTAGAGACCGAGGCGGGTTTCCATCAGTCCGTAGGAGTCCTCGGCCCGCAGGGCGAGGAAGTAGGTGAGGGCCTGATCGGTGAAGGCGTTGCCTTCGAGCGCGGGCTCGAAGTAGGCCTCGGTACACGTTACCGAGACGTCGCCCGTCAGGTTCGAGAAGGGCTCTCCGACCATCGGGTCGGCAACCTCGTATTCGTAACTCTCCGCAGTGACGTCCGTCGTGATGCAGCCGCTCTCGTATCCGAAGGCGAAGGCGACGTAGGAGCCGGCGCCGTAGGAGCCGGCGCCGTAGGTGGCGAACATGTCGTAGAAGTCCTTCTCCCGGGTGCCCGAGAAGGTCAGCAGATGCATGCTGTTCCTGTTCTGCTCGACGAAGGCGGCAGCCAGTTCGTCGAGGCTTTCATAGGCGTCTACCGTGCTCTTCGGGAAGATGTAGAAGGTGTAGGTGTCCTCGTTCGAGGGCTCGACCCGGACGGTCGTCTTGTCGGTCATCGTGATGCGGAAGGTGTTGGCCGACGGCGAGACGGCATCGGTCACATAACGCTCCGAGAGATTGACGTCGGTCGTGATCGTTCCCGTCTCATCGAGTCCGAAGGCGATGCAGTAGAGCGGCGTCTGGGCGTCGTATCCGTCGTAGGTCATGGTCTCGGCGCCCGTCGAGATCTGGGAGGCATAGAACTCCTCGAACGAGTCGTATCCGTAGTCGGCGTACTGGGTCTTCAGCATCATGACGGCGGTAGCGGCAGCGGCGGCGGGGTCGGACCCGTATTTATCGTTCAGGGTCGACTCTTCGATCGGGGCCCAGTAGAAGTTGCCCGTACCGTTTTTCGGCGTGATGTGGACGGTGATCGATCCGGAGCTCTTTCCTGTCAGCTCGAACGTGAAGTCCGGCGTGTGATCGGGCGGCGTGTCCGGACCGGAGTCCGATTCCGAATCATTGCATCCGCACAGTGCTCCCACACAACAGAGGCTTATTCCCAGACGAAGGAGAAGTTTTTTCATGGGCGATAAATTTTAATTTTAATAATAAGGTGGATTGGTTTTCCCTGCAAGAAAGAGAAAAAATCGGTTGATGCAACCGCTGCCCCGAAAAATTCTGCATTCGGAGGTCGGGACGGGCATCCGACCGGCCGAGACGGCCGGTCGGTGTATCGCGACGACGGGGTGCGGCCCCGCGCGTGGGACCGGTGTGGTCTTGCGCGGGACGAGTGTGGTCTTGTGCGGAGCAGGTGCGGTCTTACGCGGAGCAGGTGCGGCCCCGGTGTGGGACGGGTGCGGCCCCGCATGTGGAGGGGCCGGCATGGCGGTGCGGCGAGGTGCGGTCCTGCGGTGCGGCTGGTGTGGTCCTGCGGCGGGCTGGTGCGGTCCTGCGGTGCGGCGAGGTGCGATCCTGCGGTGCGGCAGGTGCGGTCCTGCGGCGCGGCTGGTGCGGCGGCTGCGGCGCGGCTCGGTGTGGCGGCTGCGGTGCGGCTCGGTGTGGCGGCTGCGGTGCGGTGGTGCGGTCCTGCGGCCGGTCAGCCTCGCACGTAGTGGGGCATGGTGTCGGGAAGCTCCATCGAAAACTCGACAAGGCCGCGTACGACGCCCCCTTCGCGCCAGGCGGTCTGGTAGATGAGCTTGTGCACGCCCCGCTTCTCGATCGTGTAGACGTTGCGCCCGCCCGTCTCGATCAGGCGGCGGATGATCTCCCGCGAGCGTTCGTTGTGGCAGGGGAGGAGCGAGCGGCCCCGCACGTCGCCGTTCACGGCGATCGAGCGGGCATTCTGGTAGAGGACCGTCCCCTCGGTGTCGCAGCGCGTGACGGCGCAGTCGAGTTCGTCGCACCAGTCGGGCCGGTCGTGTCGTGTCGTGTCGGAAGGTGTCATGTCGTTCGGGTTTTGCGGGTTGAAACAGGGTGTCGGTTCGGGGCGTTGCGGGTGGCGTCGCACGGCGGCTGCCGCGCAGCACCCTCCGCCGCTCCGGTCGGCGGTTACTGCTGGATGCGCACCAGCTGCTCGCGGTAGGCGTTCAGGATGCGCGACTTGGAGATGAAGCCCAGGTAGTGGTTCTGCTTGTCGACGACGGGCAGCATCCACGTGTGGCTGTCCTCGAACTTCGGGAGGATGCTCTGGATCGACTCGTGTTCGAGGATGCGGTCGGGCGGCTGGATCATGTAGTCCGAGATCGGCTGTCCGTACTTCTCGCGCTTGAACATGTCCTTGCGCAGGTCGTCCAGCTGCACGATGCCGATCAGCCGGCCGAAGTTGTCGATCACGGGGAAGATGTTGCGGTGTGCCGTCGAGATGATGTGGATGATGTCGCCCAGCGTGAAGTTCTCGCGGATGCGCAGGAAGTCGGTCTCCATCAGGTCCTCGAGCTTCAGGAAGACGAAGACCGACTGGTCCTTGTCGTGGGTCAGCAGCTCGCCCTTCTCGCGCAGCTTCTTGGTGTAGATCGAGTCGGGGTCGAGGTAGTAGTTCACGGCGAAGGAGATGCAGGCGGTGATCATCAGCGGGATGAAGAGCCCGTAGCCGCTCGAGAGCTCGGCGATCAGGAAGATCGACGTCAGCGGGGCGTTCATCACGCCGGCCATCACGCCGGCCATGCCCACGAGGGTGAACGACGCGACGGGGACATTCCAGTGGAAGAGGGCGTTGCAGACGAGCGCCAGCGACGCACCCGTGAAGGCGCCGACGAAGAGCGACGGGGCGAACGTACCGCCCACGCCGCCCGCGGCATTGGTCGAGGCCATGGCGATGACCTTGAAGAACATCGTGGCGATGACGAAGAGGATCACCACCCAGTCGATGTTGCGGAAACGGTAGAAGAGCGAACTGTCGAAGAGCTGCTGCGCGTCGCCATGCATGAGCGACGTGAAGCCCTCGTAGCCTTCGCCGTAGAGGGGCGGGAAGATGAAGATCAGGATGCCCAGCACCGTGCCGCCGACGATCCACTTCTTGTATTGCCGGTCGAAGCGGCCGAAGAAGTTGACCACGCGCGCGTTCATCGTGGTGAAGTACCAGGCCATCAGCCCGCAGCAGACGCCCAGCAGGATGAAGAGCGGGATCTGCCACAGCTCGAAGGCATCCTCGGGGGCGAGCGTCACGGCGAGGATCGGGTCGAAGCCCCGCAGCATGAAGGCCATCGTCGTGGCGGTGATCGAGGAGATGAGCAGCGGGATGACCGACCCGGCCGTGATGTCGAGCATGAGAATCTCCAGCACGAAGACCACACCCGTGATCGGGGCCTTGAAGATCGCCGCGAGCGCTGCGCCGGCGCCGCAGCAGAGCATCAGCGTCGTGTGCTTGTAGTTGAGGCGGGCGAGCCGTCCGATGTTCGAGCCGATGGCGGCGCCCGTCAGCACGATCGGGGCCTCGGGACCCACCGAACCGCCGAATCCGATGGTCGTGGCGCCGCCGACGATCGAGGTCCAGCAGTTGTGCGGGGCAATGCGCGAGTTGCGGCTCGACATGGCGTAGAGCACGCGCGTCACCCCTTCGGAGATGTTGTCGCGCACGATGTAGCGGACGAAGAGCGACGCGAGGATGATGCCCACGACCGGGTAGATCAGGTAGAGGAAGTGGGCGCTGTCGACGGGAAACCAGCGCGTCAGTCCGTTCTTGATGGCGTAGAGCAGCACCTCGAAGAAGTAGGTCCCCAGTCCGGCGAGCACGCCGACCACGACGGCCAGAAGCATCATCATCTGGCTGTTCGACAGACGCCGTGTCAGGTGCAGGAACAGGGCGTAGAGCCGGTCGGCACGCGGGAGTTTCATCGTCGGCGGGTGGCGTGTCGGTTACTGGCGTGCGGCGTAGTGGCGGGCCTGCTCAGCGATCAGCTCCTTGTCCTCGAAGTAGTTGATGCGCATGGCGTTGCGTACCTCCGCAAGGGTTGCCGCAGCGGCTTCGCGGGCTTTGGCCGAGCCCGCCTCGAGTACCTTGTAGACCTCCTCGATGCGCCCCTCGTAGTAGTGGCGGCGTTCGCGGATCGGGTCGAGCACCTCGTTCAGCACGGCGATGAGCAGCCGCTTGACCTTCACGTCGCCCAGGCCGCCGCGGCGGTAGTGGGCCTTCAGCTCGTCGAGCGAGGCGTAGTCGGGTGCATATTTGGCCAGCTGTTCCGGCGTGCAGAAGGCGTCGAGGTAGGTGAAGACCGTGTTGCCTTCGATCTTGCCCGGGTCGTCGACGCGCAGGTGGTCCGGATCGGTGTACATGCTCATGACCTTCTTCTTCACCTCGTCGGCCGTATCCGAGAGGTAGATGCAGTTGCCCAGCGACTTCGACATCTTGGCCTTGCCGTCGGTGCCCGGCAGGCGCAGGCAGACGGAGTTCTCGGGCAGCAGGATCTGCGGCTCGACGAGCGTCGGCCCGTAGACGGCGTTGAACTTGTGGACGATCTCGCGCGTCTGCTCGATCATCGGCTCCTGGTCCTCGCCCGCCGGGACGGTCGTCGCCTTGAAGGCCGTGATGTCCGACGCCTGGCTGATGGGGTAGGTGAAGAAGCCCACGGGAATGCCCTGGCGCTGCGTCGTGTCGCCCTCGGCCGCCCCCTCGGCAAAGCCGCGCAGCTGAATTTCGGCCTTGACCGTCGGGTTGCGCTGCAGGCGCTGCACGGTCACGAGGTTCATGTAGTAGAAGGCCAGCTCGCACAGCTCGGGCACCTGCGACTGGATGAAGAGCGTCGAACGTGCGGGGTCGAGCCCGGCCGAGAGGTAGTCGAGGGCCACCTCGATGATGTTCTGCCGGATCTTTTCGGGGTTGTCGGCGTTGTCCGTGAGGGCCTGTGCGTCGGCAATCATGATGAAGATTTTGTCGTATTCTCCCGAGTTCTGCAGCTCGACGCGGCGGCGCAGCGAACCCACGTAGTGTCCCAGGTGGAGGCGGCCCGTCGGGCGGTCGCCGGTGAGGATGATCTTTTCCATGTGCGGCTTGGTTGTATTGTCCATGTGAATGTTGTCCTGTTGATCGGCAAATATAGCACAAATCACACAAACTTACGAAAAACCCGCTGCGGTTGCGGAAAAAGTTGCCGATTATCGGTATTTTTTATATTTTAGTCCGCCGAAATAGTTACCTTTTATGACGATCATCCAACTTGAATACCTGTTGGCCGTGGCCAACTGCGGCAGCTTTTCGATGGCCGCCGAGCACTGCTTCGTGACGCAGCCCTCGCTGAGCATGCAGGTCAAGGCCCTCGAGGAGGAGCTGGGCGTAGTGCTGCTCGACCGCTCGAAGAAACCCGTGATTCCGACCGAGGCGGGTGCCGTGGTGCTCGAGCGTGCCCGCGAGACGCTCAAGGCCTACAACTGCATCCGCGAGGCGGTGGCCGAACTCAAGGGCGAGACGGCCGGCAAGCTGCGGCTGGGTGTCATCCCGACGATCGCACCCTACCTGCTGCACAAGTTCATCCCGGCCTTCGTCCGCGACTTCCCGAAGGTCGAGCTGGAGATTTCGGAGATGATTACCTCGGAGATCGTCACGGCGCTCAAGCGCGACCGCATCGACGCGGCGCTCGTAGCCAGCGGCACGTGCGGCGAGGGCATTCAGGAGCAGGAGCTCTTCAACGACCGCTTCTTCGCCTACGTCTCGCCCGAGAATCCGCTCTACGAGCGGCAGAACATCCGCATTGAGGAGATCGACCTGAAGGACCTCGTGATCCTGAGCGCCGGCAACTGCATGCGCGACCAGATCATCGAGCTGTGCCAGGCCAAGCGCGAGATGCCGTCGCACTTCTCCTTCGAGTCGGGGTCGCTCGACACGCTCATGCGCATCGTCGATTGCACGGCCTGCCTGACGATCATCCCCGAGATGGCCATCGAGTTCATCCCGGCCGAGCGGCGCGACCGCGTGAAGACCCTCGCCAAGGGGGCCACCTCGCGCAAGATCGCCGTGGCCGTGCGCCGCACCTATGTCAAGGGGTCGATCATCCGGGCCCTCACCGATACGATCATGGCGCATGCCGCGCCCGGCAAGTCGTGAGCGGCGGACGGGTGGGGCGGCGAACGGATGGCAAGTCGGGAGCGCCCGGCGGCACGGGCGGGAACGGCCCGTTGAACGGGCCGGCCGGTTATGGCTGTCCGAATTGGAACGGGCGTGCGCGGCGTGCGCGCGTCGGACGGTGTTTCGGGTGCGGAACGCCGTTTTTTTGTCGCGTTCGGGGCGGCGGAAGCTATTTCTTGGCGTGTAATTTTCAAATCTTAATTCTATTTCGTACCTTTGCAAGGTTATAGGCACATATTGATATTGAAAGAAATTTATGAACAAACTGATCGAAACGATCGTCAGCGCGATTGAAGATAAAAAGGGAAAGAACATCGTATCGCTGGACCTTTCGGGATTCGACGGCGCCATTTGTTCGCAGTTCGTGGTCTGCAATGCGGACTCCACGACGCAGGTGGCCGCCATTGCCGCGGGCATCGAGGAGAAGGTGCTCGAAGAGCTCGGCGAGAAGGTCTGGCGCATCGAAGGGCAGCAGAACGCCCTGTGGATTGCCATGGACTACGTGGATGTCGTGGTGCACATCTTCCAGACCGAACTGCGCAGCTTCTACCGCCTGGAGGAGCTGTGGGCCGATGCTCCCATGCAACATTACGAATACGAAGAATAGAAGGAGACAATGACAACAAAAGGAAACAGCAATAAACCCCGTGTGAACATGCCGCGGCCCTCGTTCATGTGGGTCTACGGCATTCTCGGGGCCCTGATTATCGGCTGGGCACTCTTTGACCAGTCGGACGACACGCCCCTGCCAAGCGACTGGTCGACCGTCGGACAGATGGTCGAGGCCGGCGAGGTGGAGAAGATCGAGATCTTCAACCGCGATCAGGCGCGGGTCTACCTTACGAAGGAGGCCGTCGAGAAATACCGCACCGACCCCGATGACAAGCGCTTTCACCGCATGCCCGCCCGGGGCGTGCAGCTGGTCTTCACCATCGGCTCGGTGGATTCGTTCCGCGAGGACCTCAGGGATGCCGAGCAGCAGTCGGGACAGCAGGTCCCGGTGGTCTATGAGAACAAGACCAACGACTGGACCAACATTCTTGTCAACCTGCTGCCGTGGGTGCTTATCATCGGCGTGTGGATCTTCCTCATGCGGTCGATGGCGCGCGGTGCGGGCGGCGGCGCGGGCGGCGGCATCATGAACGTGGGCAAGGCCAAGGCGCAGGTCTTCGACAAGGACAACTCCAAGCGGGTGACCTTCAAGGATGTGGCCGGTCTGGAGGAGGCCAAGGTCGAGATCATGGAGATCGTCGACTTCCTCAAGAAGGCGGACAAGTACCGCGAACTGGGCGCCAAGATCCCGAAGGGGGCGCTGCTCGTCGGCCCTCCGGGTACGGGCAAGACGCTGCTGGCGAAGGCCGTGGCGGGCGAGGCGAACGTGCCGTTCCTCTCGATCTCGGGCTCGGACTTCGTCGAGATGTTCGTGGGCGTGGGCGCCTCGCGCGTGCGCGACCTCTTCGAGCAGGCCAAGCAGAAGGCCCCCTGCATCGTCTTCATCGACGAGATCGACGCCATCGGCCGCGCGCGCGGCAAGAATGCGGGCTTCTCCGGCAACGACGAACGCGAAAATACGCTCAACCAGCTCCTCACGGAGATGGACGGCTTCCAGACCAATACGGGTGTCATCGTGCTGGCGGCGACGAACCGCGCCGACATCCTCGACAAGGCGCTCATGCGTGCGGGCCGCTTCGACCGGCAGATCGAGGTGGGGCTGCCCGACGTCAAGGAGCGCGAGGAGATCTTCGAGGTGCACCTGCGGCCGCTGAAGCTCGATCCGGAGCTCGACCGCTCGTTCCTGGCGCGCCAGACCCCCGGCTTCTCGGGTGCCGACATCGCCAACGTCTGCAACGAGGCGGCGCTCATCGCCGCGCGCCACAACAAGAAGTTCATCTCGAAGGAAGACTTCCTCGCGGCCATCGACCGCATCGTCGGCGGCCTGGAGCGCAAGAACAAGATCATCTCCGACGAGGAGAAGCGCGTGATCGCCTACCACGAGGCGGGTCACGCCACGGTGAGCTGGATTCTCGAGAATGCCAACCCGCTCATCAAGGTGACGATCATCCCGCGCGGCAAGGCGCTCGGCGCCGCCTGGTACCTGCCCGAGGAGCGGCAGATCACCACGCGCGAGCAGATCATGGACGAACTGGCCGCCACGCTCGGCGGGCGCGTCTCGGAGCAGCTGACCTTCGGCGAGGTTTCGACCGGGGCGCTCAACGACCTGGAGCGCGTCACGAAGCAGGCCTACGCAATGGTCGCCTACTACGGCATGAGCGACGCGATCGGCACGATCTCGTACTACGACTCGACGGGCCAGAGCGACATGTCCTTCACGAAGCCCTATTCGGAACTGACGGCGCAGCAGATCGACGCCGAGGCCAAGGCGCTCATTGCCAAGGCCTACGCCATGGCCGAGAAGGTGCTGCGCGAGCATGCCGACGGACTGAAGCAGCTGGCCGAACTGCTGCTCGAACGCGAGGTGGTCTTCACCGAGGATGTCGAGCGCATCTTCGGCAAGCGCAAGAAGGATATCGAGCGCGAGCGCCGCGAGGCGGCGGCCCGTGCCGCCGGAAAGGAGGCGCCGGAGCAGGCTTCGGCGAAGTCCGACCCGGCCGCAGCAACGCCTTCGGCGGACGAAGCACGGACCTCCTCCGCGAAGGCCGGTGATGCCGCTGCTGCCGCACCTGCCGCTCCCGCTGCCGATACGCCCGCTGCGGCGGATGGCCCGGCGAAGGACTCCCGTCCGGGCGGTGACCGATAAGACCGACAACCGACTAACCTCAATGCCTGAAAATGACTGACAAGATGAAGAACCTCGCGGTCCGCACGTTGAGCGGGATCGTACTTGCCGCGGTGGTCCTCGTGGCCGTCGTCTGGTCGCCGTGGAGCTTCGGCGCGCTGCTGCTGCTGCTGCTCGTCGGCGGCATGCACGAATTTTACGCGCTGGCCGAGGCGCGGGGCGACCGCCCGCAGCGCCTGATCGGCATGGTGACGGGCGCGGTGCTCTTTGCCGTCAACTTCGCCTTCCTTTCGGGAAGTGCCGGTGCGGCGGGCGGGCTCCGGCCGCTGCTGGCCGCCGGGATGGCCTTCCTGCTGTTGCTGCTGCCCCTGATGCTCGTCTGCGAGCTCTACCGCCGGGGCGAGAACCCCGCGGCGAATGTCGGCGTGACGCTGCTGGGCATCTGCTACGTGGCCCTGCCGCTGACGCTCATGGCCTACATCCCCTTCGTGGGGCGTTATGCGTGGAATCCGTGGACTATGCTCTTCTTCGTCTTCATCATCTGGGCCAACGACGTCTTCGCCTACCTCGTGGGCATGGCCTTCGGACGGCACCGCCTCTTCGAGCGGCTCTCGCCCAAGAAGTCGTGGGAGGGGTTCTTCGGCGGCGTGGCCGGAGCCCTCGTCATGGGATACGTCGCCTCGCGCTGCATGGGCGAGGCGTGGTGGGTCTGGATCGGCCTGGCGCTCGTCGCCGCGGTGACGGGCGTGCTGGGCGATCTGGTGGAGTCGATGTTCAAGCGCGCGGCCGGCGTCAAGGACTCCGGGACGATCATCCCGGGCCACGGCGGCATCCTGGACCGCTTCGACGCCATGCTGCTCGCGGCTCCCTTCGTGGTCGTCTACCTCTGGTTTGTTCTGTGAGTTGAAACCGAAACCTTCGTCGTGTTATGAGAATCAATAAGGAAGGATACAAAATCATCTTTTTTTCGGGTGTCGTCTGCCTGCTGATCTGGTGGGGCTTCTACCGCCTGCTGGTCACCGATGCCGCCAATCTGCTGATGTGGGGCGGTACGGTGTTCCTCTTGCTCTTCTGGTTCTTCATCGTGGCCTTCTTCCGCGAGCCGCGCCGCGTGCGCATCCACGACGCCGATCTGGTCTTCGCGCCGTGCGACGGCCGCGTGGTCGTCACGGAGGTCGTCATGGAGAACGAGTACCTCAAGCAGGAGATGCTCCAGATTTCGATCTTCATGTCCATCACGAACGTCCACATGAACTGGGTCCCCGTGGGCGGCAGGGTGGAGTATTTCAAATACCATCCGGGCCGCTTCCTCGTGGCGTGGCATCCCAAGTCATCGACCGAGAACGAACGCACGACGACCGTCGTGCGCATGGAGTCGGGGCAGCCGGTGCTCTTCCGCCAGATCGCGGGGCTCATCGCCCGCCGCATCGTCTCCTACATGAAGCCGGGCGAGCCCGTGGAGCAGAACAGCGTCTGCGGCTTCATCAAGTTCGGCTCGCGCGTCGACGTGCTCGTGCCGAAGGAGAGCGAGCTGCTGGTCGAGATCGGCGACCCGACCGTCGGATCGCAGACGCCCATCGCCCGTCTGCGCAAGGAGATCGAATAGCTCGCGGCAATGAAAACGACACCCCAGACCTTCCTGAAGTTCATCGCGGGGACGGCCGTTACCGCGGCCGTGCTCTTCCTGATCTGGTACTTCTCGTCGATCGTCGTCTACATCCTCGTCTCGGCCGTGCTGGCCGTCATGGGCCGGCCGCTGGTCAACCGCCTTGCGGCGCTGCACGTGCGCGGATGGCGCGTGCCGCGCTGGCTCGCCGCACTGGTGACGCTCGTGGTCATCTGGGCCCTGTTCGCGCTCTGCTGCTCGCTCTTCGTGCCGCTGGTCTTCAACAAGATCAACCAGTTCTCGACCGTCGACTTCGCCTCGGTCGTCAACAGCATCGGCGAACCCATCGCCCGCATGCAGCGGGACCTTCAGAACCTCTTTGCCCTCTCGGAGAGCAGCTTCTCGCTCTCGGACGAGCTGGTGGCCATGTTTCGTCAGCTGGTCGACATGGAGTCGGTCAACCGGCTCTTCTCGTCGGTTGTCGGCGTCGTGCTTTCGTCGGTGATCGCCCTCTTCTCCATCTCGTTCATCACCTTCTTCTTCCTCAAGGACGACGGCCTGTTCTATGCCATGGTCACGGCCGTCTTCCCCGAACGCTACCACGACAACATCACGCGGGCGCTCGATTCGGTCACGGTGCTGCTCTCGCGCTACTTCACGGGCATTCTCTCCGAGAGCCTGATGCTCATGGTGGCCGTCACGCTGGTGATGATGGCCTTCGGCATGAAGGCCGCCGACGCCTCGTTTATCGGGCTGGTTATGGGCGTGATGAACGTCGTACCCTATGCCGGGCCGCTCATCGGCGGCATCTTCTCGGTCTTCGTGGGGATCATCACCCCGATCGAGGGGATGTCGGTCGGCCATACGGCCTTCGTTATTGCCGGGTCGCTGCTGATCCTGAAGGGGCTCGACGACTTCGTCATCCAGCCCACGCTCTATTCCGAGCGGGTCAAGGCCCATCCGCTGGAGGTCTTCCTGGTGATCCTCATCGCCGGATCGCTGGCCGGCATTCTCGGCATGCTGCTGGCCATCCCCTCCTATACGGTCATCCGCGTCTTTGCCAAGGAGTTCTTCTCGCAATTCACGCTGGTGCGCAAACTCACTGAAAAGATCTGATGGAACATTTCGCCGGAGAGCACACCGCCGGGCTGCCCGTGCGGGACGGCTGCGACGCTGCGGGGGCTGCGGATGCCCAGACCCGTTGTGCGGCAGTCGGAGTTTCCTCGGCGGACGGCCGTGAAACGGAGCGTGCGGCAGCCTCTGCGGCTGCACATCCCGCGGAGGGGACGGGCCCTGTGGAAAATCCGCCTGCCGGTGCGGCTTCCGAGGCGGGAGTTGCCTCCGCGGAGAATATGCCTGCCGGTGCGGCGCCCGTGGCGGAGATCCGGGGCGTGGTCGAGCACGGGCGGCGCCTGGGGCGCGAGCTGGGCTTTCCGACGGCCAACCTGGCCGTCGACGAGGCGCTTGCAGCCGAGGACGGGGTCTATGCCTCGCTGGTCGAGGTCGGCGGCGTGCGCTACCGCGCCATGTCGAACCTGGGCCGCAACCCGTCGGTCGGCGGGCAGCCGCGCCACCTCGAAACCCACCTCTTCGGCTTCGAGGGGTCGCTGTACGGGCGCGAGGTGCGCGTCGTCCTGCTGCGCAAGGTGCGTGACGAGCGCCGCTTCGATACGGTCGAGGAGCTGCGTGCGCAGATCGCGCGCGACAAGGAGCAGATCATGAATCTGAAAATGAATCTCAAATAATAGAAGTAAAGCTATGTTTCTGGATTTGACACTGCCCTACAAGGTCGCCGACATGTCGCTGGCCGAGTGGGGGCGCAAGGAGATTGAAATTTCCGAGCACGAGATGCCCGGTCTGATGGCCGTGCGCCGCAAGTACGGCCCGAAAAAGCCCCTCAAGGGGGTGCGCGTGATGGGCTCGCTGCACATGACCATCCAGACGGCCGTCCTCATCGAGACGCTCGTCGAGCTGGGTGCCGACGTGCGCTGGTGCTCGTGCAACATCTTTTCGACGCAGGACCACGCCGCCGCGGCCATCGCCGCCACCGGAGTGCCGGTCTTCGCATGGAAGGGCGAGACGCTGCCCGAATACTGGTGGTGCACGGCCATGGCGATGTCGTTCCCGGGCGGCAAGGGCCCGCAGCTGATCGTCGACGACGGCGGCGATGCCACGCTGCTGATCCACAAGGGCTACAAGGCCGAGAACGACGCCTCGACGCTCGACTGCGAACCCTCGTCCTACGAGGAGGAGGTGATCCTTTCGACGCTCCGACAGATACTGGCCGAGGACGGTGACAAGTGGCACCGCACGGTGGCCGAGTGGCGCGGCGTGAGCGAGGAGACCACGACGGGCGTACACCGCCTCTACCAGATGCAGGCGGCGGGTGAGCTGCTCGTCCCGGCGATCAACGTCAACGATTCGTGCACGAAGTCGAAGTTCGACAACCTCTACGGCTGCCGCGAATCGCTGGCCGACGGCATCAAGCGGGCCACGGATGTGATGATCGCCGGCAAGGTGGTCGTCGTCTGCGGCTACGGCGACGTCGGCAAGGGGTGCGCACGCTCGATGCGCTCCTACGGCGCGCGGGTCATCGTCACGGAGATCGACCCGATCTGCGCCCTGCAGGCTGCCATGGAGGGCTTCGAGGTCAAGACCGTCGAGAGCGCGCTTGCCGAGGGCAACATCTACGTCACCTGCACGGGCAACTGCGACATCATCACGCTCGAGCACATGCAGCGGATGCGCGATCAGGCCATTGTCTGCAACATCGGCCACTTCGACAACGAAATCCAGATGGCGCGGCTCGAGAAGTCCGACGCCGTGAAGACGAATATCAAGCCGCAGGTCGACAAGTACACCTTCCCCGACGGACACGCGATCTTCGTGCTGGCCGAGGGGCGTCTGGTGAACCTCGGCTGCGCCACGGGCCACCCGTCGTTCGTCATGTCGAACTCCTTTACGAACCAGTGCCTGGCGCAGCTCGAGCTGTGGCAGGAGTCGCTCGAGGTGGGTGTTTACCGCCTGCCGAAGCACCTCGACGAGGAGGTGGCGCGGCTGCATCTGGACAACCTCGGCGTCGAGCTCACGCACCTGACGCAGAAGCAGGCCGACTACATCGGCGTGACGGTCGACGGACCCTACAAGGCCGAACACTACCGTTATTGATTACGATATGGACTAATCGGGATAGATGCTGACACCAGTGTCATTGCTTTTTTTATCGCCGTTACAGTATGCTGTAACGGCGATTTTTTTTGTCCATCTTGGCGCTGTTTTTGATGTGGATTAATTTGTTCATTTGTCTTTTTTGTATATATTTGTATTCACATATTTTCCAGAAAACTCTTCCGGCGTGCCTGTATCATGCGAAGGCGGCGTCCGGAAGAAAATCGTATTCAACGTGGCGCATTTATGAAATGGACCCGGAAATACGAGGCTTTGCGCCTGATCCTTGCCGTGCTCGTCTGTGCGGCAATCCCCGTTGTGAGCATGGCCGAATCCGACGACATCCAAAAATTCCCCCCCCCTTGCGCGGATTCGCTGCAATGTAGTGATAATCAGGTAATAGCGGAGACATTCGCCCTCTATTACTGGCGCGATCGCATCGACCTGGACGAAAACTACCTCGACAACGGCTGGCAGATGGCCCGCATCCGCGACTACCTGGCCCGCTCGCCGCGCATCGACAGCATCACGATCTTCGCCTACGCCTCGCCCGAGGGTGCCTACCGCCGCAATGTCTGGCTCTCGGAGCAGCGTGCCGAGGCGGCGAAGGAATACCTGCTGGCACACCGCCCCGACAGCTCGGCACTCGATCCCGGGGATATTCTGCTGCGCCCGATGCATGAGAACTGGGCAGGTCTCGAAGCCGAGCTGCAGGCCAACTACCACCGCCACGACCGCGAAAAGGTCCTTTCCATCCTGCGGGCTTCGGTGGGCAACGACACGAAAAAGTGGCGTCTCGAGCAGCTCGACGGCGGTTATACCTATAAATATATTATCCGGCGGCACATGCCGCGCCTGCGTCTGGCTACGTGGATCTGCGTCTGGCGGGCTCCCGAACCGGACCTGATCGCTCCGCAGCCCCGTTTCACGACCCCGTTCCGGGGCGAGACGCTGACGGCCCTCCCGCTGCCCGAGCCGGGCAAGCGCACGATCCTCGCGCTGAAGACCAACCTGCTTTACGATGCCGCCGCCGCGATCAACTTTGCCGTCGAGGTTCCCTTCAACGAGCGTTTCTCGCTCCTCTACGAGCACCATTGTCCATGGTGGTTGAGCGACAACAACAAATACTGCCTTCAGTTCCTCTCCTTCGGCGGGGAGTTCCGCTGGTGGTTCGCGCCGCGGCCCCGGCCCGCAAGCGAACGGCGCGTGCAGCGCGACGCCCTCATGGGCCAGTTCGTCGGCCTGTACGGCATGGGCGGCAAGTTCGACGTGCAGTTCGACCGCACGGGCTGCTACCAGGGCGAGTTTTTCAGCGTGGGCCTGACCTACGGTTACGCCATGCCCCTGAGCAAGCGGCTGAACATCGAATTTTCGGTCTCGGCAGGCTACGCGCGCATCCCGCACCGCCACTACAACCCCACGGACGACTACGAACTGCTGATCCGCGACCGGGCGAAGTCGGGCACGTGGCACTATTTCGGCCCCACGAAGGTCGAGGTGTCGCTCGTCCTGCCGCTGCTCGTCAACAAGAAGAAAGGAGGTCTGCGATGAGACGTCTTGCCGCCTTCCTGCCTGTGCTGCTCTGCGTGCTCCTTGCCGGTTGCGAGCGCCGTCCGCTGGTCGAACTTACCGATCTGCACTATGTCCGGGTCTATATCGACGAGGAGTTGAAGAACGTGACGACGGGATTCTACAACGAGAACCATGCGCGTCCGGAATACGAGAGCCCCGACGTGCTGCGCGTGACACTCAGCGATCCGACGACCGACCAGGTCGTGGCCGAACGCTACCTGCGCGACCGGGGCAGCGATGAGCGTGGCAGTTACTACGAGGGGTATGTTTCGGTGAAGCCCGGGCGCTACAATCTGCTGGCCTACAATTTCGGTACGACATCGTCCATCCTGCGCGGCGAGCATACCTATTCGGATGCCGAGGCCTATACGAACGAGATCGCCTCGCACCTGCTCAACAACCTGCCCAGCCGCGGCGACCGCAGCGACGAACGCATCGTCTACGATCCCGACCACCTCATTGTGGCGCGCTGCGAAGGGGTAGAAGTTCCTCTGCGTACCTATATCGATACGTTGCGCACGGCATCGGGCGACTACTTCATGGGACAGAGTATCGTGAAGTCCTATTACCTTCAGATCCGGGTCAAGGGAATCCAGTGGGTGTCGTCTGCCGTCTCGCTGCTGACCGGGGTCTCCGGCTCGGCACGCCTGCATGACGGCGGCGTCAACGAGGACGATCCCGTGACGCTCTATATCGAGATGCGGCGCAGCGACGAACCCTCGCGCACGGACGACACGGCCGTAATTTATGCCACGTTCGGCATGTTCGGCCGGCTGCCCGATACGGACAACAAACTGGAGGTGTCGTTCGACTTTCTCACGCGGGACGGGCGGGCCTTGTCGCACGAGTTCGACATCACGTCGAAGTTCGATGAGCCCGATGCCGTCGAACATCAGTGGCTGCTGCTCGACGACGAGATCGAGATTCCCGAGCCGCCCGAAGAACCGGGCAGCGGGGGCGGTTTTGAGCCGGGCGTGGACGACTGGGAGGATGTCAATTCAGACATAATTATCTGACGAATGCTTTTCGTCGATAGAAAATACATATACAAAACAACAATTCAATTTATTCACCAAAAACCCATTTATCTCTTGCTATGAAAAAGTTTTTCCTTTTGGCAGCAATGGCGGGCGTAGCGCTCACCGGCTGCGTGAAGACCGAATCGGAGGTTGCTGTGAAGTCCGATTCAAACCGGATTGTCTTTGACAACCCCGTGGTATCGTCGGTGACGCGTGCGCTGATCGACGGTACGAAGTATCCTACGGATGTACCCTTCTCGGTGTATGCCCAGTACAAGAATGCCAATACGGGCGAGAACCTGCTCTACATGGAGAATGTGACGACGGAGTATTCGGCAACTTCGCCAAGTCCGACGGGAAAATCGTCGTGGGTTCCCGTAGGCAACTATTATTGGCCCAAGGAGGGAACGCTCTCGTTTGCCGCCTACTCGCCGACGGCAGCGTCGACCGTTTTCAACTCGGTTTCGTGGACTGACGATTCCGGTTTCACCTTCGATAACTTCAATGCCGTAACCAATCAGGTGAACTCCTATGACCTGATGTACAGCGACTATGTAGCCGATCAGAAGCAGAGTAATGAGGCTGATTACGAAAAGTATTACGGTATTCAGCTGACCTTCAAGCATGCTCTTTCGGCGCTGGTATTCCGTGCACAGGCTGCGGACAATTACGCTGGCGCCGAGATCAAGGTGACGAAGATCGAGGTGCTGGAGGCTTACAACCAGGGAGACCTTGCTACGAACAATGCGGACAACAGCGCCGGCTGGAGCGATTTCCAGAATCCTGCCACGATGGAGGTCAAGAATCTGACCTCGGCTGTGTTGACGACCGATTTTGCACAGCAGGGCGATGTGCTGCTGATGGTCCCGCAGGCATTCGATCACAACGGCGGCGTGCAGGTGAAGATCACCTATACGATCGACACCGAATCCAATGCTACGATGACCCAGACCCATACGGTTGATCTGTCGAAGCTTACAGAGAATGGCACAGTGACGGCTCATGCTGACTGGAAGATGGGCAAGCGTTATATCTATGACATCACCATCGGTCTGGATCGCATCTACTTTGCTCCGACGGTTACCGACTGGGAGGATGTTACGGTTACGGGCGAGATCGAGTAATTCCGAGCCTGACCTTTCCGGGCGCGCGACGCCCGAGCTTAATCTGCGAAGGGGTGATACCCTTCGCAGGTACCAATTAAAAATGACCTTCGCATGAAACGGCTGATCTGGATCGTCCTTCCGCTCTTTGTGGCGGCGGGTTGTGTGAAGAGCACGGGAGAGACGGAGCGCCCCGTGGCGCTCGTCTTCGAACCGGCCCTCCACACGACCGTGCGCTCCGACGCCGCGGCGTATCCCGACGTGCGCCCCTTCGGGGTGTATGCCTGGCAGTTGCCCGTGGACCGGTCGTGGCGGGAGGCGGCATCGGAGGCCGTGCCCTACCTTGTGGACGAACGGGTCGGCTATGCGGACGGAGTGTGGAGCACGCAGACGGCGCTGCTGTGGCCCGGGGACGGGCAGCGGCTGACAGCCATCGGGTATGCTCCCTATGGCGCGGCGACGGGTTGCGATGCCGCGTCGGGCGTTCGCTTCGACGGAATCGACGTGCGGACGGTGGGTGAGGAGCTCTGCTATACCGCCCCGCAGGCGGATCTCTCGCAGGCGGACAACGGCGGTGTGGTGACGCTGCCTTTCCGTTCGGCTTTCGCGCAGGTCGACTTCCGGGTCAAGAGCCTGGCGGGGGACGACGTGTCCCTGACGGTGCGCCGCATCGAGCTTGACGCCGCCAGCTGCGTGGGCAACTTCCATTCACTGCCCGAGCCCGAATGGACCCTTGAAGGGGAGGCGGTGCCGGTGCTCTTTTTTGAAGGCGAATGCCTGTTGCGCAATACGCCGCAGGTGGCGGGAAGTACGCTGCCGATGCTTCCGCAGCAGTTGCAGGCTCCCGTCAGCGTGACCTTTGAGGCGCCGGCTCCCTCGGGGGAGACCATCACGCAGACGATCCGGACCGAGCCGCTCGGCACGCGGCTCGAAGCCGGAAGACACTATACCTACACGCTTTCGGTAAGCGTCGATCGCGTGGATTTTCTTTTGCAGATCATTGAGGACCGTATCAAATGATATTCGGATGAACGCATTTGCACGACATACGCGCTGTCTGCTGCTGTTGCTGGCCGCTGCGGCGGGGTGCAGCAAGTCCCAGGCGCCCGATACGCCCCCAGGGCCCGAACCCGGGGTTCAGCCCATCGTCTGGAACGTCGACATGGAGCGCAGCGCCGCAGCCAGCCGCTCGCTCATCGGCTCGCAGGCCGATGCGGGCGACATCCCGATCACGCAGGCCTGCACGCCGACCGCCGACGGCGGTGAGGGCGAGGCTATCGGCATCTGGGCCGACTACACCTACACCGATGCCGACGGCATGCAGGCTACGGTGAAGAACCTCTTTGCCGGGACACGCCTGATCTATGCCGACAAGGTGAACGGAAATCCCTATGACGACTGGAATTACGCGGGCACGGATCTCTACTGGTTTGTTGGCGGAAAGTACAAGTTCCGCGGCTATTTCCCGCAGAAACTCGAAGATCAGGTGCTCTCGACATCCGATGCCACGACGTTCGCCATGACCTATTCGACTTCCGACTTTCAGGAGGACCTGCTTGTCGCCTACAACGAGGTCGACACGACCGTTCCGTCGGTCGATCTCTCGCAGCCCGTGACGCTGAATTTCAAACATGCGCTGGCGGCCGTGCGCTTCCGCGTGGAGGCGAGCTACGACAATACCGATTACCTGACTTCGTGTTACCTCCAGAACGCCGATACGAAGGATTTCGCGTCGATCGGCATCCTGGTCTACGGTACCGAGACGGGGTCGGACGACTTTTTCTGGAGCATGGGCTACAATCCGCCCGCGACGGAGCGTATCTATTACTGGAGCAACAGCGGCGTCGAATTTTCGACGGATACGCAGACCTCGACCGTCCGGCCGGCCCTCGCCTATACGCAGGCCGGTACGACGTCCGGCGAGCAGTTCACGCGCAACGACGGCTGGCTGCTGATCCTGCCGCAGGCCTCGTCCGGGAATCTGCAATTCTGCTTCACCACGCGCAACGCCGAAGAGGGTATTTATCGGGTCACCATCCCCAAAGGAACGGAGTATGACGACAGCGGGGCGGTGATCTCCGAGGAGTACCGGCCCGGGAAACGCTATACCTATACGGTTCGGATTACCGAGGCGGATGTGGAGCTGACCATTACGGCGGCCGACTGGAACATTCGCGACTCTTCGCACGACATCGAATTGTGATATGTTTAACCGGAAGAAATCATGCGTAGGATATCCATATTACTGATTGTTTCCCTGCTGCTGTCGCTTGCCGGCGGGTGCGGCAAGGCCGAGCCCGGAGCAGGTGACCATACGAAGGAGCCCGGGGTGCGCGAACCGGCCACGCTTGTGCTGACGGCGGACCTTTCGGCGCTTGTCGCCTCGACCGGGACCCGTGCGTCCAAGGCCGATGTGAACCTGATCGACCACATATCCCTGTTCCTGATCGATTACAACGACAACCGGCTCGTGGCCTACCGCAACATCTTCGATCCCAACAATCCGGCCTATCCGCAGATAGCCAACGATGCGGACGGGTCGAACGGCTTTGTCAACGATGCCGGGCAGGTCGATCTGACGTTGGGCCAGAGCCGCGTCGTGCGCGTGACGTTCGATTACAACGCCCCCAAGCACGGCGATGTCGAGAAACTCGCGCGGGGCAATTACGTCCTGCTTGCCGTGGCCAACTATTCCGAGTCGGATACCTTCGGCAACACGGGGGTTGCGGCACGGGTCCAGTCGCTGGTCGCGGATTTCGATCCGAACTCCGGCATCGAAAACTTCAATCCGGGCCGTGCGAATTTTTACAATCTCCAGTTGCGCATTCCCGAGATCGAAGGAGCTCCTTTCCCGTATCTGCGTCCGAGCGATGTGCTGATTCCGCAGAGCTGCTCGGAGAACATCAATCTGGTGGCCGGCGTCAACAGAACGTCGGTCAAGTTGGAATATACGAGTGCCCGCATCCGGATCGGCGTGCGCAACTACAGCGACGTCGACCTGTCGATTTCGGACCTGACGTTCAGCGACAACTTTACGCAGTCGACCTGCTATCTCTTCTCGCGGCTCGATAGTGACGGGAATTATGCGCTCGCGACCGATTATCACGGCAAGGGCGCCCCGCTCGCCACGCACGAAAATGCGGTTACGCCGTTTGTTCCGGGACAGCGCATCACGAAGGAGATGGGTGTGACGACGATTTTCGACGGCCTGATCTACGAGAGCCGCGATCCGGACAACAACTATGTCTACACGTTGGACATAACTTCGGATGTCATCAATTCGTATTACTACGAAGCGAAGAACGGAGGGGCGCGCATACACAACCTTTCGGAGATAGACTCTCAAGGCCCCTTTTTCCTGATCCGGCGCCGCGGCGAGGACAACAATGAGGTGAATTCGTACCTTTATGTGGAGAACGACAAGGTATATGCCTCTCCCGACTACGACTATACGCCGCAGCAGGTGCTGGACAACTGCAGGGAGGAACGCTATTACAACTATGTGTGGGAGCTCGTAAAGAGCGGTTCGGGCTACTATATCCGCAACGTGGAGACCGAAGACTACATAGAGAAAATCCGGACCAACAATACAAGCGAAGAATCGGCCCGGCTGCAGATGGTCGGGTGGGAGGAGTATCGGACTGCGGCCGATACCTTCACTGCGGAACTTGCCGATCGTAACAACGGATATTTCCTGTTCCAATCCAACAGCTTTCAGAGCAGCAGTGCCTATCTCAATGTCCGTGACAACAACGTCGTCGGATGGAACGGCACCGGTCCGTGGTCGCAATTCGTGCTGTTCCCTGTTGAACAAATAAAAGACAACACCCTGCGGGAAGCTATCGTTCTCCGCACAATCGATTCGGAGACGGGCGTAGCGAGCGATGTCCATGAAATCAAGCGCAATGATTTCATTCGTGTGCAGGTCGGGGTGACCTATAATCCCTACCGGGGTAATTTCGACTTCGTCGTCGAAGACTGGACGCCCGGCGGCGGTAACATAACTTTCAATTGATAACTGGGATGCGTATGAAACGATTGATATACTGCTTTTTCCTTTGCGGACTGCTGTTTTCGGGCTGTGTCAAGGACCCGGACCTCTCGCAGGTGCAGCCCGGCGAGGGCGACGTGTGGGTAAACCTCGATTTCGGCCATACCGACTTCGACAAGGTGACGGTCACGACGCGGGCGACGCTCGGGCAGATCGCCGAGTCGCGCGTCTCGAATCTCTATGTCTTCTTCTTCGACCAGCAGGGAGCGCGCGTCGCCGGGCACTACTTCGACAGCAGCAACCGGCTCGACGCCTACAACGACGTGGTTTCGGCCGACGAGAACTGCTGGATGGTCGACAACCGGATGGCCGACGGCGAGCCGGCGACCAGCGGCACGATCCGCATGAAGGTGCCTCAACTTGCGGGCGGCGGGATCTGCATCGTTGCCAACCTCGACACCGACATCTTCAGCATTTCGTCCGAGATGTTCGGATTCATCCAGACCCGGGACGAACTGATGGAGATGGTCGGTACGCTGAACCACGACACGACCGACCGCACCGGGCGTTTTCCCATGACGGGCGAGGTGAGCGGAATCTCCGTTACGCGGAACGGCATCACCTCGTCGACGGGCGATACCGTCTCCGTCCCGCTGAAGCGCCTCGATGCCAAGATCGAGGTGCGTGTCCGTGCGGCTGTCGGCAACGAGTCCTCCGTCACGACGTCGGACGGCGTGACCACACAGCGCATCAAGAGCTTCACGCCCGAGTCGTGGCAGGTGGTGAACCTTCCGCGCGGAAGCTATCTCTTCGAGCGAAACATCACGGCGGACGGCTCGCACGATGCCGCAACGGGCCTTTTCGACAGCTATGACGTGGCTTTCGAAAGCCAGACGATAAAGTCTTTTACCTATGTCAACAGCAACAATCAGCTTGTTGAGGCCAAGGATGTTCCCGAACACGGTTTTTCGTTCTACATGTACGAGAACCGGCCTGCGGCGAAGAAGTCCGTAGGTAACGACTACTACTTGCGTGACCGACGGATTAAGGATGCAGCCGGTGTCTACGATACGACAAACGGATTGTGGGAATATGCTCCTGAAACGGCCACGTATCTGATTATCAAGGGCGAAGTGGCGATGGATGTCGACGTGGGGGCAGGGGCTCCGGCCCAAACGCTCAATGCAGATGTAGTGTATTATATCCATTTGGGTGATATTGGTGCCGATATGGATGCCGATATGGATGATTATCGGGTGAATCGCAATACGCATTATACTTATACGATTACGATCAAGGGCGTGGAGAACATTCAGGTTGAGGTCTCGACCAATGTGGAGAACGAATCGGGTGCAACCGGACATGTGTATATTGCCAAGGAGTCAGTCTATACGTTCGATGCGCACTATGGCCAGCGTGTTTTTGTCTTCGATCAGGAGAATATCACGCCCGAGGATGTCACCTGGTATGTCAAGACCCCCTTCGGCCGCGAGGGCATGCCCGAACGGGTCAACGGCGTGGAGATTCCCAACGGACTTGATTACAGGTGGGTGTGGTTCCGCGTGAACGAGGTCGATCCCGCGACGGGACAGTACAGCCCGAGAAACCGCGCGTATCATCCCGATGAGGTGATGAACGTGCTGGAGTTCTGCCAGTACATCCGCGAGCAGAAGACGCGCTACGACCGGGGGCAGACGAACGATTTTCTCGAGGAGGTGGACCCCGAGCTCCGGCAGCAGTACCCCGACCGGCCGGATATTTACCGCCGCCACCGGATCTACGTGACCATCTTCGTCGACGAGTTCTACTACGACCACGACCCCATTACGGGCGAGGTGCGTCCCACGCTGTGGAAGGAGTTTGTCAATCAGGACAACCGCATGATGCACATCCTGTGCGACACGCAGTTCAGTGCCGACGGTGACAGCTCGGCCACGGGCAGCGTCGTGACGATCCGCCAGCGGTCGATCCAGGCCGTCTACGACATCGCGCGCGCCGACCTGAATACCGCCTGGGGCTGCGAGGTGATCGACGAGTCGGAAGGCAATCTCTGGTTTTACAACCGCAGCGAGACATACTCCGATGCGGCGATTGCTCGTCCCAATTACGGCAACAACTCCCGCTCGAACGGCCTGTACAATACGGCGCGGTTGTGGCAGTTGACGGACGGCAACGGCGGGTTCAATTACAGGTATTGGACCGATTACCTCGATTATGACCGGGAGAATGATTATAACCTGATCTTTCTCAGGGACGAGGACGACCTGGCGACAGCCCGTTACACCTGCCTCATGCGCAATCGCGACAACAACGGAAACGGCCTGATCGACCCCTCGGAGGTACGGTGGTACATTGCGTCGATCCAGCAGTTGACGGCCCTTTATGTCGGTGACGGCGGAATTCATGAGGATGCGTGGCTGTATGATCGGTACAATAATTACGGGGTGAACGAAACGAATGCGAACGGGGCCGTGCTGTGGCGTCTGCATGTGGTCAGCAGCACCCTGTGGGGCAAGGATGGCAACTACAGCAATTATCCCACGATGTTGTGGGCGGAGGAGGGTCTGTCGACGAGTGCCTACCAGCAATATACCACCAAGCCGGGCCGCTATACCGTGCGCTGCGTGCGTAATCTCGGTATGGACCCGGCAACCGAGCAGGAGGCTGTCGCCAATCTGAACAATGCCGACAAAATGCCCGATTTCTCCGTTGTTTTCGAGACCGTGAATGAAACCAACGACAAGAATTCGGTGTATCGGTTTAATCTCACCCGGATCAATAAAAAATCGATCCGCAGTATTGACGTTTCAGGCGAGTTGGACCCCAGTGACGAATATTCACCCAACTCCCGGACCTATTCGGCGTTTGAAACGGGGCCCCGGGTCACCTATTCGGGAGACTATCCCACGCTGAAAACGATGCTCGAGAATGACGGGACGCCTTGTCCTTCGGGGTATCGGGTGCCCAATATCCGGGAGGCCAGCCTCATGTCGAATTACATCACTTCGGAGGTGAACGCCAACTGGTGGTCCGGGTTATATACGTTTGTCGGTTCGTATTATTCTTTTGGTACATATGGGAGGAACTTCGAGTTCGAGCCCTCCTGGTACTGCAGGGACGGTCATGTTACGATTTCCAGACCCGATGAGGCATCCGTAATCCGCTGTGTGCGCGACATAGAGATCGAGTAATCCTGCAATGTCCTTTAAAGCGGGGCCGTCGTCGATGCGGCCCCGCTTTTTTTACGGGTAATCCCTGCGGCCGATATGTCCGGACGTTCCTGCGCGCGGTTTCGGAACTCCGGACTGTCGCAACCTCCTTTTCTCTCTGCCGTGCAGCGGACTGCAGGTGACGCGGTGATGGCATTGCCAAGGTGGGGGCTCTGCGGTCCGATGCAGCGGACGGGTATGGATGGCAAAAGGACGGGCTGCCGGTATGCCGGCAGCCCGTCCTTTGTGTATCCCGGGCAGCCCGTGAGGGGCTGCTCTTCGGGATGATGTGTTGCAGGGATCAATATCCGAAGATCTCCTCCTGCGAGAGGGTCTTGATCGGACCGAGCGTCTTGAGGTAGTTCAGGTCGAGGTCCTTGATGTCACCCAGGATGGCGTAGACATAGGGACGGTCCTTGACCCACTGCTCCTGTGCGGCCTTCACGTCGTCGAGCGTCATCGTCTGGACCTTCTCGAAGATCTGCTTGTCACGATCTTCGGTCAGCCCCATGTCGCGCAGCGAGATGTACGACCACAGCACCTGGTCGCGTACCGTGCGCTCGGTGCGCAGGCGCGAGATGAGCGACTCCTTGGCGATCTGGAAGGCGGCCTCCGACTCGGGCATGTCGTTGATGATCTCGTCGAATGCCTCGATGGCCTGCTGCATCTTGTCGTTCTGCGTGGCGATGAAGGCGAGGTAGCTGTAGCTGCCGTCGGCAAACGACGGCGTCGAGAGCCATGCCGACGCGGAGTAGGCCAGACCGCGCGCCTCGCGCATCTCCTGGAAGACAACGGCGTTCATGCTGCCGCCGAAATACTCGTTGTAGAGCGTGATGACGGGATCGGCCGCGAGGTCGAACTTCTCGCCGCGGTTGGAATACTGGAGGTAGTAGAGCTGCTTGGCGTCGTACTGGGCCAGCAGCACCTCGTTCTTGTCGGTCAGGAGCGGCCGGGCAAACTTCTTCTCCAGCGGTGCGAGCTCACCCTCGACCTTGTGGTATGCGGCGAGCGTCGACTGCAGCTCCTTCTGCGGCTGCGGGCCGTAGTAGAGCACCTCGTGCTGCTTGCCCATGAGCGAGCGCACCTTTGCGAGCAGCTGCTCGGAGGTCAGCGCCTTCAGGGCGTCGTTCGACAGCGTCGTGCGGGCGATGAACTCCGGACCGTACATCATGTAGCGCTGCAGGGCGCCGAAGTTGCGGCCCTGGCTGAGCTTGCCGTCGGCGCGGCTCTTCATGGTGTCCTCCTTCATGTTGGCGAGGATCGCCTCGTCGGGCTGTGCTCCGACGAGCAGCCCCTCGACGATCTCCATCGCCTTGGGCATGTTCTCGCTCAGGCCCGAGATCGTGATCCACGACTGGTTGGCGCCGGCCTGCATCGAGAACGAGCAGGCGATGTCGTACATCTCCGAGGCGATCTGCTCGGCGCTCATCTCCGCGGTGCCGAGGTAGCTCACGTAGTCGAAGGCCATGCCCAGCTCGGGATCGTTCTCCGTGCCGGTGTTGAAGACGTAGATCAGCGTGAAGATGTCGTTCATCTCGTTCTGCTTGTAGAGCACGTGTACGCCCGGCATGGCGTCGAACTGCGACATGTCGGTCGCGTAGTTCACGAAGACGGGCTCGATGGGCTTCACGGTGCTCTGCTGGATCGAGGTCAGGAAGTCGCTCTGCTTGTCGCGGTTCGTGACGATCGGGGTGATCTTCGGAGCGGCGATCTTCTGCACGCTCTTGTCTTCGCCCTCACGCTTGTAGACGATGGCGTAGCTCTGCTCGCCCAGGTACTTGTTGGCCCAGTCGACGACATCCTGCTTCGTGATCTTGGCCATGCGGTCGAGCTGGTGCACCTCGTCGGCCCAGTCGGTGCCGTAGATGAACGAGTAGGCAAAGGCGAGGGCGCGGCTGTTGTTGTCCTCGGTCTGCCGCATGAGCTGCATCTTGTAGTTGTTGACCGTTGCCTGGATGAGCTTCTCGTCGAAGTCGCCCGTGCGCAGCTTGGCCACCTCCGCGAGCAGCAGGTCGCGCACCTCGTCGAGCGTCTGCCCGGCCTTCGGGCGGCCTGCGACGATGAACTGTCCGTAGTCGGGCTGCGCCGAGGCGTAGCCGTAGGCCATCAGGACCTTCTGCTGCTGCACGAGGTCGAGGTCGATCAGACCGGCCTGTCCGTTATAGATGATGCTGCCCACGATGTTGGCCACGTCCCATGACTTGTCCGTGGCGCCCGGCAGACGCCAGCCCAGCGTGACGTTCTCGGCCTCCAGACCGTAGACCTCGCGCACGATGGGCTCGGTGATCGGGGCTTCGGGCTCGAACTCCAGCTTCGGCAGGTTCTCGTTGGGCTGCATGTCGCCGAAGTACTTGTCGATCGTGGCGATCATCTCGTCGGGATCGAAGTCACCGGCCACGCACACGGCCATGTTGTTGGGCACGTAGTAGGTCTTGTGGTAGTTCTTGACGTTGGTGATCGAGGGGTTCTTCAGGTGCTCCTGCGTACCCAGCACGGTCTGCGTGCCGTAGGGGTGGTGCGGGAAGAGCGCGGCGTCCATCGTCTCCCAGACCTTGCGGCTGTCCTGCGTGAGCGACATGTTCTTCTCCTCGTAGATGGTCTCCAGCTCGGTGTGGAAGCCGCGGATCACGGGGTTCCGGAAGCGGTCGGCCTGGATTTTGGCCCAGTTCTCGATCTGGTTCGAGGGGATGTCCTCGACATAGACGGTCATGTCCTGCGACGTAAAGGCGTTCGTGCCGTTGGCGCCGATGGCCGACATGAGTTTGTCGTACTCGTTCGGAATGGCGAGTTTCGACGCCTCGTAGCTGATCGAGTCGATGCGGTGGTAGATCGCCGCGCGCTCGACCTCGTCCTCCGTCTGGCGGTAGACCTCGAACAGCTGCTCGATCTCGTCGAGCATGGGCTTCTCGGCGGCATAGTCCGAAGTGCCGTAGTTGGGCGTGCCCTTGAACATCAGGTGCTCGAAGTAGTGGGCCAGACCGGTCGTCTCGGCGGGGTCGTTCTTGCCGCCGACCTTCACGGCGATGGCCGTCTGCAGACGCGGCGCCTCCTTGTTGACGCTCATGTAGACCTTCAGGCCGTTGGGCAGGGTGTAGATGCGGGTCTTCATCGGATCACCCTTGACCGTTTCGTACTTGTACTTGCTACAAGCCGTGGCGAGCATCGACAGCACGACGACCGCCAGAATCAGAAACCGTTTCATGTTCATACGCGATGGGTATTGAGTTAGAAAATCGTTGCAAGCCAGTCCCGCACGACGGGATAGGTGTCGGTGGCGACATGGATGAACATGCCGACCGAGGCGGCGAGCTTGAGCCCCGTACCGACGATGAACGAGAGGAACGAGCCGAAGCCGATGAGCAGGGCCTTGGCCGGGTCGCTCTTGTCGTGGAGCAGTTCGCCCAGCACGGCGCCCATGAAGGGGCCGAGGATGACGCCGAAGGGCGGGAAGAGGAAGAAACCCGCGATGACGCCGACGGTGGCGCCGATGGCTCCGGCCTTCGAGCCGCCGAAGCGGCGGGTCATCCAGGCGGGCAGGAAGTAGTCGGCGGCGCAGACCGCGATGGAGACGGCCAGCCAGATCCATACGGCCGGGGTCGATATGTGCGAGTAGGAGGTGAAGTAGGCGCACAGCAGCCCGGCGTAGCTCATGACCGTACCGGGCAGCACCGGAATGATGCAGCCGGCCGTGCCGATGATCGAGAAGAGAAAGGCTGCGACGGAAAGCGTGATGTCCATCTCGTGTCGTTTAAGTTCAGGTGATCGGGCCGGAGGGGGCGTCCCGGCGGCCGTCGGGGGTGTGGCCGAGCTCCTGCGGCGGAATCGCCAATCGCAAATATAACGATTAAAAACAGAAAATCTCCCCGGAAAGGGAGATTTTCTGTTAAAAATAGGTATTTCGACCTCCTCGCCGATGTCGCGGGGCCTCGATTTCGGGTCCGGTGCGGCCCGTGTGGCTGCGGGATCGTGCCCCGGTGCTGCCTGACCCGGCGGCTTGTTGTTGTGCCCCGGTGTTACTTGACCAGCCGGTTCGTCGCCGTGTCGGGGAAGACGATCCAGGGGCGGAACTGCTTGGCCTGCTCGAAGTCCATCAGGGCGTAGGAGGCGATGATGACCACGTCGCCCACCTGCACCTTGCGTGCGGCGGCGCCGTTCAGGCAGATGCAGCCGCTGTTGCGCTCGCCCTTGATCGTGTAGGTCTCGAAGCGCTCGCCGTTGTTGATATCCATGATCTGGACCTTCTCGCCCTCGAGGATGTTGGCGGCCTCGAGCAGCGCCTCGTCGATGGTGATGCTGCCCACGTAGTTCAGGTCGGCCTGCGTGACCGTCACGCGGTGGATCTTCGATTTGATTACTTCAATCTGGAATTTCATTATCGGATGCGGATGTTGTCGATTAAACGGATGTCGCCCGCCTGCACGGCGATGCAGCCCTGGATGCGGGGGGCGTCGTTCCACGTCGTGACCTCCTGCATGGTGCGGGCGTCGACCGACTGGTAGTAGATCACCTTGAGCAGCGGGTTGCGCTCGACCTCTTCGGTGACCCAGCGCTTGAGCTCGGCGGGCGTGAGGCGGTGCGAAGCCTCGACGGCGGCGCGCAGCGTGGCGTAGATGTGGGGTGCGGCGGTGCGGTGCGGGGCATCGAGCAGCGTGTTGCGCGACGAGAGGGCCAGTCCGTCCTCGCCGCGGACGATCGGGCACTCGACGATCTCGATGGGAAGGCCGAGCTGCTCGACCATGGCGCGGATCACGGCAATCTGCTGGAAGTCCTTTTCGCCGAAGTAGGCGCGGCGGGGCCGCACGATGTCGAACAGGCGGCTGACGACCTGCGCCACGCCGTTGAAGTGTCCGGGGCGCGTGGCGCCCTCCATGACCTTGTCAATGAGTCCGAAGTCGAACTGCCGCGTATCGGGCTCGGGGTAAATCTCCTCGACGGAGGGCATGAGCACGAAGTCGGCTCCGGCCTCTTCGAGCACGCGGGCATCGGCCTCCGGCGTGCGCGGATAGTGTTTCAGATCGTTCTTGTCGTTGAACTGCGTGGGGTTGACGAAGACGCTCACGACGACCGTGGCATTCTCCTTGCGTGCGCGCTCCACGAGGGAACGGTGTCCTGCATGCAGGGCGCCCATTGTCGGGACGAAACCGATTCCCGACGGCTCCACCCCGTCCAGACGGGCGCGGAGTTCCTTGACGCTTGTAAATACTTCCATCTCTTTTCGATCGGGTTGTGCGGGGGCAAAGGTAGAAAAGATAATTAAGAATGAAAAATTAAAAATTAAAAAAGCATCCGGGCACGGAATTTTCACTGCATTTTTTGCTATCTTCGTGCCAAATAACCCAGACAGTACCTTTATGAAAAGTACCATTTTTATGACATTACCCCTTTTGGCCTTCGCGTCGTGCGGCGATGCACCCCGCGGTGAGGCGCCGTGGATCGTCGACCGTTTCGACGACATCAAGGTCATCCGTTACGAGGTTCCGGGCTTCGAAGCGCTGCCGCTCGAGCAGAAGGAGCTGATCTACTATCTTTCGGAGGCGGCGAAGTGCGGACGCGACATCCTCTACGACCAGAACTGCGCCGTGAACCTGCCCGTGCGCCGCACGCTGGAGGCAATCTATGAAAACTATGCGGGCGACCGCACGACGGAGGAGTGGAAGGCCCTCGAGAAGTATCTCAAGAAGGTATGGTTCGCCAACGGCATCCACCACCACTATTCCAACGACAAGTTCGTGCCGGAGTTCTCCGAGGCCTATTTCCGCGAGGTGGCGGCGTCGCTGCCCGCTGCTCTGCCCGGTGATCTGCAGCCGATGTTCGAGCTGGTCTGCGAGGCGATCTTCAACCCCGACCTCTATCCGACGCGACTCAACCAGACGGCGGGCGAGGACCTGCTCTGGACCTCGTCGAGCAACTACTACCGCAACGTGCGGCAGGCCGAGGCCGAGAAGTTCTACGCCGACATGGCGGCCGCCGATGCGGGCAATCCCGAACCGGTCTCCTACGGTCTGAACTCGCAGCTGGTCAAGGAGGAGAAGACGGGCCGCATCTACGAGCGCGTGTGGAAGGTCGGCGGCATGTACTCGCCGGCCATCGAGCGCATCGTCTACTGGCTCGAAAAGGCGCAGGCCGTGGCTGCCGAGCCGCAGAAGTCGACCATCGGCGCCCTGATCGAGTACTACCGCACGGGCGACCTGAAGCGCTTCGACGAGTACAACATCGACTGGGTGAAGGATACCGTCTCGAACGTCGACTTCGTCAACGGCTTCATCGAGGACTACGGCGATCCGCTGGGCCGCAAGGCGTCGTGGGAGGCCATCGTCAACTTCATGGACAAGGAGGCCTGCCACCGCACGGAGGTGATCTCCGAGAATGCCCAGTGGTTCGAGGACCACTCGCCCGTCGATCCGGCCTACCGCAAGGAGAAGGTCAAGGGGGTCTCGGCCAAGGTCATCACCGTGGCGATGCTGGGCGGCGACTGCTACCCCTCGACGCCCATCGGCATCAACCTGCCCAACGCCGACTGGATCCGCAAGGAGTACGGCTCGAAATCCGTGACGATCGACAACATCACCTATGCCTACGACATGGCGGCCCACGGCAACGGCTTCAACGAGGAGTTCGTGCTGCGCGCCGAAGACCGCGAGCGGATGGACCGCTACGGCAAACTGGCCGACGACCTGCATACCGACCTGCACGAGTGCCTGGGCCACGGCTCGGGCCAGCTGGCTCCCGGCGTGAAGGGCGGCGAGCTGCGCAGCTACGGCTCGACGCTCGAGGAGACGCGCGCCGACCTGTTCGGTCTCTACTACCTGGGTGACCCGAAGATGGTCGAGCTGGGGCTCGTGCCGTCGTTCGACGTGGCCAAGGCCGGCTATGCGAAGTACATTCTCAACGGCATGATGACGCAGCTAGCGCGCATCGAGCCGGGCAAGAACGTCGAGGAGTCGCACATGCGCAACCGCAAGCTCATCTGCGAGTGGTGCTACGAGCGCGGCAAGGCCGACAACGTCATCGAGTGGGTCGAGCAGGAGGGCAAGCGCTATGTCGTGGTCAACGACTTCGAGAAGCTGCGCGCGCTCTTCGGGGAGATGCTCCGCGAGGTGCAGCGCATCAAGTCCGAGGGTGACTATGAGGCGGGCCGCGAGCTGGTCGAGAAGTATGCCGTTACGGTCGATCCCGAGCTCCACGCCGAGGTGCGCGACCGCTACTATGCGCTCGGCATCGAGCCCTACGGCGGCTTTGTCAATCCCGAGTACGAACTCGTCGAGCAGGACGGCCGCGTCGTCGACGTGAAGATCTCCTATCCGGCCGACTACGTGCAGCAGATGCTCCGCTACTCGAAGGAGTATTCGTTCCTGCCGAACGTCAACTGATCCCGGCCGCACGCGGTGTGGCTGAACGAAGTGCGCCCGATGTTGTCGGGCGCACTTTTTTTGTGGCGGCCGGACTGCGGGCCGTTTTGGGCCGGCCGGGGCTCGCGGTGTTTGTGGCGGCCGGAGTGCGGCCGGTCTTGCGCCGGCCGAAGAAAAAAGGGACACTCCCGTGCGGAGTATCCCTTCGTCCAACTCGGCCCGGCGTGCGGGTCGCGGGAACCTTATTCGGCGACCTCTTCAAACTGGTCCTTGCCGACGCCGCAGACGGGGCATACCCAGTCGTCGGGAATCTCTTCAAATGCGGTTCCGGGGGCGATGCCTCCTTCGGGGTCGCCCAGCGCCGGATCGTAGATCCAGTCGCAAACGGTGCAACGGTACTTTTTCATTTTTTTGCTTGTTTGGAATTTGATTGATAGAAATTTGGAGGGGATAAACCCCTGATTTTTCAGTTTTCGGATCTCTTGTCGCTCTTTCTGCAACGTGAATGCATATGGATGTTTGCGGAGCAAAATGCGTGCCTGTCAGTTTTCCTGCAATCGGGTCTCCCTGGCAGGAGCGGTTTCGTCGGCGCACGTCCCTTCGGCGTCCGGGTCGCTCTCATCGTTCGGGTCGTCGTCCTCCTCTTCGGGCCGGTTGCCGCCGGGCGGGGTCAGCTGCGCCACCAGCTTGTTGGCCTCGGTGCATGAGACGTAGAGCCGCTCCTCGTAGATGTCGGTGATCTCGACAAAGTTTTTCCACTCGGAGGCGTAGAGCCGCACGCGGTCGAAGCGGCGCAGGTCGATGAAGTGGCCGTAGTAGCCGAAGAATCCGCAGCCCCCGAAAAGGGGGATCATCCACCGCATGCGGCGCTTCTCGACACGGCGTACCGAGGCGATCTCCTCGCGGCGGATTTCGGTGATGTCGAGCAGGCAGCGGATTTCGACCTTCTCGTCGGTGACGACGATGCGGCGGGGGATCGACAGTGCCATCAGCGCCACGAGCGCCACGACGAACGACGTGAACCACGCCGAGAGGTAGCCCCCCTCGTAGAGGTGGTACAGCAGCCAGCCCAGCAGGACGAAGACCACCAGGTGGAACAGCGTCCAGTAGATCGTGCGGCGTCCGAAGTGGTATTTATAGACGGTCTGCATCGGCATCGGTCTCCCCGTTCTCTTCGCGGGCCGCAAGCAGTGCCTCGGCCACGATGAAATCCTCGGGAGTGGTGAGTTTCAGGTTGGTGCGTTCGCCCGCAACGAGCCGCACGGCATGGCCCGCGCGCTCGACGACCGACGCATCGTCGGTGAAGGCTGCGTCGTAGGACGCTTCGTAGGCCGTGCGGAGCAGGTCGGCACGGAAGATCTGCGGGGTCTGCACGATGCGCAGCCGCCGCCGGTCGATGATGTGCGAGGGGGTCTGCGTGTCTTCCGCGGCAGCGCCCGGGGTGTCGGGTCCGTCGGTCTCGCGGAACGAATCGACGGGCTCCACGACGGGAATGGCGGCACCCGAGGCGGCGGCTGCCTCCGCCACGCGGCGGATCATTTCGACGCCGGCCAGGGGCCGCACGCCGTCCTGCACGGCGATGAGCTCCGTCTCCGGGGGCAGGGCCATCAGGCCGTTGCGGACCGAGTGGAAGCGTTCGGCGCCCCCTTCGGCTACCGTGTGGGCGGCGACGTCGAAGCGGGCCGCAAGGTCGCGCCAGAAGGCGGCGTACTCCGCCGGGAGGATCGCGACGATCCGGGCGCCGGGCAGCGCCTCGGCGAAACGGTTGATCGTGCGGGCCAGTACGGGCTGCCCGCCCAGCAGGCGGAACTGCTTGGGCAGCTGTCCGCCGCAGCGGCGGCCGCTGCCGCCTGCCACGATAAGTACTCCGATCGATTTCATGTGTCGGGTCGTTTCTGTCTATTTCCCGGCTTTCTCTTCGCCGGCCTTCTTCGCCGGGGCTTCGGCCGTTGCCGGGGCGGGCAGCGGCAGCGAGTCGAGCTGCGTGATGCGCTCCTCGTCCTTCACCTCGCCGTTGAGCTCGGCCATGATGCGGTCGCGCACGTACTCGAAGGCCGCGCGATTCTCCTTCGCGATCGGCTCGGCGGGCTCCTGCGGAATCTTCAGCGGGTCGATCGGCGTGCCGTTGCGCCAGACGCGGTAGTCGAGGTGGGGCCCCGTCGAGGCGCCCGTCGAACCGACGTAGCCGATCAGCTGGCCCTGCGTGACGCGCGTCCCCTTGTTGATGCCCTTGGCGTAGCCGCTCAAGTGGAGGTAGCCCGTCATGAGGTTGCCCGGGTGCTTGATCTTGAGCGTGTTGCCGCCACCGCCACCCCAGCCCTTGAAGATCACCACGCCGTCGGCCACGGCGTGTACGGGCGTGCCCTTCGGTGCGGCGTAGTCGACTCCCGTGTGGGGGCGGTAGACCTTGTAGATGGGGTGCTTTCGCGCGTAGGTGAAGCGCGAACTGATGCGCGAATATTTCAGCGGCGCCTTGAGCATCTGCTTGCGCAGGCTCGCGCCGTCGGCCTCCCAGTATTGCAGCTTGCCGTTCTGGCGGAACGGGATGGCGTAGTACTCCTTGCCGCTCTGGGCGAACTTGGCGCCCCAGATGCGGCCGATGCCCGCGGGGATCGTGTCGTCGATGAAGCGCTCGTCGTAGATTACGGTGAAGTTGTCGCCCTTCTGGATGCCGAAAAAGTCGACCGTCCACTGGTAGATGTCCTCCAGCTCGGCCGCCAGCGCATAGGGCAGCTCCTGCTCCATGATCGCGCCCCAGAGCGAGGAGTTGATCGTCGCGCTCTTCTTCGTGCGGCGCATCGTGTAGGGCTTCGTGTCGCGGCGGATCGAGACCGAGTCGTCGTGGAAGCCGAAGACCACGTAGTCGGTGAGCGAAACCTCGTAGGCGAGGTAGTCCAGGTGCGAGGCGTAGAGCGAGTCCTCGTGGATGAAGACCGTGTATTTCTGTCCGGCGCGGATGTTGCGCAGCGGGAAGACCTCCTTCGCTGCGCGGTCCAGCCGGTCGATCGCCTGGGCCGTGACGCCGTAGGAGCCGAGAATCGCGCCCAGCGTCTCGCCGCGGCCTATCTCGCCGCTCTCGGTGCGGTAGTCGTCGGCATTGATGCCGTAGAGGAGGTTCTGCGGTTCGGCCGCCTCGTCGCTTTCGGCGGTCGTCGTGCCGCCGCGGTTGCAGGCACCCGCCGCTGCGAGCAGCAGGATGCATATCGTTGTTCTGATGTGTTTCATAGTGCACGACAAAGTTAATAAAAAAACGCAGCAATCGCAGCCTTTTCCCCGCGAAGCGCCCCACATCGGTGGCGAATCGCCCGTTTTTTGTGCTTTTTGTCGGACGAAAAGGCCTCTGCGGCGAAGTTTTGGGCCGATCGCTTTGCCGTCCCGAGATTTATTGCTACCTTTGAAAAATCGAGCATTCAACCGGAAAAGAGAGATGTGGAAGTGTCTGCTTGCGCCTGCTGCGCTCCTCTACAAGGCGGGGGTGACGTTGCGTCACCGCCTCTTCGACTGGGGCGTTCTCAAGAGCGAGCGCTTCGATATCCCGATCATCTGCATCGGCAACATCACCGTCGGCGGCACGGGTAAGACCCCCATGGCCGAGATGATCATCGCCTACATGTCGCAGATGCACCGCGTGGCGCTGCTCTCGCGCGGATACGGACGCCGCACGAAGGGCTATCTGGAGGTGCAGTGCAACTCGCACTACCGCATGGTGGGTGACGAGCCGCTGCAGATCAAGCTCAAGTTCCCCGACATCGTGGTCGCCGTCTGCGAGAAGCGGGCCGACGGCATCCGCCGCATCCGCGCCGACCACCCCGACGTGGACCTCATCATCATGGACGACGGCTTCCAGCACCGCTACGTGGAGCCGAAGATCAACATCGTGATGATCGACGCCACGCGCCCCGTGCAGCACGACAAGATGCTGCCGCAGGGCACCCTGCGCGACCTTCCCGAGCAGCTGCACCGGGCGCACTACTTCATCGTGACGAAGTGCCCCGAGCGCATGGCGCCGATCGACCGCCGCATCCTGCGCAAGGTGCTGATCCAGGTCGCCTACCAGCGGGTCTACTTCACGCGTTTCGAGAGCTTCATGCCCCAGCCGCTCTATGCCGACGAGGCGAGCAGCGAGCCGCTCCGGCACGGGGCGCCCGTCATCGCCCTCTCGGGCATCGGCAATCCGCGCCCCTTCCTGCAGACGCTGCACGCGCGTTACGACGTGGTCGAGGAGGTGACGCTCGACGACCACCACGTCTACAAGGTGCGCGACATGCACGCCCTTACGGAGCGGCTGGCGAAGCATCCCGGCGCGGTGATCGTGACGACCGAGAAGGATGCCGTCAAGATGACCAACCGTGCAAAGGTGCCCGCCGAGGTGCGGCGCGCCCTGTACTACCTACCGATCAATATTTCATTCATAGAGGATTCGGCGACGGATTTTCTGCAAAAATTAGAAGAAGATGTTAGAGGAAATTAAGAAAACGGCTGCCTGGATCAAGGCGCAGACACACGACTTCACGCCCGAAGTGGGCATCATTCTCGGCACGGGCCTCGGCGACTTCGCCGACCGCATCGAGACCGAATACGCCCTTGACTACAAGTCGATCCCGGGCTTTCCCGTCTCGACGGTCGAGGGCCACAAGGGCCGCCTGATCTTCGGCCGTGTCGAGGGGCACAGGGTCGTGGCCATGCAGGGCCGCTTCCACTACTACGAGGGCTACGGCATGCAGCAGGTGACCTTCCCTGTGCGGGTGATGCAGCAGCTGGGCATCAGGTATCTTTTCGTGTCGAACGCCTCGGGCGGCATCAACACCTCGTTCCGCGTGGGCGACCTGATGGTCATCACGGACCACATCAACCTGATGCCCAATCCGCTCATCGGCCCCAACATGGCCGAACTGGGGCCCCGCTTCCCGGACATGCACAACTGCTACGACAGGGAGCTCATCGCCCGCGCCACGCGCATCGCCGAGGAGGAGGGCATCAAGCTCCAGTACGGCGTCTACGTCGGCGGTACGGGCCCGACCTTCGAGACGCAGGCCGAGTACCGTTACTTCAAGGCCATCGGCGGCGATGCCGCGGGCATGTCGACCGTGCCGGAGGTGATCGTGGCGCGCCACATGTCGATCCCCGTCTTCGGTGTCTCGGTCATCACGAACTGCGGCCTTTCGGACGAGGTGGGTGACCACGAGGACGTGCAGCGTCAGGGCAAGAAGGCCGGCGTGCGCATGCAGCGACTGTTTGAACGGATGATCAAGGAGCTTTAGCGATATGGTAAACAAGGTGATTCTGGTGGGCAACGTGGGCATCGACCCCGAGGTCCGCACGACCGAGAGCGGCGTGAAGGTGGCCCGCGTGCGTCTGGCAACGACCGAACGGCTGTTCGACCGGGCGTCGAACGAGACGAAGGAGCATACCGAGTGGCATACGATCACGCTGTGGCGCGGTCTGGCCGACGTGGTGGACCGCTACGTGCGCAAGGGTACGCAGCTCTACATCGAGGGGCGCCTGCGCACGCGCGAGTGGATGGACAAGGACAACAACAAACGCTATACGACCGAGATTCTGGCCGATACGATGAATCTGCTGGGCCGCCGGCAGGACAATCCCGCCTCTGCGGACGGCGCCTCGTCGGGCGGCTACGGCTCGCAGGGCGCGCAGTCGGGATACGGATCGTCGGCTCAGTCCTCCTATGGACGCCCGGCCGCACAGGGCGGTTACCAGCAGCCCGCCTCCCAGGGCGGCTATCAGCAGCCGGCGGCCGCGCAGCAACCCGCAGCCCCGGCCATGCCGGCGGACGATCCGGACGATCTGCCCTTCTGACGGTTCCCGCGACCCGCGTCGCGGAATGCGGCTTCGGGCCGATGAAGAAAGACGCCTCTGTTCCCTGCGGAACGGAGGCGTCTTTCTTTTACCTTTCACCTTTCACCTTTTACCTTTTACTTTTCACTTTTTCCCTTATCTTCAGCCGCTCCCACAGCCATTGCGGGATCAGCCGCCAGAGGAGGACCAGCAGGGCGTAGCGGCGGTCGATGACCACGCGGCGCCGTTCGCTGCGCAGTGCCCGCAGAATGTGTGCGGCAACCTTTTCGACCGGCATGAGCATCGGGTAGTGCGCCTCGCGGTTGAGCAGCGGCGTGGCGACGAAGCCCGGACGGATCTCCGTGAAGCGGATGTCGCACCCCTCCATGTGGGCGAGCTGTGCGAGGGAGTCGATGTAGGTGCCCTGCATGCGCTTGCTTGCCGAGTAGGCCGGGGCGAAGCCGAGGCCGCGGATGCCGGCGATAGAGCTGATGACGGCCAGGTGTCCCCCTCCGTGGGCCCGGAAGTAGCCGTAGGCAGCCGTTACCATGCGCACGAAGCCTTCGCCGTTGGTGCGCAGCGTGGCGATCTCGATGTCGGCCCGCAGCTCGGTGTTGCGGTGTCCGATTCCCGAAGAGTGGAGGTAGATGTCCATGCCCCCGAGCTTGGCGATGAGCCGGGCGAGGTGTTCGGGGGCGTCGTCGCGGGTGATGTCCAGCGGCTCGGTGACGACCTGCTCGGGAGCGAGGGCCTTCAGGTCGGCAAGGGCCTCTTCCCGGCGCCCGGCGGCTCCGACTTTCCACCCCTCGCGGAGGCAGAGCCGTGCCACTTCAAGCCCGATGCCCGAGGTGGCGCCTACGATGACGATGCGTTTCATGGCGGTCCGTAGTTTGGTTTTCTAACCTAAATATAGGCAATTTTATCGGAATATACAAATCCGCTCCGCCTTTCCTGTTGCCGCTCCGCCGCTCCGGTTCCCTTTCTCCGTGCCGTCCCGATGCGTTGTCGGCTGTGTGTCTGTCGCTTCACACGGTCCCCGCATCTGTTTCCCTGCACGGTCTCCGCGTCTGTCTCCCCGCATCCCCCTCCCGCACGGTCTCCGCGTCTGTCCGCGGCACGAAAAAAGGAGCCTGCAAAGGCTCCTTTTCGTTATGATGGTCTCTCGCGGCGTGCCGGAGGTTCTCCGGATCGTCCGCCGCTGTGCCGCCCGTCTTACTTCACCTCTTCCGGGGTGCACTGCACGCACTCGATGCCGACGCGGCGCAGCAGGTCGAGCCCCTCCTCGGAGCGATACTCCTCCCAGTAGACCACGCGCTTGATGCCCGCCTGGATGATGAGTTTCGAGCACTCGATGCAGGGGGCGGCGGTGATGTAGAGGGTCGAACCGTCGCAGTTGTTGGCCGACTTGGCAACCTTCGTGATGGCATTCGCCTCGGCGTGCAGCACGTAGGCCTTGGTGTGGCCCGTTTCGTCCTCGCAGATGTTCTCGAAGCCCGACGGCGTGCCGTTATAGCCGTCCGAGATAATCATCTTGTCCTTGACGATCAGCGCCCCGACCTTGCGGCGCACGCAGTAGGAGTTCTCCGCCCAGATGCGGGCCATGCGCAGGTAGCGCATGTCCAGCTGCCGTTGTTTCTCTTCCTGATAGCCCACGGGAAAAAGTGAAAGGTGAAAAGTGAAAGGTAAAAGGTGAAAAGTCAAAAGTGAAAGGGTAGCGGGTTTCGGCCGCAGCCGGAAAGCGGGAGGTGAAAGGTCGCGCGGGAGTTTTCATCTCGCTTCGCCCCCCCCTCGCTCGCTTTGCCTTTCACCCCTCCTTGCCGGATGACGGCTCGGGTCAGAGACCCTTGCCGTGGCAGTTCTTGTACTTCTTGCCCGATCCGCACGGACAGGGATCGTTGCGCCCGATCTTCTTCTCGACGTGGATGGGCATGGGTTTCTGCTTCTCGCCCTGTCCGGCTTGTGCCGCAGCCTGCATGCGCGAGGCCTGCAGCTTGTTGACGTCGACCTTGGCGCGTTCCTGCTGCCGGCGCTGCTGCTGCACCGCCTCGGCGTTCTGGTCGCGCACGGGGATGTAGGCCTTGTTCAGAATCGCCAGCACCTCGCGGTTGATCTTGATGAGCATCTTCGAGAAGAGCCCGAATGACTCGAACTTGTAGATCAGCAGCGGGTCCTTCTGCTCGTAGGTGGCGTTCTGCACGCTCTGGCGCAGGTCGTCCATCTCGCGCAGGTGCTCGCGCCAGGCGTCGTCGATCGTCGTGAACATTACCACCTTCGAGAAGACCTTGTAGATCTCGGCGCCGTCCGTCTCCTGGCACTTGCGCAGGTTCACCGGCACGTTGTACCCGAGGTGTCCGTCCGTGAGCGGGAAGAAGATGTTCGAGTCGAGCTGGTCCTTGCGGTCCTCGTAGATGCGCTGCATGACCGGACGCACCGTGTCGGCCACGGCCTTGGCGCGGCGGGCGTAGGTGTCGCGCAGGTCCTTGACGATCAGCTCGACCAGCTCCGCGGGTTTGGCCGCCGTGTAGGTCGCCTCGTCGAAGGTCGGCTCGACGGCCACCTCGCGGATCAGCTCGAAGCGGAACTCCTCGAAGTCGACGCCGCGCGTCGTCTCGACGAAGTTCTCGGCGAAGTCGTACATGATGTTGTTCAGGTCGATCTCGATCCGCTCGCCGTAGAGGGCGTGGCGGCGGCGCGTGTAGATCACCTCACGCTGCGAGTTCATCACGTCGTCGTATTCGAGCAGGCGCTTGCGGATGCCGAAGTTGTTCTCCTCGACCTTCTTCTGGGCGCGCTCGATGGTCCGCGTCATCATGCCGGCCTGGATCACCTCGCCCTCCTTCAGGCCCATGCGGTCCATCATCGAGGCGATGCGGCCCGAGCCGAACAGACGCAGCAGGTCATCCTCGAGCGAAACGAAGAACTGCGACGATCCCGGGTCGCCCTGACGTCCGGCACGGCCGCGCAGCTGGCGGTCGACGCGGCGGCTCTCGTGACGCTCCGTACCGATGATCGCCAGACCGCCCGCGGCCTTGACCTCGGGCGTGAGCTTGATGTCGGTACCACGGCCGGCCATGTTCGTGGCGATGGTCACCTGGCCCGAACGTCCGGCCTCGGCCACGATCTGGGCCTCCAGCTGGTGCTGCTTGGCGTTCAGGACATTATGCTTGATGCCGCGCAGCTTGAGCATGCGGCTCAACAGCTCGGAAATCTCGACCGAGGTCGTACCGACCAGCACCGGACGCCCCTCCTTGACCAGCCGCACGATCTCCTCGATGACGGCATTGTACTTCTCGCGCTTGGTCTTGTAGACGAGGTCCTGACGGTCGTCGCGGATCACGGGACGGTTCGTCGGGATCACCACGACGTCGAGTTTGTAGATGCTCCAGAACTCCGATGCCTCCGTCTCGGCCGTACCGGTCATGCCGGCCAGCTTGTGGTACATGCGGAAGTAGTTCTGCAGCGTGATCGTGGCGAAGGTCTGCGTCGCGGCCTCGACCTTGACGTGCTCCTTGGCCTCGATGGCTTGGTGCAGACCGTCCGAGTAGCGGCGTCCCTCGAGGATACGGCCCGTCTGCTCGTCGACGATCTTCACCTTGTTGTCCATCACGACGTACTCGATGTCCTTCTCGAACATCGCATAGGCCTTCAGCAGCTGGTGCACCGTGTGCACGCGCTCGGACTTGATGGCGTAGTCGTTGATCACCTCGTCGCGCTTCTTTGCCCGCTCCTCGGGCGAGAGGCCGCTCTTTTCGAGCTCGGCGACCTCGGCGCCGATGTCGGGCAGCACGAAGAAGCCGTCCTCGTTGAAGTATTTCGAGAGCACCTCGTGCCCCTTGTCGGTCAGCTCGACCGAGTTGAGCTTCTCGTCGATGACGAAGTAGAGGTCGTCGGTGATCTCGGGCATGCGGCGGTTGTTGTCCTGCATGTAGATGTTCTCGGTCTTCTGCATCAGGGCCTTGACACCCGTCTCCGAGAGGTATTTGATCAGCGGCTTGTACTTCGGCAGACCCTTGTGCGTGCGGTAGAGCTTCACGCCGCCCTCCTCGGTCTTGCCCTCGGAGATGAGCTGCCGCGCCTCGGCGAGCAGCGACGTGACGAGGTTCTTCTGCAGGTTGTAGAGGTGCTCGATGGCCGGGCGGTACTGCTCGAAGAGCTGGTCGTCGCCCTTGGGCACGGGGCCCGAGATGATGAGCGGCGTGCGGGCGTCGTCGATGAGCACCGAGTCGACCTCGTCGACGATGGCGAAGTGGTGCTTGCGCTGCACGAGGTCCTTGGGCGACGAGGCCATGTTGTCGCGCAGGTAGTCGAAGCCGTACTCGTTGTTCGTACCGAAGGTGATGTCGGCCAGGTAGGCCTGGCGGCGCGCCTCGGAGTTGGGCTGCGTGTCGTCGATGCAGGCGACCGACAGTCCGTGGAACTCATACATCGGGCCCATCCACTCGGAGTCACGCTTGGCCAGGTAGTTGTTCACCGTGACCATGTGCACGCCCTTGCGGGCCAGGGCGTTGAGGAACACGGGCAGCGTGGCGACGAGCGTCTTGCCCTCACCCGTGGCCATCTCGGCGATCTTGCCCTTGTGGAGCACGACGCCGCCGAAGAGCTGCACGTCGTAGTGGATCATGTCCCACTTCACGTCGTTGCCGCCCGCGAGCCAGTGCGTGGCGTAGACGGCCTTGTCGCCCTCGATGGTGACAAAGTCCTTCGTGGCCGCAAGGTTGCGGTCGAAGTCGTTGGCCGTGACGACGACCGTATCGTTCTGTGCGAAGCGGCGCGCCGTGTCCTTCATGATGGCGAAGGCCTCGGGCAACAGTTCGTCGAGCTTCTGCTCGATCTTCTCGTCGATGCGCTTCGTCGTCTCGTCGATCTCCTTCGAGACCTTCTCCTTCTCGTCGAGCGACGTCTCGGGCTTCTCCAGCGTGGCCTTCAGTTCGACGATGCGGGCCTCGTCCGGTGCGATGAAGTCGGCGATCTGCCGCTTCAGGGCTTCGCTCCGGGCGCGCAGCTCGTCGTTCGAGAGGGCCTCGATAGTGGGGTATATGGCCTTGATCTTCTGGAGATAAGGCTCAATCTCCTTGCGGTCCTTGTCGGCTTTCGAGCCGAAGAAAAACTTGATTAATCCTGCTAATACGTCCATATTGTGGTTTTGTTATTTGCGTGTTTGGGTGGTAAATCCTACAAAAGTAATGATTTTCCGGTAAAAACGCAAGAAGAGGGGGCCGCTTATGTCCTTCCGTCGGCGATTTTCTGCAAAATGCGCCGCCCGACGGGACACTCCGCGCAGCGTTCCGCCGCGCAGTACTCCGTGGCGAGCTGCAGCAGGGCCTGCGACTCGAAGGCGTTGCGGGGTGTGGCGCCCGCCGCGGCCCACAGGCGCATGTAGCGGTTCTCCTCGGCGGGCAGGCGTTCGAGCAGCGAGAGGGCGCTGTCGCGCAGCGCCTCGCGGCCCGTGCTGCTGCCGTAGGCGAACTGCAGCACGCAGACGAGGTTGATGCCGATGATGTTGGCCTTGAAGCGGCCGATGCGTTTGGGGGATTCGTCGCGCTCGGCGCCCGGCGTGTGGTGCGTGCGCCAGTAGGGTGAGGCCTCGACGCAGAAGAGCTGCCGGATATCCTCCTCCGAGCGGCAGGCCATGGCGCGTTCCATGATGAATTCGTCCTGCGAGAAGAACTCCGCGGCCTGCGCGATGCGCAGCACGGGGTGGTTCGCCGGGCGGATGTTTGCCAGCTGCCACGCTCCGGCCTCCATCGCCGTGATTTCGTATTTGGCGGCGAGGTAGACGAACGAGCGCTTCAGATCGAGCGTGTAGGTGTCGTGCGGGTAGAGGTCGAGCAGCCCCGAGGTGCCCAGCAGCAGCGCTTCGACGGCGTGCGGCACCAGCCGCTCGCGCAGCACCGTCTTGTAGGGCACGCGGCGCGCCAGTTCGAGAAAGGCCTGCTGGTTCTGCCGGTCGCCCAGCGTGCGGAAATAGAGCAGGTAGAAGGTCTGGTTCCAGTTTTCGTCGGCCTCGCGGCGCAACGCCTCGACGGTGCGCATCTTACGGCCGAGGCGGTCAAAGAGCAGCGACGTGCAGATCTCGCTGCGCTGCAGCGGGTTCTGTGCCGCGAGGTATCCGCCGCACGAGCACGTGGCGGCACCTGCCCTGAGGCGGTCGAGCAGCTTGCGTGCGGAGTTGCTCTCCATCGTCAGAGCATGTTGAGCTCCAGCAGCGCCTCCTCGGACATCATGCTCTTGTCCCAGACGGGATCGAACGTGAGGATGACGTTCACGGCCTTCACCCCCTTGACCTTGGCCACCTGCTGGTTGACGTCCTCGACGAGCATGTCGGCCATCGGGCAGTTGGGCGCGGTGAGCGTCATGCGGATGTTGGCCGTGCCGTCGGGCGTGTAGTCTATTTCGTAGATGAGTCCCAGGTCGTAGACGTTGACCGGGATCTCGGGATCGTAGATGTTTTTCAGGGTCGCTACGATCTCCTTTTCGACCTGCAGTATCTCTTCGGGTGTCATGTTGCCGTTCATTCGTGTTTCTGTTCCTTTTCTTTGGCCTCGAAGGCCAGCGCGTAGAGGCGCATCTGCTTGATCATGGCGACCAGTCCGTTGGCCCGCGTGGGCGAGAGGTTGGCCGCCAGGCCGATGGCGTCGATGAAGTAAAGTTCCGTGGAGAGGATCTCCTGCGGCGTGCGTCCGTTCAGCACGCGGATCAGCAGCGAGATGATGCCCTTGGTGATGATGGCGTCGCTGTCGGCCGAGTAGTAGACGCGGCCCCCTTCGAGGCGGGCGTCGACCCACACGCGCGACTGGCAGCCCTGGATGACGTACTGCTCGGTGCGGTGCTCCGGCGCGATGGCCGGCAGCTGGTCGCTCAGCGAGATCAGGTAGTCGTACTTGTCGAGCCAGTCGTCGAAGATAGAGAACTCATCGATGATCTCCTCCTGTACCTTGTCCTTTTCCATATCGTTTCGTTCGTTGATCCGTGATCCGTTTATTCCGCCGCCTCGGGGAGCACCTCCCCGTCGGAGGCCGTCGGGGCGTCGATGCCCGCCAGGCGGGCGAGCGTCGGGGCGACGGCCGTCATGCCGACCTGCCGCCGCACGCGCTGCGCCGCGATGCCCTTGCCGTAGAAGATCAGCGGCACGTGCGTGTCGTAGCCGTACATCGACCCGGAGGCCGAGACCACGCCGTCGCGCTCCTCGATCCACCCCGGCATGAGGTTGAGCACCACGTCGCCCGAGCGGCGCGGGTAAAAGCCGTTCTGCATCAGACGGGCGTAGCCGCTGCCGAAGTAGCTCGTGCGCATGGCCGTCGAGGAGAGCGCATGCGACACGCCGTCGAACTGCATGGCGAAGGTCGCCACCTCGTTCTGCACCTCCGAGAGGTCGAGCCCCCGTTCGTAGATGAGGTTGTGGTTGAGCCACAGCGAGCGCTCCTCGTAGCCGAGCACCCAGTTGCCCATGCCGTAGCGGACGTTCAGGAAGCCGTTGACGATCACCTCGAACTGCCGGGCGTTGAAGCGCTCGGCAGGTGCGGGGCCCGCATCGAACGAGGGGCTGGAGCCGTGGTCCGAGGTGAGGACCACGACGGCGTCGCCGTCGCGCACCTGCGCGAAGAGGTAGGTCAGGAAGTCGGCCAGATCGCGATCCAGCCGGTAGTACATGTCCTCGACCTCGACCGACTCGGGGCCGTAGGTCTCCATGATGCGGCGCGCGGGGTCGAGGCAGACGGTCAGCAGGTCGGGCACCTCGTCCGTCCCGAGGCGGTACTGTGCGATGGCCTGCTTGGCGAAGGCGAGCAGGGCGCTGTTGCCCGCGGGCGTGCAGCGCAGCCGCTCCAGGTCGTCGGCCGGATGCAGGCGCCCCTTGCCCGCCTCGTCCTTCTCGCGGCGGTTGCGGGCCGCAAGGGTGATGTCCCAGTGGCGCGTGTTGCGGTAGCGGGCGCGGTCGAGCAGCGTGCGCCACTCCTCCGCAAGGAAGGAGAGGTTGTAGTGCTCGCGGTTGCTGCGGGCGATCCAGTCGGGCAGCTCCTCCGCATAGTAGGGCGACGTGGCCCAGTTGCAGCGCCCGGTCTCGAGCCAGAAGACGTTGCCGCCCTTCCCGGCCAGGAGGATGGCCGATTCGGTCTCGGCGGCGACGGTCACCGTGCGGCTTTCGGGGTATTGCGCGCGCAGCGTCTCGGCCAGCGTTGGGGCGATGAGGTGGTAGGCGCCGGGGCCGCGCTTGCCTTCGGTCAGGAAGACCGTCTCGTTCGAGGTGTAGTCCCGCCATGTCGGGCCGATGACGCCGTGCATCGAGGGCATGGCGCCCGTTGCGAGCGTTGTGAGCGAGACGGGCGTCGTGGTCTGCATGCAGTCGTAGCGGGCGTCGGTGTAGTGCGTGCCGCCCTCGGTGAGGCGCTTCAGCCCGCCGTCGCCGAAATTTGCGGCGTAGCGCTCCAGGTCGCCGGCCCGCATCGAGCCGACGACGATCTGCACGATCAGCCGCGGCCGGGCCGCAGCCGTCGTGAGCGCCGCGGCAGCCAGCAGGAGCAGGATGATTCTCTTCTTCATGGTGCGTATAAACGGACGGCAAATTTACGAATTAATTTCGATACATTGTCTGAAATATTCCGCCTCGGCATGAAAATCCACCCCGGGCAGGGCGGCGATGCGCTCCAGCATGCGGCGGCAGAAGTCGCGGTGCGCCGCCGAGTGCGGATCGCGGGGGCGGTGTGCGGCCGCCGCGGCGATCGCCTCGACCTCGGGCAGCAGGGCCTGCGCCTCGGGGGTGAGCGCCGCGGCGGAGAACTTCTCCCAGATGTAGGCGACGGCCTGCGGTGAGGGATGCACCAGGTCGTCGGCGTAGAAGCGGTAGTCGCGCAGGTCGTCCGTCAGAATCTCGTAGGCCGGGAAGTAGCTCACGCCCGCATAGCGCTCCGTGAGCTGCTCGGCGGCGAGCCGCAGCGTCGCCTTGCTTGCGGCATTGCCCGCCAGGCCGTCGCCGAGGTGCCGCACGGGACTGACCGTGAGGATGATCTCCCGCCCGGCGAGCGGTCCCTCGATCGCCGCGGCAAGGGCTTCGGTGACCTCTTCGACCGTCAGGCGCCGCCGCACGAACTGCGCGGCAGGTTGGCGGTGGCAGTTGGCAACCACCTCCCCGCCGCGCTCGTAGACCCATGCCGTGCCGAGCGTCAGCACCACGCGGTCGGCCGCGTCGAGCGCTTCGGCACCCGCTCGTCGGGCGGCGTTCATCCGTTGGAGCGCCTCGTCGGCCGTCGGGGCGGCGAAGTCGCCGTGGAAGCCGAAGTGGAACCATCGCCCGCCGTCGCAGTGCAGCTCCTCGCGGCAGACCGGCGTCGGGTAGCTGCGCAGCGCCGCGACGATCGAGAGCGGGTTGAAGAGGATGCCCGTGGGGTTGACCGTGACGCGGAACTTCGCACGGGCGAGACGGGCGCCGATCTGTTCGGCGAAGCACGAGCCGAGGGCGAGCGTGCGGTGTTCGTAGCCGATGCGGGTGTGCAGGGGCGCGATGTCGATTTCGGTGCGGAATTTCATACGGCAAAATTAGAAAATTCTTATCTTTACGGCATGATCCTGAAAGCAAACTGCAAAATAAATCTCGGGCTGGACATCCTGCGCCGCCGTGCGGACGGGTACCACGACCTCGAGACGGTGATGTTCCCCGTCCGGGAGCTCTTTGACGAGGTGGAAGTGACGCGCACGGGTGCCGCCGGCGCGGAGTTCGTGCAGCAGGGCCTTGCGGTCGACTGTCCTGCGGAGCAGAACATCTGCCTGAAGGCCTTTGCGCTGCTGCGCGACCGCTGCGGCGTGGACGGTGTCCGCATCCGCCTCGACAAGCGCGTTCCCTTCGGTGCGGGGCTCGGGGGCGGCTCGGCCGACGGTACGGCGGTGATCGTGGCCCTCGACCGGCTCTTCGACCTGCGGCTTTCGGAGCGGGAGCTCATCGACTGCGCCGCGGCGCTGGGCAGCGACACGGCCTTCTTCGTGCGCAACACGCCGCAGCTCTGCACGGGGCGCGGCGAGGTGATGACGCCCTGTGCGGTCGACCTGCGGGGACTGACGCTCGTGGTGGTGAAGCCCGCCGAGGGGGTCTCGACGCGCGAAGCCTATGCCGGCGTGCGGCCCCGGGTGCCCGACGTGCCGCTTGCCGAGCGGCTGCGGCTTCCCGTGCGGCAGTGGCAGGGCGTCGTGACCAACGACTTCGAGGAGTCGGTCTTTGCAACGCACCCCGCGATCCGCGACGTGCGCGACCGGCTGCTGCGAGCCGGGGCGCTCTACGCCTCGATGTCGGGCAGCGGCTCGGCCGTCTTCGGACTCTTTGAAAATCCCGACCCGGCCTTTGCGCTCCGCGACGGGGAGTTCCTCCACCGGGAGACGATCGGGTAGGGAAGAGGGCGCCGTGATGTTTGCATGAAAAAGGCGGCAACCCGACGGTGCCGCCTTTTCTGTGTCGCTCTGTCTGCCAGCGAAACGGGTTGGAGAATACCTCTCCCCTCTGCCTTTCGGCAGGACTTATTTGGCCGGTACGGGAATCTTGGCTACGCGGGCCTCGTGGCGGCCCCCCTCGAACGAGGCGCCGAAGAAGGCTTCGAGCATCTCGACCGCCTCGTCGTTGGTGATGAAGCGGGCCGGGAAGACGATGACGTTGGCGTTGTTGTGGCGGCGGATGAGCGAGGCCACCTCGGGGTCCCAGCACAGCCCGGCGCGGATGCCCTGGTGCTTGTTGAGCGTCATGGCCATGCCCTCGCCCGAGCCGCAGAGCCCGATGCCGAACTCCACCTCGCCCTGCTCGACGGCCTCGGCCAGCGGGTGTGCGTAGTCGGGGTAGTCGACGCTCTCGGGCGAGTGCGTGCCGAAGTCGAGCACCTCATAGCCCATGGCGCCGAGGTAGCCCACCAGAAACTCCTTCATTTCGTAGCCCGCGTGGTCGCAGGCGATTCCGATCTTTTTCATCGTATGCGTTTTATAGTGTATTTTGTCTCCGTTGTGCCGGGCGGGGTCTGCAGTCGGCTGCGGATTCCGCCCTCCTCTGACAAAGATACGCAAAAATCGCGACGGTATTGTGTCCGGGCCCGGAATTTGTACTACTTTTGTGCCGTGAAACCCCTTTTTGCCACCCTGGGCTGCATGGCCTTCGTGCTGGGCATTGTCGGCATCTTCGTGCCGCTGCTGCCCACGACCCCCTTTCTGCTGCTTGCCGCGGCACTCTGGGTGCGCTCCTCGCCGCGCCTCTACGCGTGGCTGCTCGCCCATCCGCGGCTGGGCCCCTGCATCCGCAACTTCCGCGAAAAGCGGGCCATCCCACTGCGGGCCAAGGTCGTCTCCGTCACGCTGCTGTGGGCCACGATGCTCTACTGCGCCTTCGCGCTGCTCGGCGCCTGGTGGTGGGCGCAGGTCGGCATGGTGCTCCTCGCCGCGGGCATCACGTGGCACATCCTCTCGTTCGCCACGCTGCGCGGCTGACGGCGGCGGGGCAAACCGTCTTGGAAATCTATGGATAAAAAACCGGACCGACTGGCCAGTCGGTCCGGTTTTTTGCCGGTGTAGCGTCGCGGCGGCTATTTCGCGGCGCGCTTGCGGTCGACCTCGTGGAGCAGGATCTTCCGCAGCCGCATGGCGTGGGGCGTCACCTCGACGTACTCGTCCTCCTTGATGTATTCGAGCGCCTCCTCGAGCGTGAAGACCTTCGGCGGCGTGATGACGGCCTTGTCGTCCGAGCCCGAGGCACGCATGTTGGTCAGCTGCTTGGCCTTGGTGACGTTCACCGTGATGTCGTTCTGGCGCGTGTGCTCGCCGATGACCTGACCCTCGTAGACCTGGTCCATCGGGCTGATGAAGAAGCGTCCGCGGTCCTGCAGCTTGTCGATCGAGTAGGCGTAGGCCGTGCCGGTCTCGCCGGAGATGATCGAGCCGTTGGTGCGCATCTCGATCTCGCCGACCCACGGCTCGAAATCCTTCAGACGGTGCGTCATGATCGCCTCGCCGGCCGTGGCCGTGAGCATGTTCGAGCGCAGTCCGATGATGCCGCGCGAGGGGATCGTGAACTCCAGCCGCACGCGGTCGCCGTTCGACTCCATGTTCGTGAGTGTGCCCTTGCGGCGCGTCGTCATCTCGATGACCGTGCCGGAGTACTCCTCGGGGCAGTCGACGGTCATCTCCTCGATCGGTTCGCACTTCTTGCCGTCGATCTCCTTGACGATGACGCGGGGCTGTCCGACCTGCAGTTCGTAGCCTTCGCGGCGCATGGTCTCGATGAGCACCGAGAGGTGCAGCACACCGCGGCCGAAGACGTTGAACGAGTCGGCCGAGGGGCCCGGCGTCACGCGCAGCGCGAGGTTCTTCTCCAGCTCGCGGTCCAGGCGCTCCTTGATGTGGCGCGAGGTGACGTACTTGCCGTCCTTGCCGAAGAAGGGCGAGTTGTTGATCGTGAAGAGCATCGACATCGTCGGCTCGTCGATGGCGATCGGCGGCAGCGGCTCGGGGTTGTCGTAGTCGCAGATCGTGTCGCCGATCTCGAATCCCTCGATGCCCATGATGGCGCAGATCTCGCCGCAGGGCACCTCGTCGACCTTCTTTTTGCCGAGCCCCTCGAAGACCATCAGGTCCCTGATCTTGGTCTTCTGCATCGTCACGCCGTCGCGCTTGGCCAGCGTGACGTTCTGTCCGGCGCGCAGCGTGCCGCGCGTGAGTTTGCCCACGGCGATACGGCCCGTGTAGGAGGAGTATTCGAGCGACGTGATGAGCATCTGCGGCGTGCCCTCGACCTGGGCCGGCTCGGGAATCTCGTCGATGATCGTGTCGAGCAGCGGGACGATCGAGTCGGTGCGCTCGTTCCACTTGTGGGACATCCATCCCTGCTTGGCCGAGCCGTAGATGGTCTTGTAGTCGAGCTGGTCCTCGGTGGCGTTGAGCGAGAACATCAGGTCGAAGACCTGCTCGTTGACCACTTCGGGACGGCAGTTGGGCTTGTCGACCTTGTTGATGACGACGATGGGCTTCTTCCCGAGCGCCAGGGCCTTCTGCAGCACGAAGCGCGTCTGGGGCATCGTGCCCTCGAAGGCGTCGACGAGCAGCAGCACGCCGTCGCACATGTTCAGCACGCGCTCGACCTCGCCGCCGAAGT